>Ga0247725_1000175_pt1 | contig 70668 bp, 88 predicted proteins | sample OKSTACKMCFT3sol_FD_183021 | JGI IMG/M metagenome (GOLD analysis project Ga0247725, IMG submission 183021) | Subsurface sediment microbial communities from gas well in Oklahoma, United States - OK STACK MC-FT3-sol | ecosystem: Environmental > Terrestrial > Deep subsurface > Rock core/Sediment...
GTAGCTTTCGTTGAGGTCGGCCAGCAGGTTCTCGATGGCCTGGGAGTCGCCCAGCTCGGCGTCGCGCGCGTGGAGCACGGCCGGGGTGCCGTCGGGCTTCTTCTCGATCAGGTGGACGATGGCGTGATGGATCGGCATGTCAGGTTCGACCTTTCAGGTAATCGGCGGCGCCGCGCAGGTTTCCGCGACGCTGCGGGACACGCCGCTGGCGCGCCCGCGGATCGGCCAGTTTACCCGAGGTTGCCGGCTTCTGCCTGCGTCGCCTGGCGTTCCTGCAGACCGTGCAGGCGCTTGATCACGAAGTTCAGGTGCAGGTGCAGCTCGTACAGCTCGTGGTAGTAGGAGAGCGGCACCTCCACGGTGTTCAGCTCGCTCTCCAGTTTCTCCAGCCGCTCGATCTCGCTTCTCAGTTGCTCGGCGTCGGTACCGCTGTCGAGCTTGCGGTCGATGTCGCGGATGTAGCGGTACCAGCGGTAGATGCGCGCGCGGATGCGCCAGCGATACAGCGGGCCGATGGACTTCATCAGCGGGATGAGGATGGCGATGAACGGGATCAGCAGGATGATGTAGCGGTCCGCCAGGGAGGCGATGCGGAACGGCAGGTAGCGCTGCAGCAGCGGCAGGCCGCTCTTGTAGTAGCGCTCGGCGTCCTCGTGCAGGCGCAGGGTGCGCGGCTCGGCGCTGGGGAAGGCGCCGGGCTTGTCGAGCAGGCTGCCGTCCTTCATCACCTCGCGCGCGGCTTCCAGCACCAGCGGGATCAGCGCCGGGTGGAAGCGTTCGTTGATCACCAGGGTGGCCACCGGCGACAGGGTGCTGATGTTTCGTTCCGGCACGTTGCGCGGCAGGTTGAGCAGGCCTTCGCCGACCTCGACCCGCTTGAGGAACGGCAGGCGCGCCTCGTAGGCGGCGCTGCGGCGGAAGTTGACCAGGCGAAGCTGGTCGTTGTCGGCCAATTTCTGGATCGCCGGGTTCTCCGCCGGGCCGACGATGAACGCCGCGTCCAGCTTGCCGGCCAGCAGGTCGTCGACCACCGCGTTGCCGCCGCGGGCTTCCCAGGTGATCGGATAGTGTCCCGGGGCGATGTCGTTGGCCTGCAGGATCGCCTCGGTGGCGGCGCGGGTGCCGCTGCCGTCGCTGCCGATGGCCAGGCGCAGGTGCAGCAGGTCGCTGAGCTGGTCGATGTGCACGTTGTTGCGGTGGAACAGCCAGAGCGGTTCCTGGTAGACCGCGCCGAGGGTCTGCAACTGGCGCGCCTGCCCGGCTTCGAGCTGGCGCTCCTGGCCGCTCTGGACCAGGGCGATGTCGACCTCGCCGGTGCCGAGCAGGCGCTCCAGGTTGTCGCGCGAGCCGGCGCTGGGCACCAGCTTCAGTTCGAAGCCCTGCTCCTTGAGCTTTTCCCGGAGCTTGCCGGCGAACACGGCGTAGCCGCCGCCCTCGGCGCCGGTGGCCATGGTCGCGCTCATCGGCGGCGGTGGGGCGACGAAATAGAACACCGCGGCGACCAGGGCGGCGATCACCGGGATCAGCCAGAGGTTGGCGCGGATCAGGATGGCGAGGTCCTTGAGCAGGTGCTTGATGCGATTCATGAGCGGTCCTTGTGCTGCTCTCCAGAAGGGTATGACGGATGCGGGCGGGCGCACTCCTCAGCGTAGCCGAGGGTCACCGGCGGTCCGTGCGGAACTGCCGGCAGAGCACCCGGTGGCGATGCCGGAAGATGCGGGTGAGGAACCAGCGTACCAGTCCGGCGGCGAATAGCGGGCGCACGGTCAACTGGTCGACCAGCAGGCATTCCCCGGCCTCGCCCGGTGTCGGCAGGATGCGTCGTTCGTGGCGCCAGAGGCGCATGCCGGTCATCGGCGACTGTTCGATGAAGCCGTGGCCGGGCGTCAGCTCCAGCAGGGTCAGTTGCGAAGTGCCCAGCGGCAGCAAGCCGAACAGGCGCATGTGGCTGCGGAACAGCGGGCGCCGGGGCACTACCTCCAGGTCTTCGAGGCTGCGGATACCGGGCGGTACGCTCATGCTCAGCAACGGGCGTATCTCGCGGAGTATCCCGTCCACCGAGGTGATCCACCGCCAGAGCTGTTCGGGGCTGGCCTGCAGGCGCGATTCGAAATGCAGGCTGATATTCATCGCAGGCTCCTGCTAGGGTTGTGGGAGGACGCGCTGTCCATGGCGCCCGTGCCGTGCAAGCCTAAGCCAGACGAACCGAGACGTCGAACCGAAGGAGGACGCCATGCTGATCCGCGCCGCAACCTCGACCCTGCTGGTGGTCGATATCCAGGAACGCCTGCTGCCGGCCATCGACGACGGTCCGGCGCTGGTCGAGTACAGCAAGTGGTTGTTGCGCGTGGCCCGCGCACTGGACGTGCCGGTGCTGGCCAGCGAGCAGTACAGCAAGGGCCTGGGGCCGACGGTGGCGGCCCTGCGCGATGAGCTGGAGCCCACGCAGATCCTCGAGAAGCTGGACTTCTCGGCCGCCGCCGACGGCGCCCTGCTGCGCGCGCCCGGCGGCGACCGCCGGCAGTTCGTGGTTTGCGGCAGCGAGGCGCACGTCTGCGTGCTGCAGACCGTGCTCGACCTGCTTGGCCGTGGTCGCGAAGTGTTCGTCGTGGAGGAGGCGATCGGCTCGCGGCGGCCGAGCGACAAGGCGCTGGCCGTGGAGCGGATGCGCCAGGCCGGGGCGATGATCGTGTCGCGGGAGATGGTCGCCTTCGAATGGATGGAACGCGCCGGCAGCGACCGCTTCCGCGAGATCAGCCGCAACTTCATTCGCTGAGCGGCGGTTGCTCGGCCTGGTAGCGCCGGGCCTCCTCGCGCAGCCAGTCGGCGAAGGCCTGGTGGCGGTCGCTCGGCGGCTCGCGCTGCGGCCAGACCAGCCAGTAGGGATAGGGGTAGGGCACGCGGATGTCGCCCAGTTGCACCAGGCGGCCCTCGGCGAGGGCGCCGGCGACCAGGCTGCGACGCTCCAGGGCGATGCCCTGGCCCAGGCGCACGGCTTCCAGCAGCAGGTTCGAGTCATTGATCAGCAGTCCGTGCTGCGGTTCCGCCACGCCGGCGCGCTGGCACCAGAGCGCCCAGGATTCGGTGGAGCGCAGTGTAGGGCAGGCGACGATCTCGCTCGGCGTGCGCGGCAGGCGGCCGCCGTTGAAGTCGGGCGCGGCGACCATCAGCAACTCGTCGTCGAACAGGCGTTCCCGACCGACCCCTTCCCAGTCGCCCTTGCCGATGCGTACGCCGAGGTCGGCCAGGCCCTGGCGCAGGTTCTGCACGTCAAGACTGGCCACCAGCCGCACGCGACAGTGCGGATGGCGCTCGCGAAAGCGCGGCAGGCGCGGCAGCAGCCAGTTCAGGCCGAAGGACGGCATCACCGTGACCACCAGCTCACCCTCCCGTGGACGCGCCCGCACCACCCGCGTGGCGTCGGCGATCTCGCCCAGAGAGGCGCGTACCTGCAGGGCGTAGAACCGGCCGTTCTCGCTCAGGCGCAGGCCGCGCCCCTCGCGGACGAACAGGGCCAGGCCGAGGAGGTTTTCCAGCAGCTTGATCTGCTGGCTGATCGCTGAGTGGGTGACGTGCAGCTCGCTGGCGGCCTGGCTGATGCTGCCGAGCCGGGCGACCGCTTCGAAGCTGCGCAGGGCGGTGAGGGGAGGGAGGTCGCTCATGTAAGTTTTTCTAAAGGATTCGCTGAATTTATCTCGATATTTTTCGCGTTGTGCAACGACTAGAGTGATTTTCCCAGGCGTCGCCCTCTTAGCGGCGCTTAATCATCGACAAAGGATGCCGCGATGCAACTGATCGGTATGCTGGATTCGCCTTTTGTGCGCCGGGTCGCCATCGCCCTGCGCCTGCTGGACCTGCCCTACGAGCACCGGCCGCTGTCGGTGTTCCGCAATTTCGAGGCGTTCAGCCTGTTCAACCCGATGGTCAAGGCGCCCACGCTGGTGCTGGACGATGGCACCGTGCTGATGGACTCCAGCCTGATCCTCGATTACCTGGAGTGCCTGGCCGGCCGCGAACGCAGTCTGCTGCCGCAACGGCCGCAGGCCCGTGCACGGGCGTTGAGTCTGATCGGCGCGGCGCTGGTGGCCTGCGAGAAATCCGTGCAGATCTACTACGAACTGAACCTGCGTCCCGAGGAACGCCGCCACCGCCCCTGGCTGGAGCGGGTGGAGGGGCAGTTGCTGGCGGCCTACGACTGGCTGGAGGCAGCGCTGCGCCAGGAGCCGCTGGCACGCGACGGTGGCATCGAACTGGTCGGGGTGACCGTCGCGGTGGCCTGGCGCTTCAGCCAACTGGTGGTCGCGGAGCGGGTCGCCGCCAGCGAATACCCGGAACTGGCAAGCTATTCGGATTATGCGGAGGGGTTGCCGGTGTTCCTCGAGACGCCGCCGGTCTGAGCCCGCGAGGCGCCAGGCTGGCGCCCCTCGAACGGCTCGATTCCGCCTGCGCCCGGCCTCGGTTCGCTGCAGGTCGCTGCCGTCGTCACGGCCCGGACCGGTTGTTGCGAACTGCTGTTCGGCGCCGGCCTGGAGACGGCCCGGCCCTGGCTCAACCTGGCCCTGAGCGCGGCCCTCGGCTTCCTCTTCGGCATGCTGCTGGGCGGGCTCTGGTTCGGCTACTGGATCCGCCAGGAGGGATTGCAACTGACCCACCTGCTGCTGGTGGTCTGGGTGCTGGCGAACTTCTTCGTGCTCAACGTCCGCTGGAGCTGACGGGGACTGCCGGTACGAGGGAGCAGGGCGCGAGGACGGCGACGGTGGAGCGAGCCGGACGCCCGTCGATAGCGCGAAGTCGCATCTCGCTCCTGCCACCCGGTCCCTCGGCTCCCCTCTGTTCGCACGCGCTGCATGGGCTGACGCAGCTGGAACTGCCCCCGGGCAGTGGCAGCCGGCTGCCTCGAGGACAGGTGCTCCGGCTGGCTCGGCATGGTCACTGGAGTTCAGCCCCGGGGTTCTTCGAGGAAAGCAGAACCTGCGGCATCGGCTCCTTTCGCCCGACTGGGCTCAGCGCAGCTCTTCGGCGGCGGCGACCAGTTGTTCGAGTTGATGGTGGATCTGGGCCCTGTCCAGCAACTGCAAGGGCTGGCGGTTCCAGAGCAGCCGTTCGCCGCTTTCGGGGTCGCGGCCCAGGATCGGCTTGCAAGGGTCCTGGCTGAACAGGTTCTGCTCGCTGGCCGTAGCGTCTCCTTGTCCTTCCAGGCGGGTGAACATCAACAGGTGATCGGTCGGATGTTCTGCCAGATGGCAGAGATGCGGGCCCACCTGCAGGCTGAGTACGCTCTCCTCGTCATTGGGCGTCGGGAGATCGAGAGCGAGAAAAAGCTGGTGGATGGTGGCGCGGTAGAGTGGATTCATGGCGTGTTCCGAGTCACTGGAGGCAGCCATTAGAGCAGTGCCAGCCCGGAGAGACTGTTAATCGTGGTTCTCTTTTTTTAGGTTTTGCCGCTGCCGATTCCAGTGAAAAAACGGCGGCCAATCCTGATAGGCGATGGGGTTTCCCGTTCCTAGACTGGCGGAGAAACATCAGGAGAAGGCAACCATCATGCATATTCAATCGCTTCAGCAGAGTCCGTCTTTCGCCGTCGAATTGCACCAGGCCGCCAGTGGGCGTTTGGGACAGATTGAGGCCCGCCAGGTCGCCACCCCCAGTGAAGCGCAGCAGTTGGCCCAGCGCCAGGACGCGCCGAAGGGTGAGGGACTGCTCGCTCGCCTGGGCGCGGCACTCGTGCGTCCCTTCGTGGCGATCATGGACTGGCTGGGCAAGCTGTTGGGCTCCCACGCCCGCACCGGCCCGCAGCCCAGTCAGGACGCGCAGCCTGCGGTCATGTCCTCGGCCGTCGTGTTCAAGCAGATGGTGCTGCAGCAGGCATTGCCCATGACCTTGAAGGGACTCGACAAGGCGAACGAGCTGGCGACCCTGACACCGGAAGGACTGGCCCGGGAGCACTCCCGCCTGGCCAGCGGAGATGGGGCGCTGCGTTCGCTGAGCACCGCCTTGGCCGGCATTCGTGCCGGCAGCCAGGTCGAGGAGTCCCGTATCCAGGCTGGCCGCCTGCTCGAACGGAGCATCGGCGGGATCGCGCTGCAGCAGTGGGGCACCACCGGCGGTGCCGCGAGTCAACTGGTGCTCGACGCAAGCCCGGAACTGCGGCGCGAAATCACCGACCAGTTGCATCAGGTAATGAGCGAGGTCGCACTGTTGCGCCAAGCGGTAGAGAGCGAGGTCAGCAGAGTATCGGCCGACAAGGCGCTGGCGGATGGCCTGGTGAAGCGGTTCGGGGCGGATGCGGAAAAGTACCTGGGCAGACAGCCTGGTGGCATCCACAGTGACGCCGAAGTGATGGCGCTTGGTCTCTACACCGGCATTCACTACGCGGACCTGAATCGCGCTCTGCGTCAGGGGCAGGAGCTGGATGCGGGACAAAAGCTGATCGACCAAGGTATGTCCGCGGCCTTCGAGAAGAGCGGACAGGCTGAACAGGTAGTGAAGACTTTCCGTGGCACCCGTGGCGGGGATGCCTTCAACGCCGTGGAAGAGGGCAAGGTTGGCCACGACGACGGCTATCTCTCCACCTCCCTGAACCCCGGTGTCGCGAGGAGCTTCGGGCAGGGCACGATATCCACCGTGTTCGGCAGGTCCGGAATCGATGTCAGCGGGATATCGAACTACAAGAATGAAAAAGAGATTCTCTATAACAAAGAGACCGACATGCGCGTGCTGCTGAGCGCCAGCGATGAGCAGGGAGTGACCCGCCGGGTCCTCGAAGAGGCGGCCCTGGGGGAGCAGAGTGGCCATAGCCAGGGACTGCTCGATGCTCTCGACCTGGCAAGCAAACCGGAACGTTCAGGCGAGGTCCAGGAGCAGGATGTACGCCTGAGGATACGTGGCCTCGATCTGGCCTGACCGATCGTAGAAGAAAGACGTCACGAACGGACACCTTGGGGTGTCCGATTCTTGGCTCGGCAGCGGATCCGGGTGGAGAGGCGTGCTGGCTATTCGCCCAGTGGTTCCAGGAGGGCTGCTGTCCAGCGCTCCTTGCGCCAGGCCCGGCGCTGCTTCTTGTCGAGGTAGGTCCAGGCGACGAAGCGGCTCTGCTTCTGTCCCTGGGCCATGTCCACCACGCGGATATCGCTGGCGCCCAACGTCTTCAGGCGCTTCTGGAGGTTCGGCAGGTTGCTCGCCTTGGATACCAGGGTGGTGAACCAGAACACCTGCGTGGCGAACGCCCGGCTTTCCTCGGCCATGCCGGCCAGGAAGGCCGCTTCGCCGCCCTCGCAGTACAGCTCGGCGCCCTGGCCGCCAAAGTTCAGTAGCGGCAGGGTACGGGTCGGGTCGAGCTTGCCGAGGTTCTTCCACTTGCGCCGGCTGCCGCGCGTGGCTTCGTCCAGCGAGGCGTGGAAGGGCGGGTTGCAGAGGGTCATGTCGAAGCGCTCATCGAAGCCGATCAGGCCCTGGAATATCTGCCTGCGATCAGGCTGCCGGCGCAACTCGATGGCAGCGGCGAAGCGTGGGTTGGCGGCGAGGATCGCAGCGGCCGAGGCCAGCGATTGCGGGTCGATGTCGGCGCCGACGAAGCGCCAGCCGTATTCGTGGTGGCCGAGCAGCGGGTAGATGCAGTTGGCTCCGGTTCCGACGTCCAGCGCACGCAGGCCGGGACCGCGTGGAATCAGGCCATCGTGGCTGGCGCCGAGCAGGTCGGCCAGGTAGTGCAGGTAGTCGGCGCGACCGGGAATGGGCGGGCACAGGTAACCATCGGGTATATCCCACTCGCGTACGTCGTAGAACTGTTGCAGCAGCGCGCGGTTGAAGGCTTTCACCGCCGCCGGATCAGCGAAGTCGATGCTCTGCCTGCCGTACGGATTGAGGATGACGAAGCGCTCCAGTTCCGGGCTGCCGGCGATCAGGCGCGGAAAGTCGTAGCGTCCCAGGTGGCGATTGCGCGGGTGCAGCGGGCTGGCGCTCTTGCGCTCGGCGTCGGGATGCGGGCTGGTCGGGCGGGGCATGTTCTCGGTTTCCGTGACGGCGAGGCGGGCATTATTCACATCCGCCGGAGGCTGGCCAGTGTTTCTGCCGAGCGGCGCGCTCCTGGCCCGGTCACAATGGAAACAGCCACGGAATCACCAGCACGCAGACGAACATCACCAGCAGGGTAAATGGCACGCCGATCCGGACGAAATCGCCGAAGCGGTATTGGCCAGGGCCCAGCACCAGGGTGTTCACCGGCGAGGAAATCGGCGTCATGAAGGCTGCCGAGGCCGCCACCGCCACCACCATGGCGAAGGGGCAGGGCGAGGCGCCGATCTGCTTGGCGGTGGCGATGGCGATCGGCGCCATCAGCACCGCGGTAGCGGTGTTGGAGATGAACAGGCCGATGGCCGCGGTGAGCAGGAACAGGCTGGCCAGCAGCACGCGCGGGCCGGCGTCGCCGAGGGCGTCGACCAGCAGCGAGACCACCAGGTCGATACCGCCGGTCTTCTGCAGGGCCAGGGCGAAGGGCAGCATGCCGACGATCAGGACCAGGCTTTGCCAATGGATGGCGCGGTAGGCGCCGTCCATGTCGATGCAACGGAACAGGCCCATCAACAGGCAGCCGACCAGTGCCGCGACCACGTTGGGCACCACTCCGCTGACCATCAGCGCCACCATCACGGCCAGGCTGAGCAGGGCGTGCGGCGCCTTGCTCAGGGCCGGCGCCACCTCGTCGATCTCCGCCGGCAGGCTGAGCACCAGGAAATCGCGGTTGCGTCCCTGCAACTGGCGGATCGCCTTCCAGGCGCCGATCACCAGCAGGGTATCGCCCAGGCGCAGCTTCTCTTCCAGCATGCCGTCGGTGAGCGCTTCGTGGTCGCGACGCAGGCCGACCACGTTGAGCCCGTACTGCGAACGGAAGCCCAGTTCCAGGACGCTCTTGCCGAGCAGGGTGGAGTCCGGCGGCAGAGTCACCTCGGCCATGCCGACCTCCCGCGACTGGTCGATGAAGTAGCTGGCGCGGAACGGCAGGCGCACCAGGTTCAGCTCGGCGCAGCGCCGGTCCATGTCCTCCGGAGGGGCGAAGACGTCCAGCAGCAACACGTCGCCCGCCTTCAGCTCGGTGCTGCCGCCGACCTTGACCACCTCGCTGTGGAACTTGCGTACCCGCTCCAGGCCGACCACGTTGGCGCCCAGGCGGGTGCGCAGTTGCAGTTCTTCCAGGGTGCTGCCGATCAACGGCGAGCCGAGCTGGACCTGCAGGCGCCGTTCGCGGCCGGCCAGGCGATAGTCGCGGATCAGGTCGCGCAGGGTCCGCCGTGCCTTCGGCGCGCCGACTTCCGCCGGGCTGGCGGCGTTCAGCCAGTTGCGCGTGAGCAGCATGTAGGCCACGCCGATGGCGAGCACCATGAGGCCTATCGGGGTGAAGGCGAAGAAGCCGAAGCCGGCATGACCCTCGCGCGCCAGCTCGCTGTTGACCACCATGTTCGGTGGCGTGGCGACCAGGGTCATCATGCCGCTGATCAGTCCGGCGAAGGCCAGCGGCATCATCAGCCGGCCCGGAGGGATCTTCAGCTTGGCGGCGATGTTCAGGACCACCGGGATGAAGATCGCCACCACCCCGGTGGAACTCATCACCGAGCCCAACCCGGCCACCGCCAGCATCAGCAGTACCAGCAGGCGCGCTTCGCTGCTGCCGGCGCGGGCGATCAGCCAGTCGCCGACCTGGTAGGCCACCCCGGTACGCACCAGGCCTTCGCCGATCACGAACAGCGCGGCGATCAGTATCACGCTGGGATCGCTGAAGCCGGCCAGGGCTTCGTTGAGGGTAAGGGTTCCGCTGACGCTGAAGGCCATGATCACCAGCAGGGCGATCACGTCCAGGCGCAGGCGGTTGTGGATGAAGAGGGCGACGGTGGTGGCGAGCAGGCCGACCACCCAGAGCAGTTCGAGGTTCATGCGGGCATCTGAGCGGGAGGATGCCTGCGAGTGTGGCAGACGGACGCGGATCGCGCCTTGATCTGCTGCAGGTCGACGGCGCCTCCCCGCTTCGCCGCGGAGAGGCGCCGCGGCCCTGTCAGCCGAGGAGGAGGGCGTCGTCGGCGAGCTTCTCGCCGCGCACCTTCTCGAACATCGCCAGCAGGTCCGGTACGTCGAGGCCCTTGCGTTGCTCGCCGGAGACGTCCAGCACCACCTGGCCCTGGTGCAGCATCACCGTGCGCTCGCCCACGTCCAGCGCCTGGCGCATGCTGTGGGTGACCATCATGGTGGTGAGTTTCTTCTCGGCGACGATCCGTGCGGTGAGATGCAGGACGAAGTCGGCGGTGCGCGGGTCGAGCGCCGCGGTGTGTTCGTCGAGCAACAGGATACGCGACGGCTGCAGCGCCGCCATCAGCAGGCTGACGGCCTGGCGCTGGCCGCCGGAGAGCAGGCCGATGCGGTCGCCGAGGCGGTTCTCCAGGCCGAGGCCGAGGGTCGCCAGGCTTTCCCGGAAACCGTCGCGCATCGATGCCTGCACCGCCCTGCCGAGGCCGCGACCGGCACCGCGACGCTGCGCCAGGGCCATGTTCTCCTCGATGGTGAGGTCCTCGCAGGTACCCGCCATGGGGTCCTGGAACACCCGCGCGACGCGGTTGGCGCGGGCCCAGACCGGCTTGCGGGTGACGTCTTCGTCGTCGATCAGGATCTGTCCGCTGTCGATCGGCAGGTCGCCGGAGACTGCGTTGAGGAAGGTCGACTTGCCGGCGCCGTTGGAGCCGATCACGGTGACGAACTGGCCGGCCGGGATGTCCAGCGACAGGCCGCGCAGGGCGCGGGTCTCGATGGGGGTGCCGGGGTTGAAGGTGATCTTCAGGTTCTTCGCGCTGAGCATGGTCAGGCTCCCTTCTTGCCGAGCAGGCGTTTCTTCATCATCGGAATCACCAGGGCGACGGTGACCAGCACCGCGGTGACCAGGTTCAGGTCCTGGGCCTGCAAGCCGATGAAATCGCTGTTCAGCGCCAGGGCGATGAAGAAGCGGTAGACGATGGCACCGAGGATCACCGCGAGGGTCGCCAGGATCAGCCGGCGCGAGGGCAGGATGCTCTCGCCGACGATCACCGCGGCCAGGCCGATGACGATGGTGCCGATACCCATGGAGATATCGGCGCCGCCCTGGGTCTGCGCGAACAGCGCGCCGGCCAACGCCACCAGCGCGTTGGAGATGGCCATGCCGAGCAGGATCATGCCGCCGGTGTTGACCCCCTGGGCACGGGCCATCCGCGGGTTGGAGCCGGTGGCGCGGATCGCCAGGCCTTTCTGGGTGGTGAAGAACCAGTCCAGCAGCAGCTTCGCGGCGATCACGATGAACACCAGCAGCAGCGGGCGGAACACGTAGTCGCTGAGCCATTCCGGCTGCAGCAGGGTGAACAATGTCGGCTCGGCGATCAGCGGTACGTTGGGCTTGCCCATGATGCGCAGGTTGATCGAGTAGAGCGCGATCATCATCAGGATGCTGGCGAGCAGGTCCATGATCTTCAGCTTGACGTTGAGCAGGCCGGTGGCCAGCCCGGCCAGTGCACCGGCGGCGGTGGCCGCCAGGGTCGCGCTGTACGGGTCCCAGCCGAGGGCGATGAGGGTCGCGCAGACCGCGCCGCCGAGCGGGAAGCTGCCGTCCACCGTGAGGTCGGGGAAGCGCAGCAGGCGGAAGGAGATGAACACGCCGAGTGCCACGAGGCTGAAGATCAGGCCGATCTCCAGGGCACCGAACAGGGAAAACAGAGACATGACTTCGTAACCGAGTGCGTGAAGGCAGGATTATCGTGCCGTCCGGCCACGGGCGGAACGCCCGCGGCCGGCGGCCGCTTTTTTTACTTGATGACTTCCGCGGCTGACTTGAGCAGTTCGTCGGACAGGGTCACGCCTTGCTTCTGCGCGGCCCCGGGATTGACGAACAGCTGCAGGTTGTCGCTGGTCTCCGGCTTGATCTCGCCCGGCTTCTCGCCCTTGAGGATGCGCACCACCATGCGGCCGGTCTGCTTGCCCATCTCCTTGTAGTTAATGCCGAGGGCGGCGATGGCGCCGCGCTTGACGCTGTCGGTGTCGGAGGCGATCAGCGGGATCTTCGCGTCGTTGCCGACCTTGACCAGCGCCTCGTAGGCGGACACCACGTTGTTGTCGGTGTTGGTGTAGATCGCGTCGACCTTGCCGACCAGGCTGCGCGCCGCCGAGCTGACGTCCACCGAACGCGGTGCCGAGGCTTCGACCAGGCTCAGGCCCATCTTCGGCAGCAGTTCCTTCAGCTCCTTGACCACCACCACGGAGTTGGCTTCGCCCGGGTTGTAGACCATGCCGATGCGCTTGGCGCCCGGCACCACTTTCTTGATCAGCTCGATCTGCTTGTCCAGCGCGAGCATGTCGGAAACCCCGGTGACGTTGGTGCCGGAGGCTTCCCAGCTCGGCGTCAGGTGCGCGCCGACCGGGTCGGTGACGGTGCTGAAGACGATCGGGATGCTCTTGGTCGCGGCCACCAGCGCCTGGGCCGACGGAGTGGCGATGCCGACGATCACGTCGGGCTTGTCGCCGATGAACTTGCGGGCGATCTGCGCGGCGGTGCCGGTGTTGCCCTGGGCGCTCTGGTACTGCCACTTGAGGTTCTTGCCGTCTTCGTAGCCGGCCTCCTGGAGGGCCTCCTTGACCCCGTCGCGAGCGGCGTCCAGCGCCGGGTGCTCGACGATGGCGGTCACCGCCACCGACTTCTGCTCGTCGGCGTTGGCGCCGAAGGACAGGGCCATGCCAAGGGCCAGGGCACTGAGGGGCAACCATTTATTCTTATAGGCCTGCATCATGCGGCGATCTCCTGATTGTATTGGCGCGCTGTAGCGAATTGTTCTGATTGGGCGGTGCGGGTACAGCGTGGCCGAAACATCGCATTTTTCGCGCAAGTCGTCAGCAGGTTTGATGTTTTTTCTTGCGGTGGGATTACCGCTGGGGGGATCCGGGTAAGGTGTCGGCGTCGGACCGTGACCGAAAGGAGGCGACATGCTCACGACCATCGGCCGTTTTTCCCATCCCCTGGAGGCGCAGATCGCTCGCGCCCGCCTGGAGGCCGCTGGAATTCCGGCGTTCGTCGCCGACGAGCACACCATCAACATGCAGTGGCTGTACTCCAACGCACTGGGCGGCGTGCGCCTGCAAGTGCCCATGGTCTGTCGCGAAGACGCGGTGGCGCTGCTGGCCACCGATGAAAGCGAGGCGCTGCGGGCCGAGCAGGGCAGCAGCGAGTTCCAGTGCTTGCGTTGTGGCAGCGACCAGGTGGCCTGGAAGGTGGACGGCCGCCGCCTGGCCTTCCTTGGGATCCTGCTGCTCAACGTACCGCTGTGGCCGATCCGGCGTCGGTTGGTGTGCGAGGTCTGCGGTTTCCGCAGCGAAGTACCGATGCCTCTAAGCGAGTGAAAGCAAAACGCCCGCCTCTGGGAGGCGGGCGCTGGAGTTAGAGCGCGGCGATCTTCTGCCGTTGCTCGGCCAGCTTGGCCAGGGCCTGTTCGGCCTCGGCTAGCTTGGCGCGTTCCTTCTCGATCACGTCGGCCGGGGCCTTGGCGACGAAGCCTTCGTTGGACAGCTTGCCGCCGACGCGCTTGACCTCGCCTTCCAGGCGCTGGATCTCCTTGTCCAGGCGCCCCAGTTCGGCGCTCTTGTCGATCAGGCCGGCCATCGGCACCAATACTTCCATGTCGCCGACCAGGGCGGTGGCGGACATCGGCGCTTCCTCGCCGGCTTCCAGCACGCGGATGCTTTCCAGCTTGGCCAGTTTCATCAGCAGCGGCTCGTTGTCGGCCAGGCGGCGGTGGTCGCTGGGCGAGGCGTTCCTGAGGATGATGTCGATGCGCTTGGCCATGGAGATGTTCATCTCGCCGCGGATCTGCCGCACGCCGAGCATCAGCGCCTTGACCCATTCGATGTCGCCTTCGGCGGCGGCGTCGATCCTGCCTTCGTCGGCCACCGGCCAGGGTTGCAGCATCAGGGTCGGGCCTTCCTTGCCGGCCTGGCCCTTGATGCGCTGCCAGATTTCCTCGGTGATGAACGGCATGAACGGGTGCGCCAGGCGCAGGGCCGTCTCCAGCACGCGGATCAGGGTGCGACGAGTGCCGCGCTGGCGCTCGATGGGGGCGTTCTCGTCCCACAGCACCGGCTTGACCAGCTCCAGGTACCAGGCGCAGTACTCGTCCCAGATGAACTCATAGAGGGCCTGGGCGGCCAGGTCGAAGCGGAAGGCGTCGAGCTGGCGGGTGACTTCCTGCTCGGTGCGCTGCAACTGGGAGATGATCCAGCGGTCGACCGAGGACAGCTCGACCGGCTCGCCGTTGACCCCGGTGTCCTGGCCATCGGTGTTCTCGATGACGAAGTTGGCGGCGTTCCAGATCTTGTTGCAGAAGTTGCGGAAGCCTTCGACGCGGCCCATGTCGAACTTGATGTCGCGGCCGGTGGAGGCCAGCGAGCAGAAGGTGAAGCGCAGGGCGTCGGTGCCGTAGCTGGCGATGCCTTCGGGGAATTCGGCGCGGGTCTGCTTGGCGATCTTCTCCGCCAGCTTCGGCTGCATCATGCCGCTGGTGCGCTTTTGCAGCAGGGTATCGAGGTCGATGCCGTCGACGATGTCCAGCGGGTCGAGCACGTTGCCCTTGGACTTGGACATCTTCTGGCCCTGGCCGTCGCGCACCAGGCCGTGGACATAGACGGTCTTGAACGGGATCTGCGGGGTGCCGTCGGGGTTCTTCACCAGGTGCATGGTGAGCATGATCATCCGCGCGACCCAGAAGAAGATGATGTCGAAGCCGGTGACCAGTACGTCGGTGGGGTGGAAGGTCTTGAGGAACTCGGTCTGCTGCGGCCAGCCGAGGGTGGAGAAGGTCCACAGGCCGGAGCTGAACCAGGTGTCGAGAACGTCTTCGTCCTGGCGCAACTCGACCTCGTTGCCGAGCTTGTGCTTGGTGCGCACCTCGACCTCGTCGCGGCCGACGTAGACGTTGCCGGCCTCGTCGTACCAGGCCGGGATGCGGTGGCCCCACCAGAGCTGGCGGCTGATGCACCAGTCCTGGATGTCGCGCATCCAGGAGAAGTACATGTTCTCGTACTGCTTGGGCACGAACTGGATACGGCCGTCTTCCACGGCGGCGATGGCGTCTTCGGCCAGCGGCTTGGTGCTGACGTACCACTGGTCGGTCAGCCAGGGCTCGATGACGGTGCCGGAGCGGTCGCCCTTCGGTACTTTCAGCGCGTGGTCGTCGACCTTCTCGAGCAAGCCCATGGCCTCGAACTCGGCGACGATGGCCTTGCGCGCGGCGAAGCGGTCCATGCCGGCGTAGCTCTGCGGCAGGCTGGGGTCGAGGTTCGGGTTGACGCTGCCGTCGAGGTGGAACACCTGGGCCTGGGCCAGCACCGCGGCGTTCTTGTCGAAGATGTTGATCAGCGGCAGGTCGTGGCGCTTGCCCACTTCGTAGTCGTTGAAGTCGTGGGCCGGGGTGATCTTCACGCAGCCGGTGCCGAATTCGCGGTCGACGTACTCGTCGGCGATGATCGGGATGTGCCGGCCGACGATCGGCAGTTCGGCGAACTGGCCGATCAGCTTGGCGTAGCGCTCGTCTTCCGGGTGCACCGCGACCGCGGCGTCGCCCAGCAGGGTTTCCGGACGGGTGGTGGCGACCACCAGGTAATCCAGGCCTTCGCTGGTCTTCGCGCCGTTCACCAGCGGGTAGCGCAGGTGCCAGAGGTGGCCCTTCTCGTCGTGGTTTTCCACTTCCAGGTCGGAAATCGCGGTGTGCAGCTTGGTGTCCCAGTTCACCAGGCGTTTGCCGCGGTAGATCAGGCCGTCTTCATGCAGGCGCACGAAGGCTTCCTTGACCGCTTCGGAGAGGCCGTCGTCCATGGTGAAGCGCTCGCGCGACCAGTCCACCGAGGAGCCCAGGCGACGAATCTGCCGGGTGATGTTGCCGCCGGACTGTTCCTTCCATTCCCAGACTTTCTCCAGGAACTTCTCCCGGCCGAGGTCGTGGCGGCTCACGCCCTGGGCGCCGAGCTGGCGCTCGACCACCATCTGGGTGGCGATGCCGGCGTGATCGGTGCCCGGCTGCCACAGGGTGTTGCGGCCCTGCATGCGGCGGTAGCGGATCAGCGCGTCCATGATCGCGTTGTTGAAGCCATGGCCCATGTGCAGGCTGCCGGTCACGTTCGGCGGCGGGATCATGATGGTGTAGGGCTGGCCTTCGCCGCTCGGAGCGAAGTAGTCGTTGGACTCCCAGGTCTCGTACCAGGAAGTCTCGATGGCGTGCGGCTGGTAAGTCTTGTCCATGCGAAAGGGGACCAAAGCTGAATATGGCTGGGGAAAATGCGAAGAAAGTCCGGGAGTATAGCGGGGATGGCAGCCCGGGGGTAAGGCCGCGGGCCGCGGCGGGCGCCCGCCGCGTCCGGATCAGCCGTTGCGTTGGCCGAGCAGGCGACCCAGGCGGGCTTGCAGGCGGCGGCGCAGTTCGGCTTCGATCTGCGGGGCGAAGTCGTCGATGACTTCCTGCAGGATCAGTTCGGCGGACGCTCGCAACTCGTCGTCCAGGCGCTCCTGTTCGGCGGGCGCCAGCCCTGCCGTGGTGGCTGCCGCGGTCTGCGGCTCTGGCGCGCGCGGGGCGGTACCGGGGGAGACGACGTCGGAGAGCAGGGGAATGTTGTCCGGCTCGAAGGATTCGGTCAGCAAGGGCGGCTCGTTCCGTTCGTAGAGCAGGTCGTGGATCGACTCCAGGTCATCGAGCAACTGCTCCGGGGGTTGTGTCGGTTTGTGGCTGTCCATGGTCGTGCACTTCAGATACGCGGCAGGCGATGGTCCTGTAGAGGATAGCCCTGCTCCCGGTAGAAGCGGAATTTATCCCGTGCCGCCTGGCGGATCGCCGGCTCCTCGACCACCAGTTCGGCCACCCGCGAAAAGTTCGGGACGAAGCCGGGGGCCTCGAGGGTCAGGTTGATCAGCAGGTCGCGATGGTTCCCCGGGGGCTCGCCCAGGCCCAGGGCGACGGGCGCCTCGGCGTCTTCCTCGGCCAGGCTGTGAGGAATGAAGGCCTCGCCGCGGAAGCTCCACAGGCGGCCGTCCAACTCGCTGCGCTGCGCCTCGTCGGCGCAATGCAGGTAGACCTGCATGCCCTGCCGCCAGGCCTTCTCGGCCAGGCGGCAGGCGACCTGCAGGCGCGCCGACGGATCGGCGCTGGGGATCACGTAGAAATCGACCCGGGTCACTTGGCCCGTTCCAGCAGGTACTGGGTCAACAACGGAACCGGGCGGCCGGTGGCGCCTTTGTCCTTGCCGCCGCTGATCCAGGCGGTGCCGGCGATGTCCAGGTGCGCCCAGTGGTATTTCTTGGCGAAGCGCGAGAGGAAGCAGCCGGCGGTGATGGTGCCGGCCTTCGGCCCGCCGATGTTGGCGATGTCGGCGAACGGGCTGTCCAGCTGTTCCTGGTATTCGTCGAACAGCGGCAATTGCCAGGCGCGGTCGTCGGCGAACTCGCCGGCCTTGAGCAGTTGCCTGACCAGCGCTTCGTTGTTGCCCATAAGGCCCGAGGTGTTGCTGCCCAGGGCGACGATGCAGGCGCCGGTGAGGGTGGCGATGTCGATCACCGACTGCGGCTTGAAGCGCTCGGCGTAGGTCAGTGCATCGCACAGCACCAGGCGCCCTTCGGCGTCGGTGTTGAGGATCTCGACGGTCTGCCCGCTCATGGTGGTGACGATGTCGCCCGGACGGGTGGCTCCGCCGCTGGGCATGTTCTCGGCGCAGGCCAGCAGGCCGACCAGGTTGATCGGCAACTGCAGTTCGAGCACCGCGCGGAAGGTGCCGAAGACGCTGGCGGCGCCGCACATGTCGAACTTCATCTCGTCCATGCCCAGGCCCGGCTTGAGGCTGATGCCGCCGGTGTCGAAGGTGATGCCCTTGCCGACCAGCACGTGCGGGGCCTGGTCCTTCTTCGCGCCGTTGTATTGCAGGACGATCAGCCGCGGCGGCTGGTCGCTGCCCTGGGCGACGGCGAGGAACGAGCCCATGCCCAGCTCGCGCAGTTTCTTCTCGTCGAGGACCTCGACCTTCAGGCCCTTGAACTCCTTGGCCAGACCCTTGGCCTGCTCGCCGAGGAACGTCGGATGGCAGACGTTCGGCGGAAGGTTGCCGAGATCGCGGGTCAGGGCCATGCCATTGGCGATGGCCTGAGCTTCCTTGCTGCCTTGCTCGACGGCGGCGCTGTCGGCCTTGTCGGCGAGCAGGGTCAGCTTCTTCAGTTTCAGCGGCTCGGCTTTCTGGCTCTTGTAGCGATCGAACACGTACAGGCCATCGGCCAGGGTTTCCACCAGCAGACGCGCCTTCGCGTGGGCATCGCGGCCTTTCACCGCGAGATCGCCGAGGGCCAGCGCGGCATCGGCGCCGGCCAGGCCCTTGAGGGTCGACAGCACGGCGGAGGCCAGCTTGCGGTACTGGCGGTCGCCCAGTTCGCGCTCCTTGCCGGCGCCGACCAGCAGCACGCGCTCGGCCTTGAGATTGGGCAGGCTCTGCAGGAGCAGGGTCTGGCCGACCTTGCCGGCCAGGTCGCCACGCTTGAGCACTGCGCTGATGGCGCCGCCGGTGGCGTCGTCGACCGCCTTGGCGCTGGCGCCGAGCTTGCGGCCTTCGCCTACGGCGAGCACCAGGGTGGCGGTTTTCAGGGTTTCCGGGCGTACGCTTTTAACAAGGAATTCCATGGAAGAGGTCCCCAATACAGACAGTCGGGATGGCGCAAGGGGCGGCATCCGTTAGCGGTAAGCGATTGTTCCGAGCACGATTCGTCCCGAGGACTGACGGTCGCCGCCGGGGCGGTGACGCAGGCAGCGACAGCTTAGTCGTTGCGGCGGGGGTCGTTCCATGCCGAGGATGGCAACCGAGGTTCTACAGCGCCGGAGCCGGGTTGGCGGTGCCTCCCGGCCGTTGCCGCACATGGTCGCACAACTGCGGCGTGTCTGGCACGACTGTGTACGCATGGGAACCCGCGGCCATGCCGCGTCCCTATAATGAACGTTTCGTTCCGCAGGAGTCGCACCGTGCCCGCCAGCAAACCAGTCGCGGATCCCGCCCGGAGTACCGATCCGCGCGATTACCAGCGAGTCGGCCGGCCGCTCGGGGTCATGGCCAAGACCTTCCCGGCGGGGTTCGTGGTCGCCGAGCACCGGCACGAGCGGGCGCAGTTGATCCATGCCCTGTCGGGCGTGATCGAACTGCATGTCGGTCGCACGCTATGGCTGGTCCCGCCGCAGCGCGCGGTATGGATGCCGGCGGGGATGGCGCACGCGATGCTGGCGCGCGGCGAGGTCCGCTTGCACACTGTCTATGTCCGGCCGCAGTCCTGCCCGCCGGAATTCCCCCGGGTGCCGCGCGGAGTGATGGTCAGCCCATTGTTGCGCGAGTTGATCGTGCGCGCCGCCGGCCTGCCGTTGTTGTACGACGAGCGCGGCCGGGAGGGGCGGTTGATGGCGGTGCTGCTGGACGAACTGGAGTGGTCGCGGGAACAGCCCCTGGCCTTGCCCGACCCCGCGGACCGACGCCTGGGAAGAGTCTGCCAGGCGCTGCTGGAGAACCCGGCCGACCCTCGCGGGCTGGAGGAGTGGGCGCGCTACGTGGCGTCGTCCTCGCGGACCCTGGCACGGCTGTTTCTCTCCGAACTGGGAGTGACCTTCGTCCATTGGCGCCACCAGGTGCGCCTGGCCGCCGCCCTGCCACGCCTGGCGGCTGGCGAAGCGGTGGCGCGGATCGCCGTGGATCTCGGCTACCAGACGCCCAGCGCATTCAGTGCCATGTTCCGACGCCTGACCGGGAGCACGCCGAGCCGCTACTTCGCCTTGTCCGATTCGGCGTAGCCTTCGTCCGTTGGCGGACGGCGCCGACGCGGCAGGATTCCTATGCTGGGCCCGTTTCCAGACGACCGCCCCGGGAGGCAAGCATGCAACGACTGAACGTGGAATTCCGCTCCGAGGGTGTCGCCCTGCGCGGCTGGCTGTATTTGCCGGAGGCGCGTGCCGAGCGGCCGGCGATCGTCATGACGCACGGTTTTTCCGGGGTGAAGGAGCAGTACCTGGACCGTTACGCCGAGGTATTCGCCGCCGCCGGCTTCGTCGTGCTCCTCTACGATCATCCGAACTTCGGCGACAGCGACGGCGAGCCGCGCCAGGAAATCGATCCGGTGATGCAGCGTCGCGGCTATCGCGACGCGATCACCTGGTTGGGCGCCCAGGCACGGGTCGACGCGAGGCGCATCGGCATCTGGGGAACCAGCTACAGCGGCGGACATGTGCTGGAAGTGGCCGCACTGGATCGGCGGGTGAAATGCGTGGTGGCGCAGGTGCCGACCGTCAGCGGCCATGCCTCGGCGTTGCGCCGGACCCGCGCCGAGCAGTTGCCGGCATTGCTGGCAAGCTTCGACGCGGACCGCCAGCGGCGCTTCGAGGGCTTGCCGCCGGCGCTGTTGCCGGCGGTCGCCGCGAGCCCCGACGAGCCTTGCGCGATGGCCGGCGCGGACGCCCACCGGTTCTTCACCGACAGCGCGGCGCTGGCACCGAACTGGTGCAACCGGGTGACCCTGCGTAGCGCCGAGCTGGCGCGAGAGAACGAGCCGGGCATTCACATTGGGCGGATCAGCCCCACGCCGCTGCTGATGATCGTTGCCGACCGGGACCTGCTTACGCCCACGGACCTTTGCCTGGAGGCCTACCAGCGGGCGTTGCCGCCCAAGCGGCTGCTGATGCTCGCCGGCGGCCATTTCACGCCGTACATCGAGCATTTCGACGCCACCAGCCAGGCTGCGGCAGACTGGTTCGTCCGTCATCTCGGAGAGGGCGGCGAGCAGCCAGCGACAGTCGTCGAATAAATCGGCAAGCGCTGAACGAGCGTTCGCCTCGACGGTCTATCGGGCTCTTGGTTCGGCCTGCGCAGTGACAGGCCCGCCGAATCGCAGGATAATGCCGGCTATTTTCTCCGCGCCATGCCGCCATGGCCGGAAACGCGTGATGACGGGGCCGACGGGCCCCGTCAGAGCCTGGCAACCCAGGAGTGTCCGGATTGATCGTTTTCCGTTATTTGTCCCGTGAAGTGCTGGTCACCATGAGCGCCGTCAGCGCCGTGCTGCTGGTGATCATCATGAGTGGCCGTTTCATCAAGTACCTGGCGCAAGCGGCGCAGGGGTTGCTCGACCCCGGTTCGCTGTTCCTGATCATGGCGTTCCGGATTCCCGGCTTCCTGCAGCTGATCCTGCCGCTTGGCCTGTTCCTCGGCATCCTGCTGGCCTACGGGCGACTCTATCTGGAAAGCGAGATGACCGTGCTCTCGGCGACCGGCATGAGTCAGAAGCGCCTGCTCGGCTATACCATGGCCCCGGCGCTGCTGGTGGCGATCCTGGTGGCCTGGCTGAGCCTGTTCCTGGCGCCCCAGGGCATCAACCAGTTCGCCCTGCTGTTGAACAAGCAGGATACCCTGACCGAGTTCGACACCCTGGTCCCGGGCCGTTTCCAGGCAATGCGCGACGGTACCCGGGTGACCTACACCGAGGAACTGTCGAAGGATCGCGGCGAACTGGCCGGCATCTTCATCTCGCAGAAGGACCTCAACAGCAGCAACCAGGAACGCGGCATCTCCATCCTGGTGGCGGAGAAGGGCACCCAGAACATCCAGGCGGATGGCAGCCGTTACCTGATCCTGCACAACGGCTACCGCTACGACGGCAATCCCGGGCAGGCCAACTACCGGGCGATCCAGTACGACACCTATGGCGTGATGCTGCCCAAGCCCGAGGCCAGCAGCGAGGTGAGCGAGCGTGACGCGGTGCCCACCGCCGACCTGTTCGGCAGCGACAACCCACGCTACCAGGCCGAATTGCAGTGGCGCCTGTCGACACCGCTGCTGGTGTTCGTGGTGACCCTGCTGGCGGTGCCGCTGTCGCGGGTCAACCCACGCCAGGGGCGCTTCCTCAAGCTGCTGCCGGCGATCCTCCTTTATATGGGCTACCTGGCCCTGCTGATCGCTGTCCGTGGCCAGCTGGACAAAGGCAAGATCCCCATGGCCATCGGCCTGTGGTGGGTCCACGGACTATTCCTGGCGATCGGTCTTCTTCTGTTCTATTGGGAACCCTTGCGCCTGAAGCTGGCGTCCTCCCGTGCCGGTCGCGAGGTGGCGCATGGTTAAGCTCGATCGTTACATAGGTGTCACCGTCTTCGTCGCGATCCTCGCGGTGCTCGGGGTGATCCTCGGCCTGGCGCTGCTGTTCGCCTTCATCGACGAACTCAACGACATCAGCGCCAGCTACGGCATCGGCGACGCCCTGCGCTTCATCTTCCTCACCGCGCCACGGCGCGCCTACGACATGCTGCCGATGGCGGCGCTGATCGGCTGCCTGGTCGGCCTCGGCACCCTGGCCAGCAACAGCGAACTGACCATCATGCGCGCGGCCGGGGTATCCCTGTCGCGGATCGTCTGGGCGGTGATGAAACCGATGCTGGTGCTGATGCTGGCCGGCATCCTGGTTGGCGAGTACGTCGCGCCCTGGACCGAGAACATCGCCCAGAGCGGCCGCGCCCTGGCCCAGGGCGGCGGCGATTCGCAAAGCTCCAAGCGCGGTCTGTGGCATCGCCAGGGGCGCGAGTACATCCACATCAACGCGGTGCAGCCCAATGGCGTGCTGTACGGCGTGACCCGCTACCGCTTCGACGAGCAGCGTGGCCTGGAATCGGCCAGTTTCGCCAAGCGCGCGCGCTTCGAGACCGATCACTGGCAACTGGAAGAGGTCACCACCACCTTGCTGCATCCGAGGGAAAAGCGTTCCGAGGTGGTCAAGCTACCGACCGAACGCTGGGATGCCCAGCTCAGCCCGCAACTGCTGAACACTGTGGTGATGGAGCCCGAGGCGCTGTCTATCAGCGGTCTCTGGCAGTACATCCACTATCTCGCCGACCAGGGCCTGAACAACAACCGCTACTGGCTGGCGTTCTGGACCAAGGTCCTGCAACCGCTGGTGACCGCCGCGCTGGTGCTGATGGCGATTTCCTTCATCTTCGGTCCGTTGCGCTCGGTGACCCTGGGCCAGCGGATCTTCACCGGCGTGCTGGTGGGCTTCGTCTTCCGCATCGCCCAGGACCTGCTCGGACCCTCCAGCCTGGTGTTCGACTTCCCGCCGCTGCTGGCGGTGGTGATCCCCGCCTCGATCTGCGCACTGGCGGGTGTCTGGCTGCTACGCCGGGCGGGCTGACAGGCCCGGCAGGCCGGGTATGAAAAAAGGCCACCCACGGGTGGCCTTTGTGCTTCCTTGTCGCGTCGGGCTGGAGCCTGGCCGCCGGCGCGACAAAGGCCAAAACAGCGCGTTCTGCGGACCTGTTTCGCTCACTTCTTGTGAGTGTTCTTCGGCAGCCTGACCACCTGGCTCTCCGAATAGCGGTCGTGCCAGGTACGCTTGTCCTTGTCCCAGAGCATCCAGAGGAAGCCGAGGCCGAGGCACAGCCAGGAGGCGATGGCGATCATGAAGCGCAGCAGCGCCTGGAGCAGGCTGATGGCGCTGCCGTCGCGGTTCTGCACGCGCAGTCCCCAGACCTGCATGCCCAGGGTCTGGCCGTTGTGGGTCCAGAATTTGGCGAAGAAGCCGAACAGGGCGAACACCAGCAAGGTCGAGAGCAGCGGGTCGCCGATCAGCGCGCCGCGGTCGGCCAGTTCGCGCAGATGGTCGCTGCCGTAGATCAGTCGAAGGATGCCTTGCTGGTAGACCAGGGTGACCACCATCATCAGCGCCACGCAGAGCAGGAAGTCATAGAACATCGCCGCCAGGCGGCGGATCAGACCGGCAGGGGCATAGTCGCCCTGGGGAGAAAGCATGTGTTTCGGCATCGGCGTGTTCCGTGCGGGGCAAAGCCGGGGATTATACGTCCATCCGCAGCTTGCGCCGCCCACCCGGGCAACGCTTTTCCCCGGCTGTTCTAGTCTTTGCGCAGACCCCAATCATTACGAGTCTTTTCTATGCCGATTCCGGTGAAGCGAGCCAGGAGAAAGGCGCTCCGGCTGTCGTTGTCCGTGCTGGTCGGGGTGATGCCGATCGTCCTGGGGCTGCTCATCCTCTACTGGCAGGCCGAGCGAAGCCTCCAGGAGACGTCCGAGCAGGCAGCCGGGAATGCGGTGCGGCAGTTCGAACGGATGCTCGACAACGCTGCGTTGGCGGCGCGCAAGGTCATGCCGGTGGCGGGGCGTCCTTGTCCCGAGGCCGAGCTGGCGCTGCGCGAGCAAGTGGCGATCATGCCGTTCGTGCGCTCGGTCAATTTGACGCGCGACAATACGATCTATTGCACGTCGTTGTTCGGCGGCTTCGACGAGCCGGTGCGGATCGAGAACTATGTCGACGGACGCCTCTTGCTGATGCCCGGCAACCAGGTCACGCCGGACGCCGCGCTGCTGGTCCTGCGGGACTCCGACGGCAAGCGCGGGGTATTGGCGGCGATCGACGGGCGCTACTTGAGCTACGTGCTGGACCTCGTCGACCGACGTAGCCGACAGGTGCTGGTGGTCGGTCCCAATTGGCTGGATGCCGAGGGCCGCACCCACCGCGACGCGCCGCCCACCTATGAGGTCGCCGCCGTATCGCTCGCTTCGCAGCGTTATCCGTTGCGTGTGCTGTCGGGCTTCCCCGAGGGTGAGGAGTGGCGATCGATCCGCTCGCAGAACCCGGCGATGTTCGGCCTGCTACTGTTCTTCGGACTGCTGGCCGGCACTCTGTGCTACTGGCTATCCAGGCGGGTCGCCTCGCCCAGCAGCGAACTGCGCCGGGCCCTGGAGGCCAACGAGTTCATTCCCTACTACCAGCCGCTGAGTCCCGGCCAGGGCGGACGCTGGATAGGCGTCGAGGTGCTCATGCGCTGGCGTCATCCGCGTGAGGGACTGATCCGGCCCGACCTGTTCATACCTTTCGCCGAGCGCTCGGGACTGATCGTACCGATGACGCGCGCGCTGATGCGCCAGGTCGCGGAAGACCTGGGCGGGCATGCCGGGAAGCTGGAGCCAGGCTTCCACATCGGTTTCAACATCAGTGCCACCCATTGCCACGAACTGGCCTTGGTGGACGACTGTCGCGAGCTGTTGGCGGCGTTTCCGCCCGGGCACATCACCCTGGTCCTGGAACTGACCGAGCGCGAGCTGATCGAGTCGAGTGAAGTCACCGACCGCCTGTTCGACGAATTGCATGCCCTGGGAGTGAAGATCGCCATCGACGATTTCGGCACCGGACATTCCAGCCTGGCCTACCTGCGCAAGTTCCAGGTGGACTGCCTGAAGATCGACCAGAGCTTCGTCGCCCGCATCGGCATCGATACCCTTTCCGGGCATATTCTCGACAGCATCGTCGAGCTGTCCGCCAAGCTCGACCTGGATATCGTCGCCGAAGGCGTGGAGACCCCCGAGCAGCGTGACTACCTGGCCGCCCGCGGGGTGGATTACCTGCAGGGCTACCTGATCGGCCGGCCGATGCCGCTGGAGAGTCTGCTTTCCAGCCTGACTGTGCAGGAAGGGCAGGGGGCTTCCGTCGTCGCACTTCCGGCGGACCGAGGCTAGCGGCTGAAAGTCCCGCGCCAGGGGCGAGCTGCCAGCTTATTCGTCACGGATGAGCAAAAGACTCGCAGACCGAACAGGTGCAAACCGCCCCTGGCGCGACAAGAAGCCCGCATCCGCGGGGCTTCTTTTTGGCGTCGGCTGTGGTAGATTTTTTTCGCCGAGCTGGGAAGACAGCAGCTCGGGTAAAAGGCAGCGTCTCGACTCCAGCGCTGCCTTTTTTTATTTGCAGGCCGGATCAGCCAGATCGCGGACAACAAAAAACCGGCGCGAAGGCCGGTTTCTCTGCTGTCCTGTGCTCCCCCTGGAAACGCTTGGGAAGTCAGGATGGTGCCTCGGGAGGGCACCTAGGCTAACTCAGTAGGATCCCGAAATTTCCTGCGTTTTCCTGTAACAGCCTGATTTACTGGGGGTTTACTTTGCTGCGTCCCGGCAACCTCCAGCAGCTTGGCGTAATTTCCTGATACCCTTTACGCCAAATTTACGCCAAGCGGGGCATGTGGTGGCAACGTACAGAAAGCGAAGCGGCGGATGGCGCGCCGAGGTGGCAAAGAAAGGCGTTCGAGACTCTGGCACCTTTTCCACGAAGGCCGAGGCGGTGGCTTGGGCGACTCAGCGAGAGGCCGAGATTCTGGCGGGAGTAGGAAGCCCCAAAGGGGCATCGAACTCGACTTTGAAGGAGGCCCTGGAGAAATACAAGCTCGAAGTATCGCCCAGCAAGGTTGGCCAGCGCTGGGAGGAGATCCGCCTGGACAAGCTGGTCAATGAGCTTGAGTTCGTAGGTGAGCGAATCGTCGATGTCGGGGCGGAACAGATCGCCGCCTGGCGTGATCTTCGCCTGAAGTCGGTGGCCACCTCCACCGTCCGCCGTGAGATGACGCTGCTGTCGAGCGTGTTCGAGCAGGCTCGGCGCGAATGGCGTTGGATCAAATCTAACCCCGTGCGCGAAGTGAAGCGGCCGAAGAACCGACCTCCCAGGGACCGGCGGATCTCAGCGGCTGAGGAAAATAAAATCCTCGACGGTCTCGGGTATGTCGATGGCGCGCCGCCGACGACCAAGATGCAGGAGCTCGGCTATGCCTTCCTGATCGCGCTGGAGACTGCTATGCGGCAGGGGGAAATCCTTGGCCTATCGACTGGGCGTGTGAATCTTCCGGGCCGCTACGTTGAGTTGACTCATACCAAGAACGGCGATGCGCGGAAGGTCCCTCTGAGCTCGCGAGCGGTTGAGCTACTGCAGGTCCTGGTCAATGCCGCTGGTGATCGAGAAGACCTGTTCACCCTGTCTTCCAAGTCAGCGGACGTTTTGTTCCGCAAGGTGCGTGATCGACAGAAGATCGATGGCCTGACCTTCCACGATACGCGCCATGAGGCGACCACTAGGCTCGCCAGGAAGCTAGATGTCTTGGACTTGGCGAGGATGACGGGCCACCGTGACCCGCGCTCGCTGATGGTCTACTACAACGCTACTGCTAGCGAGGTGGCCAGCCGGCTGGATTGACCGGCGACAGGCCGTCCGAAGCCACTTGGAACTGTTTGGTATAGTATCTATCCATCGTGATACACGGACTGTGAGAGCAGGATGCTTAACGATCTCTTCCCCCCGAGCCCTATGACAAATGCTGCCCTAGCCCGTTTCTTCGCCACATCGCCAGTTGTGCCATTGGATGAGATGTGTGCATACGAATCGCTGTGGCTCGGCCAAGGCGCATGGTTTGCCAATCTCGCCAACTTATTCCGTGAGAACCCGGGTTCTCTACCTTCCGAATTGGTGCCCAAGGCTGAAATCGATGCAACCCGAGAAAAGTTGATTGCATTGCTGGGTGAGGAGAAGCTGCGTCAGGTGGGCATCCGGGTCAATGGTGCAGGGGAGTACCCTAAAAAGCTCCGCGATGCTGATCATCCGGTCGAGGTGCTTTACTACCGCGGAGACTGGGAACTGGTCGAGACTCCTGGTGTGGCAATTGTGGGTACCCGTAGCCCAAGCGTGGAGGGAGCTCAAAACGCCCAACGCATCGCGCAGGCCTTGGTGAGGGAAAGGTTCACTGTGGTGTCTGGCTTGGCCAAAGGTATTGATACCGCCGCCCACACTGCCGCTATTGCGGCCGGCGGAAAGACTATCGCCGTGGCAGGGACTCCGCTGTTCGAATACTATCCGCGTGAGAATCGGGAACTTCAGGAGTCGATCGCCTCGAAGTTTCTGCTCGTCTCGCAGGTCCCGTTTCTGCGCTACAAGCAGCAGACTTACAAGTTCAACAAGCTGTTCTTCCCCGCGCGCAATGTAACCATGTCTGCCCTCACACAGGCGACAATCATCGTTGAGGCCGGCAACACGTCCGGAACGTTGGTACAGGCGAGGGCAGCGCTCTCTCAGGGGCGGAAACTCTTCATTTTGGAGAGCTGCTTCCGAAATCCGGAACTCACCTGGCCGGCAAAGTACGAGCGCCAAGGCGCGATTCGTGTCAAAAACATCACTCAGATCATGGATGCGCTGAATGATTCGACTAACTCAGCTTGATCCTGGTGAGTTTAGGTTTTTGGAGCCTGGCGATATGTGCGCCTGCCTCGGGGAGTACACCGCTGGTGGCGGGTACGGGGCTAGCGAGACGAACCAACAGATATTCAACCTGAAGCACCGCCCGAACTCTGCCGACAACTTGCTCTATTGGAAGCGCAAGGCAGTTGGCTATTGGGGGCGGATGCTCGCTGAGACCAATCTCCTATGGGATTACTGCTTGGAGAATGCCACGTTCGTACCGATCCCGTGCTCCAAACCGGTCGGACACCCAGAGCATGACGACCGGATGGTCCGTGTGTTGCAGCGTATGGCCCAGGGACATCCAGGGCTTGATATACGGCAGGTCCTCTTGCAGACATCTGTGCGCGAAACACAGCACGGCGGAGACCGATTGACCCCGGCGGAAATTTTGCAAACGCTGTCAGTCGATCCTGCTGTGATTGTTCAGCCTCTTAAACGGACTGTCATCGTTGTAGACGACGTGATTACTCGCGGTGCGAGCTTTGCCGCCGCCAAGAGCCTACTGATGGGGCTAGATAACGTCGAGGAGGTCGTTGGCCTTTTTCTCGCGAAGACGATCCACCCGCCCGTAGAGTTCGATCTTGACGAGGCTTTTGAGTTCTAGCGCCTGAGTGCTTACGGCAAACAATGTTCAAAGCCCCGCATCGCGGGGCTGTTTGTTTCTGCCTTTTTCTGCCTAACGTCCACGTCCCTTTGGCAGCTTGCTGCTGTTCTGCCGCGCCCATTTCTTCACGTCTACCGCAAACCACCGTTTGGACGCCTTGACCGTCCCGCACGGCTGTAGCGGGTCAGGGAAGTCCGAACGAGTTACCACGCGACCTTCAATCGTGGCCGGCGACAGCTTGAGGTACTCGCCGATTTCTTTCGTGGTCCAGAGTTCGTCCTCTGGAGCCACTTTCGGGCCGCGCAGGTGTGCCAGCAGGTCGCGGATGGCGCCGGCCAGGTCCTGTTCAGGGGCCTGGTGATTCTCTTCGATCATTTCTCACTCCTCACGTTGCGCACTACGACCAGGCGCCGCGGTGCTTCGTGCCGCCTGCGGGCAACCATCTCACCGTCAACCACCTTGGCCGGTTCTTCCAGGCACACCTTCTCCAGGGCCTTGATCGCAGATCGGATGTACTTCGGTATGGCTGCTGATTTCTGGTAGTGCTCGAGCAACCTCCGCTTACCGTCCTCCGACACGCCTTGGAAGTGGTCGAGCGCCTCTTTGGCGGCGGTGACGATTTCCTCGGGCTCTGCCCCCACCTCGCAGCGAACCCAACCTATCAGGCGGCGCAGGTGGTTCATTTCGGCCCGGGTCAGCCGGCGCGCGGTCATCTGCCTACTCACGCCCTACCTCCGGTTTCCGTTCGATCACGCGCATCGATCCGTCTCGGCAGTGCAGCGTCAGCGCGGCCCGCCTCGTCTCGATCGTTCCGTCGTTGCGGATCACGGTCTGTGGTACACCGTAAAGTGGCCCGCCGGGTGCGAACGGATCGGGTAGAGCCTCGGGGGTTCTCCTCTGCGAATCGCAGCATCTCGGCTATGATGCAGTTGAACAGTGGGCCGTCCTTCAGGTCCGCCTCTCGCCTTCCGCTGAAAGCATTCGAGCTGTCCTCAAGGCCTTCGACGAAGGCGATGTGATTGAGCATCTGCCCAGGCTTGGCGCCTTGGATGGCGGCGCGGTGGACCGGATTGACGCCGAGGGCATCGCAGATGCGATCGACTCCAATCTCTCCCTCGATCCACCTCTCGGCCTGCAGGAGCCAGGCGCCAAGGGCGGCTTGGGCTTTCTCGTGGTAGCTGCTGGATGTTTTCCGAAACTCCTTCGCCTGTTCCAACTGGGCCCTGGTGAATGGAAGGCCATTCCTTGCCTCCTTGATCTTTCGATCAGCGCAGGTCCTGTCGGCCTCCCAGCCGAACTGGTACTGCCTGGCCATGCGACGCGCGACCAGGAGACGGGTGAGCGCGGAGAGGTCTGGCTTGTCCCAAATGTTGAGCAGACGCTTCAGGTTCTCGTAGGTCATCAGCATGATGGCGGCTCCTTGTCCACGCCCATCCTATGGAGTAGACGTTCCTTGCAGAGCTGTTCTTGAAGGCGTTGGATCTCGCAGGTGTAATTCTTTGCAGTCCGCAGCGAGCCGAGCGCGTATCCGACGTAGAGGCCGCCCGCGCACCAGACGATGCAGAGGAGTAGTGTTCCGATCATGGCTGGCGCCCCTTGTCCGTGTCGCAGATCCGCAGGTCGACCCCGCAGGCCTGGACCAGTTCGGTCAACTCGCCGAGCTTGGTGTTGGGGTTCTGCATCGCCTGGCCCAGGCGGACCAACTGCTGGCCGAGGGTGGCGAGCGGGGTAGGGCGATACCCTGGTGGTGGCGGAATATCGGAGCCTCTCATCACTGACATACCTCCCAGATGAACAGAGTCTTGAACGGCTGGAGCGCGGCGCCGGCGGCAACAGTGGCCAGGCCAAACAGCGCGACGAGTGCGATGGCGGTCAGTGCTTTTCTCATGCCCCGTTCCCGCCCGCCTGCTGGCGCCTCAGCGCGTTGATCACCGCCTCTACGGCCTCGATCTCAACCACTCCCACGTAGCCATCCGTCATCCCGACTTGCTCGATCCAGTGCTCCAGGATCAGCAGGCTTTCCTCAAGCTCGCGGAGGGCCGAATCCTCCTTGGCCTGTCCGTCGATCAGCGCAATGATGTGGTCAGGCATGGTCAAGGCCTCGTAACGCACCATCAGGTTCGAGGCCTCCTTCCCCGCTGAGCTGCGGGTTCTTGAGCGCGATAGCAATTCGGCGAAGTTCGGTGTGATCGCCGACCAATCCCGGCGCGGGGTGGGGTCGCTCGCCGGCATTACCCGGTCCAGAAACAGGTTCGCGGCCAGGGTTGCCCGGCTCCGAACCGGCTCCAGCGCCACTCAACGCCGCCAGCGCGATCTGTCGCATGTTCGCCGCCGGGAGGTCGTCCTGCTCGGAGCAGGGGAACTCGGCGATGGTGCGGAGCGCCAGGAGGGCTCGCTCGAGCGGAATCTCTCCTGCACCCTCGGTGCCGGCCAGGTGCTTCGCTACCGTTTCCCGGATGACGCGTAGCGCGTTCATGGCCTGGAGCGAGCTACCGTCCTGGCCGAGCTTGGCGGTCAGGTCGATCTGTTTAAACAGGGCATGGGTCATAGGTCACCCCCTTGCTCGGCGCTGCGCACCGCCTGGTAGGAGAGGACGTAGCAAGCCATTTGCACCAGCAGGCTCGAAGCCGCGAGTGCAGGGTGGTCTGTGAGGGCCAGGGCCGCCACGTGCAGAGCGCCGGTAGGGATGGAGAGCCAAGGGCGGGCGAGCAGGTTCGCCGCTCCTTGCCCCTTGATCCCGCCGGCGAATATCAGCAGCCAGCAGAGAACGTTCGTGGCCGCCGCCACATAGAAGGCGAACTGGTGAAGCGACCCCTGACCGAAGTACAGGCACGCGCTGAGCAGCAGGCTGATCGCGGTGCCGATGAGTGCTTGCTTCATGGTCAGTGCCCTCCGGTGGCAGCGGTCAGAGCATCGAGGAGCGCTTGCTTCCGGCGCTGACCGTGCAGGTACTCGCGCAGGGCGATGATGACCACGCTGTTCATGCTGCGTTCATCGCGCCTGGCCTCGGCTTCGACCTCGGCCCTCAGGCCGTCCGGCAGTCGGACAACGAACTTGTCCATATCCCGGCTGGCGCTGGCCGGCAGTTCGGTTACAACGGTTGCTCGTTTCATAGTTTCTCCAGGGCGAGCAAGGGCCCGCCGGCATTTGTGGCTTTGCCAAAATCGGTTGGTTACTGCGGGGCTGCTTCGGCGCGTTCGGTCTGCCGCGTCAGATCAGCCCTCTCTGTTGCAGGTCGTTCAGTTCTACTTCAGCAAATGCGGCCGCTGCCTTCAGGTCTGCCACGGTAAGCTCGTCGACCGACTTTCCCAGGCCCTGGATGTGCCGGGCGAAAGCGCGCTGTGCCGGCCCGTTGTAGCCATGGCAGAAGTCGGCTGCGGCGCGCAGTTCACCGTCGAGCTGTAGCGCCAGGATGTTGAGCGGGTCGTTTCTGTCCCAGGCCATGATCACGCCACCCAGGCCACGCCATCGCGGCGAGCAGTCAGGCGAGTTTCGATCTTCCTTTCGCCGCCACGGCGCGCCCGCATGGCCGGGTCTTCATGGAGGAGGGGTTGTGCTGCCGCCAGGATGGCGAGGATGCCAACGCACAGGGGGCTGATGATCTGGCGCTTGTATGCCTCAAGCACGAGGCCGCGGACGGTCTTGGCACCGAGCTTGAACCGCGCATCATCCAGGCGTTTGGAGACGGTCCCCGGGGCAATACCCATCAGCTTGGCGATCTCCTTTGCGGTCAGGTCGCTCGCTGCATGCAAGGTGGCCTCCAGTTCGCGCGGAGCGAGACCCATGCCGAGACGGCCTTGCCAGGTTTCGGTGCTGATGGTAGCGGTGGTCATGAGCAGTACCCAATATTTAGCCTTGGTTTAATTTAGCTTCGGGCTAATCATTTGGTCAATAGCTTATAGCTAAATTATTTTCGCTATTCGATAAGAAGCCCGCTCCAGGCGGGCTTAGGTTTACGCATCAGTCGAGGAAATGCGGCGATGTATCGAGCTCACCGCAGGGGCAGAGCGGTCGTCTGCTCAGCGCTGAGTCGGGAGGGAAGGGCAGGAACGAAAAGGCCGCGCCGGGGAAGGCTCCGGCGCGGCCTGGTCCTTTCGGTGTTGTGCCTTCTAGGACACCTCAATGTATCAAATGCGCGGCTGATGTGAAAAGGCCGTGCGGGATCGAGGTGCGGACTGTGTCGGACTGCTGCCTTCCCAGGACGGCGGAGGGTATCTGTCAAAGGCGGGCAGGAACGAAAAGCCCCGCGGGTGCGGGGCTCAGATTTTGATGATCTCAAACTTGCCAGGCTCAGTGAAACGCCAGCCTACCTTGAAGGCCGCACCACCGCTGATAAGTGCGGACTGCTTCAGGATCGCAGGCCACCAGCGGACTAGGTTATGGGCCTTGTGCCAATAACTTTCTTGTCCCCACTGTTTTACAAGGCAGAAGATAGGCAGGCCACTTTCACGGAAAGCCCTGCGCTCGATCACTCCCTTCGTAAACTTGTCCTGCGATATGACAGCCCAACCACCTTCGGAGGCAAGTGTGGCAATCCAATCCACATCAGGCGTGCTCATGGGGAATTTGTCCCGCAAAGGCACCACCGCATGGCCATCAGCCCTGCATAGTTCGTTGAGGGCTCTAGCAAGAGATGGAGGAAGGTTGTTGTCGATAAGAAAATTCAAGCGGCTAGTCCGTGCTCATAGGTGACCGCAGCTTCCACTGCTGCAGGTTTTATTTCGTAGAGTGCGGCAACGCGCCGGATGTTCTCGCCTTCAGCCAAATAGGCTTGGTAGATGGACGATGTGTCGATTCCTACTGAATTTAGCGTCGGCTTTCCGAAGTTTATCTGCGGATCAAGCACAACAGCCTTGCTCCGTTTTACTGGATACCAGCGCTGAGCCTTACCTTCCTCGGCATAGTCGATGCCTTCGTAAAGTGACGGGCCAATTATCTGCTTGAATACCAATTGACGCTTAGCCAAATCAAGGATGGTCTCATCACCTGTTTCATCCAAGACGGTCGCAAAAATGCGCCTTCCGTCCGTCTGAAATCTCCTGCAGGTGAAAGGATAAGCTTGATGGAATAGCTCCCGCGCTTGGCGGGATGCCGCCCTGATCGCCTGAAGGCTTACGCCGTGCCGGCGAAAGGCATGAACGAAACGGATTTCCAGCAGGTCATGGAAGCCCAGCAATCTCTCTTCAGTAAAGCTAAGCTCTGGCGCCCATAGGCCCGGCTGCGCTACACCGTCCGACTTGTACCCAAACATCCATCTGCGAATGTCTTTGGCCGGTATCCCGGTGTAAAGCGATGCCTCGTAAGGCGTGTAGATCCCCACCCCTATGAGGCGGCTTGGTGATTCTGAGTGACTCATTGCCCCCTCCTTGATTTCTAGATTTCTCCAAGTCAATTTTGCTTTCCATGCAGTAGCTTAAGCAACGCCTATCACGCGAGGTGGCTAGGACTCTCCCCCCATGATCCGCCCATAGCTACCGATCCCCACCCTGCCATATGAGCTGGTTACCGCTTGAAGGCTCCACGCGAGCGCAGCGTCGACCACCAAAACACCCAGCCGATGATACTAATGCCTTGGGACTGCATTTCCTTCGGCGAGTACTCCTCGTCGTCATGCTCGGCTCGGTTGAAGCTGCGCAGGCGCAGGCCACCGCCCGGCAACCGATACAGGTACTTCACCCGCAGCATGCCTTCGTGCTCCAGGGCGTAAATCTCACCATCGATAACGTCCGTGGCTGATTGATCGATGCCGATGGTCGAGCGGTCCATGATCAGTGGCTCCATGCTGTTGCCCCTGATCTTTGCGCAGATCGCCTTTTTCGGATTGACGCCGGCCTCGCGGAGCGCGGGGAGCGAGAATCGGAGCTTGCGCCCAGGTATTTCCTGTACAGCTATCCGGCCGTCGCCCGCGGCCAGTTCCACCTGGTCGTAGTACGGCAACTCCACCTCATCCTCGTCCAAAGGAGTCTCATTGTCCCAAACGGAGATAGGGCCGGCATACTCCGCTTCCTTGGTTGAGTCTATGAGAGGTAGTTGCTGAGCGCGATTTTGAGCTAGGTCGAGCCATCCGCGCGGCAAGCCCTCTAGCGCTTCGATGCGGCGCGCAACGTCGTCACCTAGGTTTTTCCTCGTCTTATCTGAAAGAATTTGGCTGAGGTGGGCCGGGCTCATCTCCCAGCGTTCCGCACAGGCACTCTTACGCTGACCGCCAATGAGCTGAATGAGATTTTGCTTTCTGATCTGATAGATATCCATGGCATGCACGATGCCATTATTTAGCAAGCAGCTAAATGTACTCATAGCTAAATATCCCCTTGAGCAAATATTAGCCATGAGCTAAATTCTCCCGACGTAATGAGGAGAACCACTCATGTCTGATCATCTGCGCGGATGGCTTGCTGCCACGTCTGCAGAAGAGCGCGAGCGCGTAGCGAGGGAGGCTAGAACCTCTGTGGCGCACCTTTGGCAACTAGCCGGAGGTCATCGCAAAGCCTCCCCATCCCTCGCTGAACGGCTTCAAGACGCATCTGGCGGCCAAATCACTATTGCTGGTCTGCGGCCTGACCTAGTCGGCTTCGCCGAAAAAATCTTGCGCGCCTCAATCGATGTGGCCCCAACCCAGCAGTCCACAAGCTCCGCCGACCTTGAGCGCATTCTGCCGTCCGGTTCCCACATCCGGCAGTGCGCTGATACCGCTGTTCAGGCATCCAGTGCCGAGGTGGCGCCATGAGCATTCGGTTTGCGGCGCCCGACCGAGGGCTATCTCGAGGCCTGGCAAGCGGATCAGTTTCGCATGCTAAACCGCCACGGTCCGAATCATTAAACCCGGTTAAAAGCCCAGGAGCTCCCTGCTGGTGGAAGCTCTGCCCACAAGCCCGGGGTGACGCGCCCAAAAAAGGGGCACTGGCAACCCACTATTCCTATGAACGCCCCTGTGCGGAGTCTGGGCAGGGTGACCATCGGCAGGGCCTCTTCAGGGCCTTCGTTTACATGGGCGCTTGGGATATTTCTAAACGGGTGCAGGCTGTCTGCGCCGTTCAACGAAATTCGGGAGCTTGCACTTTGAAAAAGTCTGATACGCGCGCTCGCGCCCCTTCCTCAAAGCCGCCCTGACCTGGGCTGCGCTTTTCAGAATGTGTGGAGGATAGGGATTCCCTGTCTCCAGACAGCAAAAAGCCCCGCTTTCGCGAGGCCCTTAGTCGGTAGTCGTTGCAGCGACTGCCTAGGTACTTCTTTGTCTCAAGGGAGACATAAACATGCAACTCAAAAATATCAAAACGTCAAGCCAGGCGCAACAGCCAGTGACCACTGAGGAGGTCGGCTTTCTCCTGACTCCCAGCGGGCTCTGTGCGCTCCAGGTCTGCGAGGGGGTTCCCATCGTAGAGGTGATGCAGCGATACGAGGAGTCGCTCAACGCTCTCTGCGTTTTGCTCAGGCGCATGGCCAGGGACGTCGATCACCCTATGAACGACTCAGAGGCGGAAGCTATCGCGCTGCTCACCGAGGTGGTGGCGGCGATGCACAGTAGCTGCGTGCGGGGCTTGGATGCAGCGGGAGGTGCGGCATGAACGCGCTTCTGAGAGCTCGCCCTATCGACCCGGAGAACAGCTTCTTCAAGGTCAACCCAGGACTTTCCAAGCGGGAAGCATTGGACGAGGCCAGCGTCATTCTGGCCGGGCTCAGCGACATCCTCATCTCCCTCATCGAGGGTAGCCCCATGGATGGCAATGGCTACCACGCGCTGGCGTACCTGAGTGATGCGGCAAAGGCTTTGGTGGATGCCGCCATCCCTCTGCCCGCGGAGGAGGCGGAAATCGCCGCTGCGCTCAATGCAAAGGAGCGCCGCCAATGAACCTCTCGACGCTGCTCAGCAGTCTGTGCTCCCGGGTCCCGGGCGAAGACCTGACCGATAAACAGATTCTCTCCATCAAGTCAGACCTGGGGTCGGCTCGGCAAGCGGCTCAGAACATGGCGCTTGGTGTCGCCGCTGTCGGGAACCTGCTGGCGAACGTTGGCGCTGAAGGCGAAGTAGGCCAGGAAACCTCAGAGCGTCTCGGCTGGTTTCTGGAGGAGATTGGGGGGGCCATCTTCATGTTGGTTGAGCTCGAGCAGGTCTGCACGGAGCGCATCAACCGGCAGAAGGAGCGGAAGCAAGGGGAGGTTCCGGCATGAGCGCTGTAACCGCTGCAAAACGCTCTCGTCGAGCCAAGAAGCCACAGGGAATCTGTCTCCATCCGCGCGCCAAGGAAACTTGGCGGCGCTTGCCCTTCGTAGGCAAGGACCATGGTCGCTACTCAATGTGGGATGTTCCTCTGACCGGTAGCTTCCTCACCGGCCTCGAGGCAGGCAAGAGTATCGCGCACATCTATCTGAAGTATGTCCGGGACGTGGATGACTGGATGGCTAGCGAGGTGTTCAGGAGCATGGTCCGTGATCTGCTCGCCAAAGCGCCTTTGGATGAGCGAGAGGAAACTGTCAAACGCGGCCAGTTCACGGGATTCATGAGCGAGATATTCAACTGGCTCAAGGCGTCTGCCCAGTTTGCCGGAAGCAGTCTAGACCGGGTGGAAGACCAGGCCCTCGTAGATCGGGTGAACCATTACTTGGATGCAGGCGTAGCCGATGCCATAGATGCTGAGATTGAGAGGGCTTCGACATGACTGGCCTGACCTCAATTGGCGGCCAGGCCGCCACCATGACCAGCCTGGAACTGGTCGAATTCATCAACCAGCACCGCCGGCAGCAGGCAGAGGAGGCCGGGCAGTCGTTCCCCTCGGATGACTTCCCGGAGCTGCTGCACAAGAACTTCCTGGCAAAGGTGCCTGAGGTCCTGGGCGAAAGATCGGCTGATTTTTCAGCCGATCTCCCCGACAGCTATGGCCGGCCTCGCCGCGGCTATCGCTTCCCGAAGCGCGAAGCGTGCCTGATGGCTATGTCGTACAGCTACGACCTACAGGCTGCCGTCTTCGATCACATGACGGCGCTCGAGGAGAGATTGAAAGCCCTTCCGGACGTGTCGAGCCATGAGGGCGCCTTGCTGGCGCTCCAAGGGGCAGTCGAACGTCAACTGGTGCTGATCGGCGAGAACAAGCAACTCGCCGCCGAACGTGACCATGCCGTCAAGACCAAGGCGCAAATCGGCAGCCGCCGCGAAGCGCAGGCCATGGCCGCTGCATCCGTCGCCATCCGCCAGGTCAAGCGCCTGAACGACGAGTTGGGACACGGCACCCGCTACGCCACGGTCACCGCCGTCGAGAACGCCACCGGCACCAAGTACCCGTTCAACGCCTATGTCCACCTGCGCAAGTGGTGCAAGGCCAATGGCGTTCAGCCCGAGATCGTCCCCGACCGCCGTTTTGGCGAAGTCAAGGCGTGGCCTGCGGGAGCTTGGGCAGCCGTTTATCAAATCGATCTGGCGACCTTGTTCGGCGCCTCTGGAGCAAAAGCATGATCAAGTTGCCCGACGAGCAGCAGCAACTCATCCAGATCGCCGAGGCGGCGGTTGAGTATCAACTGGCAGAGACCAAGCGGAACGCGCTGCGCCGCGAGCTGAATACGTTGTACACCACGTACTTCGCTGCCTATGGCCGTCCGTATGCCGACCACCGCCGAATCGATCCCTACGACGAGAGGTTCGAGCCAGTGCTGGAGTTCACCGGCCCCGCCTACAGGCGCTGGAAGGATCAGCGCGATCTGACCACCCGCCTCAAGCGCAAGCTGCGGACGCTGGTGCAGCGCCTGGAGCGTGCGCAATGACCACACAACCGAAACCAGGCCGGATCACCGCCAGCCCCAACGGCCGCCCGGTGATCGCCGGGCCCTGGCCGTCCTACCGTCAATTCCGCGACCTGCCCGAGCGTGAGCGTTGGGTGCTCTACGGCCACGCCAAGGCATGCCGCGGTGCGCTTGAAGACCAAGGGTTCTTCATGGCCGAGGGATACCACGACTTCGTGAAGCGCGTTACCGAGGAGTTAGACATATGAGCGTTCAGGCCATGACCTGGGCACTGGAGCAGCAGGTCGTTACCGATGCCGCCATGAGGCATGTGCTGTTGTGCCTGGCGAACTATGCCAACGAGGCGGGAAAGGGGGCGTTCCCTTCTATCGCCACGCTGAGCAGTGATACAGGGCTATCCGAGCGGACTGTCCAGTACAAGCTCCGGTCCCTCGAGGAGGCTGGTGTTATTCGCCGTGGAAACCAGGCAATCGCTGCCGCTTACATCTCGCACCGGGATCGCCTGCCGATGGTGTACGACCTCTCGATGGAACGGGGTGCAACGGTTGCACCGGGTGCAAATGACGACGTAACGGGGTGCAAACCACGACGTAACGGGGTGCAACTGACGACACAACGGGGTGCAACGGTTGCACCCGATCCGTCACTTAACCACCAAAGAACCACCAAAGAACCTAAAGAGCATGTCCAAACCGGCGAAACCGGTTCGGACGACGTGGGTGATCGGAAGGGAAAAACCGAGTCTTGGAAACGGCCGGCCAAGCCCAATCCTCTGGATGGTTTCGAGGAGTTTTACCAGGCCTACCCAAAGCACAAGGATCGAGCGAAGGCGGAGAAGGCTTGGCGGAAGATCGACCCTGCTCTGCACCCTGTGATCATGGCGGCGCTTCCGAAGCACTGCCGACAGCGTGATTGGCTGAAGGACAACGGCCAGTTCGTTCCGCTGCCGGCCAGTTGGCTCAACGGGCGACGATGGGAAGACGAGATAGCCCCTGATGCTGGCCCGGCATCGAGCTTCACCAACCTCCCCAAACACACCCCCGACATGTACCAGGACCGCGACGATGGCAGAGCAAATTTTTAACTTCTGGCGTAAACCCAACCGCAAGAGCGAAGAAAGCCCTTCTCTTCGCTGCCCGGTTCACGGTGACTACCACTCGATCCAGGTGGAGCAGTTTGATGGTAGCTACTTGACCTGGTCTTGCTCTCGGTGTGTTTGGGATGGGGTGAATCGCGAGCCGGGGAGCGAGGAGTTTTCGGTGGCCCTGGCTGAGAAAACCCAACGCAAGATCAACGAGTTGCTGGTTGGTTCTGGCATCCCCGCTCGCTACCGGGCCAGCACTTTCGAGACTTACCGCACCGACGGCAAGGCGGAGAAGGCGGCGGTGCTGGAAGCATGCCGGGAGTATGCCGAGCGATTCGTGGAGAACTTCCAGGACGGCCGCTGCCTCTTGCTCCTGGGCAACCTTGGGACGGGCAAGACCCATCTCGCGTGCTCAATCGTCCAGTACGTCGTACGGAACCTTCAGGCCCAAGCAGTGATCACCTCGGCGTCGGAGATAATCCGTGTGGCTAAGGGGGCGATGAACCGGGCGGCGAAGTACACCGAACGGGACGCTCTCGAAGAGCTGGCGGGCTTTGACCTGTTGGTGATCGACGAGCTCGGCGCGCAGGGCGGTACCGAGTACGAATTGGGGCTGCTCCATGAGGTGATTGACCGCCGGTATCGGGAGATGCGGCCTACGGTGGTGGTTTCGAACATGAGCGCGCAGGAGGTCGCCAAGTACATCGGTGATCGTGCGGTGGATCGTCTCCGCGAGAACGGCGGCAAGGCTGTTGGCTTCACCTGGGGCTCCGCTCGCCGGGAGGTTCTGGAGTGAGCCGAGAGCTGTACAGCGAAGAGGCTGAGTTCGGCGTGCTCGGCGCTATCTTGCAGTCCGCGCTCCAGCAGAATCAGGCGCTGGTTGACGAGGCCTTGTCCAGCGTGACCGCCGCCGATTTCTACTTCGAGGATAACGCCGCGCTGTTCCAGGCGATCAAGGATTGCTACGAGGAAGGGATTCCCGTCGATCCGGTGACCGTGGGAGTGGTCCGTGATGTGCTGCCCAGCGGCGCGAAGCTCATTCCCTATGCCGGGAACATTGCCCGCAATGTGCCTTCGGTGGCGAACTGGAGGACGTACGTCCGGCACGTCCGGGAGCGGTCCATCCTACGCTGCTTGATCGACACGGCCGAGTCGGTGAAGGCTTCCGCCACGGATGACCGGCCGTTGCCTGAGATCATCGCCAGAGCGCAGCAGGCGATGGCGGACCTGCGCGACCTCGATGACGAGGCGCCGAAGTACAAGCGGCTCGACGAGGTGATGCTCAAGGCTGTCGACGTTATCGACGACAAGTTCAACGGCCGCGCGCCTCAGTGGCCCGGTACTGGCCTGGCCGATCTCGACAAGCTGGTGCGTGGCATCCGCCCTCGGAAGCTCACCGTTATCGCCGGCCTTCCCGGCAGTGGCAAGACCACACTTGCCCTGCAGATCGCCCAGTACAACGCCTGCGAGGCAGGGGAGCCCTGGCTGGTGTTCTCCCTGGAAATGCCTGAGGAGGAGTTGGGCGTGCGTTCCATCGCCTCGCTGGGGGGAGTGGACCTGAAGCGCTTGGACGATCCGCAGCAACTGGGTGACGACGACTGGCCGCGCATCACATCTGCGGTGGCCAAGGCCAAGGGGGCGCCCTTGTTCATCTGCGACGATCCCAACGTGACCGCCAGCCAGATCCGCAGCACCGCGCGGCGTGTCAAGCGTGAGCACGGCTTGGCCGGCATCGTCGTCGACTACCTGGGCCTGATTCCACCGGAGGCGAAAGGGCGCACGCGCAGCGAGGAGGTGGGTAAGACCAACAAGGCGCTGTTGCGCCTGGCCAAGGAACTCTGTGTGCCGGTCATTGAACTGGCGCAGCTCAACCGCGACTCGACCAAGCGCCCCGGCAAGCGCCCGCAGTCGAGCGACCTGCGCGACTCGGGGGAGATCGAGGCCGACGCCAGTTGCATCCTGATGGTCCACCGGGACATGGACAGCGAGGCCGGCCAGAACGGAATCACGGAGATCCTGATGACCAAGTGCCGACATGCGCCACCGGGCATGTGTCTGCTCCAGCAGCAGGGAATGTATGGACGATTCGTCAACTTCGCGGGCTCGCGCGAAATGAGCCAAGAGGAGGTTGAAATGGGGCGTACCTACTTCGCCAACAAGCACGGCAAGAAAAAGGGGAAGGCGGCATGAGCAACGTACAACCGATGGCGCCCCGCAAGGTCATGACCAGGCTGGAGCGGGAGTTTCTCAAGGTGGCCGGCCAGGAGCTGGCGCAGGTCAAGGCCGGTGGTGCTGCGGCACTGTCCGCCCTCTTGCAGATGGTTGCCAACTGGCACGGCGACCGCGGCACGCTGGGCTTTCACGACTACGGCCGGCTCTGGCTGCAGGACGGCAACGCAAAGGGCGCGGCGGTGGAAACGCTGCTGCGCGACCTGTTTGGCCTGAACGGTCCGGGGGCGGTATGAGCAGAACTCGAACCTACGTGGACAAGCTGCTGGGCGATACCGAGTATCTCCTCGAGCAGTGGGGGTGGTGGCGCATGGATGGGATGGGGGTTCCCGGGTATGTATCGCCGGCCGCCGCTATCATGAGCCAAGCCATGCCAATGTCGAGCCCCAAGGCCTACCACGTCACTGACGATATGGCCTTGGCCGTCGACCGGGTCATTGCTCGACTCATTGACAGGGCGCCGCAGGCTGGTGATTTCGTGTGGCTCTACTACGGCGCGAAGTGGCCGGCCCTGCGCATCGCGCGTGAACACCAGATCGGCGAGGCGAAGGTCAGGGAGACTCTGAAGTTGGCGGTGGGCTGGGTCGATAGCGCCCTGGAGCGGTTCCGCGAGAGCGCTTGAGGAATAGCTTTACACGCGGAATAAGGGGTGTTTTCATCCCAGCGTGAATTGCTGTGAACGCAGCGTGACGCACTCGAAACCCGGCCCCTGGCGCCGGGTTTTTTATTGCGTAGATTGGCTTGGCGCGGCATCATCACGCCCCCGTCTGACTCGATGTTTTCCGTCCTTGGCTTTCAGCGAGATGGACGGGAAGCCCGGTTGCCCCCGCTCCGGGCTTTTTCATTCGAAGGTCAGAAACTCGGTAGACGGCAGTCTCACCTGCCACATCAAAGTGACGGGTTACCGACCCACAAGGCCTTCACCCTTGCGATAATGACCATCTTGAAGCCGAGGGGTGGTCATATGAGAAGTCCAGATATCAAGGTTGTGAAGCTCGAGGGGGACGCGGTTCCCTGGTCTATACGCGATGCCGGCCATGAGGCCTGTTTTGTGGTTATGCATGGCCTGACGCTGAGGAGCGATTTCTTGTATTCCGAGGAAGAGGCTGAGGCGGTGGCAGACGCGGTGCACCTAGAGATCATCGAAGAGATGAGATCGATGCTGGAGTCTGTCCGAGGACGATAGTCGATCAATGCAGGTGGAGCGCAGGATGCGCACGGGGTAGTGGCCCCTATCCACCCGCACCTATTTCAGAGCCCAGCCCCGTGCTGGGCTTTTTCGTTTCTGCAGGTGGCGCATTGCGCTGCGGGGCGCGCGGCCCCCTTGAAAGGCCGTACCTGCACCCATTCCCTGCCCAGCCCTTGCGCTGGGCTTTTTCATTTCTGCCCCGGCGAGGGGAACTGAGACGATGAAGATGCCCGACAAACCCGACACCTGGGCGGCCCTGCTCGCCTGGCTGAGCCAGCATGCGCCGATCATCTACGCCTCCCTGCTGTCGTGGGCCATGGCCATGGCCAGGATCATCTACGGCGGCGGCACGCGCCGGCAGGCCCTCTTGGAGGGCGCATTGTGTGGTGGGCTGGCGCTGACGATCATCAGCGGCTTCGAGTTCTTTGGCGTGCCGCAGAGCATGGCCACCTTCATTGGTGGCTGGATCGGCTTCTTGGGCGTCGAGAAGATCCGCGACCTGGCCGACCGTTACGCTGGGATCAGGCTGCCGCGTCGAGGGTCTGGCGAATGAAGATCACTGCCGATCAACTCGACCGTGCTACCGGCTGCGGTGCTGCTACTGCCGACATCTGGATTGACCACATCAACGGCGCCATGGCTCGGTTCGAGATCAACACGCCCGAGCGCGTGGCGATGTTCCTGGCCCAAGTCGGGCACGAAAGCCAGAGCCTCAAGCGTCTGGTCGAGAACTTGAACCACTCCGCAGAAGGCCTGCTCAAGACGTGGCCGAAGCGGTTCACGCCGGCAGAGGCGAAGCAGTACGCACGCCAGCCTGAGCGCATCGCGAACCGCGTCTACGCAAACCGGATGGGCAACGGCTCACCGGATACGGGCGATGGGTATCGATACCGGGGGCGCGGCCTGATCATGATTACGGGCCACGACAACTACGCCGAAGCCGCCCGCGCCCTGGCGCTGCCACTGGTAGCGCAACCGGAACTGCTGGAGCAACGGACCTGGGCAGCTATCGCCTCGGGGTGGTGGTGGAAGTCGCGGGGTTTAAACGACCTGGCTGATCAAGGCCGATTCGAGCGAATCACGCTGAAGATCAACGGCGGCTGCAACGGCGCAGACGACCGTGCGGCTCGCCTTGAATGGGCGCGCGCAGCGCTGGCGGGTGCGTGATGAGGTGGTCTCCGTGGTTGGTGGTGGCGTTGGTGGCTGCTCTGGTGTTCTGGCGCCTCGATCACGTAACCGCCCAGCGTGATGACCTGCAGGCCGCCGTCGAGCAATCCGCTGAGACGATCACCACTATGGCCCAGCAGGCCCAGCGCGACACCCAGGCACAGGCTCAGACCGACGCCCTGGCCCGCACATACCAAGCAGCACTACAGGCCTCCCATGAAGAAAACCAATTGCGCCGCGATGCTATCGGCACTGGTGCTCGCGTCGTGTACGTCAAAGCCCGCTGCCCCGCAGGCGGAGTGCACCAGGCTCCCGGAGCCACCGGCAGCGCTGATGCAGGAAGAGCCGTCCTTGCTGCCGCTGATGGACAGGTTGTTTCTGATCTCCGAGCCGGAGTCGAGCGACGCGAACTGATAATCGCGGCGTTGCGTAAGCATATCGCCGGCCTGCCGAGGTATTGCCGAAGATGATCAGCATCAAGCCGGAAGGGTTCCAGCAGCAGCTCGCCGACCTGACTGAGCTTGAGCAGCGGCAGATTCCTTACGCGACAGCCACTGCGCTTACGCGGACCGCGCAAGGCCTGATGGATCGATTGCGCGATGAGATGCGTGTCGTGTTCGACCGCCCGACCCCGTACACCCTGAACAGCCTGCGCATGGTGCCAGCCAGGAAAGACCGGCTCGAAGCGCGGGTTTGGTTCAAGGACGAAGCGGACGGTGCGCAGCCTGCATCGGTGTGGATTGCCCCCGAGGTCTACGGTGGGCCGCGTCGGAACAAGCCGGCCGAGCTTCAGCTCAGGGCCAAGGGGATCCTGCCCGAAGGTAAGTACGTGGTGCCCGGCGCCGGTGCTGATCTTGATCGCTACGGGAACATCAGGCGAGGTCAAGTGACCAGAGCGCTGAGCGGTATTCGGGGCTTCACTCAGGCCGGGTACAACGCGAACGCCACTGATAGCAGACGGAGCAGAGCGAAGGGTAATGCTCGCCGCTACTTCGTCATGACACGCAAGGGCCAGCCTATAGGCATTGCTGAGCGCACAGGCCGAGGCCGGGATGCCGTCTCGATCATCATGGCCTTCGTGTCACGCCCTTCGTATCGCCGCCGGCTGAGCTTCTTTGAGATCGCGCAGCAGTACACCGACGAGAACCTGCCGCGTGAGTTCGAGGTGGCGATGCGCGGCGTTGCTGCTCGGTTCGCTGCGAGGCGCTGATGAGCGCACCAAAGTGGTGCGAATTCTTGTTGTCCAGCACAAGTTTGAAAATTTGGCGGGTCCTCCCGGAGGTGCCCCCGTCAGAGGGTAATTCGAGCCCCGCGCGCCAAATATGTATGACCATTTTTCGGAGGTTGGTTGTTGTTTAGTCATGAGCAAAAACGAAACAACCAAACAGCGCGGATGGTTGAACAAGTCCGAGATGGCCGCGAGCCTCGGGATTTCTCCGCAAGCCTTTGATAAATGGGGCGTTCAACCAATCGAGCGAATAGGTCGAGAGGCCTTCTACACGGTGGCGGATGTGGTCGAAAACCGCATCCAGCACGCCGCTCGGAAACAACAACCTGAGGGGGAGCTACCGGAAGGTCTCGATCCCTACGCTGAAGCCAAGCTGACACAGGAGCGACTCCGGCTCACCAAGGCCCAGGCCTACGCCCAAGAGCAGAAGAACCAGGTCCAGGACAAGCTCCTGGTCCCGGTCCCGTTCGCCACTTTCGCCTTGGCGAAGATCGCCGCCAAGATTGGCTCGGCGCTGGAGACCGTCTGCAAAACGGTCAGTCGCCGCCACCCGGATGCTGATCCCTTGGTGATGGAGTCCTTCGAGCGGGAGATCGCCTTGGCGCGAAACCTTTCCGCTGAGTTCAGCGACGACATCCCGGGAATCCTTGATGAGTACCTTGCAACCCTGGATCAGTGATCTGCGCACTGCGGTCAAGCTGGGTTTGCAGGGAATGTTCAAAGAGCCGCCGATGACGGCGGTGGAGTGGGCCGACAAGCATTTCTACATGTCGGCCGAGTCCTCTTACAACGAGGGCCGCTGGAAGACCGCACCCTTCCAGATCGCGATCCTGAACGCGATGGGCAACGACCTGATTCGAGTGGTCAACTTCGTGAAGTCGGCCCGGATCGGTTATACGAAGCTGTTGCTGGCCAACATCGGCTACAAGATCCAGCACAAGCGCCGCAACGTGATGATGTGGAGTCCGACCGACCCGGACGCCGAGGACATCAGCAAGAGCCACGTCAATGGCCTGATCCGCGACGTGCCGGTCATGCTGGAACTGGCGCCCTGGTTCGGTCGGAAGCACAGCGACAACACCTTGGACAACAAGGTGTTCGCGAACCGCCGCAACCTCTGGATCCGCGGTGGCAAGGCCTCCCGGAACTACCGGGAGAAGTCGCCCGATGAGGTGATCTACGACGAACTGTCGAAGTTCGACGCCGACGTCGAGGGCGAAGGCTCGCCGACATTCCTAGGTGACAAGCGCCTGGACGGTGCGGTCTACCCGAAGTCTATCCGGGGGTCTACGCCTGGGGTCGCTGGCAGTTGCCAGATCACTAAGGCGGCGGAAGAGTCTCCGCACCGGCTGCGCCTGCATATTGCTTGCCCTCACTGTCAGCGGGAGCAGCACCTGAAGTTTGGCGGAAAGGATTGTGAGTTCGGCCTGAAGTGGGAAAAGAACGAGCTGGGTGAGGCCGAGCGCGCCTGGTACGTCTGCGAGCACTGTGCAGCCTGTTTTGAACACCGCGACATGGTGGTGGCCCAGGCTAAAGGCCGCTGGATCTGCGACGAGACCGGCATCTGGACGCGCGACAGCATCGACTGGTTCGGCCCAGACAACGAGCCGATCCGCACGCCGCGCTCGGTCAGCTTCTACTGCTGGGCGATCTACAGCACCTGGACGACCTGGGTGTCGTTGGTTGACGAGTGGCTCAAGGTCAAGGGCGACCGCGAGAAGCTGATTACCTTCATCAACACCACGCGCGGCGAGGTGTGGGAAGAGGAGCAGGGCGACCGCGTGGAGTGGCAGACGCTCTATGCCCGCCGCGAGAACTACCCGAAGGTGCCGCCGCAAGCGCTTGTCCTGATGGGTGGAATCGACACCCAGGATGACCGCTACGAGGGCCGCGTTTGGGCTTTCGGTCTTGGCGAGGAGGCATGGCTTGTTCACCGTTTCATTCTGACCGGCGATCCGGCCAGTGAGGAATTACGGCGTAAGGTCGGCTTGGAGATCCACCGGCAGTTCACTCGGGCTGACGGCGTTCCAATGCGTGTCGAGCGTTGGTGCTGGGATGCCGGCGGCCACTATGCCGATGAGGTAGAGGCCGAGAGCGTCAAGCATGGCGTGCACTGGTTGGTTCCGACCTTCGGAGCCAGTACATACGGCAAGCCAATCGCCAACTTCCCGAAGCGACGCAAGCGCAAGGTCTACAAGACCGAACTGGGCACCGACAACGCGAAGGAGCTGATCTACAGCCGTCTGCGTATTGATGTACCCATTCCGTGGCAACCGACCCCTGGCTGTGTGCACTTCCCGATCGACAGCGACATCTGTGACGAGGACGAACTGAAGCAGATCACTGCCGAGAAGAAGAAGCCGGTGATGGCGAAGGGTGTCCGCGTCCTGCGCTGGGATTCCGGCGGGCGCCGAAACGAGGCGCTGGATTGCTTCGTGTACGCCCTTGCCGCGCTGCGCATCAGCCAGCAGCGCTTCGGCCTCGATCTCGACCAACTTGAGCGAGCGCGCGTTGATCCCGTGCCGGAGCAGGTCGCCCAACAGCAACCCTCGAACGAAAACCATGCCAGCACCTCTCAGGGCTGGCTCAACACTGGAAGCGGACCATGGCTCTGACAGCGCAGCAGATGCTCGACAAATACCTGGAGGCCGAGGCCGCCGTGCTGGAAGGGCGGACGGTGATCTTCAACGGACGCACCCACACCATGGAGGATATCGAGAAGATCCGCGCCGGACGCCGGGAGTGGGAGCGCCGCGCGGCGGCAGATCGGGACCGCGCCGCCGGTCGCCGTCCAGGCCCGGCGCTGGCGGAGTTCTGCTGATGAACCTGATCGATCGTCTACTGAAACCCTGGGCCCCCGACCTGGTGGCTCGGCGCCTGGCCGCCCGCGAGGCAATCCAGGCGTATGAGGCTGCCAGGCCAGGGCGAACCCACAAGGCCAAGCGTCAACCGCTGGGCGCCGACACCTCGCTACAGAAGTCTGCGGTCTCCATGCGAGAGCAGTGCCGGAAACTGGACGAAGATCACGATCTGGTTACCGGCTTGCTCGATCGCCTCGAGGAGAGGGTGGTGGGCGGTAGTGGCATCGGCGTGGAACCGCTGCCGCTGCGCCTGGATGGCTCGGTGCATGCCGAGTTGGCCATGGAAATCCGCAGTGCGTGGGCCGAGTGGTCACTCTCGCCGGAGACCTCTGGTGAGCTGACGCGGCCCCAGGTAGAGCGGCTGATGTGCCGCACTTGGTTGCGCGATGGCGAGGGCTTGGCGCAGAAGTTGATGGGACGAGTCCCGAACTACACGTTTGCCACGTCGGTGCCTTTTGCCCTGGAGCTGCTGGAGCCCGACTACTTGCCCTTCAGCTACAACAACCTGTCGAAAGGCATTGTCCAGGGTATCGAGCGTGACACCTGGCGCCGGAAAAGGGCCTATCACCTGCTCAAGGATCACCCCGGCAACCTGCAGACGCTGGGCGGCAGCCTGGCGGTGAAGCGCATCGAAGCGGAACGGATCATCCACATCGCCTACCGCAAGCGGATCGGCCAGAACCGAGGCGTGCCGATGTTGCACGCAGTGCTGATCCGCCTTGCCGACTTGAAGGACTACGAGGAGAGCGAGCGGGTGGCGGCGCGCATCAGTGCTGCCCTGGCGATGTATATCAAGAAGGGTAACCCCGACAGCTACACGGTGGAGCCCGGGAAGGACCGGAAGAACCGAACGATCCCCATCGCCCCCGGCATGGTCTTCGACGACCTCGAGCCAGGTGAAGACGTCGGGATGATCGAGAGCAACCGGCCGAACCCCTTCCTTGAAGGTTTCCGCAACGGCCAACTGCGGATGATCGGCGCTGGCACTCGCAGCACCTACTCCTCGGTGTCCAGGGCCTACGACGGCACCTACTCGGCACAGCGCCAGGAACTGGTCGAGGGCTGGCTGGGCTACGACCTGTTGCAGCACGAGTTTATCGACTACTGGTGCCGGCCTGTCTATCGGTCCTGGCTGCAGATGTACCTGTTGGCTCGGAAGGAGCGCCTGCCCGCCGACGTTGATCACCGCACTCTCTACGCGGCGGTCTACCAGGGGCCGGTCATGCCATGGATTAACCCGATGCATGAGGCCAACGCATGGGAGTTGCTGGTCAAGGCCGGCTTCGCCGATGAGGCGGAAGTTGCCCGCGCTCGTGGTCGAGATCCGCGCGAGCTGAAGAAGTCGCGTGAGACGGAGATCAAGGCGAACCGGGCAGCCGGCCTGGTCTTCAGTTCGGATGCCTACCACCAACTGGTCAAGTCCGGGATGGACCCGGTTGAGGCGGTGCAGAAGGTGTACCTGGGCGTCGGGAAGATGCTTACCGCCGACGAGGCTCGCGAGCTCGTCAACAGATACGGCGCCGGCCTACCCGTGCCTGGGCCGGATTTCCCCAACGAGAGCAACAATGGAGGCGCCGATGGGCAGCCATCAAACCCTGATCCATAAAAGCCTGATGCTGCCGATGGCGGCGGCGTTGACTGAGGCCAACGCCCCGCATGAGTCCTGGTACAGCATCAAGGCTGCCGGTCGCGGCGTCGCCGAGGTGCTGTTGTACGACGAGATCGGCGTCTGGGGCATCACCGCGCTGCAGTTCGCTCGAGACCTCAAGGCAATGGGCGACCTGAACAAGATCAACCTGCACATCCACTCCCCGGGCGGCGACGTCTTCGAGGGGACGGCGATCTATAACCTGCTGCGCAACCACCCGGCCAGCGTCGACGTGTACATCGATGGCTTGGCGGCCTCGATGGCCTCGGTCATCGCCATGGCCGGCGACACCATCTACATGCCCGAGAACGCCATGATGATGGTGCATAAGCCCTGGGGCATCCAGGGCGGCGATGCGGACGACATGCGCCGCTATGCCGAACTGCTCGACAAGGTCGAGGACACCCTGGTCATGGCCTACGCCAACAAGACCGGGAAGTCCGCCGACGACATCAAGGCGCTCCTCAAGGAGGAGACCTGGATGAATGGCCGAGAGGCCGTCGCTGCCGGTTTCGCCGACCAGCTTACTGAGCCGCTGCAAGCGGCCGCTCACCTTTCCTCCAAACGCATGCAGGAGTTCGCCCACATGCCCGAAGCTCTGAAAACTCTACTGGCCCCGCGCGCCCAGACCCCCGCCGCGCCGACCAACACTCCCGCGCCGACTCCGGCACCGGCCGTGCCGGCGGCTCCCGTGGCCGCCGCCCCAACCGAGGCCGATATTCGCGCCCGCATCCTCGCCGAGGAATCTGGTCGCCGCAGCGCAATCACTGCTGCCTTCGGCGCGTTTGCCAGCGGGCACGCCGAACTGCTCGCCACCTGCCTGAACGACATGACCATCACCGTCGACCAGGCACGCGAGAAGCTGCTGGCTGCCATTGGCGCCGATACCAAGCCGGCCGCCACCCCTGGCGCTGGCGCCCACATCCATGCCGGCAACGGCAACCTGGTGGGCGACTCGGTGCGCGCGAGCGTGCTGGCCCGCATCGGTCGCGGCGAGCGCCAGGCCGATAACGCCTACAACGGCATGACGCTCCGCGAACTGGCCCGTGCCTCGCTGGTCGATCGCGGGATCGGCGTGGCCTCGCTCAACGCCCCGCAAATGGTCGGCTTGGCCTTCACCCACACTTCCAGCGACTTCGGCCTGATCCTTCTGGACGTCGCCAACAAGTCGGTGCTGGCGGGCTGGGAAGAGGCCGAAGAAACCTTCCCGCTGTGGACCAAGCCCGGCATTCTCACTGACTTCAAGCCGGCGCGCCGCGTCGGTCTGGGCGAGTTTTCCTCGCTGCGTCAGGTGCGTGAGGGCGCCGAGTACAAGTACGTCACCCTTGGCGAGCGCGGCGAGCAGATCATCCTGGCTACCTACGGAGAGCTGTTCAGCATCACCCGTCAGGCGATCATCAACGACGACCTGCAGATGCTCTCGGATATCCCGTTCAAGCTGGGCCAGGCGGCCAAGGCCACCATCGGCGACCTGGTCTATGCGGTTCTGACCGGTAACCCGGCGATGAGCGATGGCAAGGCCCTGTTCCATGCCGACCACAGCAACCTGCTCACTGGCGCGGCTTCGGCGCTTTCCATCGACAGCCTGAGCAAGGCCAAGACCCAGATGGCCACCCAGAAAGCCCAGGTAGAGAAGGGCAAGGGGCGCACCCTCAACATCCGTCCGGGCTTCGTTCTGACTCCGGTGGCACTCGAGGACAAGGCCAACCAGATCATCAACTCCGAGTCCGTGCCGGGCGCCGACGTCAATAGCGGCATCGTTAACCCGATTCGCGCATTCGCGCAGGTGATCGGCGAGCCGCGCCTGGACGATGCCTCGGCGACCGCCTGGTACATGGCTGCCAAGAAAGGCTCTGACACCATCGAAGTGGCCTACCTGGACGGCGTCGATACCCCGTACCTGGAGCAACAGGAAGGCTTCACTGTCGACGGCGTGGCCAGCAAGGTGCGCATCGACGCTGGCGTGGCGCCGCTGGACTTCCGCGGGCTGCAGAAATCCAACGGTGCCTGATCGGCGCCAACTCCCGAGCCCCGCACCTAGCGGGGCTTTCTGTTTCTGCCATTAGGAGAATCAACCATGGCGAAGAACTATGTGGAGGACGGCAACGTCCTGACTCTCATTGCGCCCGCTGGCGGCGTTCAGTCCGGCGTACCTGCGGTGATCGGAGACCTGGTGGTGGTGCCGCTGGTAGATGCCGCCGCGGACGAGCCGTTCGCCGGAAAAACTGGCGGCGTCTGGAGCCTGCCTGCTGCCGCTGGCCTGACCCAGGGTGCCAAGTGCAGCGTCCTCGATGGGGAGCTGGTAGCTGCTGCCACTGCCGACTCGGTGGCGTTCGGCAAGATCACCGAGCCCACCGTTGACGGCTTCGCGTCGGCGATGCTGATCCAACAATGAGCGCGCCGGGCCGTTTTGGCCGGCTGATCCAACGGCTCCACGAGCGTGGGCAAGAGCGGTTATCTGATGCCGTGGGCGAGTTCCGCGGCATCGGTCGCCCCCCGATCAAGGGGATACCTCTGCAGGTCGATCGAAACCTCAGTTACGACGGACCTGATGGGGTTTTCATCACGGACAAGGTTGGGATCAGTTGGCTGGCGAAGGATGTTCCCACGGCATCACGTGGTGACCTCTTCGTTATCGGGTCGTCGCGATATCTCGTCGAAAAGCTCATTGCGAACGACGGTTGGTTGCTGACGGCAGCAACGATCGAGGAGGAAGCATGAAGCCGAACGTGCTCACGATCGGCCGCTTGGCCTTGCTGGCGCGCCTGCAAACCATCACGCCAAACCAGGGATACCGGACGGACGCGGGCACTCGCGTGCTCTCTGGGTGGTTTAACGAGCTGGTCAAGGAGCGGCACGAGGGCTTTCCGCTGATCGTCGTTCAGCCGGGCAAGGAGCAGCCGCCGGAGCATCTCGACGCTGGCGTTCGCTTTCATCGCGGCTTCGACGTGGTAGGCGCGGTGCGCGGCGGGTATGACCACTATGCGGAGGCTCTGGAGGACCTGCAGCTAGATCTTCTGGCGTGCCTGATGCCTGCCCCCAAGGGGCATTTCCTGCGTTGGCTGCCCCGAGAGCGCGGCATTACCGGGCTGACGTTGGGGGCGCCTGAGCCGTACCCGCCGGGTGATGGAGTGGCCGCTGCTGTGATTCGAATCCCTGTCTATCTGAAAACCATCATCGAGGCGTAACCCATGAAGAGCGATCCCCAGGTGCCGGCCGAGGTCGACGCCGCGCCGCCGGCTGCGCTGAACAAGGCCGTCGAGGTCACCCTGGCCAAGGTGCATTGGCACCAAGGCAAGGAGAAGGCGGCCGGCGAAAAGATCAACGTCAGCCCTGACCAGGTTGAATTCCTGCGCCGCGAAGGCGTGATCAAGAAGGAGGCCTGATATGGCTATCGAGAAAGAGACGTATGTGATCGGCGGACCCTTCAAGATCCGCGAGTCCGGCGCTACCACCCCCTTCCAGTTCGCTGGCCTGGTGTCCACTATCCAGCAGACTATCGAGACCAACGAGATCACTTTGCCGGATACCACCACCCCGCAGGGCGGTGAGTACGATGCCGTTTCGCGCATCATTTCGGTCGGGTTGTCGATCAACTTCCGCGAACTCAAAACCAGCATCCTGGCTGCCTTGGTGTGGGGGGACGCCACCAACGTTCCTTCTGCCACCCATACCGACGAAGCGCACACCGCCGTTCCGGGAGGCACGATCGCGCTCGACTTCATGCCGCTGGAGATCACCAGCGTGAAGAGCGATGACGGCACCACGACCTACGAAGAGTTCGACGACTGGAACATGACTGGCGCCGGTATCGAAATCGTTGAAGGGGGTGCGATCTCTGCGGCCACGCCGATCAAGGTGACTTACAAGTCCGCCACCGTTGATGTGATCGAGGCGCTTACCAACAGCGGCAAGACGTTCGAATGCCTCTTCGAGGGTGAGAATGCAGCCGGAACCCAGCGCCGTATCCAGGCGCGCTATTTCCGGTGCCGCTTGAACCCGTCGAGCCAACAGGACTGGCTCAATACCGAAGACTTCCTGGCCGCCGAGGCCACTGCTAAGGTGCTGATGGACCCGACCAAGGTTGGCGCCGGAAAGTCGAAGTACTTCAACATCAAGAAGGAACTGGCGACGGTGTGACGCCGTTCATGCCCGGCAGGGACGCCAGGCGAGCAATCTCTGATTCCGATCTGTCATTGTCACTACCAGAGCCCGGCTATGTGCTAGGTTTTGATGCTGGCGCAGTGATGCTAAAGTCCTCTTCATCATACAGGGAGGACGGCTATGAAATGCCCAAACTGCGCATATGAACCGACTATGCGAGAAATCACAGAAAGCGCTGACTCGTGCCCTAAGTGTGGAACTAATTACCAAGAGTATTCCGAGCGTCAGGCCAGTCAGAGGTCTGACCCCATGTCATGGGGCAATCTCTCTAAGCTACATCCTGAGGCTAGAAATGTTGTCATGAACTATAAAGGAGCAAGTCCAGTTGTAGTGATTGACTTCAAAATGGGCTTTTGGTCAATGGTTTTCTTTATGGTTAAAGCGTCAATTGCTGCAATTCCGGCGATAATTATAGTTTCATTTATTGTTGCTGGGCTTTTTGCTGTGTTTGGTGGGTTCTTGGCGGGGCTCTCTTCGCTTTATGTGAAATAGAAAATTCTGCTTTGAAACCCCGCATTAGCGGGGTTTTGTTTTTTATGGAGTCGAAAATGTCAACATTTACAGCAAGCAGGGTTGTTGATATTGATGGCGTTGAGCTTACCGTGCGTGAACTTAGCGTTGCGGATGTTCGAAAACTAATGCAAGAGGTCAGTGACCAAGACCTCGTCAGTAATGCTCTCTTCGAAGATATCAGGCTTTCCGATCTGTGCCTGATGACGTCGGTTACGGAGAGCCAAATTAACGATCTCCGGCCGAGCCAACTCGCCAAGTTGCTGGATGCATGCAAAGAGGTGAACCCGCATTTTTTCGGAATGCTGGGCCGTCTCACGAAACTCCGCGACAAGCCTTGAGGAGTTTGGAGCGCGCCATTTGCGTTCTGGTGAGGCTTGGGCATCACCAAGTCCTTGAATATCCCTGGTCGCTGTTCTTGACCGCGCTGAAGGCTGAATGAAATGGCTGACGTAAAGATCCGGCTGACTGCTGACCTCGATGATGCGCTGCGCGAGGTGTCAGGTTTCCGCAAGGAATATGCCGAACTGGTCAGGCAAGTCGCGCAACCTCTCAAGCGTTTAAACGATTTCACTGCTCTCGAAAGCACCCTTGAGGACACGCAACGCCAGGCGCGCTCGGCGCGCGAGCAGATCCGCACGCTCGGCAACGAACTGGCATCGACGATCAGGCCGAGCCGCGAATTGCAGCAGGCTTACCGGGACTCCATTTCGGACTTGCGAAGCCTGGAGCGGGCAGAGACGGTCCAGATAGCTCGGCTTTCCGCGATGCGCCGGGAGTTGAAGCAGGCCGGGCTGGATACGAGGAGCCTGACATCCGAACGGCAGCGGCTCCAGCGGGAGCTGGATCGAAACCTCCAGGCTGGCCGGAATGATGCGGCCACCACCAGCCTCCGGCAACAGGCCGCAGCGATCAAGCAGAGCGCGATCGAGCAGCGCCGCTACAACTTGGAGCAAGCGCGTAGCACCCTGGGAGTCGCCAGGGTGCGCGAACTGCAGGCTGCCATCGGGCAGTTGAACCAGCAATATCGCTTGCTTCGGTCCAGCGGAACGCTATCCACAAGGGAGCTTGCCGTTGCGCAGCGGGCGCTCAAGAAGCAGATCGCGGAGACCAAGAGCGAACTCAATTCGCTTGGTGCCGGCTCGCGGCTGTCGAGCATCGGCTCTCTCCGCGGGAGCGGCCCGGCACTGGCGGTTGCAGGTCTCGCCGCCGCGGTAGGCGCTGCAACGGCGAAGCTAGCGAACGGGGCCGACACTGTTGGCCGGCTTGATTCTAGGCTTCGCCTGGCAACCCGCTCGCAGGAAGAGTTCAACACCGCGCAGATCGAACTCGACCGTATCGCTGATGATGTCCAGGGCGATGTCGGCGACCTCATCGGCCTTTATTCGCGGTTGCAGCGCCCGCTTCGGGATGCGGGCATGGATCAGCGAGCCGCCCTCGAAACCGTAGAGGCGGTGTCGCTCGGCCTGAAAATCGGTGGGGCATCTGCCGAGGAGTCGGCCTCGGTCATTACCCAGTTCTCCCAGGCCATCGCCAGTGGTGTTCTGCGGGGCGAAGAGTTCAATACCGTTCTGGAGTCCTCGGATCGCATTGCTGGCGCCCTGGCGGACTCCTTCGGGGTGACTGTCGGCCGGCTTCGCGAGATGGCTGCCGCTGGTGAGCTCACCTCGGAGCAGATCGTTATCGCGCTGCGGAAGGAACTGCCGAAGCTCCGCGAGGAGATGGCGTCATTTGCCCCGGAGATTGGTGCGGGGCTGAACCGGATCTTTTCCGAAACCCAGAAATACTGGGGACGTCGCGCGAAGGAAACAGGCGTCGTCGACTGGGTTGCGAACCAGTTGAACGATGTTGCCAAGAACATCAACACGGCGAATACGCTGGTGAAAAAGGGGGAGGGCAGCCTCACAGCCACCCTCGCCGCCGAGAAGGCGCGCCAAGAGCAGATCGTGAAGCGACAGAACGATGCTCTGAAGCGGGCTCGGGATCAGAATGTCGCCGACCTCCAATCTGAGGTTGTGCGGACCAAGGCCCTCCTTGAGCAGTCCACCAAAAACCTCAACGACGCGCTTTCGCGCCAGGCAGATGTCCGCAAGGAGTTTGCCGATCTGGTGAAGGGCATCCAGGCGACGCCCACCTCCGGAACGCAGACCTTCGGTGATGCCACTGCGGCCCAGGCCTCGGCTCGCAACGCCCTGACCGCTGGCAACAACCAAAAGGCGATCGAGGAGGCGCGCCGCGCGCTTCAGATCCTTCAGCAACTGAAGGACGCTGGCGCGAACAGCTACGGCTTCGAAGGCGTGGCCAAGGAGGTGGAGCGCATCGCCAACAAGGCCGCAGAGGTCGAGGCTGGTAATGCCAAGGCTGCGGATGACGTCAACCGCCTGAACCTGGCCGACCTCGAGGAGCGCATCGCGGCTGTGCAAAACGTCGAGGTATCGTTCGGAATGGACTTCGAAAGCGCGGAGACCTTGAAGCAGCAGGTCGCCGACATCGCCGCCGGACTGGCTGAGCAGCTCGTGATACCTATCACGCTGGTTCCGCCTCCGGAGATGGGCTTGCCGGGCGTGCCCAGCATCACCCCCAAGATACCCGGGTTTGCCACTGGTACGCAGAGCGCTCCCCCTGGCATGGCTTGGGTTGGGGAGCGTGGGCCGGAGTTGATGATGATGCGCGGAGGAGAGCGCATCTTCAACGCGGTGCAGTCGCTGCAGATGTCGCAGAGGTATCAACGAACTCTCCCCGAGATACCCGAGATTCCGACCGCGGCGCTTCAGCAGGCGAGTCCGCCGGCCGCCATGCAAAACCTGGGTTCGCTGACCCTCAACCTGGGCGGAGACGATGCCGGTTTCACCGTTTTCGGGACACACGACACGCTCCGAGATATACGCAAGGCCGCCTCGAAGTTCGGGCGGACACGCCCAAAATGACCGAGCCCGCCTAGCGCGGGCTTTTTTATGGAGTTGGGAATGATCATTCCGAACGTGATGCTGGGGGGCGTACCGATCGTGATACACGGCGGCGCCCCTCAGTGTCAGTACCAAGCTGTAGATGGCGGCGTCGAGCGATTGAGGCTCAGCGGAGGTGCGGCAGTACAGATGACGCACTGGCGCAAGACAGCGATCACCATCAGCGGTTCAGGATGGATCGGCACGGGGATGCTTGGACTCGACTTCGACAACCCGTTGGAGCTGCGATGCAATGCGTCGCTTGGCATTTCCGGCCGCACTGCCGTCGACCGAGTATTCACAATCCCTGGAGAGGTTCGCCCCGATGCCAGTCCGTGGGGGCTGGCGCTGGTCGGTCGTGAGTGGGTCAGAACGGACGTGTCGTCCGTCGGCCAGGTGGTAACTGTGTCGGAGATCCCAGGCGCGCAACTCTACCGCGTCGAGTGGTGGCCGCTGTTCCACGTCTTCGCATCCATCCCTCCTGAAGCGCTTGATTCTTCGAACAACAGCCGGACCTGGCAAATTGTCGCTGAGGAAATCTGATGCTTAACGGTGGACCGCTCAATAGCGCTGAGCTGAACTCGGCCGCTCACTCCGCTGTGCCTGGTCCTGAGCCGATCATCCCTGGCTACGCTTTCACATGGCGCCCAATCGTGCGCGTTGGCGATGACGACGTTACGCCGCTCCTGACCGGGGAGATCGAGGTCGATCGTGAAGAGGGGGCGGCTGGCGTCGCGTCCTTTTCGATCTATCTCGGCGACGGACCTGTTGTCCCTACGGACTGGATCGGTCGAACCGTAACCATCGACTACGCAACGGAGACCGCGGGTGAACTGAGTCAGGGGCGACGGTTTACGGGGAGAGTTACACAGCCAGCCTGGAATCCTGTTCGGCGCGTCCTGGACGTCAGTTGCACGGACCAGTTGCAGCAGCGTGTAGAGGCCATGGAGATTGCGGCCGTCGACGCCCTGGTCGGCGGTGCCTGGTCCGCCGATGTGTTCGAGCCGGTCGATGGACGCTCGCGGTGGGACTACGCCCAGGAGCGTTTGACCAGCGTCACCGGGAGCTTGGACTGCTCGCCATATGGTGCTCTCCGCGTCACATCATGGCTTGCTGTGGCGCCTGCCTTCGAGTTCGGCCCAGGCTCTACGGTGTACGGAACGCTTGCAGTCGAGCTGGCCGACCTGAGTTCGCAGACGAACAGGGTCGAGATCGAGTGCGACTACCGATTCAGCCGGCTCTGGCAGTTGAACGCCTCGTATGGTTGGCAGCACCCCGGCACGGGGAGCGCGGTCGGCGAGGCGGGGTTCTGTAATTGGCGCGGCGACGACACCGAGTTACCTGATGTCGAGATGATCACATCGGCGACCGAAAGCAGCGGCCAGACGTTGTTCTATGCAACTTGGTATCCGCTGCCACCCACTGGGGTCTACTGCAATCCGCCGGCGGCATGGGTCAACAACTTCACAGAATTGCTGCTCGGCGGAAATTGGATTGCTGGCCGGCGATGGGTGCAGTCCGTAACCGAGCGCTACCGGCTGGTCATGGAAGTTCAGCCGAGCGTGGCGGCGACCGGCCCGATTGTCGGTCGGCAGCGTGCATCGTTCGAGATCGAGTCGGACAGGGCCGAGCGCTGGGAAAGCGAGCCGATCACCGGCGGCAGCACCGGCCACGACGACGAGAAGGATGGCAACCGGCGTTTGTCCGCGCTGAACTGTTTGTTGGCCCAGGGGGCAACGACGCTTATTGCTGCGCACCGTGGCACGACCGTGACCTGGGATGTTCCGACATCCATGGTCTTGCCGATCGATCTGGTGCATACGCTCCGCCTCGATGATCAGGGCGCGCGTGCGGTGGGCAAGTGTCGGCGCATTGTCGACCGGCTCGACCTCGCATCCGGAAGCGCCCTGACCACGATCTCTATCGCGGTGATGCGAGGCGGCGCTGGCGCAGCAGATCCCCTTGTTCCGCCGGCTGGCTCGTCCGACCCCGCCAGCCCACCGTCGGGCGGTGGCCAACTTACGACGCAGCTCGGAGGTCGCAACGGAAGTCCGGCGTATGACGATGAGGCGGATGGTTTCTCGGGCAACTGGAGCAATCGCGATCCCGGCGCCGAACTGTTCCCGCGGCGCTTCTCGTTGACTGCAAACGATATTCCGGAGACCTACCGGGACGAACATGCGCCGGAGATCGCAGCCACTTACCGGGTAGCTGTACCTGATGACGTACTGGAGATGTAGCGATGGCGAGAGCCTGGATCAACAACTGGAAGACGACGCTGAGCGTAGGGCTGTCGCCTGGAGCGTTGAGCCTGACGGTGCCGGATGCCGCCGCCGCGCTGCTGCCTCTCTCCGGCGGTAGCTGGGTGCTGTTGACGCTGGCGGATGACGCTGGCGCGCAGCATGAAATCGTGAAAGCAACCGCGCGTGCCGGCGGGGTGGTGACGATCGATCGCGCCCAGGAAGGAACCTCCGACGGCAACTGGCCGGCGGGAACGGCGATCTATGCAGCCGTCACGGCCGGCGACCTCATGACGCTCCAGGCGCGCATCCAGGCTCTGGAGTCCGGGGCGTCTGGCGGCACCCTTGTCGACGAAACCGGCGCAACGCTGGTCGACGACGCCGGCAACAACCTGATCATGGAGAACATTTGATGGCAACTGTTACGCACGTCCTGTCCGGCGCCGGGGAGCCGCTCGATCCGCCCCCCAGCATCGGCGCTCACTACGTGAACACGAACAACGGCGCGCTATACATGGCGAAGGGCACCGCGAGCGGTGCCGATTGGGTGAAGCTGGGTAGTGGCGGTGGCAGCGCTCCGAGCGAGGTGCTGCATGTCAATACCGATGGCCAGTTCCTTCTCGAGCCTCAACACTCATTTGTTGAGGCCCGTCTGTTCGCAATTCCCGAGCTCGGCACTGCAGCAATTGGAATCGATCCCAGCACATCCCGACAGTTCGACCTGAATCTCAGAACCGCGGCTCCGAGCGGGCAACAACTGCAGATCAGAGTTACATCGGGTGAATTGCCCGGAGGTATGTCGATCGTGGGCACCTCGAGGCAGTGGGCGGTTCAGGAGTCGTATGGATTCGTGATCAATGCAAATGACCTCAACGGCGAGGTGTGGGCGCGCGTCTATTTCGATTCTGACGAGCTCACCCTGTCGATGCTTGTGTTCAGCGATGTGCCGAACGCGTAGGAGATAGCGCATGGCTCTATCAGACGAGCGCCGCGGCCTCGGCGCGAGGAACGAAGCGATCCGCCGCGCCGGCGGCCAACGGGTTGAAGCGGAGCGGCGTGGCGACCAGGGCTTGACCGCGGCACTCAACCGGCTGATCGAGCCGGAGCGCCAGGCGCGGTCGCTGCGCAAGATCGACCCGCGCGGCGCCCTGGATGCTGCGCGCGGCAGGGCCGACTACAACCCTGCCGGCAAGCAGATCGGCGGGGGCGGTGTGTCCTGGCCGCTGGCCGAGACCGACAAGTCGAAGCGCACGGTGGCCGACGAGGAGATCGTGAGCACCGATGGCCTGGTCGTCGTTGTGTTCAAGCGCGTCACCAGCTTCGAGATGCAGGATGGCGGCTCGAATATTGGCCGCATGGAGTTCAAGGCATGAATCAACTTATGCCCTGGGACGGCGAGGTCGTTCGCATGGGCTGGCCGTGGCACGGAAAGATTCGCCAGCAGAACAAGGATCTGGCCGGCTACGTCACCCTGCCGAACGGGGCGACGCGCCCAGCGATCGCGTACTACGGCAACTGGCCGATGAATCACACGCATCTGTTCGACATGGGCCTACCGGACCAGGGCGACCCGCAGGTCGAGGAGCAGGGCGGGAAGTGGTGGGGGCGTACGATCCTCAGAGGCGGAGGCAATTACGACTATCAGTTGTACTACGGCGGCGCGACGACCTCGGCCGAGGGGCAGTCCTATACAGGCGACGCCCCATTCAGGGGGCTCCCCCTCTGGTGGTCTAGCGACGAGGAGCCGCGCCGCCCGCTGTATGTGGATATCTACCTCAATGTGGAGCAGGGCAGCTACTACCTCGATTTTTGGACAAAGGGCGGAACGATTCACGCCCTTCGGAAGAAGATAACGCTTGAGGATGTTGGGCAGGGCGCAGGACAGCCGGAGTGTGCCGTAAAAGATCTGCTCGGGAGCAACTTCGACTACTGGTTTTTTGGTGAAAACGTCAAGCTTGACTACCTGAAGCTGCTCGGAGTCTACCGAAATCGGTTGCTGCTGGGGGTTGTGGTGACACAGGGTGACGGGATGCGGCAGATTGACCCACCGCCCGGAACGTCGGTGGTCAGCGGTTCGTCCCCGTCTGGAGCCCCTCAGGGGTTGTATGGTCTCGTCGAGGTGACCATTGCCCCGGATATCCGAGATCCAGAGGCGGATCACAGTCAGACGGTCACAATAGACGTGATCGAGAATCGCCAGGCCGCGCTCGGTAATCCGGTTCATCAGGTGACCGACGAGAGTAGTCAGCCGGGCGATCCCATCGAAACCACGCTCTATCGAGAGGAATGGAACCAGACCTCCGGGTTGCTGACCGCTTGGTATGACGCCCAGGGAAACATCCATACCGCGCGCTACAACCGACGCCACTATGCACTTAAGGAGTACCGCAACGAGCCCGGCGTGACGACAAGAACAGCGACGGAGCGAAGCAGCGAGGTTGCGCTGTTGAGCGGCTCCGGATCAGTTGTCGACAGCACTGTACTGACAGAGCAGTTCGAAGCGATCTACATCCCAGGGACAGGACTGCAGATCACTCGGACGGTGAAGTGTACGGGGGAGCCGGATGACGTCACGACTTATACCGACCCAGACCATACGGGTGGTCCGGTGGTCACCCCGCCTACGACGACATTCCCCCCGGGCATGCATATCGTTAACACCGTTGTGACCTACCAGTGGCTGGTGAACGACGAGAACATGCTGGCCAACCAGGACCAGCACCAAGTGTGGCTCGCCGCGTTGAGCAACAACAGCGCAGCCATCTGCCACATCCGCGATCCGTTCGACTATCCCGAGGGGCAGACCACAACGACCGTCAGCGTTCGCCAGGGTCCGGTCGTTCGCCTTGGCGGCGTGACCTCTGGAACGGTTACCGACACCCTGACAAAGAGCAAGCCCGCGCATGAGTACCGGCGCGGCTTTTTCTGGGAGCCAGCCGACCGCTGGGTGCGAGCCAGTTGCAACCCGATCACCGGAGATATCTCTCGCGGCCCGGAGTGCATCCAGTACCTGACCAGTTGGGTTTAGCCCCTTCTACTACTTCAAGGAGAAGCCGCATGACGCCGGCCTGTGTACCCCTGCGCATTGAAAAAGGGGCGACGTTCCGCGACACGATGCGGATCATGCAACCGAGCCTGGTCTACCGGCCGATCACCCAGATCGCGTCGACCGCTCCCGTCCGGCTGACCATCCCCGGCCACGGGTTGCCCGACACCTGGTTAGCCTGGATCGATGGCGTCCAGGGCATGCCCGAACTGAACCGCGCTCGGCTTCGGCAACTGCCTCACCGCGTCGCGTCCATCGACGACGACACGATCGAGATCAACCTGCTGTCAGCCGTTGGGCTGGCGCCTGTTGGCGGGCAACTGATCTACCAGCCACCTGTTGACCTGGCTGGCGCCGAGGTACGGATGCAGATCCGCGATGCGCCAGATGGGACGGTGCTGATGACGCTGGCGCTCGGCTCCGGCCTTGAGATCGCTGGCGCCGGAACGATCTCGCGCGAGATATCGGCCTCCGATACCGCGGCGTTGGCATGGGCGTCGGCGGTCTACGACGTGGACGTGACCTACCCGGATGGTACGGTCCATCGCTACTACAGCGGGCCGATCACTGTGAGCCGTGGGGGAGGGTGCGATGGATGACGCCGCCGAGCCCTGGGCGCTGGCGATCGAGGTCGATTGCGAGCCGCTTGTGCTCAGCGAGATGCAGGAATACGCGGTCACAGTGACGCCGCCGGCAGATGTGCTTGTGGTTGTTGTGGGTGACCAAGGGCCTCCCGGGAGGGATGGCGTAGACGGTGCCCAATGGGGCGCGACTGACTGGTGATGAAATGGCCCAGATCCGATTTTTCAAAGTGGCGACCCTGCCGGGTACGCTGGAACCCGACTCGTTCTACTTCGTCGAGAACGGCAGCTACTCGGAGTCCTACCTGACAAACAACGCGGGAGTGGCGCGCTCGATCGGCAACAGCGCGATGATCAACGCGCTGATCAACGAGGCGCTGGCCAGCCTGCCCGGCACAGGCGCGCCGATCCTGTTCGTTGCGGATATCGCCGCGCGCGACGCTCTGGAGCCTGAGGGCGCAATCTTCGTCCTGGTTCAGGATGCGAGCGCGGACCCGACAGTCGAATCGGGCGCTGCGCTGTACGCATGGAACCCTGCGACCAGCGCCTGGCTGAAGGTTGCCGAGTATGAGTCGATGGACGTCGAGCTCAACTGGGACGCGATCAACGGGCGCCCGACGTCGACGCCGGCGCAGATCGACACTGCCGTTTCCCAGGCGCACACGCACGCGAACAAGTCGACGCTGGACAAGTTTGGTGAGGAGTCGGGCCTGGTGCGCTTCAACGGCCAGCCGATCCCGGCTGAGTGGAATGGGACGGCCTGGTAATGGCTGTGCTCCAGACCCACAAGGTCGTCGCGCAGTTGCCTGCGGTGCTGGAGCCGAACGCGATCTACTTCGTCCGGCGCAGCACCGGATACGACCAGTTCGTGACCAACGGCGCGGGCGTCGTGGTGGCATACCCGATGAACGTCCGCATCCCCGCGGCTGTTCCTGGGTATCTCGCCGACGGCTCTATGTTGCGGCTCGCCATGAACCCAGACGGCCAATTGCCGGCGTACACCGCCGCCGGCGCTCAACTCAACATCCAGGTGCTGTTCAATGGCTGATATACGCCCGACGAAACTCCAGGCCGACGGCAACGGCTACGGCAGTCTCCGCGAGTTCGCCGACGGCGACACGGTGCCGGTAGCACTCGGCGGAACAGGAGCTGCAACCGCCGCTGGTGCGCGCACGTCCCTTGGGCTTGGGAGTGCTGCAGTTAGACCTGCCCTGGGTTCAACTGGGGCTTTGTACTCGCGAGACAGCATTCTCGGCGCAGTCTCTCAGGCGAGCGGCATACCGTCTGGTGCGATTATTGAGCGCGGGAGTAACGCGAACGGGGAGTATGTGCGGTTCGCGGATGGGACGCAGATTTGTTGGACGAACACTCTCACATTCACCGCTGGGGTCTCATCAGTCGGTGCGAACTGGTCGTATCCGGCGAGCTTTAGTTCCTCGTACCCCATCGCTGGGGCTGTCTCCGCTTCTGGTGCTGGTGGAGACTATGACTCTGGCGTGTCGGCGAGAAACCAGGGAGCGACCTACTTCAATCCATCCGCGGGTACGGCTGGGGTGGGGTTCTTCTGCATATCGTCGGCATCATTCACGTCAGGCGCTCAGACTAGGAATAACAGGGTCGTCGCCATCGGGAGGTGGTTCTGATGATCATCAAGTTGTCACCGTACGCACCACTGCCAGGCAGCGACGAGCGCCTGTCGCTGAGCAGGGCTGGCGATGTGCTCGCCGTGAACGGCCAGGTGTTCGACTTCACACCGCTCCCGGACGGTGGTGAACTGCCGGCCGAGGCTATCGGGTCGGAGTGGTTCGCTGGTCCTGCACTGCGACGTGCCGGCCGGCTGGAGCTGATCCTGCGGTTCCCGCTGGCCGCTGATGCCAGTGCCGCTGCTCGCTTCCCTGAACCGTTGCTGATCGAGGCCGACGGCCCGGTGGAGTTACCGCGATGATCGACTGGAGCAAGTTAAAGACCGCTGAACAGCAGGCGCAAGAACGCTGGCAGGCTGAGTGCGATGCCGCCGCCGCAGCGCGGGCGAATGCCTACCGTCTAGAGAGTGACCCGCTCAAGACCGAGGCCGAGTTCGATGCTATCAAGGCCGGCGTGGAACCGAACTACTCTGCCTGGGTCGCCAAGGTCGAGGAGATCAAGGCCAGGTATCCGCTGCCTGAAGCTGTTTAGGCTCGCCCATTAAAAATAGTTTCCGCATCAGAAGCCAGCTCCCTTGGTTTTGCTCGTCTGTAAACCCTGTTTGGACCTTCTGGTGCGGAAATATATTTCGCCTAACTTATTGATATATATGGGTATGGCTGCTGGCAGTCAGCCTTCGCGCAAGAGTTGAGCAATATCGGCGTACAACGGAAGACGGTGGCCTAGGCATGATGTTCAGTGTGCGCGAAATCATGTTTTTGTCGAATGGTTTACGATGATCGTAACTATCATCTTCATAATCTGATAGTTACGATCATGATCGTGCCCGTTGAACTATGTTGATGAGTAAATTTTTGTCACTTGGCCTTATTTATAGAGGGTTGGATGGCTGTTGCGAGATGCTGGTTGAGACAGAAGTGTTGACTTTTGTTGACTTAATTACTTCTAGGTCAAAGGAAATTGCGCTGCTGTCGTTGGTATTGATGTTGTGCTCAATGAAAATTTGAGGCAGCAGTTCGAGTGTTTTGCTGTTCAGGATTTCTGCGACTCTTTTCTGGAGTCCGTCTTCAGAAAAGTTTTCGGGCATTACGGCTGAAGGGAAAGCGGTTCGACTCTCTCCATGGAAAGTATCTCTTTCGGTGGAGATTTTGTATTTGAAATCTATTATATAAAATTCAATTTTAGTTATCATTTTTTTGAGTCTCCAAAAAGTTGTTTTTATGTTTTGCTTGCTTCTGGGGCTGATTTTGGATTTTTTAGGGTCTCACTTGAGTGGTTGTACTGCGATGATCTGTGCTCAAGCTTGAAATGCAAGAGGGTTCTGGTAAATTTTTGTAGCTTAAGCGTGTCGGTGCCTGTTGGTCCACATTTTTGTACCTACCTCTGCTCGTCTGCATCCAGGCCTGGCTGCAATGCATCGCAAGCAGCATTGCTGTCAGGCTAGCGCTCTGGATTGGCTGAGGGAAATCGAGCCTGTCCTTGTGGTTGACGTCAAAAAAGGCGTAGAGGCGATAGGCCAGTGTACCAGGGCCGCGGGGGGCGTTCTGATAGTCTTCACCTCTTTGATATGTAAGGGCTCCAGCTTCAAGCTGGAGCCCTTTATACATACACCCGGCTTAAAGCCAGTTGTTGATGGAGTCTGGAATCAACCAGCCGAGAGGGATGAAAAACGGAGAGCCTGGCTTGGCTGGTGCCCAGTATGTCGACTGGTGCCCAAAGCGGGCCCAGATTACATCCTGCTTCACAATAAGCAAATGGCCATCGGGCTGGAAAGCCATGTAGGCATTCTGATTACCATCCGTGTGCGTGTGCCAAATCGCGTTATCGTTAGCGTCATATACGACAAAGTTTCCGTCGTACTGCATTTGAGCTTTGACCCCGCCCTTGCCATCAAGCTCCGCGTTATAGATTGGAGTAGAACCACTGTAAACTACTAGATTGCCATCTGTCTGAAAGCGGAAGCTGTAATTGCCATTCACATATACGGTGCCTCGTGGCATGACTGTGCCCGGAGGAATAATAACTGACTGTGTGGCGCCGGCGGCAGCTGTCCGATACGCACCTGTTTTCCATCGGATATTTGTTAGGTATGCGACAAGGTTACCGTCATCTTGCAGGACATAGTTGGTGTAATCACCAGCATTTTCAGGCAGGTTGCTATCTATCTTGGTTAGATACTTAAAACACCCCTTGCGATCTTCGATGCTGATGCCCTCATAGACCTGCATTCGCCATCCGTCATGACGGCAGCCATCGCCAGTCATCTTTCCAACAATCCCTGTGGACTCGTCTGCTCTCCAGATGAACTTGTTGTTTTTATCAAAGATGGCAAGGTCGCCTGTATTGGTAAGCTCTAGGCGGTAGACTCCATTGGGGGACTCGGCAAGTTTACCAACGCTGTTAAGGCCGCGAGGGACAATGTTGCCAGCAAGTGCTGAGCTTGCTGCGAAGATCAAACCTAGAGCTAGCACATTTAATCTAGATTTCATAAATCACCTACCTGTGAAAGAAGAGCGCTCATTAAGGCACAGATCAGTCGTGGTGTAAAAAGGTTGATTCGATCTCAGGTCTGCGGGTTCAAGAGGAGTGTTACCGGATCATGACGGCCTGCTCTAAAGGAGCTATCTTGCGTGCCCTACCAAGTCGAGGCCGAGGTCGAAGCGATCAAGGGCGGCTCCGAGCCGGACCTAGCTACCTGGGTCAAGGCTGTTCAGGCGAGCAAAGAGCGGTATCCGCTCCCATGGTCCTAAGCGTTTTGATAATTGTGACCGGCATCTCGTTTTTGCTACGGTCCCTCGCTGATGTGTCGAGTAGATAGGGATGTTTGTATGGACGAGATGTTGCGGCGTAGGCTCCGGGCGGAGTTACTGGAGGTGGGGTTCCTCAACCAGTGTTGCCTTGACCTGATGGAAAGCATGGAGGCTGAGTTCAGCCTCACTGATGACCAGCGCGAGTGCATCGAGCAGCTCAGCCGATTTCTGCAGGAAGGGATCGGCAAGCTGACATCTCTGTCCGAGCGTGTGGCGGCTGGTGATATCGTCGTGCTCTGTTGAGAGTTTGAAATTCTTCTCCGCAGGGTAAGGTCGGCGCTGAGGCCGACTACAGCGGCCGGGCGTGAAGGTCGAGGAGATCGAGGCGTGTTTCCCACTGTCAGCCAGGGCTGGCCCCATGTCTAGGTGAGTAATAGCGTCTTGCTCTGCTGACAACTGATTAGACAAGGGATTGCCATGCGGTACAGCGTGATAGTCATGGGCACAGGATTCGAAGGTCGTAGCGGCAGAATACGCCTGGCGGTGCGCCCTGGAATGGAAGTCAAGCTAGTGCCAGAACAGGACAACCCACACGACCCCCATGCCATCGCCGTTTACGTTCACGTCCGGCGCTGGTTCACCCTATTTCTCCCGACTGACGTGCAAATCGGCTACATCAAGAGAGATCGGGCCGCGTTCTTCACCCGAAAGATGAAGGAGGGAGGGCGGATCACCAAGGCAATAGTGAAAAGCATGTACACCGAACTCGACCATCCCAGAGTTTCTCTCAGCATCGAAACCGACTGGTAGTCGCGCAAGACAGAAGAGCAAACCCCCGGACGTTCACACCGTGCCGAAAGGGGGATCATTGTTTGCACACAGGGGCAGCCAAACAGCCAAGGAGAGCAACTCTTGCAAGCATTCCTCTTTTTTTTTGTGCTTGCAATGCGTCTGTCGTGACTGTAATTTGCAAGCATAAACAATCTTGGAGATGCTTGCATGGCCGACAAACCGAAAGGCAAGGCAGTAGGAGGTAAAGCCAGGGCGGCAGCTCTGACTAGCGAGAAGCGCAAGGAGATCGCCACAAAGGCCGCCGTGGCAAGGTGGGGGGCAAAGCCTGCCAAGGCGTCTCACAAGGGGAATTTCAAGGAAGAGTTCGGTATTGATGTCGATTGCTATGTTCTGGATGACGCTAATAAGACGGCAGTTATCAGCCAGCGAGGCATGGCGGCAGCGCTCGGGCTCGATGATAGTGGTCGGGCTCTACCCAGGTTCGTCGAAGGGAAAAAGGTCTCAGCAGCCCTGGGGGCGGAAGTACTCGAAAAATTGTCTAAACCTTTGATTTTCAAGGGTGACATCCCGGGGGTGAAAGCTCCTCCAATAGGGAGTGTGCACGGCTATGACGTTTCCCTTTTGATTGATATTTGCAAATCACTGATCGCGGCAGCCAACAAAGGAGAGTTGCTGAAAAGCCAAGCCAAAATCGTGGCGCAAGCTCAGATCATCCTCTCGGCGTCAGCCAAGGCTGGTATCCAAGGACTGGTATACGCACTGGCCGGATACGACCGCACGAAGGAAGAGGTCATCGCGGCGTACAAGATGTACGTTATGGATGAGGCCAGGGAGTACGAGAAAGAGTTTTCTCCGGAGTTGTACGAGCATTGGTATCGGCTCTACGGACTGGACAAGCCGGTGCGTGGCAGGCCGTGTGAATCGCCCCGGATTCCCTAGACACTTTCCAGGCTCAGTAAATGTCGCTTCTCAAACTCTACCGGTGACAGCTGGTTGTTGAAACCATGCCGGCGTTTTGGGTTGTAGAACATCTCGATGTAATCGAACACATCAGCGCGAGCATCCTGCCTGGTGCTGTAGATCTTTCGCCTGATCCGCTCCCGCTTCAGCAGCTGGAAAAAGCTTTCCGCTACCGCGTTGTCATAGCAGTTGCCACGTCGACTCATGCTGCCAAGCAAGTTGTTGGCTTTCAGGAAACTCTGCCAGTCGCCGCTACTGAACTGGCTCCCCTGATCTGAGTGAATCATCACCTCCTGCTTTGGCTTGCGTCGCCAAACCGCCATCAGCAAGGCATCAATAGCTAGGTCGCTGGTCATCTGCGGCTTCATTGACCAACCGATTACCTGCCGCGAAAACAGGTCTAGTACCACCGCCAAATACAACCAGCCCTCATAAGTGCGGATGTAGGTGATGTCCGTGACCCAGACCCTGTTGGGTTCGGTGACATTGAATCGGCGCTCCAGATGATTCGGTGAGGCCACTGGAGGCTTGCCACCATAACGGCCCGGTCGACGCCGGTACCCTGTCTGCGAGCGCAGTCCTTCCAGGCGCATCAGTCGAGCAACGCGATGCTTGCCGCACGCCTCTCCAAGCTCACGCAGGTCGTCATGAATTTTGCGGTAGCCGTACACACCACCGCTCTCTAGCCACGAGTGCTTGATCAGACCAAGCAGACGTTGATCATCCTTGGCTCGTGCTGACTTCGGTTCAGCCAGCCAGGCGTAGTAACCGCTGGCATGTACTTTCAGAGTCAGGCACAGACGACGAACCGAATAGTCTGCGGATAGCTGATTGATGAAGGCGTACTTCAGCCGCACTCCTTGGCAAAGTACGCGGCGGCCTTTTTTAGGATGTCTCGCTCTTCGGTCACGCGCTTGAGTTCAGCACGCAGACGACGTAGCTCAGCTTGCTGGTCGTCCTCTTGCGCTCGCTGCTCTTGGGGCTTGCTGTAGCGCTTTACCCAGGCATACAGGCTGTGCGTCGACATGCCCAGACGAGCAGCTACCTCAGCAACCGGAAGACCTCGCTCGGTCACCTGCTTGACTGCTTCGATTTTGAATTCTTCGGGATAACGCGGGTTGCTCATGGCACCTCCTAATGGGTCGTATTATGAGGCACGGAGGTGTCTACGAAACTAGGGTCGATTCAG
>Ga0247725_1000176_pt1 | contig 70374 bp, 78 predicted proteins | sample OKSTACKMCFT3sol_FD_183021 | JGI IMG/M metagenome (GOLD analysis project Ga0247725, IMG submission 183021) | Subsurface sediment microbial communities from gas well in Oklahoma, United States - OK STACK MC-FT3-sol | ecosystem: Environmental > Terrestrial > Deep subsurface > Rock core/Sediment...
TGTATTTCCGTGCTACTGGTAAACAGTGTCCTGATTTACAGAGCACACCGGAATGGCGTAAAGCTGCTTCGAATATCTCCAAGTATCTTCACGGGTAAACTATGCAACTGAACCAGATACCTCGGCACACACTTAACGACGACCAATTGATGCGTGAATATGACCGTATTCAGGCACAAGCATTCTTAGGTAAGAGTGCTGCTTTCTTTGGTTCGCTACTGTGTAGCTTAAAGTTCTCATGGAATCGTGAGGACTGCCCTACAGCCTGCACCGATGGTGTGGAGTTGTGGTTTAACCCGGACTTCTTTATGTGGATGTGTCCTGATGCGAGAGAAACTGTGCTTATGCACGAACTCTGGCATGTGGCATATCTTCACGACATCCGTCGAGGAAGCCGTGACCCAGAAGTCTGGAACGAAGCCTGTGACCATTTCATCAATCTTCAGTTAGAAGCTGATGGATATAAGTTCACTGGCATTGATGAAGGCATTTGCAAAGACCCTCGCTATATCGATTGGGTTGAAGAAGACATCTACGATGACCTGATGAAGAACAAGCAGAAGAGGCAACAAAAGCCGTCTGGTAGTTTAGCAGCAGGTTTAGCTGGCGACGTAAAAAGCCCCACTTCGGGTTCGTCCCAAGGGGCTGTCGTCAACAACGTAGTTCGTGCAATGCAGCAACAAAAGCTGGCTGGTGGAACACTAGCTGGCAAGGGAGCAGGGCGTATGCAGGAAGTGATTACTCAGTTCCTTAAGCCAGTGGTTCCGTGGCAAACAGTACTGATGGACTTCTTCACTGATATTGATGACACACGTTATACGTGGGCAAGACCTAATCGTCGCTACACGGATATCTACCTGCCATCTCTTGAAGATGATGAAGGCCGTCTACGCCATTTGGCATACTTCGAAGATGTATCTGGTTCTATCAATAATGCTGACTCTCTGCGTTTTAACTCAGAAGTTGCTTACGTTAAGAGCCAGTTCAATCCTAAGAAGATGTCTCTCATCACATTTGATGATGAAATCCAGGATGTAATCGACATCACCGAAGAGGATACCTTTGAGGAAATTAAGATTACAGGCCGTGGAGGTACTTCTTTGATACCTGTACGCGACTGGATTATTAAGAACAAGCCTACTGCTGCTATTATCTTCTCAGATATGCACGTAGCACCGATGGAAGAACTCCCGTTCGATATACCTGTCATCTGGGTTTGTTTAGGAAACCGACGTGCTACTGTACCGTTCGGTGAACTCTTACATATTGACCCAGGAATGAAGTAATGGTTATCAATGGAAAGTCTCTCTACTGTTCATCTCAGTTGCTGGACATCCCAGGGCGTAAAGTATCAGAGCATGGCGTAAGTTATGGTCTGGGTGAAGCTGGTTATGATATTCGTATCAAACAAGACATCACCTTCTATCGCTTATTTGGGTTGATTCCAATGGTGAAAATCGTTGAGGGTGAAAAGGTAACTCACCAATTCGGTAAGTTCACATTGGCTTCAGCAATTGAGAAGTTCAACATGTCCCCGTCCTGTGTGGCTATCGTTCACGATAAGTCCACCTGGGCGAGGCGTGCTTTGTACGTGTTTAACACTGTGATTGAGCCTGGGTGGAAAGGTTACTTAACCCTGGAACTCGTCTACCACGGACGCAAAAAACTACATATCCCGGCTGGTTCCGGGATTGCTCAAGTACTCTTTCATCTGGTTCAAGAGCCTGCCCATTACAATGGGAAGTATCAGAACCAGGAAAACCAACCTGTCGCTGCAAGAAGCAGCAAGTAAGGAAATCTCATGTCAGTATTCACTACTAAAGTAGATGGTCAAAAAGTAACAGTTGTAGCTGCAAATGTTATGTATGTAGTAGATGTTGGTGGTAAAGGTGCGATTACTTTCGTATCTGGACAAACTCTGCAAACTGATGTTGGTTATGACTCTGTTCGTCGTAACGTAGCTAAAGCTACTGGTTATGGTGTAACTGATTCAGACTCTGAGTAGTACCTGGGCTAAATAAGCTAAGGCATTAACCTGAATAGCCCTGCATCGTAGGGCTATTCGGGGAAGTTCCTTCCTTCCATTGCTTATCCAATCTCCTATCCAAAGCCCACTTAACTGTGGGCTTTTTTAATTACAGGAAACACTATGTTTACTCGTCAATTTGGCAAGTCTGACCTCAAGAGAATCCTACAGGGCATGGACTTCGGTAAGCTGGAACAAACTGCAATGCAGATTGGGACAGGAATACACGATTCAATAACTGTTAGGACACCTACTGCTCGCAACGATAGCCAAAAAGATGCAATGGCTGCGATGCTGGAAGCTATGCAGCAAACACTTACTGGTGTATTCGCTGGTCAAGTCTGGGGGAATGATTACGTTTACATACCACCGGAACCGCACCTGAAATCCCAGGTAGACAGAATTATTGATAAGTTCTGGGCTTACCAAGGGGAAGGACATATGTATCTATATCTGGAGCAACTGCGTAAGAATCCGCTTACTCGTGACTTGTTCAAGAGTGAAAGCACTACTCATCATTTTCCCTGGTACAGGAGAGGTAGCAAATACTAATAATGCGAATACCATTTCTACAAAAACGGAAACGTTTAAATACCCTGTATCAACAGGGGATTGAAGATGAATTTGCTCTTGTTAAAAGAGCACAAGCACACATAGCATCCCTTTTCATGGGCGACCGTGAACCCGAAATGAAATTGATATTCATATTCGAGCAGGTGTACATAGCGTACAATCTCGCCCTCTTCGCTGGTTCCCACGAAGTAAGTGCACAGGCAAGAAAAGCCCTCTGTTTGCTCCGTGAAGCGTTCGAAGATATGACATTTGAAGATATGTACGTCTTCAATGCTCAAACCGCCCTGGCGTGTTCTAAGGCTCTTAGAATGGGTGAGGCTGTTTTACAGGAGCTACCTCGTAGCGAATTTAAACTGGCTTACGTAAAGGCTAAGAAATTAGGCGAAACAAGGATGGGCATTTCTAACTATCTGAAGGTATTTCATGATTAAGGCAACTGTAATCGCTGATAGTGTTCATGCAGACACTGGCACTCGTATTACTACATTTGAACTCGTCTACCCACGATTCATCCACAGTGAGTTTATGACTCACCGCATCTTCAACCGCAATGCTTCAAGCAGTCGTGCAATTCCTACCGACCGTTTCATTGAACAGGTTCGTAATACCCCTGTGTTCCCAATTCATTGGGGTAAGAACCAGAAAGGTATGCAAGCTGCTGAAGAACTGGGTGAAGATGCCCGTGGTGATGCTATCTTTATCTGGCAACAAGCTGCATCAAGTGCTGCTACGTATGCCGAAATGATGCGTCGTGGGCAAGTGCACAAGCAAATTGTTAACCGTATCCTCGAACCATTCACTCACATTCGTGTAGTGGTAACATCAACAAGCTGGGTAAACTTCTACGGCCTGCGTGACCATAAAGACGCACAGCCTGAGATTCGTGAACTGGCTCAAGCCATGAAGAAAGCTCATGAAGAAAGTCAGCCTACGAAACCCCAATGGGGTGAGTGGCATCTTCCGTACATTACTCCTGCTGATTCTGTTGTTGCTTACGATACTTGCAAATATCAACGAGTTACACGAGATGAGCCTAACAGTGAAGAAATTTATGGTCTTCTACTGAAAGTCTCTGCTGCTCGTTGTGCTCGTGCTTCCTATAACAACTTTGAGGGTAAGCCTTCTACGTTAGAGGAAGACCTTGCACTGTTTAGTAAGTTGGTTGAAGACCAACCTATTCATGCCAGCCCTACTGAGCACCAGGCAACTCCTATGCGTAAAGTATATCCATACGTTAACAACATGAACCCGGCTACCTGGGAACAGGGTGTTACGTCTATGGACAGGGAAGGTAAGCTGTACTCAGGTAACCTGCTGGATTTCATCCAATTCCGTAAACTCATTCCTGGCGAAACAATCACTGCGTGATTGGTTTGTTTGGTTTGAATAACTGTTAAGGCAAATATGAAAAAGCTCGCTTTGTACGCAATGATTGCTAGTTGCATCGTTACACTGGTTTATGTAATCAAACTTCAGTGGTTCGTTGAAACTAATTTCGATTTCTGGCGAATCACTGCCATCACTGCATTAAGTGAAATTGGGTTGTGGTGCTTCTATTACTATGCTCGTGACTACGAGGGTATTAAAGCGCATGAAGCACACCATGCTCGTTTGCGTGCACTATTAGAAGATGTAGACGGCAAAAAGCATTAATCATAAGACCTCCTTCGGGAGGTCTTTTTTTGATTCTATTAAATGTCCGGGAGGACTCATGTTAAACCCTAATGTAATTCGCAGTGATAACGGTAAAGCAGTTCCTCTCAGTGATATTGCTGTAACTGGGGACATTGCTGCCTGTCCTGCAAATATTGCAGCACTCTGTATGTGCATTGCTGAACTGGTCAAAGAGCGTCAGCTCTGGCTGGAACCAAGTGAGCAGATGGTACTGTCTGGTATGGCTGAACTTAATCAGCTACTGAATGACATGTATAACAACGGCAGTAATCTGGAAGAACTGACAGATGACCAGTTATCCGACACTGTTGTATTCGTACTTCAAGCTATGGCAGGTAAACGTAATGCCTAAGTTCAGAGTAGGTGATTACATCAAAGAGAAGGGTAAACCTTACTGGTATTTAGTCATGCACATTGACTCAACCAAATATTACACCTTCGCTTACCATGGTGGTAAACAACACGAGTTCCTACGTGAAACGTTAGAACGTCATTGCACTTTAGTAGGCCGTAACCTACAGGGTGCTATTTAAGCTGCATTCTATCTGGAGAGTTAAAAATGCAAGTTGCAGACTCACGTCAATTAACCACCTCAGCGACACTGGGTGGTCAAGAAGCTATTTCCTTTGGTATCTCAGAAGACCCTGCGTTCTTCCAGATACTGAGTTCATCTTTGTATAACAACCCAAATCTGGCAGTAGTCCGTGAGACTATCTGTAACAGTTGGGATGCTCATATTGAAGCTGGACTACAGCATGTACCTATCCTGATTCATCTGGATGAAGATGGTTTCATTCGTTTCCGTGATTATGGCAAGGGTATTCCTACCGATAAAATCGGTCAGGTATACGGAACTTACGGTGCATCGACCAAAAAGGCCAATACTGCAACCACTGGTGGTTTCGGTCTGGGCTGTAAGTCCCCATTTGCTTATACGGATAGCTTCAAGGTTACTTCAATGAACCAGGGTAAGATGTCCATCTATAACGTTACCAAGTCCTCAATTGAGACTAATGGTAAGCCGGGTATCATCCCAATTATTACCGGGGTAGATACTGACCAGACTGGTCTGGAAGTTAAATTCCAGATTCGTGATGAAGATGTTAACGAGTTCATTCGTTACATCGAATCCATCGTTTATAACGGTGAGATTAAAGCAGTACTTCGCCGTCGTGTACTGACCGGGCCTGGTGAGTTATCTGAGCAAGACCGTGAATTACCTGTACTGGGAATGTCCTTTGAACCAGGTTCATATGACTTCTCTGGTTCATGGCATCGTAACTATATGGGCAGTCATGCTGTCTATGTTCGTTACGGTAACGTCATGTATCCAGCAACTCAGAGTCCTGCTACTGAAGAAGCCCTGGGCTTAATTCACAACTTCATGAACATCATCGGTGCTCAGCAAATTGTTGTTCAGGCTGCTCCATCTACCCTGGCTATCGCACCAAGTCGTGAGACTTTATCGAACCAGAAGATGACGGATGATGGTATTACTGACATCTGTGTTGACCTGGTAAATAAACTGGAAGAACACTGTAAAGCTGGTATTCCTGCTGCTATTAGATACATCGAAGAGTGTATTAAGAAAGGAAATGACCATAGCTGGTATGACTATCCAGACTTCTTGAGTTTCATTGATGACCGTACTGTTCGTGGCTACATGGCTTCAAGTCTATGGGCAAAACAACGCAAGCACCATATGAAACACTGGAAGAATCTGTCTATTACTCGTTTCTTCGAGCAACCTGAGTTCCAGGGCTTTAACTGGAATGTGAACAAAGCCCGTAATGCTTTACGTGCTTCTCGTCAACAGCGCAATACCCAGCCACTATGTAACTTCCTGCAACGCTATGCAGTATTACCAACACTGGCTAAATGGTGTATTGCTGGGTACAAGTTCTCCGGTTATATCGTAGGTTCCGGTCGTTATGGTTGTCATTTATATAAGCATTCCATTCTTCACTGGCTCAAACATAGCAGCGAAGGCAACATTTTAGGGCTATTAAAGACCAAGAATGTTGTAGTTACTAAGCGTATGTCTGACTGTGCAGAATCTTTTGACTATCACCCTGATTACCATGGTGATAAATGGCGTGAAGCGTGTCTGGAAAATCCAGGTCATAGCTATAGCAAAGCTGCTCTGATAATCCATGTCGGGCCTAAAGCCGAATATGCTGCTGAAGCTGTCGCTAAGTGGACTGCTCTGGGCTACCGAGTCATTGACCTGACTCAGGAACATGACTGGGATTTACCTGGAGTAGAGAGACGCAGAATCGCAAAGGAAGCTGCTGCTGTACGTGCACGTAAAAAACAAGCATTGCTGGATGCAGGTATGAAAGGCTCTGAGCCTAATCGCCTGATTTCTATCAACTGTTTGATTGGTCAGCGTAGTTTCTTCACTGCTGAGCGTAAAGCTGCAACCATGCCGTGGATTAGCTATGACTTCGCTGCACCGGAAACATGGAAGAAAAACAACCACGTTGACGTCCCAGAACCAGTGTACTACATCACCCAAAAGGATGTTCATACAGGTAAACCATCGAGCAATCCTCAAATTGGCTCCATGCACACCTGGAATGACCTGACGGAGGAAGTACGTGCTGTAACTATCATCTGTCGTAATAAGACAGAGGTTAATAAGGCCATTAAACGTGGTGCTGTCCACCTGGACGACAAACGTTACAAAGAACTGTTTAGTGTTATCACTACCAAAGAGTTCAAAAAGTATGCTACCGAGGAACGCTTAGGATTCCTGGAATACCTGGGCATGGATGGTGGCGAGTGGCAGGAGCTACTGAAGCTGCTGGGTATTAAACATAAAGTCCTCGACTCTATGGTTAACCGTCCAGAGTTTAACTGGGCTTACGATTTCTTAGACAGCAACCGTTATCATGACCGTGAGAAACTGGTTAGCTTAGGTCTGATGGATAGTACTGATGGACTCTCAGAGTACACCAAACTAACTCATCTGAAATCATTTAAGCACCTGCAAGCATTGTGCGATTTAAAGGGTATCTTCCATAGTAGTGAAGTGGGAGGCCCATTGTATGGCACTTCCATTGATACTCTACTGAGATGGGTCAAAGAACACCCGGAAGACATTCCGGCGTATAAAGCCCTTATCCGTAACGCAATCACCAAACGTAAAGGTATATACACCCGATGAAAACTGAAATGTTGACTATCGTCGCACTCGCCGTTGATTCACATAATCTCACAATGTGGACGCCTACTGGCTCCACTGTCATCATCCCACAGGGCGACCATCGTGTTGCCCGTATCGTAGCAGAAGCCAAAGAAAAAGGGCTTCGTACTGGTAATCCTGTTGCAGTTGATATTGCTGAAGTTGTACCTCAGCGTGCTGAGTTCAATGATGCAGAGAAGAACACTAACGGCCTCGTTAAGTTCTTCAAAATGGCTAAGTCCAAGTTCCTGGAGTTCATCCAGGACGGGGCTGGCGATGTACCTGCTCCCGTGGTTCCTGACATTGAGTTAGGTTCACCTACTGAGCAACTGGTAAGTAAAGCAGTAGACACGTTCGTTGCTGTTAGCCAGGCTGTTAAGCCTATGGAAGTAGTGGAAGAAGATGGTTGTTATGACAAACATAATAACCTTCTCTGGATTGCTGGCTTCAATAAAGTACACGACCGTGTAGCTCTGATTCGTTTCATCATGGAAGTTACCCATCGTGATTCAGAAGATGCCATTCTGTTAGCTAACAGTGAGTGGCCTATCGCCCTGACATCAGCAAGCGATGATGTAGCTTATGAGTTCAACAAACGTGCTCAGCAAATCAGTGGTGTTAAGTTTGTCATTACTGACAAAGACACTACGCCAGAGGCGTATGTTGAACCAGTGGCTAAACCTCAGCCGGGTATCAAACCTGAACCAACTAAGCAAGAGAAGCTCGCTGCTGCCTCAGAGAAGCTACAAGCATTGGGTGCAATCGGTACTGACAATGCAGACTTCCATAAAGATGTTGCGGAAGACGAAGTAGTAGTAGCCGTTACTCCTGCTGGTGTAGTTCCGGGGGTTGAAAACCTTCAGCGTCACCTGCGTCAAGCATCTAAGCTGAAAGACTATAAAGGCTTTAACCGCTTCCTTGAGCGTCTGGCTCCAGTGGTTAAAGACCGTCGTCACTCAGCAGAAGACCTGATGAAGTTCATGGAAACAGCCGAACTGCCTATTGCAGACGATGGCTGCATCCTGTTCCTGAAACGCTTGCGTTCCAAAGGTACTGATGACCAGGGTCGTCGTGTATTTGTGGATTGCCACTCCGGTAACATCCGTCAGTGGGTAGGCTGTAAGGTACAGGTACGTGAAGACCTGGTAGACCCTGACCGTCGTCGGGATTGTTCTAATGGTCTGCACGTAGCATCTATGAGCTACATCCGTGGATTCTCAGGAGACGTTACCATTCTTGGTAAAGTTGCTCCTGAAGATGTATTTGCTGTACCGGAATACAACACCAATAAAATGCGTGTATCTGCGTACCACATCCTGGCAGTACTGCCGGAAGAAGAACGTAATAACGTTAACTCCGGTATTTATCTGTCCAAGACTGAAGTTGGTAAAAAGCTTCTGAACGATGCAATCGTGGGCAACCACCAGTCACCTACCGACCTTGTTGTCGTTGGCGGTCATTATGGTGGCAACCTGAAGTATACGCAGTTGAGCCAAGTAGCTCAGGAACAAATCCGTAATACTGCTTCGAAAGAAGCAATCAATATGGAAGAGAAACTGAACGAGGTGCTTGCTGCTGAACCAGTAACCCCTGCTGATGTTAAGCCAGTAGTGGAATCCGAACCTGTCTCTAAGACTAAGGCTCCTACCGTGAAAGAACAAATCCTGGAACTCGTAGAAGAGTTTAAAGACGCTACTTCCCAAGAAGATAAGTTGGCTGCTGCTGACTTGCTGGTGGAAATGCGTGGTAAAGCTCGTAAGCCGTGGGCTGCATTTGGTGTTAGCAATGACATTGTGGATGCTATTGCTGCTGTACGTTCCAAACGTATCCCAGAGCCAAAGGCTGAACCAGTGAAGAATGTTAAGGCTGCTCGCCCGGCTGCTGCCACTAAGGCAGCACCATCTGGTAAACACGCTGACAATCTGCGTAGCATCCTGAATGATACGTCGTACTCCGACTACCAGAAAGGCCATGCTCTGCATGATTACAAACGTGCTGCCAAGAAGTCATTCTCAGCAATGGGTCTGACTGAAGCTGAAGCACAGACGGCTACTCGTCTGGCTAAAGCTGCAACTAAGTAACAGCCTGTTCAAATGCCCTCACTTGTAATAAAGTGAGGGTATCTTTGAAGAGGAAATGTACTATGTCTAAGGTTTATCGTGTTAATCGCAAAGCATCTGACGAGGACATCATTAAGATGAACTCTGTTGGTCTATCCCTGGCAACTATTGCAAAGACGTTGGGGATTCACCCAACCACAGTTACTTTGCGATTACGTTCTCTCAATATTGAACCTGCCGACACCCGTCGCACCTTCATGGAGAACGTTTTACGACCCATGCCCACCCATGTAGCTGATTGGCTTGCAGAGCAAGTCGGGCCACAGTATGAGATTCGCTCTTACGTTCGTGACCTGCTCATGGAGGCTTATAATAACCGTCACCAACATCAAGAGAGTGCTCATGAGCGATTCCTCAAAAGATACGCTGGTACAAACTCAGAACTGGTTTCTGAAAGCCGTACCGACTCCGACGAGTAAAAATATCAGTACCCAGATTGGTTGCCATCTGGAAGAAGTAGCAGAAATGCTGGAAGCAATCGGTAGCGAAAACCCGATGCAAAACATGATGCTGCTGGATGTACGTAATGCTATTGAGCATTTAGCAGACCGTATCAAAGCCTACGGCGAAGACCTTTACGTCAAAGACCGTAAAGAACTGCTGGACTCACTGGCTGACCAGATTGTTACAGCAACTGGCGTCGGCACTTTCCTTGGGATGAATGTCCCTGGAGCATTGGCTGAAGTCAATCGCTCAAACTATTCCAAGTTCGAAGATGGGGAACCTATCTTCAACGAAAACAAGAAAGTTATGAAAGGTAAGGATTACACTCCACCTGACTTAACCCCATACATCTAAACCCTCTACGGAGGGTTTTTTACTGGAGAAATAGATGTTTTCCAAATCCACCAAGCTACCCCTGAACCAGGGGCAAGAAGCTGTAGCCAAGGAATTCTTTGACTTCCTGCTAGACCCTAACGCCACCGAGTTCAACATTTCTGGGCCTGGTGGTACTGGTAAGACATTCCTGATGTCACACCTCATTGATGACACTATGCCTGCATATATGGAAACTTGTTCCCTCATGGGAGCCAAGCCACTGTATAACGAAGTCATCATGACTGCGACCACGAACAAAGCTGCTGAAGTCCTGGCTCAAGCGACTGGACGACCAACGTCCACGTATCACTCGTTCCAGGGACTGATTGTTAAGAATGACTTTAAGACTGGTGAGACTAATGTCGTACCATCTAAGTCATTTGCTATCAAGAAGAACAAAATCATATTTGTAGATGAAGCTTCTATGATTGACCGTCAGTTACTTCAGTATGCCCGTGAAGGTACTCACCAGTCTAAGCTGGTATTCGTCGGGGATGCTAGTCAGCTTCTCCCGGTTAAAGAGAATAAATCTCCTGTGTATGCAGGTAATATCCCGACTCACTATCTGACAGAGCAGATGCGTACCGACAAGCCAGAACTGAAAGCATTGCACCAGCAATTGCGTGATACAGTTAACGGCGTAACGGGATTCCTGCCAATCAAGTGTATTCCGGGCATTATCGACTGGGTACAAGGTGAAGAGATGGAAAAGCTCGTGCTTGAACATTTCTGTAACCAAACCGATAGCCGTATTGTTGCTTACACGAATGACCAGGTTATTAATTACAATAACTACATCCGTGAGGCCAATGGCTATAAAGGTGAGTACTCTATCGGTGAAGAACTGGTTTCCAACTCTGCTGTTAAGCTTGGAGTTGAAGACCGTCTGTCAATCGAACAGGAAGTGAAACTCATCGACCAGGACTCTAGTACTCGCATGGTTCGTGTCGTTAATGACATTGAACTTGAAGTGCGTGATAGTACTCTTGACCTGGGCTATGGTGGTATTGTCAGCGAAGTACCAGTACCAACTGACCCGGACTACTTTAACCGTCTGGTTAAGTGGTTAGGTAAGGATAAAAACTGGGAACCGTATTTCCGTATGAAGGAAACTATTCCTGACCTCCGTGCTACTCATGCCTGTACTGTCCATAAATCACAAGGCTCTACTTACGATACCATCTTTATTGATGCTACCGACCTCTCAAGCTGTCGCCAACCTGATATGGTTGCCCGTCTGCTTTACGTCGCAGTATCTCGTGCTCGTTGTCGAGTCGTGTTCTATGGAGAACTGGCTAAGAAGTATGGTGGATTAACCTTCTAAGGAGGACATATGCCACAAGTTGGAACTGCCACAATCGGTCAAATTGCTAACAGCAGTGAGATTGTGAAACACCTGTTCCTTGCTGAACTCGTCCGTCTGGATGGTGTCCTTAATGGCATCATTGATAAGAACGACCGTATTCACGGTATAGACGTATCAGCAGGATTCCTGCATCAAGGCGAATTCTATCAACGTTCTAATGCTACCAGACAGCCTACTGCTGGCGAACGGTTAATGCTCAATCCAGACCTATGGCCTGCGATGGACAAATACCTGAAAGCCTCAAGCAGACTGATTATGGAAGTGCATTTAGTTAACCAGACAGTTTATCGCCTGGTTAGGGGATGTATGACATTCCAGGATGTACGTGATGCTTTACCTGAATGTTTGGTTGCTCAAGACCAGACGGGAAAATACAAAGAGTTGCCTCGTACTCGTGAGGCTGCATGGACTCTACAGGGCGATGCTATGGCAATCAGCCAGTATGAGAAAGTACTGCCATCTATCGAGTATTACGCTGCTGCTCACCTGATTTTCTAAGGGGAAGTTATGCGTTACATCACTTCGCAGGATACGGGTAAGTATCCAATTGCAATCCTCAGTACCCGGCTTGACCGTAATGAAATGATTAAGACCTATCTGACTCCAGATGGTCTTAGCATGGAAGATTTTATCTTCCTTCAGCTACATTCGGCTCCGGGTAAAAAGAAAACTCCTGCTAAGGAAATGAAGGAGTTTATCGAACAGGAACTGCAATCCGTACTGGACACAGCCGGAACTCAGTACATCATTTGTACCGATTCTGATTACTTCAAAGTACTGACCAAAGAGGCAAAGGCAGAGGCTAATCTCGGCTACATTTGCCAGTCAGTCTGGGGTAACCAGAAGGTTATCTATGTCCCCAATTATAGGCAGGTCTTTTATGACCCCCCTGTCGTTCGGGCAAAGATTAAGCAGGGAATGGATGCCTTACTTGACCATATCCGTGGTCAGTATGCTGAACCAGGGCAAGGCATCATTGAGTTTGAGGCTTACCCGGAAACTCCCGAAGAGATTAAAGCCTGGCTTGACCAGTTGCTTGAGATGAATAAGCCATTGGCTATAGACATTGAATCCTTCGGATTAAAGCACTATAACGCTGGCATAGGGACGATTACGTTCTGCTGGAGCAAGACCCAAGGCATTGCCTTTAACGTTGATTACGAGCCGATTCCGGGGGCTACTGAAGCACCCTATGGACGGCGTGTCAGAAATGACATTGTTCGCAATCTGTTAAGGGACTTCTTCATCAAGTACATGCAACGGCAGATGTATCACAACATCAGCTATGACGTGTACATATTGATATACCAACTATTCATGAACAACCTGATTGATACAGGTGGTCTGTTAGATGGTATGGATGTGATGCTACGTAACTGGGACTGCACCAAGCTGATTACGTACCTTGCTACTAACAGTTGTGCTGGCAATCACTTGAGTCTTAAGGAACAAGCTCAGGAATATGCTGGTAACTATGCTCAGGATGATATTAAGGATATCTGTCTCATCCCGAACGACCAACTGCTGCGTTATAACCTCATAGATGGTCTGTGTACCTGGTACACCTATGAGAAGCATTGGGATACCCTAATCGCTGATGACCAATTGGATGTTTATAACAACATCTTTAAGCCTGCATGTGAGGACATTATCCAGATGCAACTTACCGGAATGCCCATGAACATGGACACGGTAAATGAAGTTGCTAAGGAAATGGAAACTGACAGGAATCAGGCAATGAAGACTATCCAGAATTCCCTTCTGGTTAAAAACTTCACCCTGCAACTCCGTCAGGAATGGGTAGACGATAAGAACGCCACTCTTAAAAAGAAACGAGTAACGCTTGCTGACTGTGACCTTGAGTTTAATCCGAACTCCGGCCCACAACTGCAAAAGCTGCTATTCGAGTCTATAGGTCTGCCAGTATTAGGCTTGACCAAGAGTAAGCAACCTGCAACTGATGGTGACACTATCAAAGCTCTGCGTAGTCATACGCAGAATGATGACGTTAAGGAACTGCTCAATGCACTTATCGACTATAAGCTCGTGGATAAGATTATCACTAGCTTTATACCAGCTTTCAGGAATGCCCAACCAGGGCCGGATGGCTGGCACTACCTGTTCGGTAACCTCAATCTGGGAGGCACAGTCTCCGGTAGGCTATCGGCTTCAGAGCCAAATCTACAAACAATTCCATCCGGTTCTAAGTATGCGAAAGCAATCAAACGTTGCTTTGAAGCACCTCCTGGCTGGATATTTTGCGGTCTGGACTTCGCCTCGCTGGAAGACCGAATCTCTGCACTAACTACTAAAGACCCTCAGAAACTTAAGGTGTATACCGATGGTTATGATGGTCACAGTCTCCGTGCATATGCTTACTTCGGTGAACAAATGCCAGACATAGTAGACACAGTTGCGTCGATTAATTCCATTAAAGAGAAATACAAACACTTGCGTGGTGACTCTAAAGTCCCAACATTCTTGCTTACCTATGGTGGCACGTATATGGGCTTGATGAAAAACTGTGGCTTCTCTGAAGAGAAGGCTAAGTTAACAGAGAAACGTTATCACGACCTTTATACGGTCAGTGATGCGTGGGTACAAGCGAAGCTGGACAAAGCTGCTAAGACAGGTTATGTCACTGCTGCATTTGGTTTGAGAGTGCGTACTCCTTTACTGGCTCAGGTATTACGTGGGACATGTAAGACTCCATATGAAGCAGAAGCCGAAGGCAGGACTGCTGGTAATGCTTTAGGGCAAAGCTGGTGTCTGCTCAATAACCGTGCTGGCTCTGAGTTTATGCGTAAAGTCAGGAAGAGTGAATTCCGTCTGGATATCAGACCAAGTATTCACATTCATGATGCCCAGTACTTTATGATTCGTGACAACATGGACACGTTACAGTACACGAACAAGCATCTTGTCGATGCTGTAAACTGGCAAGCTCACCCGGATATTGCCAATCCAGACGTTGGTCTGGGGGGAGAATTATCCTTGTTCTACCCAACATGGAAAGATGAAATCGTCATTCCTAATTACGCTTCCCCAGAGGAAGTGTTATCAACAATTCATAAGGCATTCGCATGACCGAGAAAACCGTTGTCAAAAAGTATCACTGGCTCATCTCTGCACAACTGGTATTTGTTCTGCCAGAGCAGAAGGAAGGTTCTGTTATCACCATGAACACCATGCTGCTGACAGACGAACCAGTGGTTAACTACAAAGACCTGGCTCGTGCAAACCATACGCTGAAAGTCAGTCTTGACCAGCGTTTCGAAACTCCAGTTGACCTGAAAGACATTGTTATCCTGGCTGCAAGCAACCTGGGTCTGATGTCTGAACCAGAGTTCAAAGCTGGCATGGTTCCTGAAGAGGCATAATATGACTAAGCTCTCCGGTGGTCTTAATAACTGGTACGTAGTGCCAGTGAAGAATCCCCAACGGAAAGAGCAAGAGCCATATCAGGCTGAATGCGAGGATATTATCCAAGCACTGGGCATGACCTTCGATGAAGGTTGTGCCTTTAAAGCCCTATGGCGAAATGCTGCTGCCCGTATGGGTAATGGAAAACCCGGTAATACTGCTGTCTATGACGCAGAGAAACTGGTGCACTATGCCAACCGTATTCTGGCTAAAGAAAGAGTGGCTGCTATTGTTGCCCCATTTCTCGAATCAGAGGAAATCTGGTTCACTCCCGACCACGGTCATGACCTCCTGCTCAATGTCCAAGTTGAAGTTGAACACTTCATCGGAGGCAAGTCCATCCTGCCTATGCAAGATGTCCAGTGGGACAACGTTAAGCGATTCCGTTACATCAACGGAGTACCTGAACGTCAACCAGAAAGTGGTGACGGAAGCCGACCTATTTCAGATAAAGCGGGAGATGATGGCTGGATTCATTCTGATAAACAGCCATTCATTACCCAAAAGTACGAGTCCATTGAATGTGTATACCGAAATGGGCAACGTCATACGTTCCATTTGGCATCGTATGCTGACTGGAAAATGGTCTGGAAATACAGGATTAACTACTCATGAAAGTAACAAACGAACATGATGTAAGCCTGGCCTTATCAGTCTGGCTCCTGTACGACGAGTACGACTACATCGACAATCCTAAGTATCTGTCTGCAACTACACTGCTTAAACCACTTAAGCAGATTGTAATGCGACATCGTGTGGATATGAGTAATCAATCCATTGATGTACTGGACTTTACTGCTGCGTCGATGGGTACTGGTCTGCACGACTCGATTGAAAAATCGTGGCGTAAGGGTTATAAGTCTGCACTCAAAAAACTTGGTTATCCTCAACGAGTCATTGATGCAGTAGTCATCGACCCTACCCCGGAAGACTTCGCCAAGAATCCTGACCTCATCCCAGTTTATCTGGAGAGACGAGGAACCAAGGTTCTCAATGGCTGGACTATTGGGGGCAAGTTCGACATCGTGACGGAAGGTCTGTTACAGGACTTTAAGTCAACCTCAACCTATTCCTGGGTTGCTGGTTCCCGTGACGACGAACATAAGATGCAAGGTAGCATCTATCGCTGGATTCACGACGACATCATCACTGAGGATGTAATCCGTATTAACTACATCTTCACCGACTTCCAAAAGTACATGGCTGCAAGCAATCCGAAGTATCCTGCCCGTCGCATTATGCACAAGGATATTCCGTTGATGCCGTATGAACGGACTGAAGCCTGGATAGGTGAAAAGCTCAACCTCATTGATAAGTTCTGGGATGCACCTGAAAGTGAAATCCCTGAATGTACCGATGAGGAGTTGTGGCGAAGTGAACCACAGTTCAAATACTTCTCTGACGCTGCCAAGGTAGATGTACCGGGAGCCAGGAGTACCAAGAACTTTGATGACCTGATGTCAGCTCGACAGCATATGGCTGAGAAAGGTGGCAAAGGTGCAATCAAGGTCGTCGAGGGACAAGTAAAACGCTGCGAGTATTGTGCCGTGGCATCCATTTGTAAGCAAAGAGAGAGATATTTCCCATCATGAGTATTGACCTGACCGGAGTCACTCACCACCCAGCAATTGAAGAAATTGTGGACGTGTTGTGTAATAAGACACAAAACAACGACCGGGGATTCTTCCGGGTCGAAGTGGCCTATTTCCTGGCTAAAATGGCATCCTGTATGGGTGCAACCATTGTCACTAAAGACCGTGGTGACTTACCAGTCAACATCTACGCTATGGCATTAGCAACGTCTGGCTTCGGTAAAGGTCACTCGGTAAATATTATCGAAGATGGGTTCATGACAGGATTCCGTAAACGTTTTATGGAAGACACCATGCCCGTCATTGCAAATGACCGTTTGTGGAAAATTGCTAACGAACGTTCTGCACGTCAGGGAACTGACCAGCAGGAAGAGTTCGATAAGGTGGAGGCTGAGTTTAAACGTGCAGGAGCATATCCGTTTACGTTTGACTCAGGTACTCCACCAGCAGTGAAACAATTACGGCACAAGCTGTTAATGGCTGGCTGTGGTTCAATCAACCTTCAGATTGATGAGATTGGTTCGAACCTGCTAGCAAACACGGATGTATTAACTCTGTTCTTAGAGTTGTATGACCAAGGTAAGGTCAAACAGAAGCTCACCAAGAACACTGCTGAAAGTGTTCGTGGCGAAGAACTGGAAGGTAAGACTCCAACTAACCTGCTGCTATTCGGTACTCCGAGTAAGCTGCTGGATGGTGGACAAACCGAAGACCAGTACTATGGCTTCCTGGATACCGGATATGCACGTCGCTGCTTCTTTGCGATTGGGCATCTGGACAAGCGTGCACATGTGTCGCTGACCCCGGAGGAAATCTACAATAACCTGATTAAACAGGATAATACTCAGGCAATGAGTAAGTGGGCGAATCGTTTCCACGATTTAGCAGACCCCAACCTGTTTGGCTTCAAGATGGTTGTAGAAGATGCAGTGGGTATTGCACTGATTGCTTACAAAATTGATTGTGAAAAGCAGGCAGAAGCAATGGCTGACCACGAAGAAATTCGTAAAGCCGAAATATCTCACCGTTACTTCAAGGCTCTTAAGCTGGCAGGTGCGTTGGCGTTTGTAGATGGTAGCTCGTTCATTGAGATGCAACATCTGCAACAGGCCATCTTGCTCGCAGAAGAATCCGGGGCAGCGTTCCAGACCATTCTCAATCGCGAGAAAGCCTATGTGAAGCTGGCTAAGTACATTGCCTCTGTAGGTAAGGAAGTTACTCACGCAGACTTGCTGGAGTCACTACCGTTCTATAAGAGTGGTAATGCTGCACGTAATGAAATGATGACGCTGGCAACAGCATGGGGCTATAAGCAACACATCATTATCAAAAAGACGTACAACGAAGGTATCGAGTTCTTCCGTGGTGAGACACTGAAAGAAACCAATCTCGATGAGATGGTAGTAGCTTACAGTGAAAGCTTTGCTTATGACTACATCGGTGAACGAGTACCATTCGACCAACTGCATGTGCTGACCCAAGCACCTAATATGCACTGGGTAAACCACCATATGAAGAACGGTCACCGTTCTGAAGAGAATGTAATTCCAGGCTTTAACATGATTGTTATTGACTGTGATGGTGGCGTACCTCTGGCAACCTGTCACGAACTCATGAAGGAATATAAGTTCATGACTTATACGACGAAACGTCACACCGATGGTGAGAACCGTTTCCGTCTTATCCTGCCAATGAACTACGAATTGCACCTCGATACCGAGGAATATAAAGAGTTCATGAATAACGTTATGGCATGGCTACCGTTTGAAACGGATGAGTCTGCTAATCAACGTGCTAAGAAATGGATGTCCTGCGAGACTGGTTCATATCATTACAACCTCGAAGGTACATTGCTGGATGTACGTGACTTTATTCCACGTACCAGTAAGAACGAACAGTTCCAGAACCAGATGAAGGAAGTTCAGTCTCTGGATAACCTTGAACGTTGGTTCGCTGGACGTATTGCCTCCGGTAATCGTAACAACCAGATGATTAAGTATGCTCTGGCATTAGTAGACAGTGGTTGGGAATTCAACCAGGTTCAGCAGTCTGTGACTGCATTCAACAAGAAGTTGGCTAATCCACTTCCTGATGATGAACTGAACTCAACTGTAATGGTAACTGTAGCGAAGAAATACGCTGGAGCCAGGTAAGTAAACTGGAGTCTTTCTTTGGTCTGAAGGACTCCTAATCAAATGAGGTAGTAATAATGTCCGAAGAGTTAATTGCCAATGACATGAACACTCAGCTAATCCTGATTGCAGGATTCTCAGCGAGTGGTAAGTCGGCATCACTTCGTAACATCAGGAACCAGGAACGTTGGTTCTATCTGAACACCGAGGCAGGTAAACGTCTGCCATTCCGTAATAAGTTCAGAGCATTCAACATCGAAGACCCATATCAAATCTGGGAAGCATTCGATGCAGCATCGCCTGGTGGTGAAATGGCTGATGAGATTGATGGTATTATCATCGACTCTGCCACCTTTATGATGGATATGCTGGAATCTCAGTATGTACTCCCATCTGCAAATACCCAGAAAGCCTGGGGTGACTTCGCACAGTTCTTCAAAATCCTGCTGCAACAGAAAGTTGTTAAGTTAGGCAAGCCAGTAATCATTACTGCCCATGCCAAAGACGAACTGGATGAAGCTGCTGGTGTAATGAAGACGTTTATTCCGGTGAAAGGTTCACTGAAGAATAACGGTCTGGAAGCATACTTCTCAACCGTAGTGTACGCAGAACGTGTGGACATTAAGGAACTAGAGAAGTACGGCAATAAGATGCTGGACATCACTGAGGAAGAACGCGACTTAGGTTATAAGCACGTATTCCAAACTCGACCAACTAAGAAATCAGTTGGTAAACGCCTTCGTTCTCCGATGGGTATGTTTGAAAAAGCAGAAACCTATATCGACAACGATGCTCAGAAACTGCTCGACCACCTGGCTGAATACTACGCTTAAGCGTTTGCCTGGTTGTTAACAAATTATTAGGAAAATTGTCATGTCAAACCTGTTCGGTAACCTGAAAGAAAAAACCAAAAACGCTGAAGCTGCCAAAGACTCCCTGGGTGGTGGTGCTTTCGGTGCTAAAGAATCCGACATCTACACTGGTGATGTCAAAGTTGCATATGTCGGTAAAGCCGACTCCGGTGCTGACTGGATGCAAATCATTGTTGAGAACATGAAAAACTCTGACGGCCTTGATGCTGGTGAGTTCCGTGCTCAGGTCTACTTCACTTCCGGTAAGGAAAAAGGCAACAAGCCTACTTACGAGAAGAACGGTAAGGAATACTTCCTGCCTGGTTTCACTGTCATCAACGATATGCTGCTGATGGCAACTGGTACTGAACTCTTCGATGCTGCATTCGAAGAGAAGATTGTCAAAGTGTATGACTTCGACCAGAAAGCAGAAGTTAACAAGTCTGTCATGGTTCCTGTTGACCTGATTGGTCAGACAATCATGTTCGCTCTGGAAAAGACCATCGAGTCTAAGCAGAGTAAAGGCGATGATGGTAAGTATTACGATAACGGGGAAACTCGTGAAGTAAACGAAATCCAGAAACTGTTCCACCCAGAACTGCTGGTAACTGTCGTTGAAGCTCAGGAAGCTGAAAAGGCAGAGAAAGAACTGACCCCAGAACTGGCTGTATTCCATGCAGCATGGCTGGAGAAGAACAAGGGTAAAACCCGTGATAAAACCAAAGGCTCTGCAAGCGGTAAAGGTGGTACTCCACCTAAACCAGGTGCTGCTGGTGGTTCTGCTCCGGCTGGTGGTAAGTCACTGTTCGGTAAGAAATAATGCAAATCCCAATTCTCGGAGCAGATATCTCACTTCGGAATTGGGGTTTAGCAAAGGGTATGCTGGACATTGAGTCCGGCGTGTTTGAGAAGGTAGAACTCAAACTGGTACAGACTGAAGTTGACCATAACAAACAAGTCCGTACTAACTCTAAAGACATCCAAGCTGCTCACGATATCTTCATTGGCGTAAGAGACTGGTTCCTTGATGATAAGCCAAAGGCTGTATTCATTGAGGTTCCAGTTGGCTCACAGTCAGCCAATGGAATGAAATCTTATGGCTTGTGTGTCGGACTCGTTGGGGCATTCCGTGCATTAGGATGCCCCGTATTCGAGGTATCCCCTACCGAAAACAAAATTGCACTGGCTGGTAGTAAGACAGCATCCAAAGACGTAATGATACGTACTGCCCATGAAATCTATCCTGAAGCTAACTGGCTCAAGGATGGTAAGGGCAAGCTGCTCAATAAGAATGAGCACTTAGCTGATGCTATCGGTGCAATCCATGCTGGAGTTAATCTTCCAGCGTTCCAAAACTTACTGAATATGTTAAAGGCATAACATGCAAATCACACTGAACCAAAATGAATTGCAAGGCGTTCTTGCTGCTTACGTTGTATCAGCAATGCCTTCCATTGAACCGGAAGAAGTAAAAGACATCGTTATTAGCGATGACGGTACGGCAACTATTCACATCGGTGAAGAGGTTGGTCATGAAGATGACACTCCACCCGTGGTAGAGAAGCAGAAGCGTACCCGTGGCCCAAACAAACGCAATCCACAGGAAGCGAAACATCGCCCAGTGGAAACCCCGACTACAGTTGGTGGTCAGAATGCGAATTCTACGCCGGAACCTGAATCTGTTGTTGCTGAACCAGCAGAGCAAGGCGAAGAAGTGCAAACTCCTGACGAAGCTCTGAAGGAAGAAGCAACTGCCGAAGCAGAGGCTGCTGCATCCCAGGAAGTAGCTGAAGAAGCTGCCGTTCAGGAAGAAGTACAAGAGAAGGTTGAAGCAGAAAAACCTGCTACAGCTAAACCATCTCTGTTTGCTGGCCTGAAACGTTAATCTGGTAGGTGGCTCAGAAGCTGCTGCTATTTGTGGTAGTGTTCATAATTCTGATGCTATTGCTTATCAGGATTCTGGACGTGTCGGCTCCATACATAGCCTTTATCATCACTGTGATTATCCTCTGGAAATGCAGTGAAAAGTCCGGTGGTGACAAGCCGCCAGATTAATAACAACCGAACCAGAGGGCTTTAATACTCTCCGAAGCCCTTTGGTTCAACTGGAGCACTTATGAGTAAACCTTTGGGTTATTGGAATAAATCTGCCCATGAACTCGCTGTAGTGCACTCTCCCGATGATGCTAATACTACGGATGGTTACATACGTATACAGCGTCATGGTGTGAATGTACTTCTCCATAATTGGATTTGGGAATTTTATAATGGCCCAATACCAGTGGGGTATGAGGTTGACCATATCAATGGAATACCTACCGACTGCCGTCTAGTTAATATGAGGCTAGTTCCTCATAAAATTAACTGTCGAAATCGTCGTAAAAGAAAGGACAATTCTTCTGGAATTACGGGTGTATACCGACAGTGGAAGAAGACTAATGAGTATTGGACTGCTGCTTGGAACGACCCGGATACCGGGAAGTTACGAACCAAGAGCTTCAACATTGGTATTCTTGGGGATAGCGAAGCCAAAGATGCTGCTATAGCATACCGGGCTGCTGTTGAATTAGAGCTTATATCCCAACATGGATATACCGAAAGGCATGGTAAATGATGCAAGCTGAAAATAGATTCATTGAGTATGTAGATGCTCTGGTGACTTGTGAAATTGCTATGCAAATGGCACTTAAATACAAGGAACCAGTGAATAGAATTGTGGCTGCAACTGCTCGGAGAGTATCAATGCGTTGTGCTGATAAGCAGAATCGTAATGTGTTTCTTGGGTTGAGCCAATCTGAATTTCCTGCTGCATTACTCTATCAATTTCGAACTATGTTCGATGAGGCTATTAGTTAATGTTTAAATATTTCATTCGCTACCAGAATGGTGGTGCTAGTTCTTTCGTGGGTGGTAAAGCCCGTGAAGGTAAACTGGCATTCCACATTAAATCTGAGAAGTGCACCGTACTTGTACCGTATGCCTGGTACAAAGAGGGTGAAGTAAAAGAGTTAGTTGCATAAGCAGATAAGTTTGTAGTATAAAGATTCCAACGGGGGATTAGTCAAGCGGTCGAAGACGGCAGACTGTAAATCTGTTATCCCACACGGTAGTTCGAATCTACCATCCCCCACCAAGGTAGGTTAGCTAATTGGTGAAGCGGCTGACTGTTAATCAGTGATAGAGTGGTTCGAGTCCACTACCTACCGCCAATGGTACTATAGTTCATCGGTAAGAATACTGCCCTGTCACGGCAGAGAGTCGGGTTCAATTCCCGGTAGTACCGCCACATTACGGAGTTTAGCTCAGTCTGGTAGAGCGTTCCCCTGATAAGGGAGAGGTCACTGGTTCGAACCCAGTTGAAGCAACCAAAGCATCTGTCGTAGTTTGGGAATTACGTCTGGCTTCCAACCAGAAAATGCCGGTTCGATTCCGGCCAGATGCTCCAACATCCTATCAATGAGTACACTAAAGAACTAGCAAAGGACTAGCCTATTTAGTATCCCTGGCCTGTACCACTGAGTGTACTCTTTGATAGTTTTCGTAAGCGATTATGCGGGTTTTTAGAAACGAACCAAAAACATAAATGCAAACGATGATGTTGTTCTGATGGCTGCTTAATTGCATAACCATTAGTCAGGGGTGAGTCGCCCTGATTACCAAACGACCGTGGAGTTCTCCCGTCCATGTATTAGAAACGGGGGGCCAAATTCAGGGGAGATGCTACTCACGTAGTGGGCATCTTGCTGATAGTCCAGACGATATCTGAGTGACTTTAAAAACAGATGGAGCCAGGTGGAATCCCTGGCAACTTTAATTCCGGTGTAGGTACTAGCGTCGTGCACGGCGTGAGCATTCTGGTTCGAGTCCAGACGCCGGAACCAATTCACGAAGGCACTGGCTCATGTTAGTGGAACACGAACCCAATGAGCAGTCGGGAGTCGCCCTCCTTCAGTGTCTTCCTGAATTGGAAGAATTATGGTAGCTGACGGCTTGAGCAAATTTGCAACATTTGCCTTGTGAGTCTCTACGGGTTAGAAGCCCGATGCTACCTGCAAATTGTAAAAGACTCCGAGCAGAAGGTATGACGAAAGAAGTACAGTCTGTAAGGAGTCCCCTATTATGAACCAGTATGAACAGCTTTAACTTACATTAACATTTAATTATGAAATGGAAGTATCCCCAAGGGGTTGGGCGATAAGACATCACAATCTGAAAAAAGCAGGCGGTTAAAATCCGTCATGGTTCACCTATTGTTCACTTAGCTCAGTGGTAGAGCACAAAAGCCCAAAACATCGTTTCTACTTCGGTAGACAGCTTAGGCTGGTCAATGACAACGATTCGGTGTGGTGGCTAGAGGTCATTGGTTCGAGTCCAATAGTGAACACCCAAACAATGATGATGAACGCTGAGGCAAAGCGACTCCCTCGGAAGAGAAGGTATCGTTGGTTCGAATCCAACCATCGTCATGGGGAATAATCTTCGGTCTACAGTAGGTGCACACCGGAGAGCCGCTACGCTCCTTGTAGGTTATTCCTCAACCTAAATTCTTGATTGCCGCTATGTCTGCCCGTATCCCGGTCTGGTTAAGACAGCATAGTTGAAGACGATGGACAAAAGAACGCCTACTTGTAGGTGGCTGGTAACAGCACTGAGGAAGTCGCTCCACGGACTCAAACTCGTCACGATATGGTGGAAGCCCATGCAATCAAGAACCCAAACATTGGTAGTAAAAGCCTGGGTATGTATAATGCCCTAAAAGACTCGACGGTGAGCTATTCCGTAGCCAATGCAACGCATACCCCCGACAAGGTGTATGAAGTGAAGGTAACACTTAAAAATCCAGCCTGAGCGATATGAGTGGACTATCAATCCAAGTAGCACACCAGCTAAGCGTACCTGAACCTGGTACTCATAAAGTTCATACAAGCCTCCCAGCTATGGGTAAATAGCACTAAGTCCCCCTGTCGCAACACAGGGGGACTTTTTTATTTGAACATAACCAATCCAGAGGAACCTATGGAACTCGAACAACAGATTAAAGAAGCTGGTGCTGATAAAGCTCCACGTATTACCCCTGACCATATCAAAAGCAAAGTGATTGGTACGCACTTCTTCACAGCTTTGGATGGTGTAGCCACTGTATCACCAGTTACAGCTACCCTTAAGAACCAGGAAGTACAGTCACTGTCTCTGCTGACCTTCTGTGTACTGGTTCTGGAAAATGGCTTCACCGTTACTGGTGAGTCTGCCTGTGCATCCCCGGAAAACTTCAACGAAGAAATAGGACGTAAGATTGCATATGAAAATGCAATTGATAAGGTCTGGTTGCTGGAAGGTTATCTGTTGAAGCAGAATCTGCATGAACAAGCTCAGAGTCAGGCAATGCTGAAAGGCTTCCTGGAGGATGACAACTGTGAAGGTGGGGGCTGTAAAATCTAATGGAAACCAAAGTTCACTTCACTAACTACATTGGAACCAAGGCTGTAAATGGTTTCCCAATGAATAAGACCGACTACTGTAAGTTACGTGGTTGGTCTGTACCAGGCAACGAAGATCCATTAGAAGAAGGTTACTTGGTAGAGTACCCGGATTCTAAATCTAACCATGAGCAATTCCGTGGTTATATTAGCTGGTCACCAAAAGCTGCTTTTGAGGAAGCATATCGTGACGTAGAAAAAGGTTGTACCTTTGGTCATGCAGTAGAGTTACTCAAAAAGGGCTTCAAAGTAGCCCGTAAAGGTTGGAACGGTAAAGGGATGTATATCTCTTATGTTGCTGCTGAAGAGTGGGCAAGCAGTGCACTAGAGCGTCCTTGGTCACAAGACCTTAAGCCTATCCCGTGGATTGGTATGAAGACTGTGGATGATTCGTTTGTACCGTGGTTAGCTAGTCAGTCAGACATTCTGGCAGAAGACTGGGTGTTAGCTCAGTAAGGTATAAAATGCAAACACGCTGGTTTCCAGATGAACGCAGATGGGTAACCATTAAACGTGATGTACAAGGACGATACATACGCATTAACTGGGTTACCAAGCCAAATGCACGAATGCTTCGTAAAACTGTCAAAAAGTTCTTTCGTATCCACCAAGACAGGAATATATGGAACGAAAATGACGACATGTTTATGAAACGCGTAAGTAAAATGAAAGCCCCTCATTGAGGGGCTTTTTTATTTAATTCACCAGATTGACCCAAGGGTTCAGGTTGTGAGCACGAAGCCCCTGACCGAAGCCCCATGAGTAATCCAGTCTGCCCTGTGCTGCAATGCTGAAGATGTTGTCCTGAATAGGTAAGCCAACGTTACCAAACATGGTAGGAGTTGGAGCCAACATCGCCATTGCCGCATGGACTGGGTTATTACGAATCATGGACACTGCAACTTTCGCAGAGCGAATCTTAAAGTTGTAGAACCACATCAGACCCATGCTTTCCATGTAACCACGGAAGCGACCAGGCAGACGGTCATAGTTAACGAACTCTTCGGTAACACGACCCAGAGCCTCTTCCTTGCTCTTGCCTTTACGCTTAGTCAGTTCATCATAGATGATTGCTTTAGCGATAAAGTCAGAGTACTCAACCGTCTTCTGAATACCCTGGAACAGTGCAGTATCTTTAGTGATAAGTGCATAGCGTCCAGCAGTACGAACTGCTTTAGGCAGTTTGTTAGCCAGGCTATCCAGATACTCGTATACCTTACCTTCGGTAATCAGAATATCATCACGACCAATACCAGCATCAGCAATAGAAGAGAACTCGCCAGCTTCTAACAGAGGCCAGATGGACATACGCTTATGGCTATCAGTAATGGACTGAATCTCAGCCTTGAGCTTACGTACCTGGTTCGGGTTAGTAGCTGCACGAAGTTCAGCTTCTGCATCAACCTGACGAAGACGAGTCTTCAGATACTGGTTAATCTCGCTGGTCTTCTGTGGGATACCTTGTGCAATGTTCTTCACAGGTACACCACGAGCAACCATTTGATAAAGGTTAGCCAGGAAGTTCACGGCAGGTACGACTACTGACTTAACAACAATCAGAGTCTTGGCATCTTTAATCACGTTCTGAATAAGATTCTCGCCACCCATTGTGTACTTGTAGGCACTGTTACCAAATACACCCAGCATAGCTTTTTTAAAGTTGCTCAGTGTTTCTGGTGACCAACGACTGTTACCAGACCAGGCATCGCCTACAGACGCAGAGCGATAACCAAGTGCATCATTCAGCATGTCACGACGTACCCAAAATTCACCGTCACCAAACAGACTTTCAGCTTTACGGCGAGTCTCACTGTTCATCAGACGGAGAGCATCAGCCGTAACTGGGTCAAGCTTGGAACCAAGGAGGTTCACGTACTGGGACTTATTGGATGCAGACTCTGCAATGTCCTTCTCGTACATGTCATGCAGGTTCTCAATAAGCATGTCGTTAAATTGCTGTGCCTTAGCTTCTTCTACCTGACGACCACGCCACACGCCAATTGCTTTAGCAAGGTGGTTCTCACCAGCAATGTGCTGCAACATGTTAGGGTCAATGGATTGCTCATAAGCAACCACACGACCGTTGTTATCGTAGATTGGCATCAGTGGTTCATTACCACGTTCACCACGAGCCAAAGCCTTAGTGATACGTTCTACTGATGGTTTGTCAGTAATACGACCAGCAACCATAGTACCCATCGTAAAGCCAGTACCCATATCCACACCGTTAGCAGTATCACGCACGTTCTGAAGGATACCCTGAGAGAACGGAGCCTGAGCCTGTACAGGTGAGAAGTAATAGCTACGTGCACGACCACGGTCAGCAGAGCTACCCTGATAAGCACCCAGACGAGTGTAAGACTTCTCAAGCAAGTCGGAGAATTGGCTATCTTCTGCAACAATAAGGTTAACACCCTGTTTGTTTTCACTAGGGATATAACCCTTATAGTGGTTCAGAGCAGCACGGTCATCAGCAGTTGCTTTAGTCATCTCATCCTTACGCTGGCCTACCAGGTAAGAAGTAGCAAAGTCCATACCCTCAGCTTCGCTCTGAGCCAGGGAAGCTAATGATTCCCGGTCACTCTTATTCATCGCTTCCAGTGCATACAGGGTAATCAGTTTGTCCAGTTTAGCTACATCAACCGTAGACTTAGCAGCAGTACGCTCACCAAGCAGACGGGAGATTGCAGTAGCATTACGCAGCAGGTTATTACCGACAGTACCATTAATCATGTACTGAGCCAGTTGCTTGGACTTGCGGTTAATAAGAGGCCAATTACGTCCAGCCTGAGACTGGAGGTCTGATTCCAGCTTATTAACTTCACGGTCAACAATCTTCTGGTCTGACAGTAGGTCACGGATTTCATCCAGAGACATAGTGTCACGCAGTACAGCAAGGTCAGTTTTACCCATACCAGTGTGCATTGCTTTCCATTCTTCATTGGTCAGTTTACGACTGAACTTAGAAGAGATAGTGGTAGGCAGATGTTCACGGAATTGCTGACGGTCAGCCTGAACCTGAGCACGTACAGCCTTAATCAAATCGTACACGTTAGCATTGCTCTTAGTACGACCAGTAAGGTCATTAACGAGGTCATGGAAAGGTTGCCATACTTTCCCCTGGTTCATTGCCTTCATAACACCCTGTGCAACAATTTCACCGTTCTTCTCAGTAGCAACAGCAGCTACGAGTTGAGCAGCATGGGCAGTTGCTTTAACCAGTGGGTTCTTAGTATTAGCTGCAACAGTACGAGCCTTATCCAGAGTGGCATCAGCTAGTTTATCCATACTGTCAATAACGTACTGGTTAGCACGGTCAATTGCATTACCACTTGGGGTAGCAATAGAGTCATAGAAGGACTGAGCATTCAGAGCACTTTCCATAATGGTCTGAGCCAGAGCATCCATACCTTCTTGTACGTTAGCAGCTTTACTGTCACCAGATACGCGAGCATTCAGACTAGCCATTGCAGAAGTACCAATGTTAGTCAGCATTGCATCAACAGTATTACCGGATACCTTGTCAGCTTTCATGACAGGGATATCAGCCAGTACGTTACGTACCTCTTCACTTACCATTGCCAGACCAACGAAGGTAGGCAGTAAGGAAGAACGGCCTTGAGCATCAAACTCAATGTTGTTAGCACCCATAATAGTGTCGAACTTCTGCTGTGCGTAGTAACGGTCAGCAGGGTTAGTACTATTCGGGTCAGCCATAAAGGATTCAACAGACAGGTTCTTAGTCACATGTGCATAGTATTCCTGTGCACGGGACAGAGCAGCCGGACTGATTGCAGCCTCAGTAGCCAGAGCAGCAACAATGTTAGTGAACAGACGTTGTTCCTGCATGTTCATGGTGAAGCCATGAGCCTGAACATCACGGGTCACTTTAGTGGCGTTCACGACAGCATCAGAGAACTTACCCTTACGAATAATCTGCTGTACTGGTTCATTACCAATGTAGTTAACAATCAGCTTGTCAAAAGTCTGACCCAGTTCTGACAGACGGTCATTGTTACCATAAGCCGTGCTATGGAACAGAGTAGTGTCTTTAGAGACAGCAGCCGTTGGAGCCTGTGAACGCATAACTACAGAAGAGTTAAACAGCAGGTTAGAGAACATATCATCAGCATTTGCTGGTGCTTTCTTACGACCGAATACCAGACGTTTGATTGCATCATAGACAGACTGAATCATAGTTTTCAGTGCTGAGGTTTTCTTCTGCTTATTAGCCAGTTCACGATTAGTTAAGCCCCACGCCATGTACTCATTGAGTGCAGCAGCCTTAGACAGTGCAGGTTCAATGAAGCCATTGGACAGGTGACCATTAATCGTATTCAGAGCATCAGCATATGCTTCACGCATAGCCGGAGATTCATTACTGACATCCAGGCTACGGAATTGGTTCATCAGGTCTTCGATGTTCTGGACTGCTTCATTAGGAGTACCTTCGTAATGACTCAGGACAGATTCAAAGGTAGAAGCGTGAACCAGTTCATGAACCAGGGTTTCCAGTGAAGGAGTGACCAGGTAAATGGTCTTGTCTTCGAAGTTAGTCCAACCGTAAGCGTTACCTGCCTCAGCAGCTTCCATGTCTTCTGGAGCCGGACGAGTAATGTTCTTCTCGATAGCGTAAGCATCCAGTTGAGCAGGAGTACCGTAGACAACTTTGTAGTCTTTAGCAGCCAGAGACTTCTGTACTTCATTCAGTACAGCTTGCTGTTCTGGAGTCATCTCTTTAGCCAGCTTACTGATTGCAGTGTTGGACAGCAGACGTACACCAGACTTAAGCACACGACCTACTTGTTCCATCGCAGGCACTTCTTTCACTGGTTCTGCTTTCTCAGCACGTGCAGCATCACGACGTTTAGTCAGTTCTGCATCAAACAGTTCATTCAGTTTTGCTACCTGCTGGTCAATAGTCAGACCTTCCAGAGATACCTGACCGTTGTTCACATAAGGGGAACCAACAGCAGCCATCTGGTCAACAGTGGTCTGTACCTGAGTCATGACCTTATGACGAATGTCCACACCCAAAGCAATGTTACGCAGGTTACGTTCAATCTGAGTAGCAGCCATCATCAGGTCTTGGTCAGTTGCACCTTCACGCTGGTCATATTCCAGAGCAGATTTACCAATAGCTTTCTTGGTTTCATCGGACAGCTTGGAGAAGTCAACGTTCTTCATGAACTTAGCGTAGGAGTCATATACGTTCTTAATAGGGTTACCCTGCCAGGAAGTGTATACAGCTTCGTTAGCTTTACGGCTTGCATCAGTGATGTCATTGATACCGATGTTCATACCATCAAAGATTTTGAGAGTATTCTTCGGAGCACCTTTCATAGTAGAAAGGGTCTGCATCATCATGCCGTCACCAGTACCAATCGTCATGAATGGAATACCAGCAACACCAGCTTGTGACGGAGCATAAATGCTCATTGGCACACGCATACGGTCATCAAAGTTGGTAGCCAGAACCTGGTTAGCAACATCAGTGTTTTCACTGCCAGCAATGTAGAAAGTTTGGGAACCAGTCTCAATCATTGGAGCCAGAGAAGACAGAGAATCCTGGATGTCATTCAGTTCTTTCTGCGTTAAGAAATCACCCTTCTTCCAAGTAGGGTCTTTTTCTTTTTCTGCCAGCTTGTCCTGCACTGCTTGCTGGAACATATCCTGAAGAACCAGAGACTGAATCTGGGTTGCTTTCTGGAGTTGCTCAGTAGAGTACATCAATGCTTCACCAACGGTATTCTGAATACCAGTACGCATTGGTTCAACGAACAGGTGCAGCATGTTCTCTTGCAGGTTCTTCAGAGCATTACCTTTTACAGTAAATTTCTGTGGGTCAAGCTTACCTGTCATAGCACCGTCAGCAGGCTGAACAGACAATTGACCTTTACGCATAACAGTCACGTTACCAGTCAATGCTTCCATAGAGTCCAGGAAAGTTTTCAGCATAGCCTCAGCATCGGCCTCAGACGCTGCCTCCTTGCCGAACATTGCCATAGCCGGGGAAATGTCCGGGTTCTTGGCACGTGCTTGCAGAACGTCACTGAAGCGTTCGTAGATGGTATCGGTAATTGCACTTACCATCTTGCCAGCAATACCACGAGCACCGGAACCATAAATGGTAATGGTCAGTGGGTTCTTGGCAATACCACGTTTCAGGTCAAGGGAACCATCCTCATTCAGGTTAAAGTCCTTGATGAACAAGTCCATTAAGTTCTGGAGGTGATTCATCTGGTTCATTACCGGAACATTATTACGGTAAGTGGTACGCAGTTCATTCAGAGCCTGTTGCAGACCATTAGTAGAAGACTCATACAGGTCAACACTGTCATCCTGTGAACGATGTTCGTTCATAGTCTTACCAGCTTTATCGAAGAACAGACCACCTTTAGCAGTGTTCTTAATCCAGTCTGGAGTGAACTTACCACCAGTCATTAACACCATTGCGTTAATTGGGCCGTTGGTTACACCATCAGCTTCAACATACAGTGGAGTAGTGAACTTAGTCTTATCTTCTGCATTCAGATAACGGGCATATTCCATCAGAGCCATGAGAGCTACGAATGACTTATCGACACCCAGTGCAGTATTCAGAATGTTCACAGCATCGGTAGGCAGGTTACCTGACTTATCAAACTCAACCATCATATCAACAGCAGGTTTCAGGTTACCGTTCAGTGCAGCAGTCAGCTTATCTGACATTGCTTCACGAGACATGTTGTGAACCTTGATACCTAATGCCTGAGCCAGGCCAACCTGGAAATCAGAGAAGGTTTGGGAGTTCTCATTACTTACGTCGATTGTGGCGAATGTGGGCAGAATAGCTTCACGAACCAGCTTGCTGGACTGTGGGTTATTCTTACCAAGCATCTGCATACGACCAACACGGGTCATGTTGTAACCGTAGTGGATTGGAGTTTCCAGCCCAGCTTCCTGCTCACGAATCTGAGAGATAACACCAAACAGGGAATCGTATGCCATAGCTACTGACAGGTTTTTACCTTCCAGTGATTTAGCAGTATTCACGTTCAGTTGTTCTGGATTCAGAGTACCAGCACCCATCAGTTCAAGAAGGTTGTCACGTCCAAGGGCTTCATAGAAGTTAACCATTGGTTCGTGTACCCGGAACTCAGTAGCCTGTTCTGCTTTCAGAGCAGCTTTCTGTTCAGGGGTATTCTTAACAGCCGGGTTACGTAACTGAGTCTGTGGCACAGAAGGGATATCATTACCAAAGTACATCTTCTCTTCTGGTTCTACGAGGACAGCCTCTTCGATAGCAGTAGGGAATTTATTGATGGCATCATTGTCATCCAGTTTCTCAATCGTATACAGACCAATGGTCTTATTGGAATCTGGGTCAATTTCAGACACATCAAGCATAGTCTCAGTAACTTCACCCATCTCTACCAGAGAGGACAGAATCTCAGTAGCCATAGCCATTGGGATACCTTTGGTATAGCCCAGTGGTGCATTAGGGTTACGGTTAAGTCCCCAGTAAGATTCAATCTTTTGAGCCAGAGAATTAGTAGCTTCGACTAGAGTCTGTGCATTATCAAAGGTAGCCAGAATACCATCAGGCAACAGAGAAGCCTCGATACCAGTAATGGCAGCGATGTCTTTGATATCTTTAGGGGCAGCATTCTGGTTAGCAGTTAAACGCCATTGCAGACCAGCAAGTACAGCAGTTTCCAGTAACTGGTCATTGAACTTAAAGGTATCCCCGTCTTGTTCAACAATGTTCAGTAACTTACCACCAACCCAACGGTTAGCCTCAGTACCTTCAGCAAAGCGTTTGCCAACATTCTTAGTGGCAAGGAACTTAGCCAGACGGTCTGACAGAGTGGTTTTCAGTTTGTCACCAAAGCCCATCAGGGTCTTATAACGTTCAATCACATCAGGTGTGAGAGTGTTATTTTCCTTCTGAGTGAACGTTTCAAAACGTGCAGCAGAAGACAGAGCCTGACCAACATCTTTCATTGGAGACTCAGCACCTACGGTACGTGACTTAGGTTCAGCCGGAAGAGAGAAAGATTTCAGGAACTGGTTAGGTGTTTTCTCTGTATTGTGCAGAGGGAACACATTTTCCATTTCTGATTTACTTTCAGTAGGTTGAGTGATGGTATCCTCATTAGTGAGGGTAGCAGCCTCTTCCTTTCTAGGCTCAGTCTTAGTTACTTTCTCTGGTTCTGCCTTAGACTCAGTAACAGGGGCAGTATTATCTACCACAGGTTCTGCTTTAGGGGTTACAGTAGGCTCAGCCTTCTGCACTTCAGCAGGAGTTTCATCAACTTGATTCACTGGTTCCTTAGTCTGTTGGGATTGAGCAGCGTCAAGATTGCCCTGACGGAACTCTTTAACCACCTGGGCAGCAGGCTTGTCCAGACGTGAATCCAATGAGGTAATATTCACATGAGAAACATTAAGCTCCGGGTAAGCCGTAGCAAGTGCATTAGCAATATCAGCTACGGTTTTGGCTTCCAGTCCTACTTGCTGGGCAAACTTAACCGACTTGGTATCATAAGGATTAACACCGAGTCCGGTACGGCTACGTACCCATTCACGGGATGGAGAAAGAGCCTCGTAATGGACAGACTTGTTCTTATCCGCATTCCCAGAAACCAAATGCTCATTCAACGCTCCGACCTTATTCTGCATGTGCTGGGCGAACTTCATAAAGTCGTCGAGGTAAGCGGAGGCCAAATCGAAGTTACCAGAGTTGTACGCAGAGCGAATGCGTTTAGCATGTTGCAACGCAGAGTACTGGCCTTCATTAGAACGAGACTCGTCAGTTTTAATCTGTTTACTAACAATGTCTTGAGGACGTAAACCGAGTTCTTCTGCTTTAGCATCAAACTCACGTGCTCCTTGTAAGACAGCAGCAGCCGATTGCAGGGCAGCACGTTGACGATTTCCCAGAGTAATCTTACCTTCACTCGCATGTTTCAGAACCATGTTCACTGAGTCAGCATCCAGTACTTCTGGAGAAACATCAGCAGCCATAGCAATGGTATCTGCTTGTTGTTGGGTAGTATTTTCAGTAGCTTTCAACTGACCAGCTTCAGCTTGTTCCTGAATCATGGAATGGATAGCACGGAAAGCACGAAGTACTTTCGGGGTATTCTGGATGTTAGCCATCAGGCCAGAGTACTGGTCAACAATTGCAGCAGCAGGACTATCTTTAGGCAAATTAGCCAGAGCACCTGGGTCACGGTTAACGAAGCTATCAAGTGACATGATGTTGTCATACATGTTCACAGCAGCTTCCATCTGAACGTTAGGGTCTTCAGCAGTATTAACCAGGTCTGCCATTTTCTGAATAGCATCAACACGGTTAGTAGACTGAGACACTGCATCACGTACAGCAGGGTGAGCCTGTTCCATTTCCACTGGGTCGAAGTTAACAGCCTGAGTAAGGTCATTGGCATACTGGTGTGCAGCAGCCTTCTCTTCAGGAGAAACATCCATTGCCTCAACTGCATCAGCTACAGTGGTCTGTGCTTGTTCTGCTTGTTGAGTAGCTTCCTGTGCAGCAGCATTAACAGTAGCGTCAGCTACAGGGGATGCCTGTTCATTACGACGTGCAACTTCTTCACCACGTTGCACCAGGATGTTAGTAATTGGGGAAGCAGCTTTGGCTACGACATTACCAGCAGCATTAAGACCAGCGAGGGTAGTACGTAGAGCAGGGCCAGTAGCAGCACCGACTGTACGAACAGCCGAACCAGGAGCTTGAGCAACTCCAGCAGAGCCGAAGCCATACAGAGCACCAAGGCCAGCTTGCTCACCAACACCTTTGAGTAAGTCTTGTTTTGCATCAACGTTACTCTTAATTGCACGGTTCTGTGCATACTGACCAGTACCAGACTGAATACCTTCCTCAACAGTTTCACGAAGCATGTTGGAGGCAGCACCAGCAAGGGAACCAACCTTAAGTGGATTCAGTTCAAACTTGGATACCAGTGGGCCAGTTGCAGCAGCAACAGGAGCAGTAATGGCAGCAGCATCAATACCAGTCTCAGAGGCAGTCTGACGACGTGCTTCATCTGGAGACATACCATCAGCAATATGTTGTTGGTATACAGGAGACTTAGCCAGTAACTCAGCATGAGGCATCTTCATAATTTCAGATGCAGTCTGCTGGTAAGCACCACCAGCTTCCATAGCACCAATGGCTACGGCAGGGGCAGCAACACGACCTGCTTTAATAGCAGCAGTGGCTGGCTTATAACCAAGTTCAGATGCAAGGGTAATGCCTCGTACAGCTTTCTCACCGAGCATAACTTTACCCAGTGCAGATACTCCACGAATCATTGGGCCACCCGTAAACAGGGAACCAACACCTTCGCTTAAGCCGTCAGATGCTGCCATGCCATTATCGAGAGTATTGGCAACAGAGTCGAAAGCGTCACGACCAATGCGAGACAAAGAAGCAACAAGAGGACTTTCCCCATCTTTAATATCCTGGTCATATTGACGTTGGTTAGCCTGTGCAGAAATCTGGTTCTGATTAGCTACAACTTTACGGGTTGCATTCAGTGCATCAGATTGCAGACCATGAACACCTTCATTCAACCAATCCATCCCGGAAGCAATGGATGCCCCGGCATTATCATTGACCAGACCTGCCCCAAGAGCAGCAATGCCCCCAACGGTATTAGCAACACCAAGACCAACACCAGAAAGAGTATCACCCAATGCCTGTCCATTAGTGCGTTCCATAGACAAGTCTTGCCGTACTGCATCAGCAGCATTAGCCCGACTATTAAGAATTTGAAGACCTTGCTCAGTACCATACTTGGCAATGAGTTCTGTAGGGGAGGCTTGAGTAAAATCAGCCTGAATGGAGCCTGGGTTAAAGGCATCAGTACCTAAGTTACCGACACGACCAGTCTGGAGATTGTAAGCATTCTCAGGGGTTAGTTGGAAAGGGCTTTGCCCTTCAGTAGCTTGCTTCTGGGAGGTTGCAGTAGAGACATCGACTTGCTTTGCATTAGTGATGCTGTCTGCGAAACCTGCCAGACGGTCAAATGTTGACATGGCTTGTTTCCTGTTCAAACTTATATCGTATAAGAGAACTCACTGTACAGTAAGTGAGTGTAAGAAAAAAGCCCCGTATGGGGCTTTATTAGTATGAAGTAAATCAGCGAGGTTGCATATAGGCCGGAGTACCTTCTGCTAATTGACGGTATCGTCTAGCTCTTGCCTCATCCTCATTGGCTCGTGCACGGTTCACAGAAGCTTCCGACTGGAATCCTCTTGGAGCCAGGTTAGCTGGGTCAGCTTGTACTTGACCCTGCGCAGCCTGAAGCATAGCAGCAGCTTTTTGAACGGCTGCCTGTCGTGCTGGCAGTAGAGCAACCAATCCACTCTGACCAGTAGCAATCTTGTTCTGAGTGTTTGTGAGTGCAGCCACAGCAGCATCATAAGCCGTTTGTGCACCCTGGATATTCTGAATAGCCTGAGCACGTCCGAGGTTACGTACACTACCTTCCAGAGGTTCACCACGGTTAACACCCTCAATGAGTTGGTCTACCTGACGGTCATTAAGACGTAAGCCGTTACCAGCTTCGTTAGTAATGAACGGGTTAAGTGCATCAACACCACGACTAATGAAACCTTCTGGTACGTTAGTAGTAGCACGACGCATAACAGCAGCAGCCAATGCTGGAGACATATTCCCACGTTGGGAGATGTCATTCAGACGGGCAACAACCCACTGCTTATCAGCACCCTTGAAATCACCTTGCAGTAACTTATCAGCTACTTCACCTACAGGTGAATCATCATTCAGGGAACCAAGGAAGTCAGTATTCAGACTGCCACGGTTATCCTGCATAGAACGGGAACCAATCATACCCGATGCCAGAGTAGATACTGCCTGATTACCCTGAGCAGCAGTTACCATAGCTAATGGGTCAGCACCAACTTCGGCCTGAGCAATAACAGGTTTAACCTGTTCCCAGGTCATATCCTTATAAGCACCCGGAGTAGCATTAGGAAGTGCAGCCCACGTATCTTTCAGATTGCCATTCTTACGAGCTTCGAAGATAGCCTTACCGAGTTTATCCTGGTTCTCAGCAGAGAGTGGCTGGTTCTGCCAGTCAGCACCAAGCACTTTAGGAGCAAAGTCCTGAAGGGTAGCTTGGTTAATCTGGAATGCACCAACAGGTGAAGCACCCAGGTTAGTCTTCATACCATCCTGGTGTTTAATAACATCCCCAATCTTCATCTGAGTAATTGGGGTAGGTGTAGCAGTAAAGCCGAAGGTAGTGTCGTAAGGGCTACCTTGACGAGTACCAGCAGTACCTGGTGCAGAAGGTGCACCTACACCGTTGCCATATACGCCCGGATAAGTCTGAGCCAGCATACCCTGTAAGCGAGCCTGTGCTGTAGGAGACAGTTGCTTACTATAAGCCTCTGCCAGAATACGAGCATCATTCGGGTTCTCAGCACCACGGGTAATCTGAGACATAACCCCGATAGCAGCTTGCTGGTCAGCATCATCACGCATAGAAGTACCGAGGTTAAATCGGGACTGTTGCTGATTAATAGCCTGACCACCCTGACCTTGCAGGATACCTTGCATACGCAACTGTTCATCAGCAGGCAGTGAAGACAGAGCATCACCCACTTGTTGCTGTGCAGCTTGAATCTGCTTAGGGTCACCTGACTGATAAGCCAGAGATAACTGACGTACAGCAGGAGAAGCAGCATCCATTGCAGCATCAGTATCCTGAAGACGACCAAAGCGATATTGGTTAAATGCGTTAGTACCAGCTTGCCCTTCCTGGTTCAACAAAGTACCTGCACGTTCATCCAAACCTTGCAAAGTACGCTGACTTACCAGAGTAGGGTCAACGCCCTGGAACAAAGCACCGGAAGCCAGAGCATTACGATACTCAGTAGGGTCTTGGAAACGCATTGCGTTCATCATGACAGCATTGCCAGCATCCTGACGAGCAGCGTTCTGGAAGTTACCCAGAGCATCGCTTAATCCACCAGTGGCATTACCAATCATGTTTCCAAATGTGCGAATGCTTTCACCAACTCCAGAGAAGTTAGGTGCATCAACATTTCGCCAAGTAATTTGAGCCATGATGGTTTCCTATTAACGAGACAGTTTATTCTTCTCGATGTATGCGTCAGCAGAAGCCTGGTCACGGTTCTCTGCTACTGCACGGCTACGAGCACGGTCTTCTAACGCAGTGTTATAAGACTTAATCTGGTTGTTCAGGTTAGTGTTAGTAATGTCTTTAGTGAAAGACAACTGGTCTTTAGCCAGTCGGTTAGCCTGAAAACCACCATAGATATTTGCCAGAGAACCAAGTGCACCAAGCCCTAACTGGAAAGTAGGGATGTTCATACCCAACTGACCGAATGTACCAGCACCACCCACACTGTTCAGAGCAGGGGTATTACTGGCATTACCAGTAAAGTCCATACCGATTGTCTGCCCCGGCTGATAAGCCATAGCCGGAGATGTAAAGTTCTGGTTGTTCTGCCCAGAAAGCCAGGACATAGAGCCAGCATTCTGAGTAGGATTACCAGTAAGGAAGTTCAAATCCATAATGGATTCCTCAAGTATTTTGGTCTAATGAAAGGGTTAAGTCAGTTAACCCACCAATCATATCCATAGACATACCAGCAATATCTGAGCCAGTAAGCAAGGTACGAGAGAGGAATGTATCCAGCGATTCTATTGATACAAACGACATTGGGTCAATAACACCCATACCATCTGTACCAAACATTTCCTCATACTTCGCCTGTACAGCTTTAGAATCAGTATTGTACTGCTGCATGATACGTTCTGCTTCACGAATGGTATCAACAGTAGACGCATTAATATACTGACTAATTCCATTACCTACAGCAGAGGTCAGTTGCATGATGTTCTGAGCATTCATCATATTGCCCATCATAGTGGACATGGATGCACCAGTAGACAATGCAGAACCTACGTTCATTGCTACCATAGAAGCAACTGCTGCAACAATGAAACCAATCTTATCACCAAAGAGGGAAGTAGATACTTTAGTCACGATAGAGATAAGAACCATTGCAGCAATAGCATTCGCTACAGCACCCACAATTACAGCAGCTAATCCAGCAAAGCCAAGTGCAGCACCTACCGTACCATATGCCCCAAGGATACCTGCCCCACCAGCACCTGCCGTATAGATGGACACAACAATAGCAACCACAATAACTACTACTTTGAATGCACCAGTCTGATACCACTTCTGCTTAACTTTCTTATACGAGTTCATGATTAAGTATGAACATGCAGTAGAAAGTTGCGTACTACGGGTAAGAGACATAGAGCGATAAATATTGGTATGCAGTGGGATAATGAAGCCCGACTCTTCCGAGTCTTCCATAGCTTCTGCACAGTCAATACCAACAGATTTATTCTTATATACCTTGTTATTGTGATGTAGTCCAAGCACACGTAAGCGGCGGTATGTACTAGCACTATCCTGCCAGAGTAATTCAAACTCCTGCATGTTAGTAACAGAGGGTACGTTAACAAACTCACCATCAGAAGTAGTTCGGAAACTGCTTTTAGACAGTGCAATATTGCCAGCATAGCGAGACTTTAACTGACCTTGCTTGGCTCCAGTCCATGCTTGCCCTGAATGAGTAGTCTCAAATACGAAGTTCCATTCAATGGTCATATCGTATTTGTAGCCCTTGTTGCTACTAACCCGGAACGTTCTCTTAGGAATAGTCGGGTACTGTGGTGGAGGGGGTGGATTACCAGCAGAATGGTTACCATTCTTCCACCAATCGTAGTAAGCCTCAGCAGCTACGTTGGCATCAGCATATCCCTGAATAACAGCTTCCAGTGTTGGATACTGTGGGTCAGGTGGGAATGCTTCAGTAGCCATCTGGAAGAAACGGTAAATATACTCTTTAGCCGTATCCTCCGGTGTATTCAGAGAAACACCAAACGTACCGTAGATGTACTGAATATCCCCAATCTTATCGTTCTTCTTGAGTTCAGTTACAACTTCATCAAGTTTACCCCCGGTAGCCTTCCTCATTGCTTTTTTGCAATCAGGGTAGATAGGGTCATTCTCAACCCAACGCTTATCGTTTCGGATTGGAATGAATGGGTAAAAACGGTTATCCGATGCAGGGGTATCAAACAGAGCATCCAGTGTAGCGTTACCATCACCCTGTTTATAAATAAACATGTGAGCGTCACCAGCAGCAGACATCGTTGTATCGTTCTTCGTTGTCTGAGAGGTGTAGTAAATAGTTAAGAAGTCACCAGTAGTTTCAGTAACTGTGGTTACAGTTACCCCACCAATCACTTCTGTTTCAGTGGTACTTGTTGAACCAGGTTCAACCTTGCCACGTTTAGTCTGAGTCATTACCCGGTTAGAGAGGATTACAGTTCCCTCATCTGGGTTAAAGGTAAACCCACGTTTATAGATATTTACGTAAGATACCCAGTCCTCAGTAACCACCTGTGGAGTAGTAGTCACCTCATCAGGACGACCATCAGAGTAGGACTTAGTTACCTTAACAGTCTGGTTCAGGTCGGCAGACTCAGGGTTATCTGTCTCAGATACAGTAGTCCATAAGAAGGTAGACGGTAAGTCTGATTCATTCTCATAGATGTCATCAGGCCCAATATCAGGGGGCTGAACAGTAGGCTGTTCGTAATACGTGTAATCTACATAGAGATACAAAGCACCCGGCACAAAGTTAACAGGGGTGAAAGTAATATCAGGACTACCATCAGCAGGTGTCATGGTAATGAGATTAGTATCCTCGTCGATATCAATTTCAAATTCTTCCATGATACGGTCGGGGTAATTCTCATACATATACTGGTCACACCATTCTGCAAAGTCAGCGAACCCAATTTCTGCTCGCTGAACCAGGATGGTTTTTCCACTTTGCTGAGGTAATTGACTGGCTACTAAGTCAGGGTCAACTTTAGCCAGTACACCTAATGAACTTGCAGCCATACCAACTTTGTCATCGTAGTGGTTCTTGCTCCATGAAGAGAACAAACGCATACGTATACCAGGCCCATTCAGATAACTATCAGAGATAGTGTCTGCCATAGTGAAGTTGGTATTGGAGAGCATCCCACCAATGACCGTAGTCTTCATATAGTTAGGGCGTTGGTTTACATCCCCTGCCAGATTATAGGCAGAGGATGCTACGTAGATTTTTGTCTTCCCAGAGAAGAGTCCCATTCGATTAACCCAGTTTGTTATTAGTTTTCAGAGTAGTAAGAATCGGGTCGAGGCTGGCATTAGTAAAGCCAGTAGGTGGAACCAGACCTTCATCAATAGTCTTCTGAGTAATCCACGCATCAGTAAACAGCTTGGCAGCTTTAACCTCAGCATCACGCTGGTAGCTAACAATCTGCTGGGTATACAGTTCTTTTTGTTTACCAATGGAACCAGATACAGAAGCACCGTCTGAGCGATTGTCCAGAGTCTGTGCACGTTGTGCTTCAGTCTGTTCAATAATCAGTTTCAATTGCTGAGGCAGAGTCTTCTCTACATTAAACAATGCAGCACAGTAGTTTTCTGACTCAGTGGAAAGACGGAGCTTAGTAAGAGCATATTCACTCTTAGCAGTAAGAGCCTGGAACTTAGCCAGCACGTACTGAGCTTTAGAGGTTGCCAGTGCAACACGAGCAGTAACAGCCTGAATCTGTGCCATAGCAGCAGCCCAGTATGCCTGGTCACGGCCTAACAGATATTGGGTAGCATTGCCCATACAGGACTCTAAAGTAGCAATGTAAGCTTTGGTGTATTCACCACCAGTAATGCGACCTTCTTTAAATTCCTGCTTAAGGTGTGCAGACGCAGATGCCATTAAAGCATCAAACGTACCGGAGCCACCTACAGTACGGGTAGTCAGGTCTTCGTTGGTTAAGCGAGTAACTTCTGCAAAGATTGGTGAACCGTCACCACCTGGGATATCCCATTCCGGGCCGGACATATCAATATTAGGGAGAGTGAAATCTTCCCCTTCTGTAAGAGCAGCCAACAATCGGTTAGCTTCTACCTCTGCACCACATGACATAGTGTTATCCTCTGTAAAAAGAAACGGCTCACGGAGTTTACCCAGTGAGCCGTGTTAGCCAGTAGATTAACTGTTAGTCGTTCAGACTACCAGCAGCAATCTGTGCAGAAGCCAGTCGGTCAAGTTCTTCCTGGGTCAGTTGAGGAAGAACCTCAATCGAGAACTCACGAATCCAACCCTGCTCAATACGAGGCTGACCATTCTTGCCTTTGAGAACACGGATGTTCTGGAACTTACGGTTCTTCAGGAACTCGTAAATACAGTATGGAATATGATAGCCCTCATCGGTAGCTTCACCGAATGGAACGAACTTACGAACAGTACCCATGTACTCATTGGCTACAGTGATGATTTCACCAGGCAGGTCTTTTTTCTTAGGGTCAAGGTTCTGAATACGTACTCGAACCAGACGTAATTGCTCTTGGCGAATCTTCTGACCGAGGGTCATTTTCTTAACTGGAGCAGGTGCTTCACCCAGTGGATTCTCTTCAGCTACTCCCACTTCTGGTTCATCCTTTACCTGTGCAGCTTCAATTTTTTTACGAAGTGCTTCAACCCCAATGTTATTAGAGAACTGAATATTCATCAACGTTGCACGTTGCTTAAGAACTTCAAGTTCGCTAGGCATTGCAATATCGTTAACGGTATCGTCGTTGCCCTGGGTTTCTACAACCTCAGTGGTCGGTTTATCGTTAATGCTCATGTTAGTGTTTCCTGTGATTCGTTAATAAAGGGGGAGCTTTGCTCCCCCATTTTTTAATTCAGACTATTACAGTGGAGCAACAGTCTTGATGATTGCCAGACGTTCTGGACGCTTAACCAGGATACCATAGTACCACTTGATTGAGCTGAAGCCAGTCTCACCATACGGGTCGTTACGGTCAGCAGTTTCTTTACCAGGCATCTTGGTCATGACGGTAAACTTAACAGACTTACCATCGGTCTGGAAGCCGATAGAGGTAAAGGAATCGTCACCAACAACCAGCATTGGGAACACGTCATAGTGCTCAGTACCACCAACAGAGGTAGAACGATAACCTGGGTTAGTACCTACAGCAGCACCTGCACCTGCCCAATGCAGCATCTCAGGAACCTGGATGATACGGAACTTGTCGATAGAACCGACTTCACCGTTCATCAGAGTACCAGCATCAGCGTAGTGCTGAATTTCGATGAATGCTTTGTTACCGAACAGGTCTTTCATTGCCTTCAGTTCAGGCACCAGTTCAGAACCTACATACATCACACGAGTACCACCGATGACTTTGGTGTCAATCAGACGGGAACCAGTGATGATAGTAGTTTGGGTAGGAGTACGGTTCTCAGTCAGAATCTGGTCAAGACGCATCAGGTTCTTGTAAGAAACAACAGAAGGAGTAGTACCTTCACCAGTGATGGTTGCATCAGAGGTAGCAGCACCTGCATACAGTACTGTACCAGCAGCAGCCAGCAGGTCTTTCTGGAGAACAGCTTCGGTCAGTTGAACTGCACCGTTCATCAGTTCACGTGCCAGGTGTTCTTTCAGGCCATCGTCAGAATCGAAGTCCAGGGATTCCTGGGTGAATTCATAGAAGAAGCCGAACTTGTGAATAGAACCTTCACGAGCCAGACGAGTAAAACCAACACGGTTAACACGTCCACCGTTCTCAGTCAGCAGAGGCAGCTTAGAGGTAATGTTACCGATGTCTTTGCTGGAGCCGTACAGGTTACCGTTAACGATGGTAGCACCGTTAGCATCAATACCCTGGTCGTTGATGTTCTTATCGTCCAGCAGAGGAACGTACTCGTAAACCTTAATGGTTTTACCGTAGTTCTTCGGCATGTTGGTTACAGTTGCCAGAGGCATGAAGTACTGGTCTTTACGAGACTGGATGATTGCTTTCTTCAGCCAGAAGAAGGTATTCATCTGGTCAGAGCCAGCACCATCAATGCTGGATTTCTGGCCGTCAATCGGAGCGTTATAGTTCAACATAATAATCGTATCCTGTTAAAGTCCACCGGGACTCGGTAGTTTTGCGAAATCTTCGTCACTCATAGCGAGTGGGTTAACAATCGTAGCGGCTTTTTGTGGTGCAGCCCGACTAGGAGAAGCAGCACTTGCTCGCTCTGAGTTAGCCAAAGTTTGCTTCGGCTGTGCAACACGAGTTACAACAGGAGCTTTAACTTCTGGCACTGGTTCCGGTTGAGTTTGCTTATTCAGGTGGTTGAATGCACCTTGCTTAGCAAGCAGTTCACCAACCTGGTTATAAGCCTGAATAAATGGCATACCGTTAGGAACCTGACCGAGCATACGCAGACGACTCACCTCATTTGTAATAATGTCATAAATTCCATTTTCACGTTGGGTCTGAATAGTCTGTAGTAAACCACGGTTATTAAACAGAGCATCTTTACTGGCATCGTCCCATGTCTGGCTGATTACACCTAAAGTAGCTTGTCCTTCTGGGGTAGACTTTAAGTCGTCCAATTCGGTTGCAAATGCTGCTTCGGTATCAGAAACACGGTGATTGCCTGCCTGGTACTTAACTTCTTCTTCTGGGTTAAAGTCCAGAGGGTCAGTACCAGAATCTTTAAGCAACTTCTTAATGGCATCTGGATTCTTCTTATCCAGGTCAATCAGATAAGACAGTTTGTCCTCATCCATTAAACCGTTGTTTTGTAGCATCAGCATTACCTTACGGTATGGCTGAAGTTCTTGCATTTTGCGAGTGTAGTTAGCACCCATCTGCATCAGGCTAATGGCCTCCTCCGGTGAACGGGGAGTAATCATTTTACCGTTAGCTTTGAATGGAGCCATCAACTGCTCGTAACCAGCTTTATAGTTGAAGTCAGCAGGCAGACCTTCAGACTGTTTGCCTTCTTCTTTCTGTTCCTGGCCTGGTTCAGTAGTAGAAGGTTCAGCTTTAGTAATCGGCTCACCGTTACTATCAACTTCAGTGTTGACAACTTTATCATCAACTTTATCAGAAGTTAAAGGATTTGCTGCATCTTCTTCTACATCAGTAGGTTCGGGTTCGACTGGTTCTTCGGGTTGAGGTTCTTCAACAGGTGGGACAACTTCTTCTTCAGGAGTCGTTACGCCGTTGGTTTCTGGGTTGTTCTGAGGGTCTACTTCTTCAACTGCTTCTGGAGCAGTAGACATATTCAGAATCTCATCATCCGACATTGTAAAAATGTCGGAAGCTGATTTTGCAGCTTCCGTAGTCATGGTATTTCTCCGGTTAATTATTCTTCGTCATCTTCAGGTTCGGCACGTACTGTGTCGAGTTCTTCCTGAATACTAGGAAGTAAGCCAGCTTCTGACTCGCCCATACGAATACCGAGGTCGAGCCAACGACGTAAATGACCAGCAGCCTGTGCCATGTTCAGTGCATCAGCACGGTTCTCAGCAGACAGCAGTGGGTCACCAGACTCCTGCACGTAACGAGCACAATGCTCTACGCAGAATTTTTGTAGGATAACATCACGGAATAGTTTGTTACCCAGCAGTTTACGAACATCTTCGGCATGTGCAATTGCACCCTTAGCCGCTTCAATACGATGTTCTAAACCAGCAATCTCTCGTTCTTTATTACTCATGTGAAGGTCTGCCTTACAGGTTCATGCCAGGACTTAATGAAGGGTCTTGGCTAGGGTCAAAGTATTGGGAACCAAGTGAACGAGATGGGTCGGTCTGTGCTGCTAAATCCCGTTCCTGTGGTGAAGTCCCATTAGTTAAAGCATTATATCCAACAGCAGCAGATATGTTGGGGGTAGTTTCACCTTCTTTGGTAGGAGTTGTCAACGCCTTAGTAATTTGAAGGTTCTGATTACCCTGAGATTGTGCTTTCTGTTTTTCCATGTCACGAGCATGTTTAGTACCAGATTCCTGTTCCAGGTAGTCCAGATTTTTAAGGTCACCATCAGAACTAGCTTTCTTAGCTTGTGCACGGTTAAGTTCAATCTTCGACTGAAGTTCTTCATTCTCCAGTTGTGCTTTCTGTACTGCCAACTGTTTAAGTTGTTCTTCAACCGGGTCAGGTTCTGGCTTGAAGGTACGAAGTTCATGAGCCAGTTCAGGCATACGCTTAAGTTCTGCAATGCTTGCCATTAACTTAAGGGTAATCTGAGGGTCTGCATTTGGCCCAATGGTTTGAACCATGAAAGCAAGGTCTTGGCCTTTCTGGTTATCAATCTCAGCAGTGTTAATATCAACCTCAATGTCGAAGTTACCTTTCAGGTCTTCACGGTTAATCTCAACGTACTCTTCGTTAGTAATACGAACGACTTCCTTCTCAGAAAGGAACTCAGCATTCATTGCACAAATCTTTGCACCAATGTCAGCCATACCTTTAGCCAGACGACGAAGGATTGCCATCTCACGTTTAGATGCTGCATCCAGTGCACCACGAATACCAGCAGCCACATCACCGTAGGCATTACCACTTACACCACCAGCAAATGCTTTAACCCCAGTAAGGGATTCTGCTTCCTGGTTTTGAAGCTGTGCCATAGTAAGTGCAGACTGAGGTAACTCAGGGAACTTATGTTCGATAATAGACTGAGCAGGGTTACCTTGCTGAGGGTTATAGTCGTAGTCCTGACCATCTTCATACTTACGACGGTTGTAGGTATCCAGCATACCTTTAGGCATACCACGTTGACCGTTAGCACTACGCCCCAACAGGTCAATCATTCCACGCATTACTGCACCCAGTACAGCCTGGTTATCACCCAGTAATTCTGCATCTGCTTCGCCAAACAGTTCACGCTTACGTGGCATATATGGAACCACGACAAGAGGAAGCTTACCGTCCGGGAATGGGTTCTTTTCCATACGAATAAGAGTAGTACCAATCCAGGTAGCAACGAATGGTTGAAGTTCTCCATTATCCTCAATGTCCCAGAATCCCCAGTATTCATAAGCAATAACACGTTTACGCATTGCATCACGGAATTGGAAATCACTAGGAGTCTTGGACTCATGGTCTGGGTCAGTCATTGGGGAAGAACTTTCCCAGTCAATCTTATCCAGATTGTGATAACGTTCTGGTGTCTTTAACAAGTCTGCTTTGCAGGTTTCGAAAGAGATAACTGCATAGAGTGCCTTGTCGAGGTCACCGTTACAGCTTGGGTCGATAACCACATTATTGGGGTTAAGCATTTCGACCGTTGGCCTGTTAATGAGAGCCTTCTCAACCTCAACCTCTGTCGTACCTGTCTGGACTGCATAAGTAGCTTCCCCTGTTTCATTGAAGTAGTTAACGGCTTCTTTAACACCGTCATCAGTACCTTCTTCATATCCACGTGGGTTATCTACCTGTAACTGTAAAGCTTGCTGGAGAATGTCAGCTTGCTCTTGAGTTTCAATTGGGAATAACTGGAACACTGGGGTTTCGGTTTTAATTTTAACCGTCTTACGTTCCCATCCAATACGAGCAATACACGTACCATCATCAACAGTACTATGTACGTAATCATCCACCAGTTTCACTCTGTTAAGCTGAGTACGGAATTGGTAGTTAAGTACAAGTTCGTTTTGACGAGCAGCTTGCTCATCTTCCCAGGTAGCAGGAGTAATTTTAAATAACTTACTGGATGACAGGAATGGTTCAGACAGTGGAGCATAACGCCACTCTGCCTGACGGCGAACCAGTTTAGGCTGGACTTGTGAACGACCCTTAACCTTCGGGGCTTTATGTTTGCCCTGAACTTTCATCAAGTCATTCCAGTCACGAACCTCATTCATCAAGGCATCATGTGCTGGCTTTGCAGCTTCAAGGTCACCCTTCAGTGCCTGAATACTTGGTTCCTTTTTCCAGTTCGTCAGCTTCTCAGTTTGAGCCGGGTCTGGCAAAGGCTTCATCGTATCTTGGTGTTCCATAGATATTCCTATTCTAATAGTTTACGGTCGGCCCGAATTTGATTACCCAACTCAATCAGTTGGCTGTCACGGAGTCTAACAGTTGCCCGGAGTTCTTCAACCAAACGTCTGCCTTCTTCAAGACTATTGTCGAGTCTGGCTGCATGGCTTGCAAGACTTGTGCATTGAGAGGTTCCGGCTTGGGCTTGACGTTGGTATACCTTGGCTCGCCTTTCAGACTGTTGCATCCGGCTGTCGTAATCACTGCTAACGCGAGCAAGCTCGCTTGCGTAATTACTCTCAGCCGTCTGCAACCTGACAGTAAGTGCACCGACTTCGTAGCTGTGTTGTCTGTTGAGAACATCGTACTCACCCTTTAATTTATTGTAAGCCTTCAGGTCTTCTGCCTTTTGAGTATCCCACTTTTTCTGAACTGTGTTCTGTCCATTGGAACTACCCCAAAAGTAAATGGTGGCCCCAAGAGCCACCACCAGAAGATAAGACCAACCTTTAGAGATTAGCATCTTCATTACATGCCTCCAGTGGCACGTTACCTATACGATTAGCTACCCAGCCGTAAGTAAAGTCTGGCATGTTAAGTGAGGTGTAGTGAGTAAGCTGTTTACCATCCAGCAACTTAATCATTACCTGACACGCTGCCACTTTGCCACGTTTCTTCTGTAGTGCTTTGTAAGCATTAACAGTACCTGTGCCGACTTTACCATCAACTTGGATTTTAGGGTAGTCTTTGCCATCACGGGACATTTCATTAAGGGATTGCTGGAGCCAACGGGAAGGACGAGATGTCCCAGTGTTTACACCAGCATCAACTAACTTATGCGTAACGGCAAGCGATACATCAGCAAAGGCTACGAAGTTAGGCTTGAGTACATAGTCATCAATATAAACTTCAGCAGCCATTTCTTTTGTAAGGCTACCCATCTTTCCATCCCAACCGTATTCTTTAGCAAGAACCTCTTTATGGGATTCAGCCACCTTCTGGGTAACCCCCAGATTAGTGTGACCTCCTGGGTCTTTCGGGTTATTTACTTCTCCACCCTCCATCATAAACACAGCCCCCAGGATGGCTGTGACTACTACGCTCACTACACCACCTTTGGTGGCGAGTTTCTGTTTAGCTGTTGCCATCATCTACCTCTTTAGGCTTCAACCTGAATAATCTGCCCACAATATTTAAAGCAAATAAGGTAATCGTAATACCGGAACCATGAGGAATCTGGTCAAGGATATGCCTTGGTAATCCAGAGAACAGTGGTTGTATTACGTCTATTGCTGAAAAGAAAATTAAACCAATGGTGCTAATTTGAATAGAAGCCCATTTCCAGGACTTCTTCCAGTTAGGCACAAGTTCAACTCTTTTGGTTAACTTGCGAACCATGCAAAAATCTCCCGACGTGTTGCAGCTAAGATACCAATGATTGCACCTGCTGCTGCCCATACCCACTTACCAAAGATTCCAGCACCAACAACTTTGTGCTTTATGGTAATGAACTCTTCAATAGTGGGTTCGTTTTTGGCAAGACTTTCCTCAACATTCTTAAGTCGGTTACTGACATCAGTAACTGAATCTTTAAGTCCACTGAGAGATTGCTCTAACTTTGCCCTGTCGTTTCTTTCACGTTCCTGGTTCTCGAATAAAGTTCTGAATCTTTCCTCCAGTCGAGCCAGTAAAACATCAGTGGGTTCGGTCATAATAGTTTTCCGATTAGTAAATGTGCACCAGGAATCATACTTATAAACGTAGCCCTAAGAAAGGAAAAAGCCCCCTTATTGGGGGCTTTGTTTACAACTGGCTGATACTCCAGTAAGCAGAGCGAGACTTCGTTAGTGGTGGTCTGGTAGTCAATGCTTCGGTAGCACGGATACGAGTACCTGCCGGAACTGCTGTCTGAATAGGATGAGCAATGTCCATCGTAATCGGAGCAGAGATATTAGTAGGGGGAGTCTGATAAGGAGACTTAACAATATAAGTTTCCAGGTCAGCACCACCTGCCCCAGCACCTGGAATAGTAATACGAGTACCAGGGGAGAACTGGCATACGTACAACCAGGCAGAACCTTTGGACGTACCATCAGGCGTAAGATTCTGGGTAATAGTCTTAGCACCAACAGCAGCAGCTTTGATGTCTGCTTCTTCCGTATCTGGAATAAACACCCCAGGACTGGTAACTACGAACGGACTATTAACGTAAACGTCAGCAGCAATGAACTTAGTCTTATCCCTCATGTTGTCACGACCAGACAGTGAGGTATTAGGAATCATCATGGAACGTTGTAACTCCATAACGAATACCGTATCCCCGTAGTTGAACTGACGACCAGTAGGGAAGCGAGTACCATTTTGCCCGTGGTCTGCTTCACCAGGGAAGTACACACGACCAGCAGAACCAACAGGTACACCGTTAGAACCAATGAAGTTAGCATAAGGTACAGACGTAACATTTGAACCAGCAATGTTAACTTCAGAGTAACGGCAACGTAACCAGCCTTGACTATCTGCAATACGGTCACCGTGGTTAGCGTTAACGTTGGACATGTTCAATACAGAACGTTGGAACGTAAACCAACCATCACCAGTAAAGCCATCAGCAGACGAGTACTGTCCAACACAGTTAAACACCTGAGTCAGAATGTTGGACATGTTTAACTCAGATGCCACCCCGAATACAGTGAACTTATAAGCATCAATGTTTTCCAGAGTTACACGGTTATTGTGTTCAACAAGATACCCATCCAGGCCAGCAGACACACCACAATAGAAACGACCAGTTTTAGTAACAACGTTACGTACTGTGTAGTTATGGCAAGGACATGCCGGGCCATAGACAAAGCCAGGGTCTGGTGGAATCAATGAACCATCCGGGTTGTACTTAGGTGCGTTGTTACCCCACTCAAGAGAGATAAGGCGAACGTCCTCTGCACTAGCGATTTCCTGGAACTTACCTGGTTCAAGTGGGAACTCAATACGCTCAGTTGCCAGGTCTGGTTCACCATAGACCCCGTTAATGGCAAAGTCCTTACAGCCATACATGAACACAGCACCCAGAGACAAACCAGTACCAACGGATACTTTGTTACATGGGTCAGCATGGATGTTCTCGATAACAAGGTTACGACCAAGTTCAAAGTGAACAACCTGACGTACACGGTCTGCATAGACGTTACGAATGGTAACGTTCTTACAGTATTGCTCTTGAGTAGCTGCCCAGCCGTATGGCCCTTTACCTGCAACACCGATACCGATACCCCAGTTAGATACAGGGATTGGAGCCAGAGAACCATCAATGTCGAAGATGGTAATGTTTTCAATTACACACCCGTCATCGAAACAGTTCTGTACAACGTTAAGCTCAATGGCATCGCCCTTCATGGAATGGAACGTAAGGTTACGAAGAACCATACGGTCAATCTTCCCACCGGAACCTTGCTGAAGAATACCGAAGTAACCATTGCGGAAAATACACCCTTCCATCTGGAAAGTACCTGCATCAGTGAAAGAAGCATTAGCAGCTTTCTCTGCATCAGTATCACCAGGGATAGTAGTGTCGTAGTGCCACAAGTGTTGGAACACAACAGAACCAGCTTGACCAGCACGAGGTGGCCCATCAAATAGACAGTCCGTCATTACGATATCACCACCCTTCGGCATGATACGCATGTTCTTAAACGTGGTTCCACGGAAGGTAGTGTTATGAATCCAGAAGTCACGGTCACCCTCGAACTCACCATTCAGTACGGTAATGTTCTCTGCAAGTAAGTGACCAGCAGTAGCCATCCAACCAGACTGGAACCCCGTACAGTCGAGTACGTGTGGAGCATTGTCACGAGCATATTCAAATGCAGCATTAACAGCATCGAACATGGTTGCGTAAGGTCTGTTGGTGAACTCCTGAATACGTGGGTAGTTCATCCAGTCAGAGATGTTACCACCAGCAGGGGTAGTAATAGTCTCAGCAGGAACCAGAACCCATGCACCTGGTTTAATGCCACCAGCATTGATTGGGTTATCCGTAGCAGTCATCTGCTTAGGTAATGTACCAGCCCAACGATAACGACCAGCACCAAACAGAATCGTTTGGTTATGCGTCTCAAGGGTATACGTATTACCAAAAGCAAAACCAGTATGGAAGTACTCCCCTCGTTTAGCTGCATATTCGCCAAGGTCTACTGAGCCAGCAGAGTGAGTAAGAACCCCAGCAGTGCTGAGACTAGTTGCCGTGGTTCCAGCAGCAAAGTTACTAGGCAGAAAGTAGGCACGCTGGGTCAGTGAATCGAACAATACACGATACAGGGATAAATCAATGCCTGCTTTAAAATAGGCTACCTGACTTGTACGTACACCAAAGTCACGAGCAATAGATTGTCGATTGACTTCGATGGCGGTAGAGCCACGGCCTTGAGCGAACAAGTCGTTCATACATACCTCATGGTATTCTAAGTGTTACCCCTCCTAAGAGGGGTTTATTGTTAAACAGGTGTATAAGCTACAGCTCCAGTACCATTTCTCCAAACGGATGCTGCGGTCGAACCAGATGCGTAAACCACACAGCCAAGGGTGCGGTCAAAGATTCCTTTACCCTGAAACTTACCAACGGTATTAATAGGGTCTGTCAAAGAGGTAAAGTTACTAGCAGCAGCACTAGCCGTTTGCGGAGTGACGTTGCCACCAGTACCCAGCATATAAGTGTTAGCACCGAGAGTATTGGTATAAGTACCAGTATCTGGGTAAACAACAGGCCCAATAAATGCCTCAACGGTACTAGCAGTAGTAATCAAACCAGTCGTAGAACCACCAGTCAGATACTTCATGTTGATGCCATTAGCAACAACTTTAGCTGGGCCTGATACTTGCAAGAATGCATTGCCATTAGCCGTCACATTGTATGCTGCATTGATACCATTAATTACCACAGAACCACCAGAAATCTGGATAAGTGCAGCACTACGGGCAGAAGTTAGACGCTCAATACCATAACTGGTAATTACCAAATTAGGGCAGTCAATAAAAGTTCCTACAACCTCTGACTTAGTACCCTCCGTATAACAGGTGTCAAGGTGCGTGTAGGTCATACCAGTCAATGACCACCCAAGAATGTAATCTGTATGCCCACACTCAATGAATTTAATACTAGTACCGCAACCAACACCGGATGCACGCTCAACACAACGAACGCCCCAGCTACCAGCAGTGGAAGCACTGTTTACACGAGCAGTCGTAATGTGTCTATTGATAATACTTGAGTAGCCATTAACGTAATACATAGCAATGTCTTGCCCAGTATTACGCACACTATCAACGATAGTGTCATTGAAATATGGCATATACAGCCCATAGTCCACTGAGTCTCCAGCATTAGTAACAAAATCAATCCCCTCTAACTTAACATTTGAAGCATGAACGTTAGCAGGGTGAACAATAGCAAAGTGAAAAGATTTAATACTCCAGAAAGTATTAACACCGCTAATAGCTACATATGGAATCTCAGCATCAGTCCAGAGTCCTTTACCAATTCGGTATTGCGTACCAAACTTGCCAGTAGTACGAACGGTAGTCCACTGGTATACAGGAATACCTTTAGAAGCATAGTATTCACGAGAAGGCAAATTAATAGTCAAACGATTATTAGGAATAGTCTTCTTGTAGTTTAAAAGAGCCAGCCACAAAGGGGCAGTATCACACCCAGGCAGGTCAGCAGAGTTATAAGGTTTACCCCCCAACTGCTCAATGTTAATACCAACAATCGGATTATGAACCAAGGTATATACAAATCCCTGGTTATCCGTAAATGCTAAACGTTGTAGATTAACTGGGTGTTGATTGGCAGTACCCTTCTCAGAAGTTTTAAGCCATTCCCCACCGGAAAAGGGAATCCCATCATAATAGGAAAGAACCTTAACAGTTTCCCCCACTTTCACTTTGGTAGACGCTTGCACTAAAGCAACTGTAGGAAATACCCTAACAGTCATATTGAGCAAATCCTGAACAGACTCCCCAGTACTGGTAATTACTGTGGATGCTCCTTGCGTACCAGTAAGGGTTTTTTTTAAGTCTGTTGCTAAACCTGGGGTATCTAATAGGTCTACAATAACTCCACCAGGATTATAAGTTAACTTGCCGTTAGACACGCTAACAATATAAGCATTTGGTGGCAGGTCAGGAAGTCCATACGCTTTCTGTGCAGATACGTCATAAATTACCTTCTTACCAGTGATTACAACGTTAACGTTTGTAGATAATACAGTCTCATCATCCTTCACGTTAGTAGAACGAGCCACTTCTTGTAGACTACGGTCTACCGGAGTTAATACAGTGGACTCTCCCCCAAGAGTAACAATAATACGGTCACCCTGAGCAAGAATCTCAGTCATGATTACAGTACGGTTATCCTTATCAACGGTATAGGATTCCGTAGGCAAACCTTTGAACAGACGTTCGCCATTCTTATAAACAGCAGGTACATCTGCAAAGTTATAGGGAATAGTAATAACCTGTTCACCGCCCATAGCGGAACCATTGTTGTATAGCCAGTTAACCTGAACCCAACCAGAGATATCTGGGTTGTCCGGGTTAGCTGGCACAGCAGTGGTCAGAGCTACAACCTCATCACCCTGGGTCAACGGGTTAGACAGAGTGACGGTTGCAGTAGCTGGGTCATAAGTAAAACCGTAGCCTACATACTGAACGGAACCGTTAATGATAAGGAATGGTACACCTACAGTTCCTTCAGGAACTTTAAAGGAAGTTTCCCCACCAGTGGCCGAACCATTCTGGTAAACGTAAGGGATGTACGCACCCTCGCCACCACCTTCACCACCCCCGGTTGAACCAGAGACAGCAACCTTAATCCAGGAACCAGTGAGAGTAGGGTCATCCGGTTTGATACCAGAAGCATCATCGTCAACGTACAGGTAGTCAGTTACCTGACGGTCACCAGTAGAAGCGAAGTTGTAGATACGTGCAAACTTAGCAAACTGCTTAGGCAGTGCTTTCAGTTCTACTTCCGACTGCACACCTACGACCATACCGTGAGTGGTGAGGGAATCGTATAAAAGTTTAAGGTTACCCAGGTTGCAATAGACAGTGCGAACCACGTGGTAAGCATTACCAATCAGCTTATCCACGAGTGGGTCATTAGAAGTGTTGCCACAGTATGGGTTAGCCCAATCAGTGGTGGCATCGAAAGGAACATGTCCTGTCATTTCCAACCTCGTTTTTCAAAATTAGTATTAGTGAATGAATCAGTGTGACCTACCAAAGCATGGTCGGTAATCTCACCACAGATACTTTCATATAGCTGCAAGTACTCAGCAGCCTTTGCTGTGCTGCCTTCAGTATTAAGTCCAGTGTGGTAACGATACCCTACCCAGTTCTCTAATGCTGAATAAAGCGTTTCAGGTAAGTCAACATACTGACCTTCTTCTGACACATCAGGATGTTTAGCCTGGTACTGCACATTAAGTGCTTCAAACTTACGAGGCCATAATACCTGAAGTGTATCTGGTCGAGGAGTGAACAAACCTTCACTGTTACTTCCAGTGTCGTTGAGTGTACGACGATTACCACGGGAATCATATACTTCCAGGATTTTAATGACATCTTCCTGGAATGGTTCCTGGGGTGTATCCATGATGAATGGGTACTGAACCTTAGTTGGGTCGAAGTACTCGTAAGAGTAAATCTTCTGCAACGGGTAATCAGTACGACCTTCTTTCATCTCAACAATGCAGTTGTTCGTCTTCAGTTGAAAACGACTATGTAGACGGGTCAGACCTTCATTGATAAGGGCAAGCACTTCTGGCTTGCCCCAGTCCTCAATGCCAATCTTATCGTCAGTGATAAAGCCTGCACTCTTAAGTGTAGTAAGAGCCAGTGCCTTATATACATCGGATACTGTTCTCATAGTTCCTCACACAATGTATGAACGTAATGGGTTAACTGAGTCTTCCTCGTCATCGTCCCACATCGGGTCACCTTTAGCATCTACCATAGTCAGACCTGCTTGTGGTTTCCACGGGTTGAGGTATCCCAGCATTGAGATAGTATCAATACAGTCATCCTTACCCTTGATGCCGTTGATGGTGGCTAACTTAATCTGCCCCATGAATAATCCCATAATGGTCGTGGTTCGCATCTCTTCCGGGAAGTACATCTTCCCTGTCTTAAACCAGGGTACTACCAGGTTGAAACGGGACAGCTTAGATGTTACCGGACGAATCCCCGGCTGACCACCTTGAGATGAAGCAAAGTTAAAGAAGACATTACGGTTAATCATTTCTTTCTGTAGAAGGGAAATGAAACCACCCTGCTGCCCTGTAACTTCGACCCCAACGTTTTGTGGCTGGTACTCCTGAACCAGACGGAATAGTTCGTCGAAGTTCTTATCCATAAGCTGACGAGCAGCGATACCATCAACCCAGAACCAATCTCCATTAGAACTATAAGCCCAAACTGAAATGACACTGTAGTCACTGGTCTGTTTCTCCGAAGTAGCAAAGTCAGTAGTGATGTAATAGTTGTAGCAGTTCTTCATACGAAGAAGTTGCTGACGGCTATACCACTTAATCTCAGAGTCCTGAACCAGACGTTCATCTTCAGAGCTAATGCGTAGCATAAGTTCCTGGTAGAAGCCTGCTAACTTCCCAGTCTTCATAGCCATATCGTACTGGTCTTTGATGTACTGGTATGAGAAACGGTCATCCCATGCACCCTGGAACTCTTCTTCAGAGCAGGGGAACTTCTCACATACAGGCCATACGTTGACATCCCATGCCCCGGATTCAACTGCTTCAATGAGAATGTCTTCCTTATTAAAGGGAGTACCATTGAAGATTACCTTACGACGTGTAGGGTCAAGTGCGTGGTTCACGCCCTTATAGACTGTATCCTTAATGGCTTCCATGCTTGTCTTAGAACGAGCATCATCATCACTAACTAAGTCATCAAGAATACAGAGCGTTGGACGTTTACCGAATATCTTCGTACCACGAAGACCAGTCTTAGCACCAAACATCTTAACCCCCAGTCGATGTCCTTCTGCATTGAAGAACTCCAGGTAGTTATCGGTAAAGGTTGCTTTAGGAATCCACTGCTGAAGGAACTCACTATTCTGATAACGGAACTCAATGTTCTTACGTGCAGACTTAACACCGTTATCCATTGAGTCAGATACGTAAATCATTCCTTCTACTTTACCCAGACCAGGCAAGTGACCGAACACTGCAAGGAACAGGGTGAAGTATTCCATAAACAAAGTTGTCTTTGCTGCACCACGGAAGCAAAGGTTAGCAATGTACTGGTGAGGTGATGTCACCTTATCCAGCATCTTTAAATGAACAGGGGGAGTCTTGTTCGACTCCCCTTCCTTACCATTCACCAACTTAATAAAGTTAGCGAAGGTCAGAGCGAATGTGCTTGGCAGGTAGTTAGGTGTGTTGAGTACCGTATAGTCTACCTGGTCAAGCCATTCATCTAGCTCCTGCTTCTTTAATTCAGACATCAGTAATGTCCTCGTCTGCCCTTACCAGCTTAGAGCCAGCAATTTCTTTGGTTGAAGTTCCCCCCTGAATAGCTTCGATTTGTTTCTCAGCCAATGCTTGAAGGGTGTTCTTGAGGTCAGTCAACCCAGAGTTTTCTCTCAAGTCCAGATTGATATTAGTAACCTGGTCTTTTGGTTTAGCCAAGTGGGTAAGGATAGAGTTAGCTGCATCGCATCTTACTTTCTCACTTACTGCCGTGTTCATCAGTTCAACCTGAACGTTGATTGCCTTCTGATAGTTGTCTTGGTTCACAATCCACACTGGAACTAAGCTTTGTTCCATGATGAGGTTGACCAACTTACCACGATGGTAGGCAGAGACATAAGCACTGATATCTTTCTCACTGGTTCCACGGGCTACCAGTTCAGCTTGTCGGTTAGGGAATGTCTTGAAGTAAGCATCCTTGTTTGAGTACCCCATATGTTTATAAGTCACATACTGAACTGCATTCATGTAGTCCTGTACTTTGAACTTACCTTCCTTCATTACCCCGGAGTACGAGATAAAGTTTTCACGGAATGACTCAGCTAAGAGTTGGTCTTGGGTAACGTTGTTAATCGTATCCACCATCTCTTGTGTCACACTGTTTCTGAAGTTGGATGGCAATGCGTTGATTACCTGCTGCTTGGTCAATTCACTCATAGTTATCTCGCTACAAAGTTATGTCTATTAACTCGGATTCTTTTCTTGGGGTGAGATACCCCTTGAAGAAACCTTATCACACAGTTACACTTTAGTCATGATATAGAAAAAGTTCATGATACTAAAGATAGTATGTAATGTTCCGATGACCCTATTCCCAAAGGAGAATACCTTGAGAGTTTATATGCGTGCTCAAGACGGAGAAGACAGATACTCAGAACTCGACCACAGTAAGGTTAAGCTCATGAGTGGCGATATACTTATTACCCATGATGAAGAAGTCTGGCATGAAGCCCAGGGAATCTTCTTACTGGAGAACATCGGTGGTGTTCAATTCCCACGACCAGCCAAAACTTACTCTTTAGAAAAAGAGGTTTCGGCTCTTGTGTTCTTCACCAAATTACCTCATAGTGTCTCCATCGTTCGACAGAACAACAGCGTTCGGATGACGGTGACGATGTGATTAGCCATGCCGCCCAGTAGACAGTGGCGGTGATTGATTCGGTAGGAGTCTTGCCTCCTTACTTGCTACCAAGTAATCATGATGAATAACTGCTACTGTTCAGAAGTTTGCCCGGCTCCTTTGCCTGATACTTCAGGTCTAACGGTACAGCCTAGCTAGTACCTAGGGGAATTGTCTGAACCCGTGATTGAAAACGGTTAGGGGATATGTAGAAAGGCATATCCCCATTTCTTTTTATGAACCCTAACAAACTGGAGAGTAATTATGTTAGTTCAACTTGTCTGTCGTTCAGATAAATCCCCAGAGACTAAAGAAGCACTGGAGGAACCTTTTGAGTACGACACCGTTAATAACCTAAGCACCGGGGTAATCCTGTTTACCTGATAACCGAGGATATTACCCAGTACAACATTGTCCATCACAGTCCTATGATGTGCAGCATTAACCTACGGTGACATATGAAACTAAGTACAGCACCTTACCCCGTTAAGCTTGAGATAGTCTTCAACAAAGAAGACTTCATTAAGAAGTACAAAAAGCTTAAGGGATATGAACCAGACCTGGAAGGATGCAAGGGGTACACTGCTTACACAGGCAATATCTGCATCATTGGTATATTCAAGGAACCCTTGCATACCCTAATCCATGAACTCAATCATTTCTGTTTGTGGGTGTTTGACTATGTGGGTATGCCTGTTAACTCCACCAATAGTGAAGCTTATTGTTATTATTATGACCACGTATTCCAGCAGACTCCTTCCTCCTATTTAACTGCTTACTAGATAGTTACCGCTAATATTTTTGCATGTCAAAATGGTGATAGCTATGTACGAGTGCTGTGGTGTGGCAGGGGCTACACCCTTACACTATGACTACCCCCCCCCGGTATGTCACTAGTCGGTGTACTACCCTACCCCACCTTACACGTTACACATGCTCCGCATGTTATGGACATGTCGTCCTATCACTAACTATTGGAGCTATCATCATGACTACTACTGCTAACGTTCGTATGACTGTAGGAACTTTACTGGGTACAGTTAATGGAGCAGCAACTACTGTTGCAGATACATTTGATACAGCAACTAAAGCCATTGGTATGGCTAACCTGTATGTATCAACTATGGCTGACAAACAACGCATTCGTACTAAATTAGAAATGCATACGTTTGTTAATAAATTAGCTGAAGAAACAGCTATGGTAGAAACTCTTCGTAAGAAAAATATCGAAGAATTCTGCAAAGATGAGCAGAACGCTACTATCTACAATACAGAATACAATAAGATTATTGATATCCTGTCTAAAAACTAAAACAAGAATCCCCAGAAATGGGGATTCAAAAATTCATTAGATAGTTCATCTAAAAAGTAGATAGTTATCTACTCAGGAGATAGAAATGGCAACACCAGATATCAAATCTGAAAGTCCAGAAGAAGCTTTAGAGAAATTCGCAGAAGCTGTAGCAAATCGTGCACTGGGTTCTGTCGGAATGGCTTATGAAACTCCTCAGAAACTTGAGGAAGAGTATCAGAAAGCCAAAGCTGAAATGCTTTGGTGGATTAAGTATATCCCTTAAAAACCAGACGCTCCGCGTCTAAAGGATTCGATGTGAATCCAATTATCATTGAACTTTTATCCTTTTGTTTGGGTTTCCTCACCGACGAGGTAACCCGTAAATCATCTAAATCTGGAGAGTACAAAATGTCTATCGAAAAATTCACCTTTGGTAAAACCAACGCTGCTTCTAACTCTGCTGCTAAAGCTGACAAACCAAAAGCTCAGTTCTGGCTGAACGTAGGTTATGTGGCTAATGAAGGCACTGAAGATGCTAAATTCATCAGTCTGCCTACTGGTATCCCACTGGATACTCAGGAACCATTGCCTACTAACAGCAGCAATGAAGACTTCCGTGCTATGCGTTGTGCACAGAATGACCTGCTTGCTCAACTCATTGAGTTTGCAGAAGGTCTGGAACCAGGTGCTGAAGGTGTTATTCAGCTTCAGGTTCAACTCCGTCGTGTCAAAGCTCCTGCTGAAGACATCAAGCCGGATGAGAATAAATATGCTCGTAAGCTGACTTTCTAATCAGCACATGGACTCCCTTCGGGGAGTCCTTTTATTTTAACTCGACGATAAACTATTCCTACTTTATCGACCACTTTTGACGAAGAAGACCTAAGAGGTAACTATGAGAAAACCGTATGGTTTTTGGTTAAAATCTGCACAAGAATTGGCTATTTGTTATACAGAAGAAGATGCTCAGTCTAACGGGTACATATATGTAAAACGCAATGGTATTACAGTGCTTTTACATGTGTGGATTTGGGAACAACTCAATGGCCCAATTCCAGATGGCTATGAGATAGACCATGAGAACGGTATACGTTGGGATTGCAGACCAAGTAACTTACGCTGCATACCAAAGAAGATAAACTTACGTAACTCAGGTAAGCAATCCAATAACTCCTCTGGAATAACTGGGGTGAGTATCATAACAGATAGGGGTAGAGAGTATTGGGTAGCTACATGGAGTGAGCCAGATACTAAGAAGAAGCGTATGAAACGCTTTTCAGTATCTAAGAACGGATATGAAGAGACTAAGCAATTAGCCATAGACTACCGTGAGGATGTACTCAGAGATTTAATTAAAAATCATGGGTATACAAATCGTCACGGTAAATGATTAGACATATATTAGAGGTAATGATGAACAACAAAATCAGTTGGCCTTTGACCATACTTTATGTGGTAGCACTCATTTTAATGGTAACAGTACCTGCCTTTGGTGCAGCATTAGTCATTGCTCATATGGCTTTCAATGCTATCACTGGTAACAGTGGCAGTGCTCGTGGACGTGATGAACCAAGTGGAGATATCTAATATGACATACGTAATCGTAGCTGTAGTGTGGTTAGTAGTGGGTGCATTCATCGGTCATCGCTTTGCGAGGATGAATGGATGAGAAAATCAATCTTAATGGGAACCAGAGAAGATGTTATTAAACGTCGTGCTAATCAACCAGTGCGTAATAGCGATGGTGCTGGAACATCTGTACCTGTTCGCCGTATCGTGACTTTCAATCACCCATGCTTAATGAACTCCCAATAGGGAGTTCTATTTTTTATTCCGAATAGGTAGACATAGATAGATATTGGAGATAGTTATGGGTATCCAAACGAAAGATATTGATAAAGTGACTGTACTCAAGTTCCTAAAAAATAATAAAGGAACATGGTGCACTCTACATAATGGCTTTAAACACAGCGTTGGTAATGCAATGCCAGAAGGCTTGCCAATTAAACTAAGGCTATCTGTAATGCGTAATTTAATTAACCGTGGTTTAGTCGATGGTTGCCCATGCGGTTGTAGGGGTGACTTCGAAATAACCCAGAAAGGGTTGGAGTATCTTAAAGAAAATGTTAAATGAAATTATTTGTATCCCTCAGCATAAGGCACATATTGCAGATAGGAATATTCGTATTCATCTGCCTATGCCTTTAGCTAATCCATTCTCTAAGAGTGAGAGACTGAACCAGGAAGATGTGGCAGTGGCTTATAAAGCATATCTGCGTAATCGTCTGGTATCTGGTGATAAGCTCATCACAGCAGAAATGGAAAGAATTGCTAGCTTTGTCATGGACAAAACTGGCTTACCTGTTGGCCTCATTGGTGAAGAACCAGAGGTTAATGTAATTCGTGAATTAATCCTAGAGGCAATAAATGGCTGACACAGTAATACTAGTAGATAGCCCAATTTGGGCTGACATCACGTTACGTAAGGCAGGAAAGTTCTTAGAACTGGAATTGGAACATATACCTGACGGTCTTGTAGAGAATCTACTGAAAACAAGATTAACTAAAAGGGAAGCTATTATGCTTCGTGACCAGTTAATCCAACATATTAAACGTATGGAGTAACAAATGTTGTATAGCACTGATTATGGAATATGCCCAATCTGCAACAAACGGAGAGGAGTTGCCAATCATAATAAGTGTTCCCGTATTCTTCAGAAGCGTAGAAATAAAGAAGAGTGGGATAACACTCTTAATTCACAGCGTGACTATGAGAATAAGAGAACTGCTAAAATAGCATCTACTCAGCTTATTCGCCGTAAGAATCACATTGAAGGATATCAGGGGGAATAATGAAAGTTATTACCTATAATACCCATAAAGTAGCACTCTATCTTAATCAGAAAATAGAAGTACCACTGTGGGTAAAATATATTGCAGCCTATCCTATGACCTATGGAAGTAGTAGTTCTGCATTAATTGGGTTTAGTCATAAACCTAAATTCACTAAGACTGGGATATGGAAAATACCATCTCAGTATAAAAACAGTAAGCAAGAACAAATAGGTATCATCCGTAACTTTGCTCCTGCTCGTAATGAAATTGAAGCCACTTTAAGTGAGGTAATAATACCGTGACTACTATCGTAGTATTACATGACCCATCATTCACTGATGTGGATAAGATGATGCGTAATATTGATTACGTATCTCAGCATAGCAAGGCATTTGAAGGTGACTTCGAGTTGTTCTGCGAGGCTGAATCACCACTGGTTCCTATCCTGAAAGAATCTGGACTGCCATTCAGTACAGAGAACTTCCCAGAGGAACCAGAATTCGTAATTACGTTCATATACGACCTGCATGACGGTTCTAAAGCTAGTGAACTAGCAATGAACCAGTGGAAATCACGTCGTCCTGTATGGCCTTTCCAGGTACTTAAGCCATGAAGACCAAAAAGACACGCAGTGACTATCTGCGTAAAGAACTCAAGTTCAAACATGCAGGTAAGGAGTATGTAGTCGTACTCCAGTGTACTCAGCGTAAGCTGCTTGAGGCAGCTAATAATGCAACCTTCGGTTGTGGTGCTCGTATTAATGCAGCCGAACTCTTCGACGTAACTACATTCAGAGAATCCTATGGCAAGTCAAAAATGTAAGTGTGGCAAAGGCTATGTATCCCAATGGGATAACAAGTGTGGTAATTGCCGAACCAAGAAGGAACAGAAAGACCATCAGTCTGCTCTACGTGACCTAGACCTGTATATTGCAGGCCGCCCTGAATTTAACATGACTCCACAAGAAGCTTACAAAGGCTTAAGGAAGCTATACAAATGAAAGAAATCTTCGTATTCGGTTCTAACCTGGCAGGCGAGCATGTAGGTGGTGCAGCTAAGACTGCATATAAGAAACATGGTGCTCGCTGGGGTATGGGCGTAGGCCATTATGGTTGCAGCTATGCAATCCCTACTTTGGATGCCAGTCGTAACCAGTTAAGTCTCGACGACATTGAAACATTCGTAGCTGGCTTCATTCTATATGCTGCTGCTCACCCAGAGTGGGACTTTAAAGTCACACGCATTGGTTGTGGTATTGCTGGCTTCAGTGATGCAGAAATTGCTCCCATGTTCCATAACGCAACTGGCAATTGCCTGTTCGACGAAGCATGGAAAGCTTTCCTGCCTAACAGTGATACATTCACTTACTGGGGAACATTCTAATGAAGATACGAGACATAGCATTCTACGTAGTCCTGTGGCTAGTAGCAGGCTCAGTGGCTCACGTATTGCTAGAACTAAGCAAATAGGTGCTCCGCACCTTAAGGAACCAAAAATGGCAGTATCTGTTGAGGATATTGTTGCCAAAAGGCACAACCAAAAGCTGGCTAATTATCACAAGCTTAAAGAAGCAGTTAATACTGCATTCGCTAGTGAGAATAATTGGTCAGAGGTAGAAATCAATGACTGGTGGAAGTGGGAACACTACATCAAAACACCAAGTATCACTGTTATATACAGGCCACCTGACCAGTATAAGAAACAGCGTAGCATTATCGTTCACATCAATTAAGCAAACTGGAGAATATGCGATGTACTCATCTATTGAACATCAGAAGCAACTGGAAACTCTGTTTAACAAGAATCAACTAATTCCTCGTATGAGGAAAGAGTTCGAAGACTCCAAAGACGTAGACTTTAAGGCATTTGCCGAGTATCTGGACATTGATTATAAGTTGCTCATTGATGCAATGGTTCAGATGGCACTACATAAACGTGCCGACCTGCCTACTCTGGTTGGCTCACTTATGAGCCACAGCCAAGACGCTCAGTATATTGCTGACTGTCTGCTGAAGATGGCAGAGAACGACTGCTTCAACTTTGACCCAAGCATTGACAAGTTCATTGTGCTGTATGGCATCAGTGAAGATGTACAGCTTGAGTTAGAAGCATTTCAGTATCCACTGCCTATCGTCAGTAAGCCAAAGCCTGTCCGGAATAACCGGGACACAGGCTACTGGAATACTAAGGGCAGTATCATTCTCAAGAAGAACCACCATGAAATGGATGTCTGTCTTGACCATATCAATCGTATGAACAACCAGCGACTTTGCATTAACTGGAAAGTAGCTAAGTTCGTTAAGAACTCCTGGGCTAACCTGGATAAACCTAAAGAGGGTGAAACCCGTCAGGACTTCGAAAAACGTGTACGTGCATTCGAGAAGTATGACCGTACAGCCAAGGATGTAATGGAGCTAGTGACTAAAGAAGGTAATAACTTCTCACTAGCTCACAAGTATGACAAACGTGGTCGTACCTATTCACAGGGCTATCACATCAACTATCAGGGAACCAGTTGGAACAAGGCTGTAATTGAGTTCGCTGATAAGGAGCTTGTTGATGATTAATCCTCACGCAGTTGAAGACTTTTACGCCCACAGAAAGCTGGTTCTGGAAAGAATCAAAGCTGCTTTAAAGCGTGAAAACGAACAAAAGAAACGTAAGTAAACCTACTAATGCGAGCCAAGTGGCTCAAGATGCTAAGGAAAATACAATGCAAACTTTCACCGCTAAACAATATCTGGCTATCGACATTGCTAATAACTTCGGTCTGGACAAAAAGACCTGGGACGAACGTCTGGAGTGGTTCGAAGAGAACAAAGAGAACCTGCTCAATCTGGTGGAATCAGCAGATGAACCAGCAATGTTCTATGCAGGTGTTGTTGCCTATCATGACATGCTGGATGGTAAGCCAATTGGCTATACCGTAGCACTGGATGCAACGTCATCCGGTCTGCAATTACTGTCATGCTTGACTGGTGACCGTAAAGCAGCAGAACTCTGCAACGTAGTGAACTACATGGGTGAGAACGGTAAACCTCTGCGTCGTGACGCATATACCGTTATCTATCGCACCATGCTGGACATCGTAGGCCAGTCTTCTCGTGTTAAACGTGATGACTGTAAGCAGGCAGTAATGACTGCATTCTACGGTTCAGAAGCAAAGCCTAAAGAAGTATTCGGTGAGGGTATCCTGTTACGTACCTTTGAGAACGTAATGGACACCTCTGCACCTGGCCCGTGGGCATTGAACAAGTTCCTGCTGCAATGTGGTAACCCGGATGCTATGTCATACCTCTGGGTACTGCCGGATAACTTCCACTGTCAGATTAAGGTCATGGTTCCTGAAGTACAAACTGTTAACTTCCTGAACAAGCCTTATGACATCACTCGTATGGTGCAAGGCACTGAAGAGAAGACACGTATGTTGTCTGCTAATACCACCCACTCCATTGATGGAATGGTGGTACGTGAGATGCTGCGTCGTTGTAACTATGACCGTGACCTCATCGCTGCTGTTCGTGAACTCTGCGATATTGGCCCAAGCGAGTATCCATTAATCTCTGGTAACTATGAAATGGTTACTGAGTTATGGAACCACTATGAGAAGTCTGGCTTCCTGTCTATGGCTATCGTTCCATACCTTGACCCGAATACCATTGCATTGGTTGACCGTCAGGTAGTAGCAGATATGCTGGACACTCTGCCTAAGAAGCCATTCCAGGTAATGACCGTACATGACTGCTTCCGTTGCCATCCTAACTATGGCAATGACTTACGCCGTCAGTACAATCAGATTCTGTCTGATATTGCTAAGAGTGACCTACTGGGCTTCATCTTGAGCCAGGTACTGGGGCAAGAATTCTCTGCTGGTAAGCTGGACAATGACATGTGGAAAGACGTACTGGAGGCTGAATATGCACTTTCTTAATAAAGTAGACAAGGGTAACTGCGTCTGTATAGGTATAGTAATTGGACTTGCACTAGGCTTATTCGCCTGGTGGTTACTAACGTAACAAATAGCCACTCCTTCGGGAGTGGCTTATTTTTTTCTTTGACTACATAATAAACGTGCTCATGCAGGATTGTCCTGATGAGCACTACTAATAGGATATATGATATGCCGACTCTCAAAGTTGCTTTTAACAAGACCACTAAGGTAGCTACCGTACTGGATGCCAGTGGTAGTGTACCTTCCGGTTCCGTAGAAATTGGAACCTTTGTTCACCCTGATGCTACTTACCCAGATAGTTATGTTATCTATCATGGTGTACGTGACCTGCTTTATAAACGTGATAAAGCAGACCCAAGTCAGGCTGGCTTCTGGCCTGATAACTATACTGACATGCAGTCAGTTACTATCACCAACTCTGCTACTCCACGCCTGATTATTAGTACGCCACTGTCTCGTGTGGTATCTACTATCGAGGGCGAGGATGTAACTCTTACTGTCGTAGTCCTGGGTGGTAAAGCACCTCTGACCTACGCATGGAAGTTCAAGGCAGATGGCTCAGAAGACTGGACTGATGTAGCCGATGCTGATGAAGCTATCCTGGTACTGGAAGACGTTGATAGTTCTAAAGGTGGTGAGTACAAGGTTATTGTTACTGACGCCAATGGAACCAAGGTTGAAAGTGTTGGTCTGGTTGCCGTGGGTGCTTATCCACCTCCACCAGCTCCAGAACTGACAGCTATTAAGGCTACGCCTACTTCCCTGTCCCTATCTGTAGCTACTGATGCTACCAACGGTAAGACTGTTGCTCTGTCTCCTACGCCAGAAGGTGCTGAACTGGGTACGTTGTCTATTAAGACTGCTCCAGATGCTGCACGAGCTACTGCTACCATCTCTGGTACTACTCTGACTGTTAAACCAGTAGCTGCTGGTGCTGCAACTTCTGTTGTAGTAACCAATGGCACTATTGATGTGACCATTGCTGTTACAGTAGCAGAGTAATGTGATTGTTTGTTTGGGTTGATAAACCCTGAATAACATTCCTTATCATCTTTGGCCTCCCTATGGGAGGTCTTTTTTTGACTCAATAAAACAGGAGCAGATAGATTTGGAAAAGAATCGCAGGAAGACACTCATTGAGCGTCTGCTTGCCCGTATCAAGATAATGGATATGGGCTACACCGTTAATGGTCAGCCGAGTCTCTGTCATATATGGACAGGTTCTCACTCTGGCAATGGACGAGGTGGACAATACGGGAGGATTTCCGTGAATGGGATTACCTCTGCCACGCATATCGTGGCCTATACCCATTATCACGGATACATCCCTTGCAAGATGCAAGTTGACCATCTCTGTAATAACCGTCTGTGCTGTAACCCTGAACATCTGGAACTCGTGACTCATCAAGAGAACCAGAAGAGAAGGGCTGCACGCCAAGCTAAGGGAAAGAAATGAAATCTGAAGCAAAGTTTGCTTTCTTCATTGGTGCTGTAGCTGGAATGTTTTTCATGGGGCTTGGTATGACCCATATTGGGCCGAATTCCAAAGCTAAGGTTGATAGCCTCAAAGCTGAATGCGAACTCAATATTCCACGTAATCAATCCTGTGTAATGCAGTTCGTACCGGAGAAGAAATGAAAATTACCCATCGTCATGCACCAAAGGAAATTCCTTTCGGTGATGTACCTGTGGCTGGAGGCTTCTTGTATGAGTGTGAGCCTTACGTGAAGTTCTTACTTCCTAACGGTATTCCAGCAGGATTAGACCTCACTACAGGTAAGTCTCAAGCGTTTCAGGCAAGTACCTTCGTTAATCCAATTGAAATGGAAGTTATCTACTAATGAGTCTGACTCAACAACAAATCATTTTCCTTCGTATGGTTCGTAGTGGTGGTGTAGTTACCATCAACAAAACCGCTAAGTCACTAAACAGGCTTGGCTTAATCAAGTTCAAGGTTCCTTTTGGTTGGCATCTGACTCCAGAAGGGAACCAGAAAATCAAAGAGATTATCGGTGAATAAATGAAAACTCTTATCGCTACTCTGCTGATAGCTACCTCAGTGTTGTCTTTTGGTGCTAAGGCATCTGGTAAAGAATCAGTAACCAATCTGATTGAAGCTGCCGAAGCTTATACCAGCAACAGTAAGGCCAACTATGTTGGTCAAGGTTACTTCATGGGCATGGTTCAGTTCTATGGCGACAGTGTTTATAACTGTGCACCAGAGGGCATGACCTACCGTGTAATTAACCAGAAAGTCGCACGTATTATCGTGTTCGACTCCGGTGTGCTGTCTATGAACAGTCCATTTGATGTAATGGATTATGCCTTCAAAAAGGCATTCCCTTGCACCAAAGCTTAATTATTTCATTAACTTAGGAGAGTAAGTAAATGGCAAACATTGATTCGCTTGTTGTGTGTAATACACGACAGGCTCGTAAGTTTATTATCCGTTCTCTGCTGGCAGGTAACGTTCCATTCCTGACTTCATCACCAGGTATGGGTAAATCTGCAATGATTCACTCTATTGCAGAAGAATTTGGCATGAAGTTGATTGACCATCGTCTGTCTACTTCTGCCCCGGAAGATATGTCCGGTTTACCCCGATTTACTGCCGATGGGCGTGCAGAATTTGCACCGTTCAACGACCTGTTCCCTCTGGAAGGGGATAAAGTACCGGAAGGTTATAACGGCTGGCTGCTGTTCCTGGATGAGTTTAACTCAGCCAAAAAGGAAATAGTTGCTGCTGCTTATAAGCTAATTCTCGACCGTATGACTGGTCAGAAGAAACTGCATCCGAATGTCATGATTGTCTGTGCTGGTAACAAAGCAACTGACCGTGCAATCGTTAACCCTATTGGTACTGCAATGCAGTCTCGTGTTGTCCACTTCGAAATGGAACTGAACTTTGACATCTTTGTTGAAGATGTAATGATTCCAAACGGATGGGATGAGCGTCTGGTCGCATTCCTTCATGCCAATACATCGTATCTGCATGACTTCGACCCTGCTCATAAAAACAAAACGTTCTGTTGTCCTCGTACCTGGGACTTTGTTAACAAAGACCTTAAAAACCAGCCTCCTGGGGCTTTACCTGATGAAGACTCTATCTACTATGCCGGACACGTTACGGCTGGTAAGGCTACAGAGTTCGTACAATTTACTCAGGTATACAACCAACTGGTCACTATTGAGCAGGTTGTCAAAGACCCAATGAATGCTCGACTACCACAGGATAACAACCTGTGTTGGGCTACGGTTATCTACCTGGCTAACAAAACTACTGAGGATAACTTCGCAGATATCATTCAGTACATTGAACGCTTTAAAACGTTCTCTCACCGTATTCTGTATTTCCGTGCTACTGGTAAACAGTGTCCTGATTTACAGAGCACACCGGAATGGCGTAAAGCTGCTTCGAATATCTCCAAGTATCTTCACGGGTAAACTATGCAACTGAACCAGATACCTCAGCACACACTTA
>Ga0247725_1000177_pt1 | contig 69925 bp, 66 predicted proteins | sample OKSTACKMCFT3sol_FD_183021 | JGI IMG/M metagenome (GOLD analysis project Ga0247725, IMG submission 183021) | Subsurface sediment microbial communities from gas well in Oklahoma, United States - OK STACK MC-FT3-sol | ecosystem: Environmental > Terrestrial > Deep subsurface > Rock core/Sediment...
CGATTTACAGCTGATTCGCTGCGCGCACAATATAGCGGAGGAATTTGTCGAACGTTTAGTGCCACAGTTTGATACGCAGAAAGTATTTGGCGTAACTGTCCAGAATTTTTTCGATTTTGCAGAGATGAAATTTAAAGCCGGAGAAGAGATCTATTTACCTAAGGTATATGCCTTACAAGAATAGAACCTAAGGTGACCTTCTGGTCCTCACTGCAGGAGTATCTGCTGTGCGCTGGACCATGCAACAAAGCCATAAAGCGCCGTACTTTAAGCTGAGCGCCCTAACTGATGGGCCATAAAAAAAGGCAGCTGCGATGCAGTTGCCTTTTTTTGTGTTGTGACCGGTGAAATCAGATTAAATCTATTAACTCCGGTAACTGTAATTAGAAATTACAGAACAACGATTTTCTCAGCCTGTGGGCCTTTTTGACCTTGTGTTACAGTGAACTGTACACGTTGGCCTTCTTGCAGAGTTTTGAAACCCGTGCTAGAAATTTCGCTGAAGTGAGCGAAAACGTCTGGACCTGAAGCCTGTTCGATGAAACCGAAACCTTTAGTTTCGTTGAACCATTTTACTGTGCCGGTAGTTGTATTAGACATGGTATATACCTGTATTTAATGAAATTAATATGCCTGGTTTCAGGCGGTGGTGCTGTAAGAGATGTTTTAACTTATGAATACAGGACGTACTAAAACAACAGTAACATTCGTTGTGGTGCATAAATAATGAACAGACTAACAAAGCAAGGCCAGTGTATAGGTTTTCAGAGCAGTGTCAAAGCTTATTTCACTACGTTATTAAAATAAGCAGTTTTATTCCCAAATAGCCTCCAGATGAGAACTAGACTGCATCTAGAAAATCAGGTGCACAAATAACCTTCAACATCAGCTACAAACTGCTGAATGACTTCAGATTTGGCTGGCTTTCTGTAGTAGTTAATCTTGTCACTGATTGCCTGATCTTCGACATAATTCATAATATTGGATGTCAGTAAACCTATGAAACATTGTTTATCACGACTGCGGATCCAACGGGCCAATTCCAGCCCATTACGCCCCGGTAGATTGTAGTCCAGCGAATACGCATCAAAGTGGTGCAGTTCTATCAATGCCATGGCTTCTTCGGCACTGCCTGCCGTCGAACAACTCCAGTCCGGTCTGAACGACTGCACATAGCCTCTGGTCAACATTAAGCACACCTGACTATCATCTACTATCAAGATTTTAAAAGGCATAAGTCTGTTTCAACCTCTTCCATGTTACCCAAACAGAAAAACTCCATGGTCTTTTACTGTAGCTATAACTTTTCCATTACTCCAGTTATGCAACAAGATGATGTCTTTTGAGAAAGCATGGGCAGGTTTGGTTCAGGGTCCGGTGCTAAAGAGCTTAGAGCCCGTGAAGCAAAGCCTCTAACTGTCGAAACTCCGGGCGACTACTGACCTTCTGTTGTATACATAACTGCACTACAGCTGTAAATCTTTGTTCAAATTCTTCGGACTCTCTGGCTGACAGCAAACTTTGCATATCCAGTAACCAATAACCAAAAGCACGAACTTCCAGCGCACAAAACAGCTGCTGTTGTTTTTGTGGCAGGGCATGCAACGCAGTAGCAGCGCCAAAGTCGCCCAGATACAGCTGTTGCTCTTGATTCACCAGCATATTGTGCGCATACAAGTCGCCATGTGTGATCTGCTGCTGATGCAAATGCGCCATCACGCTCACCACCTGCTCAGCCAGCTGTTTCAGCTGCAACAGCGTCAGGTTTTGGCCTTGCGTAAACGTATCGCGGGTGCAGGTATCAAAAGAGGGCGGTTGCCCCAATACAGAAAAAGACGCTGGTACCAGATCCATCACTAAGCCAGGTAAATCGCAGTCCTTTAATTTTGCTTTAACGGCTATTAAATTCGGATGCTGACCTGCATTCAGGTAGTTATTCATCTCATCTTTTGGACAACCATCACTGGTGATCCAGCCTTTAAACTGCTTTAACGCCACCAGCTCTGGCTCTCGCGCAAAACGCGCCTGATAAATCACACCGGACGCGCCTTCACCTAGTTTTTCGAACAACTGATAATCCGACAAACTATGAGCAGTAATAGCCACAGCCTCAGGCACAGGACAAGCAGGGTTTGCCCCCAGCGCCAGCCAGGCTAATTTTGGCAGTTCAAATAACCAGTCAGGAAAAGACTCAAACTTGTTCAGCGATAAGCGTAATAAGCCCAGCTCACGGCATTGCTGCATCGAATCCGGTAACGAAGCCAATTGATTACCGGCCATCGCCACTTTACGCAGTTTTTTGTAGCGTCCAAAGTCATCAGGTAATGCTGTCAGCTGATTGTCTGTCAGGATCAGCCACTCCAATTGTTCAGGTAAGCAAGCTTCGGCAAAGTCCGTCAGCTTATTGCCTTTAAAACTGACCATCACCAGCGCAGGACAAAGGCTTAACACTTCAGGAATATGGCTGAACTTGTTAGAGGTTAAAAACAAACGTTTCAGCTTTTTAAAACGGTGCAAATCAGCAGGTAAATCCGTGAGCTGATTGCCGGATAAATCCAGAATTTCCAGGCTATCGGCAAAACGGTATAACCCGGCTGGAAATTCGTTCAAGCCCGCAGAAAGATTAATACGGCTTAATGGCGCTGTGGTCTGCGCTAAAGTTTCAAGGTTATACATCTTATTCCAACCCGCTGAAAAAGCCGGATTGTACAGTGCAGAACCCAATTCGGCAAAACAGACTCAGTCTCCCTTGAGATCTGTCCAGACTAAACCAATATCAATTTAAGCTTTTACAAATCAGGCACAACAGGAGAGCTTTATGAGCAACACTTACACCCCACCAAAAGTCTGGACATGGGACAGCCAAAACGGCGGCGCCTTTGCCAATATAAACAGGCCCGTCTCTGGCGCAACCCATGACAAAACTTTGCCTGTTGGCGAACATGATTTACAGCTGTATTCAATGGCAACGCCAAACGGTGTCAAAGTAACAATGCTGCTGGAAGAGCTACTGGAAGTTGGCCATCAAGCTGCTGATTACGACGCCTGGCTGATCAACATTCGTGATGGTGACCAGTTTGGCAGTGGTTTTGTCGCCGTCAACCCAAACAGTAAAATTCCGGCTTTGTTTGATCGTAGCACCGGGCTACGGGTTTTTGAATCCGGGTCAATTTTGCTGTATCTGGCAGAAAAGTTTGGCGCTTTTTTGCCAAAAGATTTGGCCAAACGCACTGAAGTAATGAACTGGCTGTTCTGGCAAATGGGCAGCGCACCTTTTGTTGGTGGTGGCTTTGGTCATTTTTATGCCTATGCCCCGGAGAAATACGAATACCCCATCAACAGATATGCGATGGAAACAAAACGTCAGCTGGATGTGTTGGATCAACAACTGGCGAAACATCCATTTGTCGCAGGCGATGAGTACAGCATTGCCGATATGGCGATTTGGTCCTGGTATGGCGCTTTGGTGCTGGGCCGGGCCTACAATGCAGCCGAATTTCTGGATGTGCAAAGTTACCAACATCTGCAACGCTGGGCGAAACAAATTGATGCACGCCCTGCAGTACAAAGGGCGGTGAAGGTGAATCGCAACTGGGGTGAAGCCCACGAGCAGCTGCCGGAACGTCATAGCGCAGCGGATTTTGATAGCATCCCTAAAGCTTAATCCGTCCGGTTGGCAAAAGGCAGGCTGTCTTGTGCCTCCTGCCGATACTGCACTATAGCCCGTTGCTCCTGCAGGCAGTAACGGGCTATAGCTTCATTGATAGCCTTGTGTTCTGCTTTTTCAGTAAAGTGATAAAAGCCACGTCGAAGTACTGGTGCAAAACCACGTTGCAGTTTATGTTCGCCCTGAGCTCCGGCATCAAAAAACTGCAGTCCCTGTGTGATGCAATACTCTATACCGCTGTAATAACAGCATTCAAAATGCAGGAAGTTAAAGTCTTGTTCGGAGCCCCAATAGCGGCCATACAAGGTAGTGCCTGACTGAAAACACAAAGAGGCAGCCACCATTTTTTCATCGGCAAAAGCAGCAAATACCACAATCTGATGTGCCATCGTCTGACCCCAACGCCAGAAGGTGTCCGCCGTTAAGTAGCCATTATGGCGGGAACGCTTTTGGTAAGTGTCGCAGTAAAACCGATAAAACTGCTGCCAGAACGCTAAATCCAAATCGGTACCGCTTAAGGTTTTCAGCACCACCCCCTGCTCTGCCACCGCCGCTCTTTCTTTACGGATTTGTTTGCGTTTGCGTGCGGTCAGTACAGCCAGAAAATCGTCAAAAAGTTGAAAGTCCTGATTGGACCATAAAAACTGCACATCAAAACGTTCAATAAAACCAGCGTCACGAAATGCCTGCTGATCACAAGGTTCAGCATAAAGACATTGCAGATGGCTTAATGGCAAAGCCAGGTTGAGTTGACTGACCCCCTGCTGCAACCAGTGCAGCAACTGCGCTTTATCCACACCAGCGGCCAGCCCCAAACGTGGGCCTTCTGCCGGGGTAAAAGGAATTGCCAGCAATAACTTAGGGTAATAGTCCAGACCGTAGTTTTGATAAGCTTCGGCAAAAGACCAGTCAAACAGGTATTCGCCATAGGAATGCAATTTGATGTAAGCGGGCACAGCGGCGATCAGTTGATCGTCTTGCCTGACCACAAAGTGCCGCACCAGCCAGCCGGTTTGCCGGCCTAAACTGCTGCCAACACTAGCACCTAATTCCAGCGCCTGTAAAAACTCATGGCGGGTAAAAGGGTAATCTGCCGGGAATAAAGCATTCCAGTCCGCGGCTTTGACTTTACTGATGGAATCAAGCCACTGCAGCTGCATATCAGGACCTTAACAAAGCAATGCGGCCAGTTTTGACCACTTGTTTATAAATACGAGGCTCCGGGGCCAACACATACAAATCTCCATTGAGGCCTGTCAGTTGGATTGGCACCAGACTTTGTCGAGCCACATCGGCATTGGCCTCAATATGCGCAGCTTCGCCATGCACTGGTACAGCGATTTGAGGTTTGACCCAGCTGTACAATAACTCCAGTTCACCGCGGCATGGATGCCCTGAAACGTGAATAGGCAATTCAGTGTCGTGGCTTTGTAAGGTTTGAATGTCACGTTGCTGAAATTGCTGCACCAGCTTTTCAATAAAAGCTTCATTGCCCGGAATGATAATGGAGCTGAAGATGACTAAATCACCGCCTTCGAGCGACAACTCACGCTGCATATCAGCGGCTAAACGGCTTAAGGTCGCTTTAGGTTCACCCTGACTGCCGGTCGCGACCACTAAAACTTCTTCTTTGGGTAAATAGCCTAAATCATTGGCGTCTATCAGATGAATATCGTCAGGCCAGTGCCCTGTAGCACGAGCAGCACCCACCATATTTTGTAAAGAGCGGCCCAAAAGCGCCATATATCGGCCGGTTTTATTCGCCACCCGGCCAAGCGCTATTAAACGCCCGACATTGCTGCTAAAACCACTGACTACCACACGGCACTTTGCCTCGCTTATCACCTGCAACAAGGCTTGATAACAGTCGTGTTCTGATACAGAAAAACCTTCACGCAATGCATTGGTGGAGTCACAGACCATAGCTGTGACATTTTCCTGAGCTAAACGCTGAAACACACGAGGTTTAAAGGCTTTCCCTGTCATCGGTGTTGCATCTATTTTCCAGTCGGCTGTATGAAACACCGAACCTGCGTCAGTGCGGATCATCAGGCAATGAGGCTCAGGGATGGAATGGGTAATAGAGAGAAACTGCACCGCAAAAGGGCCTATATGTTTGGTGTCACCGGTTTTAACTTCAATGATAGGTACTTTATCTAAAAGCCCTACTTCGGCAAGCTTACGACGCAAAATTTCAGCCGTAAAAGCAGTTGCATACACAGGGCATTTAAAACGGGGCCAAAGTGCTGGCAAAGCACCTATATGATCTTCATGGGCATGGGTAATAATGATGCCGGCCAGATTCTCCGGTTGTCTGGCAATAAAAGCCGGATCGGCCGCCACCACGTCAGCCTTAGTCAGGCCATCAGGCTGCAGTGGACTGTTAAAAGTCACACCACAATCCACCATCAGCCAGTAACCGGCATGACCATATAAATTCAGGTTCATGCCAATTTCGCCTGTGCCACCCAAAGGCAAAAACCACAAATCAGCGCGGCCCGGTATTAAATCCACAATCACAACTTCCTGCGCTTTTCACAACCACTATTCACAATACGGCTAGTGTAAGCTGATTGGCCCAGTCAGCCTAGTAATAAAGCAGCCTGGCGATAAAGGTAGCCTAACAATAAAGATCGCATAGATGCTTAATGCACAGGTCCGGCGCTTTGATCAATTTGCTGTTGCAGCGATTTGGCAAAACCCAACAAAAACACCACCTCAGCCATCACAAACAAAGGCCCAATCAATAACCCGACCAGATCATCGACAAAAGCCGGTTTTTTGCCTTCAAAATAATGCCCGATAAATTGCAAAACCCAACCCAATACAAATACAGCAACAGACCAGCCTAGCCAGGCAGTTGTGCTGCTCAGTGCAACCAATTGCAGCGCCAGCGCATAACAGCTAGCGCTAAACACCAGCATTACCAGCCCCATACTGACACTTAAACGGAAATAAAAAACCAAAGAGCCAGCCAGCAGCAGATGAGTGGCTGTAATACCCGCTGCTATCTCGAACGATAATAAACTAAACAACGCAACCACAATCAGCGGGATACCGGCAAAATGGGTGTAAATATTGCGCTGGTCTCTGTGGTAATGAGCGTACTGAATTAAATGTTCTGATAAGGTTTTCATAGGATTCTCCTTAGTGAAAACAACACTCTAAGGCAGAAGTTAATCTAAGCTCTGTCGGATAACTGACAATCAGGCCACTTTAATTCAATGGCATTTCTGCAGCTTGTTTTAACAGCTTCGGATCCAGTACTTCAATTTCACCATAACTGGTTCGGATCACCCCATTTGCTACCAGTTGCTGCAGTAACTGATTAATAGTCTGGCGTGATAACGACAATAATTGCCCTAGCTGCTCTTGCTGCACAGGGATCAGGTAACGCTCATCTTGCTGATGCAAACGACATAACATTAATAAACGCCTGGCCAGACGCACTGAAGCGGGTAACAAACTCATATCTTCCAGCGCTTGAAACACCAAACGCATTTTTTCAGTCAATAACTGGCCAAAGCGTTGCCACCAAAGCGGGTCTTGCTGCACTAATTGCTGCAAAGCTGAATTGTTCAACTGCAGCAACTGACAAGCCACACTGGCGGTAGCGTCATGAGTGCGGGCTTTGCGGTCAAATAAGGCTATTTCACCTATCCAGTCACCGGCTTCCACTATGGTCAGCAAAGCTTCGCGGCCTGAACTGTGCACACCTGCTATCAGCAAAGCGCCGGATAACAACACATAGATACCATCAAACTCATCACCGCGACTGAATAAACGTTGCCCTGCACCCAGTTGCACCAGTCTGGCATGAGTTAACAACTGCTGCTGTTGGCTGGCAGACAAAGCAGCAAACCAGTGGCTGTGCTCCCGAAGCTGTGTAGCAAAATGGTCGGACATAACTAAACCTGAGCCTATCAAGCTGAATAATTCAAACTGTGCACAAGGTAGGAGATCCGGATAAAATCAGCAAGCACAGCAGCTCAGCATTCAATCCAAAACAGGAAAACAGATGAACAGAAGACAATTTTTAATAGCAGGTGCAGGTATTACTGTGGCTGCAGCTGCAGGATTGGAACTGGGTAGCAGAGGTTTTGAAGCCCATTGGGATGCATTAATAGAGCAACTGCAATGGCTGCAGAATAAAGAACTGACCAGTAGCGGCAGCTGGAATCCAAGCCAGGTATTTCAGCATCTGGCGCAAAGCGTTCAGGGCTCATTTCAGGGTTACCCTGAACATAAAGCAGCCTGGTTTACCCACAGTATTGGGCCTGTTGCTCTTAAAGCCTTTAAAACTGCCGGCGCTATGCATCATCCGCTGGATGAAGTGATCCCAGGCATGCCGCAGCTTGACGCAACCATACCAACACAACAGGCCTTGCAGTCCTTGTTACAGGCCTTAGAGCAATTTACACAAAGCACCACTCTTACCCCACATTTTGCCTACGGAGTGCTGAATCATCAGGACTATCAGGCCGCTCATGTCATGCATATCCGGCAGCATTTACAGCACATTCAAAGTAGCTGAGTTCATAGCTCAGGGCGGCGGCGCTTTATGCTGTAGCGCCATCCTGCTGCGCCGTTTTGTATTGCATAATGCGATACAAATTCTGGTTGATCCAATCCGTCATACTTTCCACTTGTTTAGCTATTTCGCTGCCCATAGGCGTCAGACTGTATTCCACATGAGGGGGAACAACTGGGAATGACTTGCGGGATACAAAACCATCCTGTTCAAGGGCTTGCAGCGTCTGCGCCAGCATTTTCTCACTCACCCCTCCTATTTTCCGCCGCAGTTCGCTGAATCTGTGAGTCCCGGCCAGCAAAGCCACCAGAACCAATACAGCCCAACGACTGGTGACGGTTTGCAACACCTGACGGGAAGGACAATTTGGCGAAAACACCATGCCAGGTCGTTCTAATAAAGATGCTAATCCCGGGACAGGCAGATGCTGTTCTTTTTCTATTGCGGACATAGGACACTTACCTTTTTGTGCGTACTTACTAAAAGAAATTGTGATTGATAGTATGCACAACGAACTTAACTCACAAGGTAAATATGATGATTGCAATTACAGGTGCTAATGGTCAGCTCGGTCGTCTTGTGATTCAGCAATTGCTGAACACAGTACCTGCTTCACACATTGTTGCTGCAGTGCGTAACCTCGAAAATGCACAGGATTTAGCCACTTTAGGTGTACAACTGCGCCTGGCCGACTATGACCAACCCAGTAGTCTGCTGAACGCTTTTCAGGGTGTAGACAAAGTACTGTTGATTTCCTCCAGCGAAGTGGGCTGGCGTGTACCTCAACATAAAGCTGTGATAGAAGCAGCCAAACACGCAGGTGTAAAACTACTGGCTTACACCAGCCTGCTGCACGCCGACCGATCTACCATGGCTCTGGCCGGTGAACATCTGGCGACAGAACAGTTATTAGCGGACTCCGGCTTGCCTTACACTCTGCTGCGTAACGGCTGGTATAGCGAAAACTACTTAGCCGCTATTCCGGTCGCGCTAAAATATGGAGCATTAGCGGGTTGCGCTAAAGAAGGGCGTATTGCTTCAGCAAGCAGAGCTGACTATGCCGCTGCGGCTGCCGCAGTGTTAACCAAGGAAGATCAGGCCGGGCTGGTGTATGAACTGGCTGGCGATGAAGCTTATAGTCTGACTGAACTGGCGGCCGAAATTAGTCTGCAATCCGGAACAACAGTGGTCTATCAGGACATGGCGGAAGCAGATTATTACGCCATGTTACAACAAGCAGGTTTGCCTGATGGTTTAGCCCATATTCTGGCGGACTCAGATACAGCGGCCTCAAAAGGCGATTTGTTTGATCAGAGCCGCCAACTAAGCCAACTGACGGGTAAAGCAACCCAGTCATTAAAAGCAGCAGTGGCCGATGCGCTAGCACTAAAAAACTGAAGGTATTGCTCCGTGAAACGACAGTCTGAGCTACAGACTGTCTTTTTTAATTCAGTTATAAAGGGCTGACAGCTGGGGCTACAAAAGCCGGAATATGCCAACACTCTGCCCCAACAGCTGTTGTTGCTGCCATATGCTGCGCTACGACCTGGTCGACAATAGCTGTAGCCATCAGCGCCATCTGATCAAAGTTATCTATGCCGTTATTAGCAAAACCTTTACGGGTGCGGTGAATATTAAATTTGTCAGAGAAGCTGCGGCCAAAAGCCTGTTCCACTCCAGATTTTCCCAGCATAAAACCATAGAGACCACCCCAGGTTGCAGCCGGATTATCTGAATCCCACCCCGCCAATACAGCTATTTTTATTGTCTCCTGCATATCGCCTTCGCCATAAAACAAGCTGACCAAACTGGCGGCAAAGTTAATACCAGCAGCAAAACAGCCATTGCAATACAACTTTTTGCCGGTAATTTCATAACCGTCTTTTGCCTCTACCTGATAACGCTGATACAGCTTGTCTCTGGCCTCTTCCCAAGGCATTCCGGACTGATACAAAGACCAGACATAATCAAACATCTTGGCCGGATACTGGTTTGCTGGCAGCTCAGCGCGAGCCTGATGAGCAATTCGCAGCAATTGCGGTTGAATAGCTTTGGCAGGATCCACTGCAGCTGAGAGCGCATGCATCACCACATAAAAATTAGCGATATCCGCAGCCTCAGCATAAGCCGTAGTACGTATAGGTAAATAGGCCAGTTTGGACGCTATATCAGGGCGAAACGGCGCCAGAATACCAAAAAGCTCAGTGGTCAGTTGGGCATCAATCATATCGTAGTGCGGGTTATTCGCGGGCATACCAGTATAGGGCGGCAGAATATTTTGCTGCATTAAATCAAAAGCTTGCTGATTTGATACCCATAAGAAGTTTTCTGGTTTGCCTTCTGCGGTTTTAAATGGTGTTTCTGAATCTTTGTAAATATGTGCCAGCCAACCATCGCGTATTTGTTCTGCGCTGAGCTGTGGTTGTTTGCTGTCGTGCATCAGTTTCAGATAAATGTATTCAATATCGCTGTCATCATCCGAACCCCAGACTTCATCTTTATCTGCCACTACCCAATCAATAGTGTCAGATAAATTACTTGGAATACCCTGGCCCCAGATACTGGGCTGATCTTTTTTTTGCCAGTCCTCACGGCTATAAAACTGTCCTGCTGGTCCCTCACCACCAATTTTATCCATTTCTGTGACCAACCCGGTCCAGTTGGCAATACTCAGCCCCAGCCAAAAACCATGCACTTTGTCGGCGTATAGCTTTTTATCCAGTTTGTGGGCCTTAACGGGCAATGACTGACAAAAAGAAGCGGGGGCAATGGATGCTACTGGGTGTTGAGCATGGACAGCAAAGCCCATCAGTAACATAGTTAACGACAGACGAACTAACACAAGATACATCGTTGATTTCATTTCAAACTCACCATGAAAGCGCTTGCATGGTTATCCACTCTATCTGATCTTCTGTCAAGTAAAGTAGCGTCCCGTCCGTTAGCTTAACGTTTCAGCTCTGCCAGAATGTAGAAATAAGTGCTTTCTTTATCATTGCTCTGAAAGGCGTAAGAGCTGCCAAAACGCCACCAGTTTTGCATTTGCATAGTGTTGTAGGTGGCAATAAAAGAATCAGGTTGATACTTATAACCGCGGATTTCACAGATACTGGTTTTGCAGGACACTGAACTCAGTTGTAGTTTGGCGGCATTTTCGTGAAGAGCAAAATAATCCTGAACCTTTTGTTCAATGTCATAAGCCCATTCACTGTCAACCTCTTCAGCCTGATGCTGATTCAGATAATCAACAGCCCTACCTTTTTGTTTTGCCATCAGACTGGCAAAAGGTTCAGGTAAAAAAGACTGAGCTTGCTGCAAGCTGAGGGTGCTTAAGGAAGGTTTGCTGCCCTGTTCTGCTGTTTCAGGCAATCCCATCTGGCGCTGTTCAGCAACATCAAGCTGCAGATCTTTGGCAACTAGTTGTTGTTCTAAGTCACTGACACGTTGCTGCAGTTGCCTGAGTTCGTTCCGATCGGCCAGATCCTCAACGGCTAAAGTTTGAGGTTGTGACTTTGGTTCATCTGGCTCTACAGTGCATTGCGGCGCTAAAGTAGCCTGACTTTCTGTAACCACAGAGCTCTCTGCTTTACTGTCGCTGCCCAGCTGCATGCCAGACACCAGACCTATCAAAAATACAAAAGCAGATAACAACAACATATGATGTGTTTTCACGCTGACTCCAACTGAAAATTCCTTTTACAGAGCCAGACTACCAGCTACATCAGAAAAAGCCAAAATCTTGTAACGCCCCTCTAAACTCAGATGAAGCAGGTAAAAAGTACCGTAAACAACAACAACGCTACAGAGAGAACTCCAGCTATGGCATTGCTATGCTAGAGTTAAATCAACGACTTAATTCATTCTCCTATGCAGGGGATCTGAGAAATGCAGCAGAAAAACGGGGAATTATATGACCTTTAGTTTAGCTCCGGCAGCTTTGGCTGAAACCACACTCAAAGATGCTGTGCAGGAGGATCAGAGCCTGCGGGATATCACTGAACTGGCCTGTTATATCTGTGATGCACCGGTGGCTTTGGTGACCCGGGCAGATGAAACAGAACTGAATTTAATTGCAAAAGTTGGTTTTTCCGGTGCCTCTGTATCAGTTAAAGAGTCATTTTGCGTGTATGCAATGGAAACACCAGATGCGGTGATGGTGGTACCTGACGCCACTTTGGATCACAGGTTCAGTGCTAACCCTATGGTGGTTACAGGGCCAGGCTACCGCTTTTATGCAGGCTCACCGCTGATTGATCCCGAAGGTGAAGTCATAGGTACTATCTGTGTTTTTGATTATGTGCCTAAGCAACTGAACCAGCGGCAGATAAGCTGTTTGCAGGCCTTATCCAGACAAGTGATCGCCATGTTGGAGCTGAAAAAAATCGGCGAACAATTGCATAAAACCAGCATGACGGATGCGCTGACAGGGGTAAATAACAGAAGAGCTTTTGATCTGCGGTTTGACGCCGAATTTGCCCGCTGGCAAAGAACAGGCCAGTCATTTGTACTGGCGCTGATTGATATTGACCACTTTAAGAGTTTTAACGACAGCTTTGGCCATGCAGCAGGCGATCAGGCATTGAGCCAGGTCGCAGCTCTGTTTCTGCGCCACAGCAGAAACTACGACTTTTTCGCCCGTTATGGTGGCGAAGAATTTGTGCTGATACTGCCAGGTACAGACACGGCATCGGCCTATAAAACGCTGGAAAAGCTAAGACTGGTGATCGCCAACCATGAATGGCCATTACGCCAGTTAACAGTCAGCATAGGCTTAGCCAGCGTTGACGCCTTTAATGACAAAAAGCAGCTGATCGAAGCCGCCGATAAGGTGTTGTACAAAGCCAAAACTCAGGGCCGCAATCAAACCAAGCTGTTCTCCACACTGTAAGAGATCTGTTCATACAGAGCCGATCTCAAGACCTCAGAAAAACTGAGGTCTTCCTTCCAAAGATGCAATTGGATCATAAATCAGAGCAAGAGCAAACTATGTCTAGTCCGGTGCTTTGCTTTACAAAGGTGCCTAAACCTTAAACACATAAAGGATTTTGATGATGATGATCCCAAGCCGCTATAGCCCCTATGTATTTTCATTTTTTATGTCGTTACTGATGTCTGGTGTGATGTCGTTTTGTATCACAGCGCTGAACCTGGGTTGGGTGACTGACCTGCTGTTGCTGTGGCTGAAAGCCTGGTCTGCTGCTTTTGTCATCGCCTTTCCGACCATAGTGCTGGTGACACCACTGGTGCGCAAACTGGTTACTTTGGTGATTAGCGCACCTAAGCAAAATGGCCTGGTCTGACAGGAGAAGAAGATCATGATTGAACTGCAACAACTGACAGCCGCCATACTGATTGGCACTGGCGCCACTTTAGTGATGGATTTATGGGCCTGGTTGCTGAGCACTGTGTTTAAAGTGCCTTCGATGAGTTTTTGTCTGGTCGGACGCTGGATTGGCCATATGAGATCTGGGGTGTTCCGGCATCAGAGCATTGGCAAAGCCGCACCACAAAAAGCTGAATGCCTGATTGGCTGGGTCAGTCATTACATCATTGGTATCGCCTTTGCGCTGCTTCTGATTTTACCTAACGATGGTTTATGGCTGCAAAATCCCAGCCTGTGGCTGGCACTGTTGGTGGGTATGGCTACTGTGGTATTTCCTTTTTTCCTGATGCAACCCGCTTTAGGTTCAGGCATAGCAGCATCAAAAACATCTTCACCAGCAAAAGCCCGCTTGAAAAGCTTGCTGACGCACTGCGTTTTTGGCCTTGGCTTGTATTTGTCTGGTCGCTTATTCAGTATGCTGTAATCTTTTAGTTCAGGAGCCTGGTGTGTGGATATTTATCAGCTAAAAACCTTTGTCACAGTAGCGGCTGAAGGCAGTATTACCAAAGCTTCTGAACTGTTGTTTTTAAGCCAGCCCGCTGTCAGCGCCCATATTAAAGCACTGGAGGATGAACTGGGATTGCAGCTGTTTAACCGCACCGCCAAAGGCATGAGCCTGAGTGCTCAGGGTTTAGCCTTATTAGCCAAAGCCGAACAGCTGCTGCAACTGCAAAAAGAATTGCTGCTGGATGCCAAACGCTTAAAAGGCGAATTGCATGGTTGTATCCGGCTGGGATCCAACCGTGGATCCAGCGCTAAATTACTCGGACAACTGTTGAATCAGCTTTCAACCCTTTACCCACAGTTAGATATCCGCATGCAATACGGTAGCTCAGTAGAAATACAGCAAGCAGTTCTGCAAGGCAAAGTTGATGCCGGCTTTTATACCAGCATCAAACCGGATCAAGCGCTGCATACTATCGAAGTGGACAGTTATGGGATTTATATTGCTGCCCCTGCTGCCTGGGTAAATAAAGCCACTCCACCTGACTGGCAACAATTGGCCCAGTTGCCCTGGGTCTTACCAGAGCCGGATACCTGCTGTGGCCGGGCTGCGGCAACGCTTTTTGCCAGCAAAGCTTTTTATCCGGAAAAAGTCATTAAAGTGGATCAGGAACAGATGACCAGAGCCCTGATAGCAGGTGCTGTGGGCATAGGTTTATTGCATTCCGACAGCGCATTGGATGCTGAACTAAAAGGCGAAGTGCAGTTGCTTGGCCAAACCGATCAACAGGTCAAACTCTGGTTTTCCTGCCAACAGCACAGAATGCAGCAACCTCAACTAAAAGCTGTGATTGAATTAATCCAACAGCTGGTGATTAAAGCCTGAGCTTACTCTGTAAGCCAACTGAATACAGTCACCAAAATCCTGATTAACCTGAACTCGGGATAATGCCACAAAACAGGTCTGCCACAACTTCGCCTGGTTTCGTTATAGTAAGGACGAAGAAAGGAGCGGGAGTACACAATACATAATGAGTTTTGCCAATTATTAGGCATCCGCTATCCCATTATTCAGGCGCCTATGGCCGGTGTTTCGACACCAGAGCTGGCGGCAGCCGTCCCAATGCCGGTGCTTTAGGCTCCATTGCTATTGGTGCCAGTGCGGTGCAGCTTGGTACTGCTTTTTTACTCTGTCCTGAATCTGCCACTAATGCGCTGTACAGAGCGAAGCTGAAAAGCCCTTTAGCCAGTCAAACCCGCTTTACCAGCGCTATTTCAGGCCGGCCAGCCCGGGGTTTAGCTAATAGTTTTTATCAGGAAGTCGAGCTGAATGCGCCGTCCCTGCCCGACTACCCTATAGCTTATGATGCAGCCAAAGCCCTGGTTGCTGCCGCAACTCAACACGGCAGCGAAGATTTTACAGTGCAGTGGGCCGGACAAGCTGCAGCTTTAGCAAGGGAGCTGCCAGCAGCAACACTAATTGCCACACTAGTGAAAGAGTGGCAACAGGCTTAGGGTTCTGACGCTTAATGCTGCAGGCTTTTAGTGCTGTTGAGTAGCAGACAACTCAGTACGTTGCAGTGGTTTGCCTTTGAGGATCACCAGCTCTATTTGATCATAAGCTGTGACAGTCTGCAGTGGATTGCTGCTAAGCAATAACAAGTCAGCATCTAAACCTGCTTTAACAAAACCTATCTGGCTTTCCAGGCCTAAAGCTTTGGCATTAGCACTGGTCATGGCGCTGAACAGCTGGGCTAAACTCAACCCCGTTTCCAGCCAGCGATCCATTTCCCAGCGACCATTGATACCAGGAAACTGACTATAAAAAGGACCACTTGGCGTGTCGCTGCCAAACTGCAACACAGCTCCTCTTTGGTTTAAATCAGCCGTCATCTGGCGCACTAAGGTCAGAGGTTGCTGATAAGCCTGTTTAATCTGCTGATAAAGCTCTGCCGGATTTGCTGCTGGCGCAAAGTTGCCAGCCAGCTCCCTGTTCATCCACTGCCCTGCTTCGGTTTGATACCACTGAATAAGCTTTTTTGGTATGGCCTGCTGTACTAGTGGGTCTTGGAAAAATGCCGGATTCAGCAATTCCTGCTCACCATAAAGCACCTGAATGGTCGGCTGAACCCTTATCCCGGCTTTCACCAATTGATCGGCAATCTGCTCCAGTTTACTGTGATTATGTTCTGGCTTTGCACCTTTGTGGGTGTGCCATAAACCATGCACTAGCGTATTTACTTTGGTGTCGAGCGCAAACTCATAAGCCGCCTGCGAATTGCCATGCAAAAACACCGGCAGTCCTTGTTGTTTCGCTTGTGCAACTACAGCTTCCATTAGCTTCACAGAAGGCACTGGTAAGTTACGTTGTGCGCCAAAACCTGTTTCATAAAATACCTTGATACAACGGGCGCCCTGCTGTTTGGCTATAGCCACTACAGCTTCTGGGCTATGCTCTTCCTTGTTAAAACTGGCCGGATACACATCAGGCTGAGCCGGGTCATACAACATGGTTCGACTGCCCGTCAGTTGAAACTGACCTTCTTTACCAAAAAACACCGCCGGATAGCCATTAGGGATCACCACCGGGGCACAAAAATAGGCTTTGGGGCCTGCAGCTACGCTATTCCAGTTGGCAATAAAATTCGCATCGCCAGTTAAATCCAGCACAGTAGTAAAACCAAAATAAGCATAACTGCGTGGCATCTGGGCTCTGGCTTGTTGCAGCATAGATTCATCTTTTGCATCATGGCCCTTGTAGCCAGGCACCCCATCTAAGTGCACATGGCTGTCAATCAGCCCTGGGATCAGATACTTACCAGTTGCATCAATCTGCTTGTCAGCCTGCCCAAGCTTGGTGCCAATAGCCTGAATTTTTCCGTTATTAATCAGCACATCCTGTGCAGCTGAAAGTTTCGGGTTGTCACCACTGACGCCGTCACTTATAACGCGGACATTACGGATCAGCAAAGACTCGGCCTGCACAGGGGCAGTGGCCATTAACAAAGTCAAAGCGCTAATACAAACAAAACGGCTTTTGCCGGAAATAAATGAGTGGTGCATAAAAGTTTCCTGTAGTGATGAACTGCCAGCAACTTTGTACTTTTTTGCACAGCTACTCGACTCAAAACAGGATCGAGGTCTTAAAAAACAGGTTTCAGGTCGTCTTTGCCAAGGCTATGATGAGGCATAATTTAAAAGGCAGATCAGATGCTTAGTTACATTACCTATATTCAGTCCGCTAATACTTTGCTTTGCCTGCTGTTAGCAGCACAGTTTTTGTTTATGACAGCACTAAAGCCCTGGCCGAAACGTCTGCTGGGGGTTAGCTATCTGCTATACGCCCATCAAAGTATTGTGTTAATTGCTGTAGTGCATGGACAAGCCGGTACCTTAGGCTTGCTGCGGCCTTTGGTGGCTATGTGGCTTGGGCCTTTGTTGTATTTGTATTTTTGTTTAGTGCAAAAACCCGATGCGCAACTGCGCTGGTCTGATGCTTTGCACTTTGTCGCCGGCACGCTGGTGTTTGTGATATTGCTCAGCAGTTCACTGCTGATGAACGGTATAGACTTTGCGATTATGGCCAGCTTTATTTTGTATTTCCTGTTAATCGCCTTGCGGATGCGGCAGGGAAAACAAGCCTTGCAGCATCTGGGTACTTTGGCCTCCCCTGCGTATCGCTGGTTAGCTTGTCTGATGCTTATAGCACTGATCAATATTGGCTGTGAAATAGCTGTGGTTCAGGAAATTCAGGCAGGTGTCAAACTGCAGGACTCGGTGGCACTTTTTGTTTCGGGTTGCGCCTTTTTTCTGCTGAATATCGCCACCTTGCTGGCCGCTTTACAGCGCAGCAACTGGCTGGAATGGATGTATCTGCTTGGCTCGCAACCTGAACAAAAAAGCTTAACCGCAGAAGAGCAACAACGCGCTGCTGACATCATGCAGCGTTTTGAGCAATTGGTAAGTAAAGAGCAGCTGTATAAACAGGAATTTGGCATCACCTTGCCACAAGCAGCCAAAAAACTGCAGATCCCAGCCCGTCAGCTGTCCACAGCCATTAATCAGCTATACAGCCAGAGTTATTCTGTCTATCTGAACGATCAGCGCATAGCCGAAGCAAAACGTTTATTGCTGGCTGAACCGGATCTGCCTGTGATTGAAGTGATGCAGCAGGCAGGCTTTAGCAGTAAGTCCAACTTTAACAAAGAGTTCTTAAGAGTGGTCGGGGTATCACCTTCGACTTTCCGACAAGAGGCAGGACTTTAATCCTGCTCCCACATCTCATCGTCAGCAGCCCAAAGCTTTAACAGCTCGGCCTGTCGTGCTAACTGGGCAGCCTGCAGAGCTAAGTCACCCGTTAATACCGGGCTGCCAGTCCAGGCTGTGCCTTTAGCCGCAGCTGCAGCTAATGTGGCCCATTTTTTGGCAAAAGCAGCTAAAGCTTCACGAGGCTCAGCAGCATCTTCTGCGCTTAAATAATCAAAAGCCACAGGTTGCGGCTGAGCACCAGTGGTATCACCGGCTAAAATCCAGTGCCCAACGAAACCCGGATCAGCTGGATCTTCCACTGCCCATAAACCTACATAAGGAGCGGCATACCATTCAGGCCAGTCACAAATGACACCATGCGGAATATTCTGCGCTTTGACATAAGCTTCAATAGCGGCAAACTGTGCATCACACCAGGCCCAGTCTTCTGCTTCATCCAAATCCATACACTCAGCCCTTGTTGGCTAAAAAGCGCTATTTTCACTAAGTTAATCCAAAGCAGCAAGCTTTGATTTCAAGTACACTCTGCGCCTTGTTTCCCCCAGGACAGCCAAGATGACAGTGATAGATACTTTTGTTGCCCCGCCCTGTCATCAGTCTATTGAAACTCTGTATCAGGACGAGCATATTCTGCTGATCAATAAACCTAGCGGTTTATTAAGTTTGTCCGGTAAAAACCCGCTGAACCTCGACTCTGTGCACCATCGTTTAGCCCAAATTTATCCGCACGTCAGCTTAATACACCGACTCGACCTGGGCACTTCAGGCATTATGCTGCTGGCCCTGGACAAAACCACGAACGCCTTGTTAAGCCAGCAGTTTCAGTCCCGCACTGTGATCAAGCGCTACCAAAGCATAGTGGCTGGCCATATAGAAAAAGATAGCGGCATCATCGAAGCACCTATCAGCAAAGACAAAGCCTTGTTTCCCCGCTTAAAAGTTTGTTTTGAACAAGGCCAAACAGCGCTTAGCCATTTTCAGGTGCTGGAACGCCTGACCACACCGGACCGCACCAGGCTGGTATTTACGCCAATCACAGGTCGCACTCATCAGCTGCGCATTCATAGCCAGTTTATCGGCCATCCAATGTTGGGCTGCGATTTGTATGGCACAGCAGCAACCCAGGCTATGGCGTCACGGCTGTTACTGCACGCTACAGAGCTGCAGTTTGAGCATCCAGTCACAGGTCAACGCCTCAGTATTCATAGCCCTTGTCCTTTTTAGCGATGCAATCTCTGTCACATTTCTGTCTTATTCACTGTGCTACTCTCAGCAGCATTTCATGGGCTATCTAGCACCCCTGATACCGCGGACAAGCTGTCATTGGAGTTCATCATGTCGAAACATTTTTCCGAAGTCGTCGCAAGCGCTTTATCCAGGCGTGATTTTTTAAAAGCAGGCAGCGCTTTAGCCTTAAGCTCGGGTTTACCTGCATTTGCTTTGGCACAAAACCAGACACAGGCGGTGCAATCGAGCTTAACCTTCAGCGAACAAAGTCATCACATGACACCAACACTGGAAGTACCACCAGGTTATCAGGCCCAGGTTCTGCTGAAATGGGGCGAACCTTTGTTTGCCAATGGCCCGGCTTTTGATCCAGCAACGCAAACAGCGGAAAAACAGCAGCAACAATTTGGTTTTAATAACGACTTTATTGGCTTTTTGTCTTTGCCTTTGGGCAGCAAAAATTCGGATCATGGCCTGTTGGTGGTCAATCATGAGTACACAGTGCCGGAAATCATGTGGCCAGGCTCGCCTGCAGCTACAGCTTTGGACAAAGCCCAGACCGACACCGATATAGCCGCTCATGGCCTGTCCGTGGTGGAAATTAACTACCAGAACGGCCAGTGGCAGCAGAAAAAAGACTCCACCTACACCAGACGTATCACCCCACTAACGCCAATGACGCTGAATGGTCCGGCTGCAGGCAGTGACAGGCTAAAAACAGCCATTTCAGCAGATGGAGTGCATACGCTTGGCACTTATGGCAATTGTGCCGGTGGTGTCACGCCCTGGGGCACAGTACTGACAGGCGAAGAAAATATTGATGCTATGTTCGCCGGCGATTTTAGTCAGAGTAAAGAACAGGCCAGCCTGAAGCGCTTTGGCATGGAGAGAACAGCGCAAAAAAGTTGGGCTAAACATTATGCACGCTGGGATTTAACCAAAGAGCCCAACGAAAGTTTTCATATGGGTTGGATAGTGGAAATAGACCCCTACGACCCCACCTCAGTGCCGAAAAAACGCACCGCACTGGGCCGCTTTAAACATGAAGGTGCCAATGTTTATATCAACCAGGACGGCCGTGTCGTGGCTTATATGGGCGATGACCAAAAGTTTGAATACCTGTATAAATTTGTCTCAGCAAACCGCTATCAGCCAGACAACAGAGCTGCCAATCTGGATTTACTCGACCAGGGTACTTTGTATTGCGCCCGCTTTGCCGCCGACGGCACAGTCGACTGGTTGCCGCTGGTATTTGGTCAGGGCCCACTGACCGCAGCACATGGTTTTCACAGCCAGGCCGATGTGGTCATCGATGTGCGCAAAGCCGCAGATTTATTGGGCGCCACGCCAATGGACAGGCCTGAGGATGTGGAAGTGAATCCGGCCAATGGCGCTGTGTATGTGATGCTGACCAAAAATGCCGACCGCAGCAAAGCGCAGCGCAACCCGGCAAACCCAAGGGCAGAAAACAAAGCAGGCCAGATTGTTGAACTTGTGCCACCTAAAGGCGATCACAGCTTGTCCAGTTTTGCCTGGGATCTATTTTTACTGGCGGGCCGGCGCGACGATCCCAGCACCAGCTACCATCCGGCTACAGCGGCAAACAGCTGGCTGGCGTGCCCTGATAACTGCGCTTTTGATAGTAAAGGCAGGTTATGGGTCACCTCTGATGGTGCCGAAGATTTTGGCATAGCCGAAGGCATTTGGGCCTGTGATGTCAGCGGTGCATCGCGCGCTTTGATGAAACGTTTTTTAAGGGCACCTCTTGGTTCTGAAATTTGTGGTCCATTTTTTAGCCCGGACGATAAACACTTGTTCTGCTCTGTACAGCATCCGGCTGAAGGCAGCAGTTTTGAAGCGCCATCCACCCGCTGGCCAGACTTCGATACCAGTCTGCCACCACGCCCTGCTGTGGTGGTGATCAATCGAAAAGATGGCGAGGTGGTTGGACGTTAATTCACTTTCCAGCCTTCACTTTCTTGTCGCCTTTTAGACCCTTGCAATCTGTTGTTTAAGTGTCCCGGTCTGCTGGCCGGGAGCTTAGCACTGCAGCTCCTGCTGTCATTTTTCCGCAACCATTAACAAAAAACTGAAGTCCGCTACCATATTTTATAAAAACCTGATGCAGCGGCGCACTGCTAGTCTGACAGTTCAACCCGGCCTTTAAGGCTTTGTCTCTGAAGCTATTTTGCAGTTTTACTCACCAAAAAACCTGAGCTTCACAACCCGCTTTGGTGAGGCCTGGTGATGAAGTCTTTGCTGACCCATTAAATCTGGAGAACTGAATGCGACTACACAAAGGATTAGCGTTGCGGCTTGCACTTATGGCTTTGCCTTTGACCTGGCTGACAGCATGCAGCGAGCCTGCCACTACAACAGCCTCTGAGGCTGCTGTAAAACAACTGGGCAGTTTTCAACCTACTGAACATGGCGTGCTGATCCAACTGCCACAGCAGCACACCCAATTGCTGCGGCTGGAGGTGATGAGCGAGCGTATTATCCGGGTGACAGCCCTGCCCCATAACCAATTGTCTGCAGTCGGCAAAAGCTTAGTGGTCACAGCCCAACCCCAGGGCCAATTTACAGTCGAGCAACAAGGAGAGCAGTTGCTGTTGAAAACCAGCCAACTGACGGCCGTGGCATCTTTGCTGGATGGTGCTGTGCATTTTATCGATAAAAAAGGCCAGATCACTTTAGCTGAAGCCAAACGTGAATTTGGCCCTGTGACTCAAGACCCGGTGCAAGCCGCTGCCGACTCTTATGCACTGCAGCAACAATGGAATAAAAACACAGACGAAGGCTTTTTTGGTCTGGGCCAACACCAGAATGGTCAGGTCAACTACGCGGGCGAGCATGTTGAACTCACCACTCATAACCTGGTGATTTCGATACCACTGGTGGTCTCGACCCGCAACTACGGCGTGCTATGGGACAACGCTTCTATTACCCAGTTTGGTGATGCCAAAGGCGCTCAGCCATTTTTTGATCACTTTCAGCTGTTTGATGCCAACGGAAATCCGGGTGGGCTGACGGCAGAGTATTATGATGGCGACAAACTGATCTTCAGTCGCATCGAACAAGGCCCCAATTACCAGTATTTGGCCAACAACAATGTGCGCGAATTCCCTTTTCCAAAAGAGCTGGGTGAGCTGAAACAACCTCGTGTGATCTGGAAAGGCGCTATTCGCACAGATCAAGCTGGCCTGCATAAGTTCAGGCTGTACAACAGTGGTTATGCCAAACTCAGCATTGGCGGCAAGCTATTGCTCGATCGCTGGCGGATGAACTGGAACCCCTGGTACCACACGACTCAAGCCGAATTTAGCCCGGGTGTAGCGCAAAACATTGAACTGGAATGGGATTCGCAAGGCGGTTATATCTTTCTGGAACACAACAAGCCTCAGCCAAAAGAGGAGCAGTATTCACTGAGCTTTGCCTCTGAAAGCGGCAAAGCCATTGATTACTACTACATTGCCGGTGACAAGGCTGATGACATTATCAGCGGTTACCGCACTTTAACAGGCAAAGCTGTGTTATTGCCGAAATGGGTGTATGGCTTTTGGCAAAGCCGCGAACGCTACACCAATCAGCAGCAGTTGCTGGATGTGGTAAAAGAATACCGCAAACGCAAAATTCCTTTAGATAACATAGTGCTGGATTGGTCCTACTGGCCAGAGGATGCTTGGGGCAGTCATAAATTTGATCCGAAGCATTTTCCTGATCCGAAAAAAATGGTCGATGAAGTGCACGCCCTCAACGCCAATATCATGATTTCGGTCTGGCCAAAATTTTATGCCAGCACAGACCACTACAAAGAGCTGGACGCCAAAGGCTATATGCTGAGTAACAACGTGGAAAAAGAGAAGAACCTGGACTGGATAGGCCAGGGTTACCTGAACGGTTTCTACGACCCCTACCCTGAAGAGTCACAACAAATCTTCTGGCGTCAGATTGCAGAGAATTTAAATGTATTAGGTATAGATGCCTGGTGGCTGGATGCGTCAGAACCCGATATGCATTCCAACTTAAGCATCAAAAAACGCAAAGAAAATATGACGCCGCTCTCCATTGGTTCAGGCACCGAATACTTTAACTCTTATGGCCTGGCCAATGCCGAAGGGGTGTATATAGGCGAGCGCCAGACTGACCCGGATAAACGCGCTTTTATCTTAACCCGCTCAGGTTTTGCCGGACAACAACGCGCCGGTGCCGCCATCTGGAGTGGTGACACAGTGCCACGCTGGTCCAATTTAAAAGAACAAATTGCCGCAGGCATAGGCGTAGGTTTAGCAGGTATGCCGAACTGGACCTTCGATATTGGTGGCTTTACGCCTGAAGATAAATACCGCTGGAAAAAAGACGGCAGCGCTATAGGGCATTTCTCTGGTTTACAGCCAGAAGATCAGGCGCCATGGCAGGAACTGAATTTACGCTGGTTCCAGTTTGGTGCTTTTGCGCCTATCTTCCGCTCGCACGGCCAAAACCCGTACCGGGAAATTTATAATCTAGCCGATGAAGGCAGCGAGGTGTACAACAGTCTGGTCTATTACACCAAACTGCGTTACCAGCTGATGCCTTATATCTATAGCGAAGCAGGTAAAATGTACCTGAACGACAATACCCTGATGCGTGGTCTAGTGATGGATTTTCCAACCGACCAAACCGCCATTCAACTGAACGATCAGTATATGTTTGGCCCGGCCTTTTTAGTCAGCCCTGTGTATCAATATCAAGCCAGAAGCCGCGCTCTGTATCTGCCGCAAGGTGCCGACTGGTATGATTTTTATAGCGGGGAAAAACTCAGCGGCGGCCAGCATATTCAAGCCGCAGCACCTTTAGACAAGATGCCTTTGTACGTCAAAGCAGGTTCCATAGTGCCAACAGGCGAGGACATTCAGTTTGTTAACGACAAACCCGATGCCCCCATCACATTGAATATTTACACAGGCGCTGATGGTCACTACAGCCTGTATAACGACGATGGCCACAGCTACGACTATGAAAAAGGCCACTACAGCACCATAGAACTGCGTTACGACGACGCCAAAGGCCAACTGACCCTGGGTAAACGTCAGGGTGAGTATAAAGGGATGCAGAAAAACATCAGCTTTCAGATCCGCTGGATAGGAGCTGCGGATGGCATGGCAAAATCACTAACAGGCCCAATAACTCAGACCATTGAATATGTTGGCGAGGAGCTGGTGGTTGGAAAATAACCAGAGCAAATAATCAAAGCAGATAAACCCTGGCAAAGTCTGACACTTTGACTGTCGTAAACAGGAGGACATCGCTGATGCGGTGTTCTTCCTTTGCATACAGATTTTATAGACTAAGCAGAGAGCCAGTACAGCACCTTTGAAAAGATTCAAAGCAGATAAGTGCGGATCAGGCTCTGGTCTTTCTAGCCAAATAAAATAGCCCTGTTAATGCAACAAACTTAGCAAAAATGCTCCAAACAAGGTGCCTGCTAAAAATGTGACACAAAGCACCCAGAGTGGCGGTGGTTTTTTTGCGGCTCCCTCAGCGACAGGCAACACAACTTCCCCCAATAATGATTCACGATCCACTTCAAAAGCGGCGGCAAGAGCTTTGCTGGTTTCCAGTGAGGCAATCCCATGCACCTCGACCCGCTGAATAGTGCGTAAACTCACAGCACAGATGTCGGCTAAATGCTGCTGGGTCCATCCTTTTTCGGTTCGCAGTTGGCGAATAAGTACAAAGTTCAGCTGCATGGCATCATCCTTTAAACAGTAACGCCAGGTTATAACCCACAGCCGCTCCGGCCACACCAAAAATAAAGATTACCGATAACAGTTTCCACCAGGACTGCTGACCTTTTAGCTGCTTAGATTGCTGCACAATACGCTTCAGATCCCACAGATCACTGTCTTTCATTTCACCATTGGCCCAAAACTCAATCACCACAGAGCTGAGCAACTTACCGGTAAGGCGGATCTTGATTTCAATCTTCTGCCCTTTCATTTCAAAAGCATGGACAGAGCTAAAACGCCAGCTCAGCTTTTTCGAGATCAGTTCATCATTGACAAACACTTGCTCCATTCCAGTCAGGAAAGAGGATTCAACACGTATGCAATCGTCAGCCAAATCAAAAAATGCGACAGCACGGTCAGCTTGAATATTCATGGAAGTTTCTCCGTTCATTAAGTTCGGCTCAAGTACAGCACGACAGGAGAGAACTTCTGACGACTTTGCTGTGACAGTCCAACCTTTGTCAGCTGACACTAATATGACACTTATTAAAAATCAATAAGTTAACAATAAATCAGCAAGCACCTTTATAGCAGTCGCGCGATTTGATTAGCGTGGCAGAAGAGTGAAAGCACAAGTAAGAGCAGCGGTGGTTATGCTTAGCTCCTATAAAAATCAGCTGCGAAAGAGCAGCCTGGCAGACTGCTTTTTCCGTAACCTATCTCTTTACTGAAACAACTCAGCCTTTTGCAGCTAAAAAACCCTGTCGCTGTGTTTCATAGTTTTTCAGGCTGGTCATCAGGTTTTGTAACTGCTCAAACATCGGGTCTTTGTGCATAGCGGCATAATCGATGCTGACCGCCATTTCAGCTTGATGTTGCAACAGGTTAAACTGCTGCTGATTAATGGCTGTATCAGCTTTTTCCACTTTTCCACCAAAATAGCCAGCTAACACTTGTGCTCTGGCCTGCGCCAAATCCGGTCCATTGCCGCCATTCAATTCGTTGGGCAACCTGGCGAGTAGCTCCTGACTTAAGTCAGAAGCTGTAGTCACAACCCCCTGATTATCTACAGAAGCCACCACCTTGCCGCCCACTTTAATAGTGGCATAAGGCTGGGTTTGTGGCAGATGTTCAGGTTGTGGCTTGTTACGACTACTGTACTGGTTCTCCAGATGCTGCTGGTTAGCCTCTATCAGTTGTTTTTGCGCTTGAATAAATTGCTGATAACGCTCTTCTGGCAATTCGGACACATGAATAGCATTTAGCTGGACTGCAAGGGGTGTTAAAACTTGGCCTGAGCGGCTAAACAACTCAGGGAAATGCTGGGTCTGACTATCTGCAGAAGCGGCGGCGGTGTTTTTTGCTGCTGTGCTTTGTGTCTCAAACGTACTCTGCTGCGTCCTGGCAACAGCTTGAGCCTGCCCACTTAACGCATAGTTAGCCTGGCGGTAAGTGATCTGGCTAACATTCTGTATTCCGCTACTGATGGTCATCCTAAGCTCCGTTGCAATTTCTCTGTAGTGATAAAAGCAACAGCTGTACCAAAACGCTAAGCAAACTACATTTCAGTTGCCAGCCGCACAAAAAACACAAAAAACTACCAGCAATAGTGTACCAACACAGCAAAAAGCCACTCAGCCGACTGGAATAGGCCACAAAGTTGGCAAGAAATTGCCACGCGTGTCAGCCTTTGGCCAAGAAACCTGAAGCCAGCATATTAAAAGCCTCCAGAGTTTTTGGCAGCATGGCCTGCGGATCTGTGCTGGAGGCCAGCCAAAGCGCCGCATTTAATGCCGCACCGTTTAACAACATAGCTGCGGCTTCCGGGTCTACTGCTTTGACAATACCTTGGTCTATTAACTGCTCAAGCTTAGTTCTGGTGGCCTGCAGGCAACGATTTTGGCTTGGCCACTGCGACGGGTCACCCAGTACTGCAGGGCCATCCAGCAATACAATACGCTGCACTTCCGGGTCCAAAGCTTTTTCTATATAAGCCGCACCTTCAGCCAATAAACCTGACCAGATATCTGCTGCTTTAGCACCAACAGAATGTGCATAGTCCGCCATTTCAGAATCTATCTGGTCCACCACAGCAGCAAGCAAACCACGTTTATCACCAAAATTATGGTACAGCGCGCCGCGGGTTAAGCCAGCTTCAGCGGTTAAATGATCCATAGAGGCCGCCGCATACCCCTGCTCAGCAAAGGCCTTTCGTGCCGCTGCAATCAGCTTTTCGCGGTTTTCCGCCATCTTTGTTAATCGGATGCTCATTTGAAACTCCTTTCACATACGCCATGTATGCCACTTGACATACGCTGCGTATGCGAGATATTCTACATACGCCTCGTATGTTAAACCAATTCAACATGCAGGACTATTAAAACTATGCGGATTGTACAGTGCCCGCACTGCGATCCGCAGCTATGCAGTCCATCCAACGAAGAGAGCTCTATCATGATCAAAAGAGAAAGCATTTTTCCAGCCAACAGACATGCACTGTATGAAGAGCATGGTTATTCGGCCGCTATACGTTCAGGCGATTTATTGTTTGTATCAGGCCAGGTCGGCAGTCATGCAGACGGCAGCCCGGAGCCAGATTTTGAGCGCCAGGTGGAATTAGCCTTTAACAATCTGCAAGCAACGCTAGCTGCTGCGGGCTGTGGTTTTGATGATATTGTCGATGTCACGACTTTTCATACCGATCCACAAAATCAATTCGGCAGCATTATGAAAGTTAAACAAAAGATCTTTGGTGCTCCCCCTTATCCAAACTGGACAGCTGTTGGGGTGACCTGGTTATCCGGCTTTGATTTTGAGATTAAAGTGATAGCCCGAATTCCGGCCTGATGCGGGAAAAACAAAGGACTCTGGATTAAACAACAGCAGCAGGCATACCCCTGCTGCTGTTGTTTCGTATTGTCACACTGCGTTAAAACGGCAGTTGATTTAACAGCTCGTCATCAACCGTATTGGCCAGCGTCACCTGCAACTTAGGAGAGCGCGCCATTTCACGGCGAATAGCAAAATCGGCTTCTTTGTTACGCGCCCAGCTACGACGGGCTATGCCGTTGTTGACATCAAAAAACAGCATAGATTTTAACCGGCGTTCGGCTTCGCCTGAGCCATCCAGCAACATACCAAAACCACCGTTAATCACTTCACCCCAGCCGACACCGCCACCGTTGTGAATAGACACCCAGGTGGCGCCACGGAAACCGTCACCTATCACGTTATGGATAGCCATATCCGCAGTAAAACGGCTGCCGTCATAAATGTTAGAGGTTTCACGGAAAGGTGAATCGGTGCCACTGACATCATGGTGGTCGCGGCCTAATACCACTGGGCCTATCTCACCACGGGCTATGGCCTGGTTAAAGGCTGCAGCAATTTCAGCGCGGCCCTGAGCGTCGGCATATAAAATGCGCGCCTGTGAACCTACCACTAATTTGTTTTGTTTGGCGTCCAATATCCAGGTGATGTTGTCCTGCATCTGCTGCTGAATTTCTTCCGGCGATTCTGCCATGATTTTTTTCAGCACCTCTGCAGCTATGGCGTCGGTTTTATCCAGATCGTCCGCTTTGCCTGAAGTACAAACCCAACGGAAGGGGCCAAAGCCATAGTCAAAACACATAGGGCCCAAAATATCCTGCACATAAGACGGGTATTTAAAATCGATGCCATTGTCCGCCATCACATCGCCACCGGCGCGGGAGGCTTCCAGTAAAAAGGCATTGCCATAGTCGAAGAAATAGGTGCCTTTGGCTGTGTGTTTATTCACTGCAGCAGCATGGCGTTTTAAGGTGGCCTGCACTTTGGCTTTAAACAGCTCTGGTTCTTCACGGATTAACCTGTTGGCTTCGTCATAACTGATGCCGACAGGGTAATAACCACCTGACCACGGGTTGTGTAACGAGGTCTGGTCTGAACCTAAATGCACAAAAATACCCTGCTGATCAAAGGCTTCCCATACATCCACTACGTTGCCGATGTAAGCAATAGACACCACTTCGTTGCCAGCCTGAGCTTGTTTCACCCTGGCAATCAGCGCGTCCATGTTATCGACCAGCTCATCCACCCAGCCTTGCTGATGGCGTTTGATGGCAGCTTTAGGATTGACTTCAGCACAAACCGTAATGCAGTTAGCAATGTTACCCGCCTTAGGTTGGGCGCCACTCATACCGCCTAAACCTGCGGTTAAGAAGATTTTACCTTTTGGACTTTCGCCTTTTTGCAGCACTTTACGGAAGGCGTTCATCACCGTAATAGTAGTGCCGTGTACTATGCCCTGCGGGCCAATGTACATAAAGGAACCGGCCGTCATCTGGCCATATTGGGTTACACCCAAGGCATTAAAACGTTCCCAGTCATCCGGCTTGGAATAGTTCGGGATCATCATGCCGTTGGTCACCACCACCCGTGGCGCTTCAACGGATGACGGGAATAACCCCATAGGATGGCCAGAGTACATATGCAGCGTCTGGTCTTCGGCCATTTCGCTTAAGTACTTCATAGTTAAGCGGTACTGCGCCCAGTTCTGGAATACAGCGCCATTGCCACCGTAGGTGATCAGCTCTTCCGGGTGCTGCGCTACAGCAGGGTCTAAGTTATTGTCGATCATCAGCATAATAGCGGCCGCTTGCTGGCACCGGGCCGGATATTCGCTGATAGCACGGGCTTTAATGGCGTACTCCGGCTTAAAGCGGTACATATAAATACGGCCAAAGTCATTCAGTTCCTGCGCAAATTCAGCCGCCAGTTCGGCATGCCATTCTTTTGGGAAATAACGCAGCGCATTACGTACCGCCAGCTGTTTTTCTGCTTTGGTTAAAATGTCTTTGCGTTTTGGCGCACGGTTGGCATCCAACGGATAAGCTTTAGCCGCAGGCAATACAGCCGGAATGCCTTGTTTAATTTGATCCTGAAACGTCATCATGGCACTCCCTGTTAGTTCACTGCAAAAGCGACATGAAAAGCCTGGTTGCGAACCAGCTGGATCATGGCATCAATGTCCGGCTTTAACAGACGATCCTCTTCCAGCTTAGCCACTTTGGCGCGGATAATGGCATGGTTTTCTTCAATTAAATCTGAACAGGTATGAGGACGACGGAACTCAATAGCCTGTGCCGCATACATCAGTTCAATGGCGAGGATTTTTTCCAGATTGCCTAAAATCTGATTCAGCTTACGACCTGAAATACTGCCCATAGACACATGGTCTTCCTGGCCCATTGAAGTCGGCACGCTGTCGGCTGATGGCGGGAAACACAAAGATTTGTTTTCTGTCACCAAAGCTGCCGTCGTGTACTGCGGGATCATCAGGCCGGAATTTAAACCACCGGCTTTGGTCAGCAAACGTGGTAAACCATGCAGGCCTTCCAGTAATAAATAACAACGGCGGTCAGAAATATTGCCAAGCTCAGCCGCTGCTATCGAAGTGTAATCCAGTGCCATCGCCAGAGGCTGACCATGGAAACCACCGCCGGACAAGGCTTCTTCAGCGCTGATGACGATTGGGTTGTCTGTGACTGAGTTCATCTCAATCTCAACCAGCTCTTTTAAATGGTAATAAGCATTGCGTGACGCGCCATGCACTTGCGGTATACAACGCAGTGAATAAGGGTCCTGCACTCTGGCACAACCAAAATGCGACGCCATATTTTGCGAGTCTTTAAACAGACGGCGCATCCGTGCAGCTACTTCGATATTACCGGCAAAAGGACGGATTTGATGCAATTCAGGACGGAAAGGTGAACCACTGCCCTGCATACCTTCAATGCTCATGGCACCCACTACATCGGCTAAGTCCAGCAGGTAACGCATTTTAAGCAGCGCTGTAATACCGTGCGACAAAATAAACTGAGTGCCGTTAATCAGGCCTAAACCTTCTTTGGCCTGCAGTTCCAGTGGTTCTAAACCATGCTGACGCAAAGCTTCAGCGGCATGAATACTTTCTTTGCCTTGCCAGAACTCACCTTCACCTATCAGTGGCAGGAATAAATGCGACAGCGGCGCTAAGTCACCTGAAGCGCCGACCGAACCTTGCTCTGGCACCACAGGAATCAGGTCCAGCTCAATAAATTTCAGCATACGCTCAACCACTTCCAGTCGCACGCCTGAATAGCCCTGACTCAGTGCATGCACTTTAGTGATCAGCATCAGCTTAGAAATAGCTTTGGCAATAGGTTCACCTACACCAACCGCATGAGTGATCAGCAGATTTTTCTGCAGCAGCGCGGTTTCAGCTGGCGAAATCTGGGTGTCGCATAAAGGACCAAAGCCAGTGTTGATGCCATAAATAGCTTTGTCTGAAGCCGCCATTTGGTCGACACAGCTGCGGCTGTGATTAATTTTTGCTATAGCTTCAGCATTTAACTGCGCTTGAATACGGCCTTCTGCAATAGCTTGTACTGTGTCCAGGTCAAGACGGTCAATGCCATAATTAAACACCATCTTCTACTCCTCTAAATGTTGCTGTGCTTTAGCCCTCAGGGCCAGAGATAAGCTAATGCTAGCTTGCTGTTGATGTTTTATAAATACATAATAACCGTATCTTATTCCGGAATTATCGAACTAAAGAGTGAGTCCTTATGCAGGTCCAGGACGTTGATTTACGCTTACTGCGAATTTTTGTCACCATAGTGGAATCCGGCGGTTTATCGGCAGCCGAATCCAGGCTAAATATTGGCCGCTCCACCATCAGCGCCCATTTGTCCGATCTGGAAATTCGTTTAGGTGTGACCTTGTGTAAACGCGGCCGCAGCGGTTTTGAGCTGACTGACGCTGGCCGGGTAACCTATCAGGCGTCTTTGCAACTGCTGCAGCAATGTGAATCCTTCGCCGCTACAGTGGCAGGCTCCAGACACACCTTGTCGGGCCGTGTCACTATTGCCATTGTGGATACGCTGATCAGCGATCCACGTTGTGGTGTCGCCAAAGCCATTGCAGCGCTGAAAAACAAAAGCAACAATCTGCAGTTTGATATTCATGTCTGTGAGGCACGCGAAGTGGAAACCGCAGTGGCCAATGGCCGCTCTTTAGTAGGCATCGGCGTCAGCCGCCATCATATTCGCGGCCTGAATTACCAGCCGCTGCACCCGGAAACCAACTATCTATATTGCGCAGCCGGCCATGCTCTGTTTGACTGCGCCGCCAAGGACAGAAGCAGATTGCTGGCCCAGGCCGAAGTGGTGACCAGTAACTACATGAGGGATAAAGAGATCCGCAACGACGGTCTGAACTATCAGAACAGTGCCAGTGCTTACCATGACGAAGGCATAGCCCACCTGATTTTATCCGGTAAGTTTATTGGTTATTTGCCTGAACATTACGCCAGCTACTGGGTAGAAAAAGGCCTGTTTCGCGCCATTCAGCCGGAAAAATACAACTACCAAATTCCAGTGGTGCTGATCACGTCAAAAAGCAACAGCAGCTCACCTCTGGCCAAGGCCACTATTGAGGAGTTACAGCGCTGTCATGGAGGCTGAGAGCATCTGAGTGGTTTTGAAGAAACATCAAAGCTCCATCAGAGGCAGACGCTAACCAACATAAAGTCATATTCAAATACTGAGTGAATTGAGCCTATATTATATAAATTAACAATCAGCCCGATATGTTTTGCAAACAAAATTCACACAACCATTACACAATCAAAGCACAATCAACACCACCACAAAGTATCCAACACATATAAACCAAACAAAAAAAACAATTTAAAACCATTCTGCAACCATCAACTTATTATTCAGCAACAATAACCCCCAAGTTTATGACATAGGCCACAAAAACAACAAACCAAAATAAAACAATCACTTAACAAAGTAAAAAAACATTACATAAACAACCAGATAACAGGTCTCGCACATAAAAAACAATAAATACCCCACAAAGGAGACAGCCTTCATTTTTTATAACGAACAATAAAATTTAGTTGGCAAAACTTATCCAATCAACATTAGACTCATCTTGTAAAGCATGGATTAATGTTGTGAAGAGGAACTATGAGAAACAATCAGCCAACAACAAAAAACGAAAAAAAATTTCCTGATACAACCAAATTGATTTCTGTGACAGATACCCAAGGCACTATTATGGAATGCAACGATGCATTCGTTGCAATCAGTGGTTATGAAAAACATGAGCTGATTGGACAACCACATAATATTGTTAGGCATCCTGAAATGCCCGCCGCCGCATTTAAGGTTATGTGGGCCCATCTGAAAGAAGGAAAAGCTTGGATGGGGCTGGTCAAGAATCGCTGTAAGAATGGCGATTATTATTGGGTCGATGCTTATGTCACACCTGTCACTGAGAAAGGCAAAATTATTGGCTACGAATCCGTGCGCTCCTGCCCTAAGCGAGAGGATGTAGCCAGAGCGGAAGCTGCGTATGCAAAAATTAACGCCGGAAAACCCTTAGCCAAAGCCCCTCTTATATCGAAAACAAACTTGGTACTGGCAGCTGCACTGCTGTTGTGTACAACTCTCTTTCTTGCTGGCTTTCAAACCTTGTCTGAACTACTTATTGTGCCTTCTGTATTAATTTATGCCGTTTTGGTCTCCTTGAAAAACCAACGCACTATTCAATCACTTAATGACATGCTGGCCAGTAGTTTTTCGCATGAACTGGCAGCACAAACTTATACCGACTCTCATGGCACACTTGGCATGCTCAAAGTGGCGATGTTAAGTCAGGCTGCCCATTTAGGGGCTGTAATTACCCGTATCGAAAATGCGGCACTTCATGTTGCCAAAGAATCAGAACAAGGCCATCGACTCACTTTGCAAACCTGCAGCGCCATAGAAAGGCAGCAAGCTGAAACTTTTCAGGTGGCAACAGCGATGAATGAGATGACCACAACCATAGCGGAAGTCTCTAAACATGTGTCTGATACTGCGTCCCACGCCGATGTCGCCAATGGTTTAGCCAGCAAAGGCAATCAGATGGCCGAGGTCACCCGACAATCGATCCAAAAACTCAGAGATACAGTGTCGGATATCAGTACCTCAGTGGCTGAGGTGTCCGAGCAAACCAAACTCATAGCCCAGGCCGCTCAAATCATTGAACAAATTGCCGATCAAACCAACTTACTGGCTCTGAATGCGGCCATAGAGGCGGCTCGGGCCGGTGAGCAAGGACGAGGTTTTGCTGTGGTCGCCGACGAAGTTCGTCACCTGGCCAAACGCACTCAGGATTCAACCCGTGAGATTTACTCTATTGTGCAACAGTTAACCACTAAGGCTGAAAATGCCGTCAATACTGCCAACCTGGGCACAGTGGCTGCAGACGAAGGCCTGTTAAAAGTACTGGAGAGTGGCAAGATGCTTAATGGCATATCAGAGGCCGTCGAGCAAATAACTCAGATGTCGGCTCAAATGGCCGCAGCAGTCGAGGAGCAGGCTAATGTGGCAGACGATATTAACAGGCAAGTCGTGAATATTTCTGACTTGGCAGGAACCAGCTCAGACAGTGCAAACAATACATCTGACTCTATTACTGTGCTAAAAACCACAGCAGATGAACTACACGAACTGGTGGTGCGGTTTAAACGCTAAATACCTGACCAGTCATCAGCGCCCGGTACGCTTCAGGCTGAATTGCACCGGGCGCGATTTTTAGTTGACTACAATGCTCCAGATTTAACTAACTCAGCCGCTTTTCTTGCTGCTCTGGCAGTCAATGCCATATAAGTTAACGATGGATTTTGGCAGGCAGATGAAGCCATAGCTGCACCGTCTGTAACAAACAAATTAGGGACATCATGTGCCTGATTGTACTGATTCAACACCGATGTCTTGGGATCTTTCCCCATACGGGCACCACCCATTTCATGGATAGCCGAGCCGCCCGGGTTAGGTTGATCACGGCCAAATATAACCTTCCCACCTGCAGCTTCAACCATCTTTGCAGCCTCAGCTTTGGCGGCGGCAAGCAACTTGTATTCATTCTCACTAAAGCGAAAATCAATTTTAAGCTGCGGTAAGCCATCAATATCCTTCAGCTGTTCATCCAATGTGATTTGGTTATGTGCCATAGGTAGGCATTCAGCAAAAGTCGTAAGCACAAATTTCCATGGTCCAGCCTCCTGCAACTGCTGTTTATACTTAACACCAATACCGGCCTCTCGTAAACCGCGGCTCCAGCCAGCACGAAAAGCACCGCCCTGATAAGAAAAACCACGCAAATAGGCCTGAGGCTCCCCCAGATTCACAAAGCGTGGAATAACCACACCTGTTGGTCTGTTGCCATAGTAGTAACTATCTTCAAAGCCAGGGATCTCAGAGACCACGCCCAGAGTAGTTGCGTGATCCATAATGTATTTCCCTAATACTCCGCTGGAGTTCGCAATACCATTCGGAAAAGCTGCTGACTTGGACCTTAGCATTAGACCAACACTATTAAAGGCGCCGGCACATAAAAAAATCACTTTTGCTGAAAAGAAATGTTTTTCCTTGGTGCTGCGATCAATAACATGCACCCCCGACGCTCTGTGAGTTTTTTGATCGTACTCTACTCGCTCGACCACACTGTCCGTGCGTAATGTAAGATTTCCAGTTGCGACAGCCGCAGGTAAGGTTGAACTTTGCGTACTAAAATAGGCACCAAAGGAGCAGCCGCGAGGACAGATAGCACGGTTCATACAAGGGCCACGGCCTTGTTCTGGCTTGGCTTGTGTAAGATTAGCGACCCTGCCTACTGTCAGCACCCTGTCTTTAAACTTACTTTGCAATGTAGCCCTAATATGTTGCTCCACACTGTTGAGAGCCATAGGAGGTTGAAACTTCCCATCAGGGAGCTGTGCCAAGCCTTCGGCTGCACCTGAGATTCCAACAAACTCTTCCACATAGTCATACCAGGGAGCCAGGTCACCATAACGAATAGGCCAGTCCGTACCAACGCCATCCTGCGCATTTGCATTAAAATCTGCTTCACTCCAACGATATGATTGACGCCCCCACATCAGCGACTTGCCACCCAATTGATATCCACGCAACCAACGAAAAGCCGGCGATTGAACCGATTGATACGGATGATCTAAATCATCAACCCAAAAATCTTCATTCCACTCAGTTAAATGGCCTGAGTGTTGCTGTACAGCATAATGCTTATCCCAATAAGCCTTATTTCCCTGTCCCATAAATGGAAGCTCCCAGGGATGTTTCATTTCATTTTTATAGCCTTTACGGTGCTCAACATTCTTGCCACGTTCCAGCAGCAGAACTTTTAAACCTTGCTCAGTAAGCTCCTTTGCAGCCCAACCACCAGTAATACCTGAACCAACTACAATGGCGTCATAATGATTCGTTGTCATGCGTATTTCACTCCTGTCCAATCGCTGGACCAGCCGCGGCGATCTTCCCCCAGCTTGACATCTGGCTCAAACCGACCGGGAATTAGCTGATATCGAAGTTCTTGTGTACTGCCCACTTCAGACGAATAGTAGCCAATCACGATCAAGGCTTTTAATTTGCGCCAATCAGCCAAGGCTGCAGGTAACGCAGGATCATTGGCAAATACTTTTGCGTCTATTTCAGCGAGAAGTTGGTGCTGCTTTGGTTGTGGTAATACTAAAAAATCACCACCAACGTAGTTATTGATGACTTGTTGTACGTTATCGAGCAGAAGGTTTGTTGCACCTTGCAGCCCATTCTGTATTGCACTGAGCACAAAACGCGGTACCCCAACCTGTGTTGCACCTGGAGTTGCCGTTGCCGGAATAACTAAATCAGCGACCCTGTTTAGAAATTCCGACGATTCTGAAAGTTGCCCCGCTCGGGCCCAAATTTCCGAAGGGTTACAAATCAGGCCCGCGGAAATAGCTAAAGAGCCCAGTAAGAAGAGACGGCGTTGTTTATTAACCATTTTTCAGTTCCTCAATAGTCTTAGAGAACACACCAAGTTGCTGAGTAGTGATTAGTAGCGCACTGCTTCTAAATGAGGTTTGCTAAAAAACAGTCGGTAACTATAGGCAACACAAGCCGCTGTTAAGCCAATAATTCCTGCACATAAAAAAGCGCCTTGCACCGAACCTACCACACTCTCGGCGCGGGCAACTAACCAGGGGCTTGAAAATTGCCCAAAGAAGAAACAAGTTGCCCAGATCCCCATACCACGACCTCGATGCTTAAAGGGGAGTTTGCTCTGGGTCCATGCGATTAATACAGGGATAGACATTCCAGCTCCGGTTTGTTGGATCACCAGGCCAGCAATCAAAAATCCAATGCTATTTGCAGTGCCCATCACGAATAGACCTCCACACAGCAGGATTAAAAATGTGCCAATTTGAACTGCATTTGTTTTGCTGCCAAGCAAGCGGAAAATTAGCGCACCAACCATGACAAACAAACTAGGTATTGCGGAGAGTTCACTAATGCGGGATGGTTCATTTACGCCCATCTCTCTGAACAACAACCCACCAGAGATTATAAATACATAGTAAAGTGCTGAAGTTAATAAAGTAACACCACCAACCAGCAACATGACTTGGGTCGGGAAAGGAGTCACAACAGTGTCAGCAGCCACCTTGGCCGCAGCCTGCTCTTCCTTGGATAGGGCTGAAGTAGCTGCGTCTTTTTGAGGTTCGAACAGATACTTGTTCATCAAGAGGAATATAACGAAAGCGACTGAATAAATTAAAAAAACACCATTCCATTGAATCTCTGTCGCTGGCCCTGCCATACGGATCACTAAAGCCCCTAAAAATGGGCCTGCAATTCCCTGCAGGAATAACCAGTCTTTTCGTCCTCTGTCGTCCCAATAATCCGCAATTAAGGTATTCACAACAGTCAAAATGGCCGCTTCTGAAAATCCCAGAAAGAACCGACTTGCAATCATCAGGTACAGATCATCCAGAAAAAATGGCAAACAACCGAAGAAACCATAAAAAAACGTCCCTCCGACCAGTAATTTGATGCGGCCAAACTTATCAACGAAGTAGCCAGCCAAAGGGGCGCAAATCGCTATAGCCAAACCTGGAATAGAAACCATAAGTGGCACCAGCTCACGAGCATTAGGATGATCTTTAAAGTGATCGATAATAGAAGGTAACGCCGGAAACATAGATACGATGGCAAAAAGTGGCAAAAATGCCGAGATGACAATAATGATCCCTTGCGGTATCTTGGTTAAACGCTTAAAAAAATCGATAATTCGCTGCATAATCCACCCTGTCTTTTAGAATATTTTTTAGTCAAGAGCAATTAGAATACACGTTCCAATACCAATATCAATACTTTATTGACATAAAAAGCAGCTCATGCAGAAAAAATAAAAATAACCAAACAAATCAAAACAATAGCTAAAATAAAAAATAATACACCACCATGTGGCACCGGCTCAAACCGGCACCAAACAATAGAATAAGAGCTCTAAAAAGCTCACCAAGATACTTAAGTGTGACCTGAACAGGAACTCATCTCGTTGGGTAGTATCTGAGACAAAACAATTGCAGTACAAATACAACTACAGGTAATCCGAAATACATATAAGTCATTACAGCTTTGGCCGTATCAGTAACAGCGCCTGCCTGATAGCCGCCATAGGCTAATCCGTAGGCAACAGCTGCACTACCTAAGGCCATACCTACTTTTATAGCAAAACCAACACCAGCAGAGAGTAGCCCTTCGTCTCGAACACCAAATTGTTGCTCGTGATAATCCACAGCTTCTGAAGCCATTGTAAATATCGAAATCATAGTAAGACTGAGAACCAGCGATACCACGAGATAACACGCAATAAATAGCCACTGATATTGCTGCACTAGGGGAAGTATTAAGTAAAAAAGTACCGAGACAACCAAGGCCAAAAAATTACCCTTTTTTAGTCCAAACTTTCTCAATAGAGGTGGCGCAATAAAAGCCCCAAATAGCAAAGTGCCTGAAAGCGCAGGTAATAAAATGGATATCATCCAAGGGGCTTGCAATACGTGAATAGCGAAATACGGAGTTAAAGCGAGGACGGCACCAAAACGAACAAAATTTAATGTTGCAAAACCTGATACAGCTAACCAGGCGCTGTTATTCACTAAAAACTTTAAAGACTGAGTAACCGGACGCTGATTTTCTGCCTGTACGGCATACCGTTCTTTGCAATTCGCATAAGTAATAAACAGCAGAGCCATACATAGCACCGCAAGGATTGATGCAGTAATAAAGAAACCTAACTTTTCGTCCCCTTTGCCAAAATACTGCACTGCAGGCATAAACAACGCAGTAACCAAAATAACACCCAACGAAGTTCCCACAGAACGCGCAGAACCAAGTTTAAGCTTTTCATTTAAATTCGTTGTCATCATTGGCAGAAGAGCGCTGTAGGCAATATTTACAAAGGAGTAAATCAGGCCCAGGGAAAAGAAGGTTGCGTAGGCGTAAATCAGCCGCCAACGCTCTGAAACATCAGGCACATAAAAGGTGAGGACAAAAATCAGTGCCATTGGTGTCGCGCCGAATAACAAATAAGGTCGGGCTTTTCCCCAACGTGATCGTGTCCGATCGATAAGCAAACCCACTGCAATATCCAGCACTGCATCCAACACACGGGTTATCAATAACATAGTGCCGATCAATGCGGCAGATAGCAGAGCGACATCCGTGTAAAAATACAATGCAAAAGCACCTATTGTATTCCAGGCTAAGCCTCCCCCCAGATCACCAAGACCATAACTAACCACTTCCTTTTTAGTAAGTAGCGGTGCAGATTGGGTATGTATCGTTTGCATAAGTTACCCTCTAGCTTTCAGTTTGATTTAAACAAGACAGCAGCGACATGGGGCTGAGCTACTCTGCAGCTGGATCGCCTTAATGAAGCGCAACAGCATCGTTGCGCAGTACTGGTACTGAGTTCACTCAGGACAAAATCAACATTGATGTCAGGTTAATTTCAGAATTTTGCTGTCTTTTGTTGATGGCACAAAAGGAAGGTAAGATATGCGCATACGCACGGCTAACGTGATCTTGTGCTCCCCTTCTGTCAATGGCAGGTCTTTAACTATTACTTCCGCTTTTTCACCAAAATTCCAGCGGTCGCTGTACTCGGTCTCCAGCTGATCTAATGTCCACTCGTTATTACGTACCGCAAAGAGCACGTCCTTACGATCTATGTCCTGACCATCAATATTGATACTGATGTCCTCTATCATCGACAACCCAAGACCGCGGTAATAAGGTAAGCGCGCCAGAACACTAAATCCGTTTTTTTCAGGGACAAGCCGCAAACTGTCTTCAACTATTATTTTGTTATCAAACATCTGAAACTCCTTACACCTGATCCGAGCTGTTAATAAGCTTTTCTAACATAAGTTGCTGGCGTGAAACCTGCAGAACAGAATCAACCTCTTCCACATCCTCAATCCAACGGTTCCCCTCGTACTCTGAACAGATGTAACCGTTATAACCACCCTGTTTTAATACTGCGACAATCTTGTCGTAGGGGATCGAAGGTTCCACCAAATCCTCAGTTACTTCATAAAATTTGCCATGAATGTTGTGGATCATCGGCATGAATTCGAGCATACGCTTTGGCTCAAAGGCGGCGTTATGGCGCAGCGATTCGGCCATGGCTATTGAAGGCCCCTCTCCTCCCATGTCACGGACATTCATAATGACATATTCACTCAACACTCGATCTTCATAGGCCTGCACTATGTAATCAGCTATAGGTTTAGGTACACCATTGCGGATAAAGCGCTCTTGCCATACCCGGGGAAAACGATGCAAAAACATTCCCATGTCGGGTAAAAAACCCAGTGCTGCAGAGCCTGATTTAACAAAGGCTTCGGCATGACGGATGATCCAAGGATGATCAAAATGCAGTGGAGCATGCACTTCAACCAGTATTTTAATGCCCGCATCCTCTGCATAATTCGCAGCAGCTACCAACACGTCAGGATCGACAGACACTAATGCCCTGATATATTTCATACCCAGTCGCTTACCAAAATCGATATCTCGTTTAATGCAGGCGACCTGTTCTGCAAACGGCATGATTTTTCCTTTATACTTTTTATAATCAAGCATAAAGTCATGGGCAACAGGTACTAACTGATACTTTGCAACCAAGTCGTGCCAGTGCTGTATATCCTGCTCTAATGCTGGCTGCTCGGGATAGTGCCAAAAACTTTGTTCACCAATTAATTCGATTCCATGCGCGCCAATGCGTGCACAGGTACTGACACAATCTTCCAGGTTCATTTTTCCCAAAAAGGTTTCGTGCTGAAAGCTGTAAAGACTTACGCCCCGTTTAATCCCCATACCTTGCCTCGTGTTATCTGTTTAGTTGTTATCACTTAGGTCGTGGCGCTCAGTTTGTTAACAAACACCCTAATGTTCACTGTAATTCGCTCGCCAACAACAACGCAATTAGAACAATCATTCCAAATAAAAGTCAATAAAAACTGTAGGTCACATTTAATTCAGTCACAACCGCCAGCAAAGATGCAGCCCAAAAGTTTCAATTAATCATTAATTATCAACATCTTAATCTCAAACCTAATAACAAAAAAAAACAATAAATCGATTCAAGACTGAGTATTCCTGATGCAACAGCCGCAACTAAACGCAACTGTTCGGACCAGATGAGAGAACATAATCTCCCTCACAACAATCGTAAGCCTTTGTTTTTTATGAATTTAACAACTGAGCATTAATTAACCAAAATAACTTGCTCAAAAATTTTATTAGAACTACTATTTTGATTCATAAAAATAAGAGTGTAATTTTAACATTCAGTAAACGAGGTAGGCGATGTTCAAATCAAAGGTATATCTGGCGGTTCTTTCTGGCTTTGCCCTTGGCGCTAATTCTGTGGCATATGCACAAAGCGCTGAACAAGAATCAGAGACGCCAACAGAAAATAGAGAACAACAAATAGAAGTTATTACAGTCAAAGCGCAAAACAGATTACAACGTGCAATAGATGTTCCTATTGCTATGAATGTCATCAGTGCTGGTGCATTAAAAGATGCAGGCGTTTCAGATCTTAACAGTCTCACCCGACTGGCGCCGGACATCCAAATCGCTAACGATACTATTTTTAACCGCATAGCCATACGTGGTATCGGCACCAATAGTAACGATGAAGGTCAAGATCAGTCACTCACTATCAACATAGATGGTGATTACATAAACCGTCCCATTTCACTCAATGCTTCCTTATTTGATATTGAACAGGTTGAAGTGTTGCGTGGACCGCAAGGCACGTTGTATGGCCGAAATGCGACTGGCGGCGCTTTAAATATCCGAGCCCGCAGGCCAGGTCAGGAGTTTGGTGGTAATGCTTCGGTAACATCTGGAAATTACGGCCAATTAAACCTTGATACTGCTATTGATATTCCGCTGTCTGACACGACAGCTATCCGTGTTGCAGGGATAAGCCTGGATAATGATGGCTATAACTACCACCCAAATATGGATGATTCCACAAACGATCAGGGCGTGAAGTCATTTCGCCTAAGCGGCGTATCCCGACCAACTGATGCTTTAAATCTCTATGTGGCCGCTGAAAAAGTCGATGTGTCCCAAACCGCTCCAACGACGCCAGGTGTCAATTTGAATGCACCCGGACTACGGGCTGACGAAAATGGCCCAGGCTGTACCGGCGCAGGTTGGGTAGAAGTTGCTCCGAATGTGCCTGGTACTCAATGTATTCCTGCTAACACTAATTTCCGTGACCTTATCGACCCGGATCGATTTGACGCTCCCAACACCAAATCCGGATTGGGCTTCTTCGATTCAGACCAGACGTCCTTGCGGAGTGAAATTAACTACGCCATAGCAGAGTATGAACTTACCTATAAAGTGGGTTATCGTAAATCCGAGTCAGGCGGTGACCTGCCACTGATGCCTCGCTATATCTACTTCAATACCAAAGTGGATTCAGAGACACTAAGCCAAGAGTTACGTCTGAATGGACAAACTGGCGAGAACATTACCTGGCAAGGTGGCGTTTTTGTTTTTTCAGAAGATCAGGATCTTGCACGAGGGCTCTATTCTGAGCCTGCAGGGCCAACTGGCCGTTTCATCAACTATTTTTACCGTAAGGTAAATGCAGATTCAAAAGCTTTATTTGCTCAGGCAGACATAGGTCTAAACGACACTACAACTTTTATTGTCGGAGCTCGATATACCGATGATAAAAAGTCCGGCGAATTTATTAATATGCCAGGCCTTGCAGGTACGACACCACCAGCAGCCGACCCGGCCAGAACTATAAGACCTGAAGCTAAAGCTGACAAATTCACCTGGACTGCAGGCATTAACTATAAACCCAACGTGGATACTTTGTACTACGCCAAAGCGTCCACTGGATTTAAAGCCGGTGGCTTCGACAGTGTCGGTGATTATGCTCCGGAAACTGTCATGGCTTACGAGCTGGGTAATAAAAATTTGTTTGGCAATGGCAACTACAGTCTGAACATTTCCGCTTTTTATTATGACTACGAAGACTTACAAGTTTCTGCCTTGCTGGATAGCAGCATAGGTGCACAAACCTTTAACGCCGGTAAAGCTGAAATTTATGGTTTAGAAACACAATTTGTCGCCTATGTAACCCAAGGAGGCCGATTAACTTTCAACGTAAATTATTTGAGCAGTGAGTATAAAGACTTACCTGCCGCCTATCCGGTGCAGTGTGTTGGTGGTTGCTCACTGAACTCTGTTGGCAATCTGACTGGCGATCCAACGAATGTGATACAACCTAATTTAGCAGGCAACACAGCACCTCAGGCACCAAAATGGGTTGTTTCGCTTGGCTATGATCACGATTGGGACTTGGCTTCCGGCGGTTATGTCACTGCTTCAGCTCAATCAAAATTTAAAGATGACTACTACACCAACATCTTTAACTGGGCTGATGATTTGCAGAAATCCTTTATTCAAACAGATTTGAGTTTGAAATACACCAACAGTACCGGCATGTACTCCATTCAGGCTTATCTGCGGAACATGGAAAACATTAGACCGCAAACCTACACCCAATTCACCAGCGCAGGTCCGGACGACATATTTAACTGGAACTTTGCTGCGCCCAGAACATACGGCGTAACCCTTACCTACAGTTTTTAATCTCAAAAGAGCTGGTCTCAGCCAGCTCTTTTCACCCTTTACTTTCTTTGTTAGCGCAGTGTGACAAAACAAAGAAATTTTTAAGTGAGAGCAGGAGTAAGTATGACACTTGAAGCAAATGTGTTGCGAGAGAATCCCCTTAGTTTAGTTAGCGATGGTTATGAATTAGATGTCCATTTAGCCTGGTATAGATCGCTGCCATTGTCTTGTATTGAGCAATTAAAAGTGGTTATTAATGGTCAAGAAGTGGCAACAGACAAAATTTGTTTACACCACCAAGGCCAGCTCGTGCCTTTTACAGAACTGCAAGAGATGACGGATGACTGGTGGTTTGTGCAGGACCCATTGCGTTTCCATCTCGAAGTTACACCAGAAATTCAAAAAAACGGCCAGGCTGAGCTTAGTGTCTCACTGGCAACACGGATCCCATATGTCATTATCGGTCCAAATTTTCCGCTGGTACAAAGAACTGATGTAAGCAAGAAGGTAACTGTATTATGAGTATTCAACTAGGACTAACTGTTTACTCAATGACCAACGAATGGCTCTCAGGTAAATATACTCTGCCACAACTGGTTGACGAAATCGGTCGTAGAAAATTGGGACCAGGCATTGAAATGATTGGCTTTCAAAGCTTGAGAGGTTTTCCCAACAAAGTCGACAAGCGCGATATAAAAGATTTCCTGGACGCTGTTGAAAGAAATGAGCTTATTTTAACCTCTCTTGCTGGTAACGCCGACATTGCGACCCATGGCAAGCAGTGGATGGATACAGATCAAAGTGTCGCTTTTATGAAACCGCAGATTGAACTTGCAGGTGAAATGGGATTCCCTGTGATGCGTATTCAAATAGGCCTGACTCCAGAGGTACTGGAAAAACTTGAGCCAATAGCGGCAAAAGCAAAAGTAAAACTGGGAATGGAGATCCACGCACCTGAGGGGGCAAACACCCCAAAAGTGCTGGCGACACGCGAAGTATATGACCGTATAGACTCTGAATATTTAGGTTTTGTCCCAGATTTTAGTGCCACAATGCGTGCAATTCCGCCAGGTATGCTGAGTAAATTAACAGGCGCCGGGTTATCTCAAGCTGGCGCAGAGTTACTCACCAATTTGTGGAAAAGCGAAGGAGCGCCTATTCAACGTTATCTGGCTTTTGCTGAACAAGCCCGGGCGGCAGGCGAACCTGAGTTACCTATAGCACAGGCTAAGCTCATCTTTACCATGTTCGGCAGACAAACACCGGAAAGCTGGGCGGAATTACTGCCTAGAACAGTCCATATTCATGGTAAATTTTATGAAGTTAACGAAGCCTGCACAGAATCAGCATCAATAGATTATGCTGCCATCTTAAAAGTTTTTGCTAACGCAGGTAAAAACATCAGCATGTCGAGCGAATGGGAAGGTCATGCATTTCTTGATATGGAAGAACAATGTGCTTTTGACATGGTCGAACGTCACCACAAAATGTGTAGACACATGATAGACCAGCTTTAATGATGACTAAGCCTCACTAGTTACCCTCCCCCGCCAGGCAGTTAATGCGAGTAAAGATTAATCGCCTGGCACCTCTGCTTATGCCATTTTGATTCTAAATAATCAGTATATTACTTTGTTAATTATTCTTTCTAGAAGTATAATTCTCATTATTCAGTACATTACAAGCAACAGGTATCGCACTTGACCATGGAATCTTCTAGCTATATTCGTGAGCCGAAGCAAAGTCGCAGTAAAGCATCACTGGAGCGTTTGCTTAAATCAGCTGCTGAACTTCTCACTGAAAAAGGCTATGCCGAGTTCACTTTACAGGAAGTAAGCGCCCGCGCCCAAGTTTCTATAGGTTCAATTTACAATCGTTTTAAAAGCAAAGATGATTTGATTCGCCAGATACAAAAGAACGAACTGAACGCTCTCGAAGTGGAATCAGCGGTACTCATCACTCAAATCCGTAGAAAAAACCTGAAGCTGCGGCAACGTGTGCCAGTCGTGATTCGGGAATATGCGAACTTGCTTGCGCGTTATCAAGGCATTTTAAAACCCCTGATGGAGATTTCTGCTGTAGATAAAGTAGTGGAAGCTTACGGTAAGGAACACGCAGCTCAGAACATTAATGATTTCATTACGTTACTACTGGAATGTAAGGATGAAATTGTCCAGCCGGATGCAGCAAGTGCTATCTCTTTTTCATTCAAATACTTATATGCGGCTTTAGCACGCTATTTAGGCCTGGGTATTATGGATGCAGTAAGTGGTGAGGGCGATTGGGATGAATTGCTTGATAACCTCAGTAAAATTATGTTGCATTTCTTACTTGGACATCCCGACCAGTTAAAAGAGTAAGCCATGCGTTATAAGATTTTTTGTTCAGCCACTAGTGGCTGCCTTTAATTGAGCAGCTCTTCCACTGTCGCAACAAAAATACCAGAAAAAATAACACTGAAATCCGTCTGCTGAGCATCTACATGCTCAGCACAGGCAAAATGCATTGCTGTATCGGTAAAGCTGCCGACGAAATTAGAACTCTTACCAAAACTCTTTCTTCAACAATACGCTTCACTGATGGTGACTTGTACTACAGCAACACTGCTCGGCTGTCGCTCCTAAATGCAAAGTGACAGCTCTAAATAATCCACCTTTGAAGTCAGGTACTATTGTCATATGGATTCAGGCCAGCACAGAATACACCTCAAAAAACAAGCCGATGTTCAACTGGTCATCTTAGTGGAAAAAGGCGACGCACCACGCCTCTCCCCAAAGCAAAGCGGCCAAAAGCCAGCATTCACTATGCCAATAAAGATCTTCATGCCATCCACCAAGCGATTCGCTCGCTAAAGGGCTGTAAGGCAAAAGCAAATATCCACTGCAAAGTTAATCTATGCGAGCTATTTAAACAGTTCCCTATGCAACAAGATTAATTGAACACTTCACAAACGCAAGAAAACGAACTAAAATTCCAATATAAATTTAACTGCTAAGTTATTGGCATAAAAACCAACGCTTGGCGTCCTTTCAAATGCCCTACGTCGAGTACTTTCATGGAAATCAAACAGCCAGCCCCCTTGTCAGGCGCTATAGGCTTTGTACTTATTACTATTTTTCTGGATGCCTTAGGTATTGGGTTATTAGTGCCCATTATTCCGGAGTTAATAGGTGAATTAACACTGGCCAGTGTTTCCGAGGCTGCCGTATATGGCGGCATGCTGACAGCCTTGTTTGCCACTTTTCAATTTTTTGCTACCCCTGTCATGGGGAATCTCAGTGACAGTTATGGTCGCAGGCCGGTGATGCTGCTGTCGTTAGCAGCTTTCGGTTGCAGCTATCTGGTCATGGGCTTCTCCACCACTATTACCTGGCTATTTGTAGCCCAATGTTTAACAGGTTTATTCAGTGCAACACCAAGCGTAGCGGCAGCATTTATTGCAGACGTATCGCGGGTTGAACAACGTGCCAAGCGATTTGGAGCATTGGGAGCGGCTTTCGGCAGTGGTTTGGTTTTTGGCCCTGTTACCAGTGGTATTCTTGCAGAATGGGGTACGCGAATCCCAATCTTTGTTGCAGCTGCAGTGACTTTCCTTAATCTTTGTTTTGGTTATTTTGTACTAAAGGAAACCTTACCACCTGCTTTAAGACGCAAATTTTCAATCCGCAGTTCGAGTCCGTGGCGGGTCGTATTAACTTTGCGACATAAGCCACAGATGTCACAGCTACTGCTGGTCTTGCTGGGGGTCCACCTTGCATTGAATATTGTACCTGCAGTTTGGCCCTACTTTACCAGTTACCATTTTCACTGGACCGCAAAAGAAATAGGGTACTCACTGGGACTCTATGGTGCTGTCAGTATATTTTCACAGGGTTTCTTAGTAGGTAAACTGGCTAAACGTTATGGCAGCCTGACAGCCAGCGCTACAGGCATAGTTGGACTCGCATTAGGTACCGCAGGTTTAGCTATGGTGAATACTCAGTGGATGGCAATTGCATTGATAGTACCCACAGCCCTGGGTTTTATGATCAATGCAGCTTTAGTCGGCCATATGTCGGGTAAGGTATCGCCTTCTGAACAAGGCCAACTGCAAGGCGCCGTTGCATCCATCCGCAGCTTCGCCGCCGTAATAGCCCCGGCTACTGTGCCCCCTATATTCTATTTATTTACCAGGCAACCTCAGTCTCTCAATTTGCCGGGCGCTCCCTTTATCATAGCGGCAGTGCTGGCTCTCACGGCACTTTGGCTGTTAAATTCCACACCAGACTCAGATCAGCAATCAGGTATTGGCAAGTGAAGAGGTTGACTTCATTCAAAACTTCGGCATAATAAAGCGAACGTCTGTTCTAATATAGCGCCAGGACGATAAATAGCGCGGGAGCAGATATTATGTGTTTTCCGCTATCTTTACTGTTAGCTCAAATGAACAATACAACCTTGTGTTGTTCATTCAATACATCATTCTGTATCCACTTTACCCTCCACCTTGTTACCGATGCCTTGCTTTCGATAAGCCTTTTCCCGTCTACCCAGCCATCACGCTGTTTAGCCGGAAAAAGTCATCCATGTAACTTAAAAAAAACGCTAAACCACACCGCACATTTATTAATTACAGGTCAATAACTATGAATCTAACCGCATGTATTGAGTGGCTGTTTGCTGATGAAGCAACAAATTTCGCCGAGAGAATTTACAAAGCGAAAGCAGCTGGGATTGAGGGTGTAGAGTTTCATTTGTGGCGCGAAAAATCACTGCCAGACATTAAGCAGGCGCTCAACGACACAGGTGTCACCTTAACTAGCTTCTGTGTAGATCCACGTCGTAGCATTGTTGATGAACAACAACTTCCAGAGTTTCTTGCCGCTGTGAGTGATTCAATAGCTGCTGCGAAGGAGCTAAATTGCAAGATGTTGATTATCGCCTCCGGCTTTGCATTAGATGGCGTTTCACCAGAGCAACATTTTGATTTCGCACTGCGGGCATTGCGACCAGCAGCCGCACTTGCAGAACAGGCCGGCATCACCCTGTTGCTTGAGCCTCTCAACACCAAAGTTGACCATCCAGGAATGTATTTAAACTCAGTAAAAACGGGTCTTGATCTGGTGGAGGCGGTTAACAGCCCAGGTCTTAAATTAATTTATGACGCGTACCACTCCATCGTGATGGGCGATGACATCACCACTGTACTCAAAGGAAGAGTACAGCATGTCGCACATATTCAGGTGGCCGATATGCCGGGCCGGGGAGCACCCGGAACAGGTGAAATTAACTGGCCTCAGGTCACTCAGATGCTCAAAGAGCAAAATTTTCAGGGATGGCTTGGCTTGGAATACAAGCTGAACAATTTGAGTACATCACAAAGTTTACAGTCTGTGAACGCTGCGCTGAACAACTAACAGGAGCAAAAGACCATGTTTAGACTCTCTGCAAATCTTGAATATATGTTTAAAGAAGCTGGCGATACACTCGAGGAAAGAATCGCCGCAGCCGCTGCAGCTGGTATTCAAAAAGTTGAAATTTTCTCGCTCGACGGCCGAGATATAAAAGCCGTCGCAGACGCATTAAACAAGTATCAAGTGACCCTTCATTCAATGGTCGTTGATCCCAGAATTATGCTAGTCCTGCCTGATACACATGCTAAATTTTTACAGGTATTTCGCTCTGCAGCCGAACAAGCCGTAGAACTGGGCTGTAAACATTTAGTCTGCGGTTCTGGCACTGGTGCACCTTTCTTAAAGAGAAGTGTTTCACTACTCAATGTTGTAGAAGCGATCGCAAAAGCAGCAGATATCGCCAAAGAATTTGGTTTAACCATTTGGCTTGAAGCTGTGAATACCCGAGTTGACCACCCCGGTGTTTTTTTTAGCAAAACAGAAGACACTTTATTTGTTGCCAGCAAGGTGAACCGTCCTGAAGTTAAAGTACTCTACGACATTTATCACTCCGTTGCTGAAGGAGAAAATGTAGAAGAGGAATTGGCAAAAGTGAAGCCTTGGCTTGGTCACATCCAGGTTGCTGATTATCCGGGTCGCGGAGAGCCTGGTACAGGCAACATGAACTGGCAAAAGGTTCTGCAGCAACTACAAGCCGCAGGTTACAAAGGCGATATAGGCGTTGAATGCTACCCAACAGTGGCGAATACACCCAATGCCCTGAGCTTCTTCAAGCAACTACTGGTTGCAGCGAATCATGACGTAACCCCGGAGCTTTAAAATGCGTGTAAGCGAATTTTCAGTCAGTCTGGATATGATCAACCGACATTATTCTGAACCCAATAGAAACAGATATGAGTCTAAATATTATTGGGAGGAACTCTACACATTAATCAATGCAGCAGGCTTCGGAAGCATTGAAATACCTTTCGAACCCGTATGGCAATTTGGCGGCCGCAGCGGAGTACCGCTGACACCATATTGCGTAAATACAAAGTACGGAGACCTCAGCGCATATCGCGCATTTTTACAAAGTTGCGGAATTTCAAAAGTCACAGCTGTCACTTTTGACCCCAGTTTATTCGCTAGAAATGATCAAATGGGGTTCTACTTTGGTGCGACCAAACACTTTGCTTTACAAGCTATTGATTTTGCTGCTGGGCTTGGCGCCAAATACCTTGTCTTATCGCCCAGCGCCAGCATTGGCCGCCTGACTCATTATCATCCAGGGCTAATAGCCAATAAAGCGCCCTTTGTTGAAGAATTAAGCAAGGTCGTAGCTGAAATTGCAGCTGTCGCTGCAAGCAAAGAGGTGAAGCTATTACTCAGACCTGAATACTGGAGCGTGCTGTCGCTGGATGAAACACTGGATTTAGTGAAAGCTTCGTCAGGGCATCTTGGTATCGCCTTTAATGCTGCACACCTGCACTTGGCTGATAGTGATGTTTTGTCCTTTCTGGAACAGCATTGCGATTTAATTGACTATGTTCAACTCTCTGATACTAAACACAGTAGCGCAGCATCTTTTAAAACAGATGCAAATCCCGCTTTTCCTTCGCATAACGCGACGCAGGTATTTTGCGATGTGGGTACAGGCGTGTTGCCGTTGACTAGTATTCTAACCAAGTTAACCAGCTTGAAATATAGCGGCCACATCGTGCTTTGCAATCATCAAACCCGCGATCCAAATCGTGCCTTGCTCCGCAACAGACGTTTTATTAATCAAATTTCACCTTTCGCACCTGAGGTTCACTATGTCTAATCTTCGTTATGCCAACATGTGCCACTGGAAAGCTATACCTTATAAACAGATCAAGAACTTCCGCGAGTTTTATTATGAAGATAAAACTAACACAGCCTATTATTCTGATTGGGATAGACTCCTGCGCTATCAAAAAGCACTGGGCTTTGATGGTATCGAGTTAGCACCCTGGGACCTCGCCGATATTTTGCCGCTATTTGGTTCACCGGAAGCCTATAAAGCTTTTGCTGCAGAACGCGGCATCGAGGTTGTTGGGATGTTTCACGGCGCTCATGCGTGCCATGATGCCAGTAAATTTGACGAAGTTGTCCGAGCAGGAAAGGAGGCAGTAGATACTATAGTTCGGTTTGGTGGAGAACAAATGAACACATGCCCGACTGACAATTATTACGGCATAGGACCACTGAGCAGACAGCAAGTCCAGGATTGTGCCAAAGCAATTAATGAGATCGGCCGTTACGCCACTGACCATGGTGTAAAAGTTGGCCTTCATAATGAGTTCTTTTGTGGTATCAATCGTGAAAATCATCGTGAATTTATTGAAATGACTGATGCCAGATTTGTTCACTACTGTATTGATACTGCTCAAATTTCCATTCTGGGAGAAAACCTGCTCGAGTTTTATGACACTTATGCCGATCGAATCAGTGGGTTTCATCTAAAAGACACTGCAGATCCGAACCAACCGGATAGTGTCCGCTATAGCCAGGATCCAGAGATCCAGGATGATGGCAAGCGTTGGTTTTGGGAGCCAGGTGAAGGGGTTCTCGACTTTGAAGCTTTATACCGCTTACTGAAAAAACACAAATATCAGGGTTGGATCACGCTGGAAACCGATGGTTCTCCTGACTACCTCGCCTCTATGGCGCTATCTCGCTATTACATTGATAGCAAACTTAAACCCATCTACGAATAGCTTGCGAGCGCAATCAGGTCTGCAGCAGGTGCCAGACTTGATTGCGCTCCCCAACCTTTGACGCCATCTAATCCACAATCTCAATATCAAGACTATCCAGTAATGCGATAGCCTCAAAACGGCTGAAACGGGCTTTACTGATGTCATTCTGAAAGATATCGATACTGTAATTGCTGGCTTCGGAAAAATCCGCTTCTTTTAGACTTGTGCGTTGAAACACACTGTTTGAAAGGTCGCTGTAACAAAACTTCGCCCGGTTAAAACTGCCGTTGCGAAAATCAACATCTTTGACAATACACTCTTCAATGATGATGTCGTCCAACTGCAACCCAAAAAACGAACTATCATTCATCTTGCAGCGTTCAAACTTTAGAGATTGCACAAATACATTCCTCGGCCAAGCCGCTTTTGTCCAATCAATACCAAGCAACTTACTATCCACAAAATCAACTTCAGAAAAACGACTCTGCGAAAAGTTAGCCAAACTCAGATTGCAGCGCTGGAAGCTGCATTCTATAAAGCGGCACTTCAGAAAGGTTGCCTCAGTGAAATTGCATTCTACAAATGTACAGTCTTCAAATTCAGCTCCAGAAATCAACAGCGATTCAGCAATAACAGCTTCAAAACGCTGCGACAAATAGGGCTTCCCAGAATTAAAAAGTTCCATAACCACTCCCATATCGTTTCATGGGTAGCATATACCTAACTTGAACTCTTGCACAAATAAAAAATTAGAATTATAGTTCTATTTATTCAAAATTCAGATAACAGGTAAGCTTTATGGATTTGCAAGCGCAATATGACGCAATAGTAGTAGGTGCCGGCGCAACAGGTGGTATAGCAGCGAAAGAACTCACTGAACGTGGATTAAAAGTCCTCTTACTCGAAGCAGGGCCAGCACATGACGAAGCTCTCTTTCATCAACCACCACTCAAACGACAAGTTAACTCATTGGATCGGATAAAAGCGGCTTTAAAAGGCCAACATAGACAAGCACGTTGTTCCTGGTTTTCGCCGGATAAAAGCCATTTATTTATTAATGATCAGCAAAACCCTTATACGACATCTGATGAGGATTTTTTATGGATCCGCGGTAGGCAGGTTGGTGGCCGATTCTTATCCTGGGGCAGAGTAGCGGTGAGAATGTCTGATTATGATTTCAAAGCTGCGAGTCGCGATGGACAGGGTGAAGACTGGCCGATTTGTTACGACGATCTGGCCCCCTACTACAGTAAAGTTGAAACTTTCCTTGGTGTCGTAGGTGAATCAGGCGGTATACCAAATTTACCAGACGGTGACTTTATTGCTAAAGCAGGTTTAAGTAAACCAGAACAACAGCTTAAGCAAGCGACAAAACTGCTCTGGCCTCATGCCCACATAACGCCATGGCGTTATGTATCTACAACAGCAACACCTGCCGACGAACAGGGTAAAAAACGTATTACGTCTCCGATTGCCGCGGCGCTGAAGACGGGAAACCTAACCTTACGCCCGGACTCTATTGTCGAGCGGATAGAAACAGACCCTGTTACTGGACTGGCAACGGCTGTGACCTTTATTGACCGAGTTACAATGGCAAAACAAAAGGTGTGCGCCAATATTGTCATGTTATGCGCATCAACAATTGAAACTTTAAGACTAATGCTCAATTCCAAGAGTGAAAAACACCCTCAGGGTCTTGGAAACTCGTCAGGATTACTGGGGCATTACTTTATGGACCAAACAAATTGCGTCGTCTTTGGCACAGTGCCAGATAAAACAGGCTTTGAACTCGTTGATGGTAAACATCCCGGCGATAACCATGGCGGCTTTTATATTCCACGCTTTCAAAATATCGGGGCAGATAAACGCAGCAACTATGCCAGGGGCTTCAATATCCAGGGGATGGTTGGCCGCATCCCGGTGCCAGACAATGTCCCCATGTTGTTCGGCATGACTGCACAGGGAGAAATGTTGCCGAACAAGAACAATCAAATATCATTACATCGTACTAAGAAAGATGCATGGGGCATTCCAGTACCCAATATAAAGATAGGATTAACCGAAAACGAGCGTAACATGGCTCAGGCACAGATGGACACGATTCAGACCATAGTAAAAAATCTTGGCTGGAATATTGAAATCGCCGCCAGTTTATTGGATTTGTATGATGCAGACAAATTAATGCCTAGCGCCAATTGGTTTGAACGAACTATGTTTAAACTTTCCTATAAAAAAGGCTTAGCCTTAGGCTCTGCTATCCATGAATGTGGTGGTGCTCGCATGGGTAACGATCCTAAAAGCTCGGTACTCAATGCGCACAACCAATGCTGGGATTCACCCAATGTGTTTGTAACCGACAGTAGTTGCTTCGTGACAAATGGTACATGTGGTCCAACGCTGACGACCATGGCCCTTACGGCACGGGCGGCAGATTACATAGCCACACATTATCAGGGCTCTGGCGTACTACCTTTGTCTGATTAATACAGTAGAGCACGTTGAGCAAGTAAGCATGCTTCAGCTCCAAAAGAAAATGGCTGAAGATTTGTGATCCTTGCTCAGGTGCTGCTATGTAATTTATCAATACAAAAAATTTAAATTATTAATTTAATTAAAAAATTTAAATAAAAGATAATCCAAAACGTGCTTATCTACACTTGGAAGCCAACAGTTAAAAATGCCAGACTGGTATTTCCCAGATGCAGATATGATTCTCACCAATACCTGAAGTTAGGGTAAGACAATGATGCCAAACAAATTGCAGTATTCCCCCAAGCATATGCAACTCAGTATCCTTACGGCCGCCTTACAGGAACTGACGCCCAGAGCGATACGAGATAAAGATCCCGATCAAGCCATAATTGACTGGCTGCAGTTTGCCGCAGATATGCGCTGTCCTAATATTCAACTTTCGGCAGCTATTCACCCAAGCTTAACCGATGTGCCACCGGAAGCATTACTTGACCCTGTAGCCAATACTCTGGATTTAAGAGAGCCTTTTAGTGCCGCCCGTGCCACTAGGGTGAAAGCTGTAATGCAAAGTACAAAAGTCGGCTTGTCTGATCTGGCGTATTTCGACAATTTGTTGGTACATGACCAGAGTGCCCGCCAACAAAAAATTGAATTTATGCTGAATACTTTTGACGCAGCAGTACTGTTAGAAACGGACGCTGTATGCGGTTTTGTTGGCCGGAATATTCAGCTTTCCATGGATCAAAATTTACAGGCGTTCGAGCAAATTTTCATCCCCATCTTAAAGGCAGCCAAAGCAAGAGGGCTGGTATACAGGGTTGAACAATGCCCTATGCCGGGCTGGAATACTTCGGATTGCTGGCACAATAACATTGCCTACACGCCAGCCACCTGGATTACGCTGCACCAAATCTGCGAAAAGCATGGTGTTGGTGATCAGTTCCGCATTCATTATGACCCTTCTCACGCCATTCTGATGGGTCAAGACACCCGCTCAGTCTTCCAGTACTTAAAAGACAGTGGCTACGGCTTTTTAATTGCCGGCTTTCATGTGAAAGGTCAGGTCATTGACTCGAAAGGAGTCAGTGCCTGGGGTTATGGCGGACAAACAATGCAACGCGGTGACTGGAAAGACGGCGAAGCTTCAGCCAACCCGGCAGATCAAGTCAATGCCTGGAAGAAGCAAACTATTCTGTGTGAGCATGAACTGCCCGGCACAGCCAAACATGATCCACTTGCTTACCTGCAAAACCGCAGTGTGGATTGGTTGGATCATCAACTAGCTGCCCGCGAGTTACTCGATTTAGACCCGGCCAAAACCTTTTTAGTCGTTGAACACGAGTATCCTGCGGCCAGGATCCAGGATAAATCCAAACTCGCCCCACTGCTGCAAGGCTCTATCGATTTTTGCCGGGCCATCGATGAAGCTGCGGCCGCTATGTATGAAATCCAACACAACTTGCTGCCAGCGCTAAATATCCCGGTGCAGGGTGTTGGCCGTGAAGCTTATCGCTCTTAACAGGAGAACCCTATGACAACCCAGTTAACCCGCCCTTTACGCCTTGGCATGGTTGGTGGTGGACGCGGTGCCTTTATTGGCGCTGTGCACAAAATTGCCTCGGAGTTAGACGGTAAAGCACAGTTGGTGGCAGGCGCCCTGTCTTCAGATCCAGCCGTAGCAACACAAAGTGCAGCCAATTGGTTTTTGCCTCGTAGCTACCACTCCTTTCAGGAAATGGCGGTCGCTGAGGCCGCTCACCCAGAGGGAATAGACGCTGTCATTATTACTACACCAAACCATTTGCATGCCAGCGTAGCCAGTGCTTTTATCAAAGCCGGAATTCATGTGATGTGCGAAAAGCCTCTGGCTTTTGACCTGGCCGAAGCTCTGGAACTGCAGCAGTTACTCAGCCAGCATTCGGTCCTGATGGCATTGGCCCACAGCTATACAGGCTATCCAGCTGTTGAAGAAGCAAAAGCGAAAGTGGCGTGTGGCGAGCTTGGTGTTATTCGGAAAGTGCTGGTGGAATACCACCAGGATTGGTTAATGCAACCACTGGAACAACAAAGTGACAATAAACAGGCGGGCTGGCGTACCGATCCAGCTAAGGCTGGGATCAGCTGCTGCGTGGGTGACATTGGTACCCATGCAGCAAATTTGGTTGAATACATAACAGGCGATACCATCTCTGAAGTTTGTGCCGACCTCTCTACTTTTGTGCCAGGACGCACACTCGACGACGATGCCAATATGTTGCTGCGGCTTAGCTCTGGCGCTAAAGGCACTTTAACCTGTTCACAAATTGCTTGTGGCGAGGAAAACAATTTACGGATCCGAATTTATGGCAGCAAAGCTAGCCTGGAATGGCAGCAACAAGAGCCCAACTCACTGCGATACTGCCCGGCCGGACAACCTTGGCAATTGCTCAGAACAGGGGTCAATCTGTCTTCACCATTGGCATTAGCCGGTACCCGCTTGCCGGGCGGACATCCTGAAGGCTATTTCGAATCGCTGGCAAATATCTACCGCCGCTTCTTCCACGATATTCACCTAACCCAGACTGGACAACCTGCATTAGGTGGCTATCCGGGAATTACCGAAGGCGTGCGAGGCATGGCATTGATTGCTGCAGCGGTAACCAGCTCTACTAAAAATGCATCCTGGGTGTCGCTCAAATAGCTTTTTCATCAAAAACGAAGCGGGTTACACAAAACATGGTCCATTTTTTAAAGCTTGTGACGGCGTTACTGCTGTCATCCACACTAGCAACGGCTGTCCATGCCGATACGAGTAACCTTTTAGACAAGCTGAAATCCCCGCCCAGGCAATATGGACCTTATGTGTGGTGGCACTGGTCCAACGGCCATATTGATGAAAAGGAGGCCGTTAAAGATATTGAATGGTTTGCGGACATTGGCGTAGCTGGTGTGCAGCTGTTTGAAGCTGGTCTGGGAAATCCGGCGCAAAACAGGGTAATTTATGGCTCACTGCCCTGGCGTAACGCAGTAAAAGCCAGCGCCGAGCGGGCAGATGCCTTAAATGTAAAATTTGCCATTACAACCTCACCCGGCTGGAGTGCTGCGGGTGGCCCTTGGGTCCCTCCGCAACACGGGATGAAAAAGCTGGCTTGGTCTGAAGTGCAGATTCAGGGCGGTTCAACAGTACAAGTAGAACTTGCACCGCAGCAAACCACTGGGCCTTTTCAAGACATACCAGCCTCGTTAGCGGGGCTACAAGATAGCAACTCCTATTATCAAGACCTGAAAGTACTGGCGGTAAAACGCCGGTATCAGCCACTTCAACCGTCGACTATCCTCTTCAACGGCCTGCCAGCACAAAGTGCAGCCCTAACAGATGGCAAGCTTTGGCCTGCCAGCCGCATCAGCAAGAATGCGCAGGGCGAAAGCTATGTCGATATATCCTTCGCCAACCAGGTTGAGATCACAGGGATCAGCCTTGGTTTACCGGGGGCAAGGGGATTTGCCGCCCCGGCTCTGCCAGAGGCTAAACTTTATTACGAAAAATCCGGACGCTATGAGTTTCTTGCGCAGCTTCCAGTCTCCAATGCCATGACCAGAACAGTTGCTTTTGAGACAGTAAAAGCTAAAAAATTCAGGCTTGAGTTAGTGACCAATGACGCCACTGCTGAGCAACGTCATTATGGTTTAGGTGTCAACAAACTACCTTTTAATACCAAACAAGATCACCATAGCATTTCTGAGATCCGCTTTTTTAATTCCCCTTTGCTTAGCCTGTACGAACAAAAAGCCGGATTTTCAGTTGCGCAAAACTACGATGACATCCGTGCTAGCAGTCAAAGTGTGGCGCTGAAACCGGACAGCGACATTATTGATATTTCGGACAAATTGTCTGATAACACCCTGATCTGGGATGCACCGGAGGGTGACTGGCAGATTATCAGATTTGGCTACAACTTAACCGGCAAAAAAAATGGGCCAGCACCAGCAGAAGCTACAGGTTTAGAAGTAGACAAACTGAACCCTGACATGGTGAAGCAGTATTTTGAAAACTATCTAAATAACTACCGGGACGACAACGGCCGTTTATTCCCGGGTATCTCAGATATTTTAAGTGACAGTATAGAGTCAGGGCCGCAAAACTGGTCGCCTGGTATGGAAAAGCATTTTATGGACAGATACGGCTACGATCCAACGCCGTACCTCCTAACCTTTACCGGACGCATTGTTAATTCAACCCAAGAATCAGAAAAATTTTTATGGGATTTTCGTAATCTGATAGCTGAGCTTTTGGTCAGCAACTACTACGAAACCATCCATAAAATTGCTCAAGAAAATAACCTTAGCTTTTATGCCGAAGCACTGGAAGATGTGCGGCCTCAGCTGGGGAATGACCTTGATATGAGAGCTGCGGCACAGATCCCGATGGCCGCCTATTGGTATTACCCAAAAGGCGGCAAGCCCAAACCCACTTATATCATGGATATTAAAGGTGCCGCCTCTGTGGCCGCGCTGACCGGAAATCCTGTGGTTGCAGTGGAATCGCTCACTGCATTTGGAGAACCATGGTCCATTTCACCAGCGGATCTAAAGCCGGTTGCAGATCAGATCTTTTTGCACGGTGGTACAAGGTTGATGCTACACAGCTCAGTCCATCAGGCTGTAGGCAAAAACTTTACACCAGGTAACAACCTCAGTCCGGTGTTAGGACACCATTTCTCTAGAAACGAAACCTGGGCAGACCATAGCAAGCCTTGGATTGAGTATTTGACCAGGTCCCAGTTCATCATGCAAAACACTGCCTCTGCTGCAAGTTACCTGTTTTTTATTGGTGAAGAAGCCCCAGTGACTGGCTTATACGGTAAAGAACTCCCTCAACAGCTTCCTTCCGGCTTTGATTATCACTTTGTCTCCAGGCAGGGTTTAAAGCAGCTCAAGATCCGAAACAACAAAGTTTTCAATCAAAGTGGCAACCAATATGACTTTATCTACCTTGGCGGTTCCAGTGAGCGTATGACAATTGACGCCTTAAAGGAAATCAAACGCTTCGCCAGTGCCGGAGTCCCTATCATTGGCAATAAACCAGTTGAATCACCGTCACTTGCGGATCCTGATCCGATATTCAACAGTTTGGTTCAGCAGATTTGGTCAGTTCCAAACATATATGACACGAGCCACTTTCCTCAAGCCTTAGCCAAAATCAAAGCAGTGCCGCAGTGGCTGTTACCTGCTCAGCTCTCAGATAAAATTGGCATCAACCACAGAATGGCAAAGGACAAGAATATCTACTTTATTGTTAATAACGACAATCAGCCTGCTGAAGTTCCGCTTAGCGTCCGCACGAATCAAGCCAACATGATACTGTTCGATCCGGTTTCAGCCAGCCAACAGCCTCTAACAGCAGAGCGATCTAACGCACAGGGATTGTCATTAGTTAAGCTGAAACTGCCGCCTTACAGTTCATTTTTCCTTATCGAACCGAACAGTGATACTGTCAGCTCAGCCGGCTCAGTACATCAGCAAAGCTGCCAACAAAAGATCCATAACTTAACTGCCCGCTGGCAAGTGCAGTCTGACGAGCGCTATCCTTTCCCCTTCAAGACAACAGTGCTTGATAAACCTGAATTAAGTTCGGCACAGGCAGAGAATATCCACTATTACAGTGGGGTAACCCGCTTCAAGACGACCTTTAGCCTGGCAGCGCCTCTGTCCGGAGTCTATAGCTTTGAACTGGATCAAATAGGTGATATTGGCCATCTGTTTGTCAACGGCATGCCCGCGGGCTACCTTTGGCATCCGCCATTAACCCTAGACATCACTGCATTATTGAAGTTGAACGACAATAGCCTGGAAGTCAGTGTGGCAAACCTTTGGCAAAATAGGCTGGTTGGCAACGCTCTGCAGCAAAAAACCATTGCAGGATGGAACTATCAACCCTATAACGACCAAGCCGCTGTGCGATTCGCTGGCCTGAGAAATCCGAAAATTGTTAACAGCCAACACTGCCCTCCCCAATAAAAAGGACATTGAGCACTATGCAGCCGCATCTTTCCGGGAAAAAAGTAATGAAGGATCCGAGCTTTTCAGGGAAAGGCAACTCCAGTTCCCCGTATCACTGACATTGCCAACCAGCAGCAGGCGCAGCCTTTTTAGATCCGTTGATTTGTTGCTGGCTATCCAACAGATTGCTGTCATTCGGAGCGATTTTTAGCGCGGCTTCAATCAGTGTGGTTGCTTTAGCCTGGCAACCCTGTTCACTCAGCAGCACAGCGTAATTGTTCAGATAAGATATTTCCTGCTGAGCAAAAGGCAGACCTTTTTCAAACCATTGTGCAGCCACTAAAGGCTGGCTTGAGAAGTAATGATTACCCAATAAAAAGTACGGTAACCAATAGTCAGGCCATTGGCTTGTCGCCGTTTTAAGCGCAGTAATACCGCTATTGAGTTGTTGAGTACTGAGTAAATCCTGACTGGCTTTGGTGTAAATAAAAGGCTCAAGCTGCGAACTGCTTTTATCCGCCGGCAACATGGCTAGAAACCAGTAGTTGCCACGTGCCCAGGTGCGCTCAAAAGTAGAAAAGTTCAGCCGATGCGCTTCGGTCACCCCGGTATGCAAAATCACTTCTTTGTTTTGCAGATCGTAGCCAATCACCACGGCATAATGCCACTGCGGCAGCCAGGCCAGAGAGTTGTTTTGTAGCACTATAACCGGAATGTTTTCAGCAACCAGACTTAACAATTGGTGCATGGTACCGCGCTGTGCGTAGGCGACCAGCCCAAGTTGCCGTGTAGCAGCAACCATTTCAATTTGCAGAGTGCCTTGCAACCCCGAAATAAAAGTAGTGGGCGCTATAGTGGCTGGGTCTTTTTCAAGCCCATAAAAACCAGCAACTTCAGATAAGGTCGTTGGGCCACAAAAATACTCTTGCTGCGGATAAAATGGCACATGCGGGATAAGATGCTGACGAGCGATTGCAGGAGGTTCTGCCAGTAGCAGCTTGGTTTGTGGCGGTGTCTGGCAGCCTGTCAGTAAAATTAACAAGCCCGCCAAAAGGCAGGCCTGTCGTAGTAAAACCATCAAACGCACGAATTAAATTGGGTTGATAAAAGGGTAAACGTCAGTCAGCCCCATTAAATCCGTTACAACCACAACCACCAGTACAGTCACCACAACACCGACAATACCGCCTGCAGGCATTTCGTTCATCTGGCTGTTCAGCGCATTCAGCTCTTCGGCAGTCATATTGGCGATACGTTGTTTTGCATCAGCAGGACTTACGCCCAGCTCAATGAGTTTATTCTGCACTTCGGCACTGTCTACATAAGACAATACTTGCTGCTTGTTGAAATTGAACTGTTGATTAGAGATAACCTGCTCTGAACTAAACACAGCAGCGTTAGCCTGGCTCATACCAAGAACTAACATAGGACACAGGATGCTGGCTTTTAAAAACTTATTCATTTTATTTATCCTTAATCTGTTGTTTTTATGGAAAAAACTGTTTTTAGATAAATCTCAGAGAGTTAACTATTTAACATTCATCTAAGGTGCAGAGTAAAGCATTCGTCAGGGATGCGCAACAAAGCTCAGAAAGCAGCACTCATCAGCAAAGTACTGGGTAACCTATTGCGCGAGCCGGCCTCGCCAAAAATAATATCAAAAAAACCAGCAAATTCCTGATAGCAAGCAGCTTTGCAGGCCGCATCAACGCCCGCTTGCGTTTGCCCGGACTAATCGTATAAAACCATGGCGGCGCGCTGCACAATATGCGTCATATTTGGCACGTTTCTCGGTGCTGTGTAAGACAGCATAGGCTTCAGCAACACGTCGAAATATCTCTGCAGTATTCGGCAATTTACTGACATCAGGGTGATACTTGCGGCCAAGTTTGCGATAGGCCGTTTTAATAGCTTTGGCATCCGTCGTTGGAACAACGCCAAGCACAGTGTAATAATCTACGAATTCCATTGCGTGATCCTATCTGACGAATTCCTATAGCAAGCCTAACAGCCCCGCAAAGTGCCTATCTGTGCGTTGGCGCGCTGAATAAATAACAGAAGAAGAAAGAGAGCCACAGTTGTTTGAGCATCATAACTATCAAGGCTTCAATGCTTCGGCTGCCGAATAAAGGCCTATCCTACACGCGATGAGCTACTTAGGTCACAAGGCTAAATCGTAGGCAGTGAGTGCACTATAAGCAGTCAGAAATTATCAAACAAACCTACAACTATTGATGGTTCGTTCAGTTTTTGTGAATGATGGAAGAGTATGGGCATAGCCATTTTTGAAGCTATTGGTTACAGCTTCGCCGTTGCAACTACAACTGCTTTTCAATAAGGTGAGGTAAATTAACTTGTTAGAGCCACCTTTCTGGCCGCTAACTCAAGGACGACCACTTCATGCCTGCACCACAGTTGCTGCGTAAAACCCTGATCTTCCTTATGGTATGTAGTACCTATACTTGCACAGCTTTTGCAGCTAGTTCGGATTCGACCGCGCTAAATGAGAAAATCAGCCGTGTTGAACAAGGGCTTTCGACTTCAGTGGTTGTTAAAGGCGCACCAGCTCAAAAAATGCGGCTTGCAGATCGGATGCACTATCATCAGGTTCCTGCTGTCAGCATTGCGGTAGTGAACCATGGTCAACTGGAGTGGGCCCGCGCTTATGGGGTAAATGTTGTAGGAAAAGCAGAACACACCACGCCAACCACCTTATTTCAAACTGCGTCCATCAGCAAAGCTGTCAGCGCTATGGCGGCATTACATCTGGTTGAACAAGGAAAACTCAAACTGGATGGTGATGTAAATAGCCAACTGAAAAGCTGGAAGTTGCCTGACAATGAATTTACCGACGAACACAAAGTCAGCCTGCGACAGTTGCTGAACCATAGTGGTGGCGTCAATGTGCATGGTTTTCATGGCTATAACATGACTCAAACTGTGCCAAGCCTGCTGGCAGTGCTGAAGGGGGAAGCCCCAGCCAATACGGAGCCAGTGCGTGTTGAAGCCATACCAGGCACAAAGTGGAGCTATTCAGGTGGGGGCTACAGCATCATCCAGTTGCTGATGATGGAAGCCAGCCAACAGGAATTTCCGCAGCTATTACAAGACATCGTATTCACCCCTTTAGATATGCAGCACAGTCGCTTCGCAGTCCGCTTGCCAAAGGAAGATCGCAACAATGCGGCTGCAGGACATAACGGCAGCGGTGCAGCAATTCCAGGCTTGTGGCACCAAAACCCTGAACTGGCAGCTGCCGGCCTGTGGAGCACAGCATCGGATTTAGCAAAAATCATTATGGAAGTGCAAAAGTCGGAGGCTGGAACTTCAGACAACATACTCTCCAGCCAATTGACCAAAACCATGTTAACCCGCGGCTTAGGTGAAACCGGCCTTGGCTTCTTTGTTGAACAACAACCAGACAGAACCAGCTTTAGCCACAGTGGCGGCAATGACGGCTTCCGCACCTTGTTGTTCGGCTACACAAAAACCGGCCAGGGCGCAGTAATACTGACCAACAGCGACAATGGCATGGCATTAATTGAGGAAATATTTGCCAGTATTGCTGCCGAATACAACTGGCCTGACTTTAAGGTGACAGAAAAATCCGTCATAGCCCCAGACGCAACACTGAACCAACAATTAGCAGGCGAATACCTGCTGTTAGATAAACCAGCTTCTATCATAGCCGAAGGCAACCGCCTGTATTTTCGGAGCAATTTAATCAGCAGCAAACGCCTGGAATTGCACCGCGAAGCAGATTCCAGCTTCTTCCTGACAGCCCCGGACGCCACAATCCGCTTTGAAACAGATGCTAAAAATACGGTGAAGGGGTTTGCTTTGCTTAAGGGGGTGAATACTTATAGGGCGAAGAGGGTTGAGTAATTCATTTCAAAATAATCAATTCTGAGAACGATAATTCCGCACCGAATTATCCCACCAATGCTCCGCTACTCGCCGTCTTTGCATGGCAGGTTCGAGTAAGCTGAAAATTTCATCGAAGTATTGGTATGAAACGACCTGAGTTCCTTAAATACTTAACAAGTATGCACTTGAATAGTGCTTAAAGTGCTTTTTCCCGGTACTCCGCACCTGTTACCACACATTTTCAGCGGGCTTGCGATTAACGTGCAGAAATCGCAATGCTCCTGAAATTAACATGCAAATTACTGCTGGGTAAGCCCCAAAACTGCAATTGGCTGATCGAGCGGTATTAACCGAAGAAACAAGCGAACTTGTCTTCTGCAACGATTCTTAGTGCTTCATCTATAGTTCGCACTGATGGCTCCGGCTCGTAGCCGTACCATTTCAGGTTGGCGCGCATCCAGAAGATGTTCCAGCTATTCCGAGTCCGCACATAGGTCAACTTAGCAAAGGGATATTCGTGGATCTCTGTTTTGTTCTGCCAGTCAGGACGAACCTCATAAAGCACCAGACTCTGCCGTTCTATCTTGGCCGATAAATCAAATTCATGCCGGATGTCTGGCCGTGGCCGACGCTGCTTCATAAAAGCGTCAATCGCTTTTTCAATGCGGAATTGCTCAAATTCGCTAAATGCCATGCTTTATCTCAGACTTTTCAATAGATTAGGATAGCTCAAAACTCGTCGCTGAACTGACTCAGCAGATCCATACGCTGATGCAGTACCCGAGCTATTTCAATGACACCTTTTGCTGCCGCACGGTAGAAAATGACGTGCTTGCCGGATGGAAAGCTACGTGAACCGGCATAAACCTCACTTCGGTCTCTGCCTAACTCCGGATTTTGGGCAAGCGTAAGCATCGTTTTGTCCAGGCTTTCTAAATATGCTCTGGCCTGTAAGCTGCCCCAATTGGTGATCGTTGTTGCGGAGATTTCACGAATGTCTGCTTCGGCCAACCGCGAGAGCCGGTAACTAGCCATGCACGCTCCGATTCACCTCATCAAAAATATCCAACACACTCTTTGACGATTGCTCACCTGCTGATAACTGCTCAAAACCTTTCGCCACTTCCTGCCGCAGTACATCCAGCTGTTGCTGCTTCAGCATGTCTTTTTCAAACAGTAAACGAAGGCCGTCTCGGATCACTTCGCTGGCTGAGGTATACATGCCCGACGCAACCTTTTCCTGAATACGTTTTTCAAACTCAATACCTAATGTGATGTTCATTTCAGCCTCCAGAGAATAACGTCATAGATGCATATTATGCGCACATCACGCACTTCGCAATTTGAAATTCAGTGCAAGTTTCAGATCAGCCACATAGCAGACTGAATCGACCAGTCGCTCGACAGAGCTGTGCTTCGCCGCATTGACTTCAAGCTTGAGTGTGACTACTTGACTGCTGAGCAAGCAATCACGCTCTACAAGCGTGTTCTGAGCGTCAAAACACTGTCTACGGACGAGCGCGAAAGACTGACTGCGCTCAAGTACTTAACCCCAGGCGATTTTGCCATTCTCGCAAGACGCCTCAACTTCGATACCAGTTCAAACCCTCGCCAATCGGCACTTCTGCTGCTGAAAGACGAAAACCAACGCAAGCAACCCTCGTCAGGCATTGGCTTTATTCGCTAAGCCCTGACACCCACATTACAAGGTGAATGTTATGACTACATTATTGAGTTCTCTCAAGGTGATCGACCGTCCAAAAATCGAACCTAAGCCACCGATTTTAGGCAAACGCATGAAGCTCATCGAGCGACTGGACGAACAGCTGGCAATGGTCCAGTGCATGCTGGCGGGTGAGCCCTTCGAAGCCTTTAAAGAAAAGGTGGTAAAGCACCCCGAAACCGGAGAGCGCCAGACCATCCGTAAACGCAAAGCCGTCCGGCCTTGGTACTACGATGCCAACGAGCACTACTACTTTGAAATCAAGGTAGGGCTGAAATCCATGGAACTGGAAAAAGGCAAAACCGCGATTGCTGTTGGCCCCAAAGACAATAAGGATAAAAATGGATAATTTATTTGCAAAGAACGCAGTAAAAACTAAGAAAATGAATGAGGATATTTTTGGTAAGTTATTGATTGTATTGGTGCCTGGGGTCGGACTCGAACCGACACGGAGTTTCCCCCGGCGGATTTTGAATCCGCTGCGTCTACCGATTTCGCCACCCAGGCATTGAGGGGTCGTACAGAAGTAAACGCTTGCATTATACAAAGCGAATGGCGCGGCGCAAGCAAAAGTTTCAGTTGCTGGTCTGGTTGCGCGTTTTTGCAGCAGTTTCGAAAAAACAAAGCTGCGTGATACACTTAGCGCCAATTACAGAATCAATAAAAGTCAGGACACACTGATGTATCACGAATCTCCTAAGGCGGGTTTGTTCCGCCGTTTAGCTGCCATTGTTTATGACGTGCTGATTTTAGCGGCGCTCTGGATGTTGGCTATGGGTCTGGCGCTGTTGCTGGTAACTATTCTGGATAAGCTGGGTTTAGTTTCACTGGCGGCTTATCAGGATCAGGCCGATTTTATTCAAAAACATGCGCTTTGGTTTCAGCTGTATTCGCTGTTGGTGTTTTTATGGTTTTACCTGTACTTCTGGGTCAAAGCTGGTCAAACCCTCGGCATGCGCGCCTGGCGTATTCTGTTAATTCAACCTGATGGCTCACCCATCACGCTCAAACAAGCTTCGCTGCGTTTACTGGTGTCTTTGTTAGGCTTGGGTAACTTCTGGTTGTGGATCCGCTGGGGCAAAGGTTTAGCGCTGCAGGATCAAATCACCAACACCATAGTGGTGAAGCTGACTAAAGATGAAAGCAAAGCGTTGAATTTACATCGTAAAGCGGGCTAAACCAGTAGCTAAACCAACAGGTATAAAAAAGGCAGAATTCAGTTCTGCCTTTTTTATATCCGCCATATTCGCCACAGCAACAAGCTTCGCTATTTCTTCTGCAATAAATACATAGCCAACCCTATAAACAACAGCGACGGCAAAACTGCACCAAACACAGGCGGCAGCTGGTAGACCAAAGCCACAGGACCAAACACCTGGTCGCTCATATAAAAGGCGAAACCGGTCAGAATACCCATCAAAATACGGGCCGCCATAGTGACGCTGCGCAGTGGTCCGAAAATAAAAGACAATGCCACCAGCAACATAGCAATAATGGTTAAAGGCTGCGTCGCCTTGCGCCAGAATGCCAACTCGAATTTACTGCTGTCTTGCTGGTTACTCTCCAGATAATCAATGTAGTCGGTTAAACCTTTCAGCGATAACAACTCAGGTTTAATAGACACCACACCTAATTTATCCGGCGTTAAAGTAGAGCGCCAACGTTGTTCCTGCCACTGATGTTTTTCCACTCTGTCATCGCGAAAATGCAAACGGCTGACGTCGCTTAAACGCCAGGAATTGCTGACAAAAACTGCGGTTTTAGCACTGACAATAGCTTGTAGTTTTAAGTCGGTATCAAACTCATAAATGGTTAAATCGGTTAAATTACCGAAGTCATCGACCTGTTTAATATTAATAAAGTGATCGCCGTCTTTGGCCCATACACCTTGGCGTGCTGAAATTAAATCACCGCCTGATATGGCTTTAGTGCGCAGTTCACGGGCGGTTTTTTCAGCGACAGGCGCACCAAATTCAGCCACCAGCATCACGATCAGCATCATCAGCAAGGAGGTTTTCATCACTGAACTGATGATATTGAGCCGCGATAAACCTGCCGCCTGCATGACGACCAATTCACTGTTGCTCGCCAGCATGCCCAAACCTACTAGACCGCCTATTAAAGCCGCCATAGGGAAAAACAGAATTAAGTCGCCGGGCACGCTGAATAAGGTAAACAAACCAGCGGATAACATATCGTAGTCGCCCCGCCCTACTAAACGCAGCTGGTCTATAAACCTGAACATGCCGGATAAAATCATCAGCACAGTCACTGTCATCAGCACTGTGGTTAAAATAGTGCGGCCTATATACAGGTCGAGGATCTTAAACATGAGAAGCGCGCCCTGTGATTAATGCTTTAAACTTCTGACCCAGAGTGCGGTGTTTCACCAATAAGATAATGCCAAAGCTCAATCCCAAAGCGTGTATCCACCACATGCCCAATTGCTCCGGAATTTTGCCGTCTTCAATGGCAGAGCGGCTGGCAATCAGCAGAATGTAATACAACAGATACAAAGCCAAAGCTGGCAATAAACGGCCAAACTTGCCCTGACGAGGGTTCACTTTACTCAGCGGCACAGCAATGAGCATCAGAATAGGGATTGAAAGCGGTATAGCAATACGCCAATGCCATTCCGCTGCGGCTTCAGGCCCTGTTTGTTTGCGTAGCTCAGTCGTTGGTAAACTGGATAACTTACGACGTTTTTGTTCTACCTGCTGCTCACGAATTTGGATTTGGTATTTACCGAATTCCACCACTTCATAAGCTGGAGAACTGGTTTCACCGGCATAACGACGGCCACTGTTCAGTTCCAGCATCTGGGCGCCGCTGGCGTCTTCTTTTACATTGCCTGATTCGGCATAAACAATAGAGGTTTGGCCGCCTGCTTCTGCCGGAGTTTGTGCCAGGAATACTCTTTCTAACTGGCCGCCGTCACGACTGATCTCATGCACAAAAACCACAGCCTTTTCATTGGAGGTTTGCTGGAAACGCCCTGGAACTAAACTGGTGAGGCCAGAGTCGGCTTCGGCTTGCTCCAAAATCTGGTATTCACGTTCTATAGACCAGGGGCTTAAATACAAAGTAACAAAACCTGCGCCCAGCGCCACCACTAAAGACAAAAGCAATGTTAAGCGGGTGACATACCATTCGCTGATGCCGGTGGCGTGTAACACCGTCATTTCGCTGTCGGCATAAATGCGGCCATAGGCTATTAATACGCCCAAAAAAGCACTTAAAGGAATAATAACTACCGCCAGTTGCGGCAGCTTTAATGACAAAATGGTCAGCACTAACTGACCCGGAATATCACCATCTGAAGCGTCAGCCAAAATTTTCACAAAGCGTTGGCTCATGATAATAGTGATCAGGATCAGGAAGACCGCCAATTGGGATTTAAACACTTCACCAATCAGATAACGAAAAACAATCAAAAATGCCCCCTAAAACCTGTCTTTTTGCTGGAACCCTGACGATTTTTAAGTAAACTGGATATTTACAGCAATTATTATTGACTAAAGTGGCG
>Ga0247725_1000180_pt1 | contig 68211 bp, 54 predicted proteins | sample OKSTACKMCFT3sol_FD_183021 | JGI IMG/M metagenome (GOLD analysis project Ga0247725, IMG submission 183021) | Subsurface sediment microbial communities from gas well in Oklahoma, United States - OK STACK MC-FT3-sol | ecosystem: Environmental > Terrestrial > Deep subsurface > Rock core/Sediment...
CCCTTGTGCTGCAGTTGCAGTCCAACCCTGGTAGTTTTTTTACCATAGCCCAAATAGGTTTAAATGCTGTGGCTATTTTAGGCGGTATTTTAGGTGAGGCGGCTTTTACCCCTTATATACTGACCTTTTTGAACTTGTTTTTTGAAAGCCCGGCCAACGAAGGCATAGCTTTTGGTTTGTCGGTGTTTTTTGTTACTGCTCTGTTTATTTTATTTGCCGATTTAATGCCAAAACGCCTGGCAATGTTAGCACCTGAAAAAGTAGCTATTTCAGTTGTAAATCTGATTTTATTAATGCTGGTTGTTCTCAAACCACTGGTCTGGTTGTTTAACAGCCTGGCTAATCTTGTGTTCAAGCTCTTTAACGTACCTATGCAGCGTATCGATCAAATTACGCCAGAAGATATAGTAGCCATGATGGATGAAGGTGCTCAGGCTGGTGTCTTGCAGCAGCAGGAACGCACTTTGCTGGAAAACGTGTTTGATATGGATTCCCGTACTGTGACCTCCGCCATGACAGCGCGCGAGAGCTTAATTTACTTTAACTTAAAAGAATCGGCGGACAGTATTAAAAACAAAATCGCCGAACATCCTCATGCCAAGTTTATCGTCTGCGATGAGAGCCTGGACAAAGTGGTAGGTTATGTCGACAGCCGGGATATTCTGATGCAGGTGTTGCATCAACAGCCGATTAATTTACTCAAAGAAGGCATGATCCATACGCCTTTAATAGTGCCGGACTCTTTGTCCTTGTATGAAGTGCTGGCGCATTTTAAATCCAGCGGTATCGACTTTGCTGTAGTGCTGAATGAATATGCCTTAACCGTAGGTATGGTGACCCTGAAGGATGTGATGAGCATAGTGATGGGCGAGTTGGTGAATTCAGACGAAGAACAAATAGTGCAGCGTGATGAGGCGTCCTGGCTGGTGGAGGGCTTAACGCCACTGGATGACGTGATGCGGGTCTTTGATATCGACAGTTTCCCTGATGATGAAAACTACGAAACCATTGCAGGCTTTATGATGTATATGCTGCGAAAAATTCCAAAGCGTACTGACTTTGTGGTTTATCAGGGCTACAAGTTTGAAGTGGTCGACATCGATAGTTACAAAATTGACCAGTTGCTGGTGACTAAAGTCAAAGTTGCCGAACAAGGCGAGCAGGCTGGGGGTTAATAGATACAGCGGCTTAGCTATCAGGGGCAGAATCTCAGTTCTGCCCCTCAATCATTTTGGTTAAGCTTTTTGACTGGCGACCCAGTTTTTAACTTTAGTATCCAGCACTGACATAGGCACTGCGCCACCTAACAGCACTAAATCGTGAAAAGCCTTGATATCAAATTTGTCGCCTAACTGCTCTTTGGCGTAAGAGCGCAGCTCCACTATCTTCAACATACCCAGCTTGTAACCTAAAGCCTGACCTGGCCATGCCATATAGCGTTCGATTTCAGACACTACGTCGGACTCTGTGGTGCCTGTTGTCTCAGCCATATAGGTAATAGCTTGTTCGCGAGTCCATTTTTTCGCATGCATGCCAGTATCGACCACTAAACGTACCGAGCGAAATAACTCAGCTTTTAGACGGCCTAAATCACCAAATGGGTCGTCTTTGTACATGCCCATCTCTTTAGCTACTAACTCTGAATACAAAGCCCAGCCTTCGACATAGCTGTTGTATGGCGCGACACGACGCAGTAAAGGCAAATGCTCCTGAGCTAAGTTCAATGCCACCTGCCAGTGATGACCAGGGTTGGCTTCATGATAAGTCAGAGTTTTTAAATCAAATTTTGCATTGGCTTTAATATCGCGCAGGTTAATCCAATAAATACCAGGTTTACTGCCATCCATAGCCGGCGAAGTGTATTGTCCACCCGCTGCGCTATCCTGAATTTCCACCGGAATGCGCCGTACTTCGACAGGGTAAGGTGGCTTGCTCGCAAAAAGCTCCGGCATACGCTGATTAATTTCAGCTATATATTTGTTTAAATCATCCAACACCTGTTGGCGACCAGCATCTGAGTCTTCGTATAAGAAACGGGCTTCGCCATTTAATGCTGTCATACGTGCACCCACAGAGCCTTCCTTGTAGCCTTGGGCTTGTAATATGCTATCCATCTCCTGGCTAATGCGGGCCACTTCAGCCAAACCTATCTGATGAATTTGCTCTGGTGTCAGGTTGGTGTCACCCAGTTGTTTTACTGAGTAAGCGTAAAATTTATCACCACCTGGCTGAGCCCAAATACCGGATTCAGTTCTGGCTTTTGGCAATTGTGCACGAACAGCAACGGCAAGTTGCTGATAACCAGCCTGAACTTGCTGTTTTACTAAAAGTGCTGCTGATGTCAGGTACTGCTGCTTAGCTTCAGCCGACAGATCTTTTAAGGCATCCAGTTTTTTTGCAAAATCTTTATACAGCGCATGCTCTGTCACCTCGCCACCAGCATAACTGTCGAGTATGGAAAGAGATTTCTCCAGCAATACTTTAGGTGCTATCCAGCCAGCTTCAGCGTCTGAGGTAAAACGTTGCTCAACCGCTTTAAGCGCAGCACCAAATTTCTCTAACCTACTTAAGTAGTTTTTCGCATCCTGTTCATTTGCTATAGGGTGAGAGTTTTGTAAGGCACCCGCCATATCTATAGTGGGGCCGTTGATCTGATTAACGACAAAAGCTGAATGTCCCATCCAGGAGTCGATATAACCATGAGGTAAGTCGTTACTCCCTGCGTAGTACTGCATAATATTCAGCATCACAGCCTGATTTTCAGCATCAACAGTGTCAGTTGGTAATGGAAGTGCGGCAAGTTGGCTAATGATGGCATTTAGTTGTTGCCGAAGTTGGGCTTCTGCTTCTGCACTGTAGTTTTCCAATTCAGTGTTAAAAGCCTTGCCTACAACATCTTCGGATAAGCCTAAAGCTGAGGCATTTAAAGCTCGTGCCTGAAACAGCAGTTGAGTGGCTTGTTGATATAGCTGCTCTGCGCTCACAGCTGAGGCTGCAGCTGTATCGACCACTGACGCGGCTGTTGTTGTTGGGGCATCATTGCAGGCGGTCAGGAACAAGCCACTGACAGCCAGCGCTATTATTGATAAACGCATAGTTTTTCCTTTTGGTTAGAGTGCGTAAATTGCAACTTATCTTACGCCTTGAACCGGAATAATTCAGCACAGCAACAGACATTTGCGTTAAAACAAAATAAAAACTGGCTTATTCGCGTTATAATTCGCCATCTTTTCTGAGCTTAGTTTCTGGCTCTGCATTTCTGATGAGTGGCAGAAAGAACCTTTATGATTGAAAAAAACACACCTGCGTTTTATGCCGCCAGTTTTGCTCTTTGTCTGGCTGCTGTTTTTGTGTTTGCCAACCTGCATATGCTGCAACCTTTGTTGCCGCTGTTAAGCCGTGAATTCCAACTGACAGCACTAGAAACCAGCTGGAGTTATGCCATAGGCACATTAGCCTTAGGCTTGTCTTTATTAGTGTACGGTGCTTTGTCGGATGCCTATGGCCGACGTACTTTATTGCTATGGAGTCTCGGCGGCATGGCATTGAGCACCCTGGCGCTGACACAGGTAGAATCCTACCACTCACTTTTAGCGCTGCGGGCGTTGCAGGGCTTTTGCCTGGGAGGCTTGCCTGCAATAGCTATAGCTTATATGGGCGAAGAATTCAGTAAAACAGCCATGGTAGTTGCTGTGGGCTATTACATCAGCGCCAATTCATTGGGTGGCATCAGTGGACGTTTATTGTCAGGCTGGTTTGCGGAAATGAATCACTGGCAATGGGTGTTCTGGCCTATGGGACTGGGCAGTGTGCTTTGTACTTATCTGGTCTGGCGTTATCTGCCCAAATCCAGCTATTTTCAGAAACAGCCGTTTCAACTAAAACAGGCCATGTCGGACAATTGGTTTCATTTACGGCAGAAAACCTTGCTACTGACCTATCTGATTGGCGGCCTTAACTTTTTTGTTTTTTTAAACCAATACACTTTTGTCGCCTTTCGCTTATCTGATGCCCCTTATTTATTATCAAGCGGTTGGATAGGTTTGTTATTTATTACTTATTTAACCGGCACTGTAGGTTCTGCGTTATCCGGCAAAGTGGGGCAGCGTATTCATCCGGCTTTGGGCATGGCTTTGGGGATAGCCATTATGATGCTGGGCACAGTGCTAACGGCCTTTCACGCCTTACCTTTGATTGTGTTTGGTTTTTTTATCAGTGCTTTTGGCTTTTTCCTTTGCCATTCGCTGGCCAGCAGCTGGGTCAATCAGCAGGCGGTCAAAGCCAAAGCCAGTGCCAGTGCTTTGTATCTGGTGTTTTATTATCTGGGTGCCAGTTCTGGTGGTTTGTATTTATCGCCATTCTGGCAGCAGTGGGGCTGGAATGGGGTAGTGACTGGCTCCTTGCTGATGTTTATGCTGACTTTAGTTTTAAGTCTTTGGCTAAAGCACAGTGCATCAAAAGCGCCGTGAAATAACTTGCCAGCACTTTGTTTTACTTGTTAGCATAAAGCCACTTCCACTTCGAGTACCGCTGAAATGAACAACTGAATTCCCGAAAATTTGTAGCCGTTATTTTACAAATCTTCAGGACAGCTGTTGTTTAACAGATATTTATCGCTTTTTTCTTTTTGTCTGTGAACACAGCCTTCCTGTATTTCAGGAGTCTGTATGTCTGAATTATCTACTGTGTTGTTATGTCGCCAATTCCAATGGACCCATCCAGGTCTGGAGTTATTGCATCCTGCTATTGATCTGCAGCTTGAACATAAAGCTCAGGCATTAGTTGGCTTAAATGGCTGTGGTAAATCCTTATTTTTACGTTGTTTAGCCGCTCAGGAAGCTGGCTTGGCTTACAGCGGTGAGCTGCATTGGCAGCAGCCATTTTATTACCTGTCACAACAGGAGCCGGATCTTAACCAAAAAATCAGCTGTTATCTGAGGCTAGATGCTTTATTTGACGCTTTAGAGCGAGTAGAGGCTGGTGGTCTTGAACAAGCCGATTTTGATCGTATAGGTGATCGCTGGTTAGCTAAAGCAGAGCTTAGCCAATGGTTATTGGATTTAAACTTGCCTGCAGATCCCACTTTGCCACTTCGTGCTTTAAGTGGAGGCCAGTTAATGAAACTGCGGCTGGCTAAGGCTTTTGCAACAGAGCAGTTTTTATTGCTCGATGAAGTATCAAATCATCTGGATCAACAAGCTCGTTTATGGCTTCAACAGCAACTACAGCAGCACCAGGCTGGATATTTGTTAGTGAGCCATGATGTGGCGTTATTGTCGACTGTAGATTGTATTTACCAGTTATCGCCTTTGGGGCTGGAGAAATATCAGGGCAACTACCAGGATTTTTTGCAGCAGAGCCAGAGTCAACAGCAGCAGTTGCAACAGCAAAATGACAAGCTAAAAAAACAACAAAGCCGTCAGCGGCACCAGCAACAGCTATTGCTTGAACAACAACAGCAAAAACATCAGCAGGCCAAAAAGAATAAAGCCCACGCCAATCAGGCTCCTATTTTACTGGGTAGAAAGGCGCAACTGGCTGAACAAAGTCATGGTCGTTTACAGCTTCAGGTGCAGGCTCAACAGCAGGAGTTAAGTGCTCAGCGTCAACAGCTGCAACGACAACTGGATTACCGTGACGTGCCAAAGTTACCGTCTGTTGCCGCAGCAAAAGTTTGTAGCGGCCCAGTGCTTTATTGCGACGGCCTCGTTTTACCTTATGGCTCGAAAACGCCTTTATCTTTTCAGCTTACTGTGCAGCAGCGCGGTGTTGTCACAGGAGGCAATGGCAGTGGTAAATCAACCTTACTTAAAGTGCTGGCGGGTTTTATTCAGCCAACACAGGGCAAGGTACAGGTAAAACAGCAGCTTTGGTATTTGGATCAGCATTTATCTTTACTGGATAATTTCCCGGGCGCTGTAGAGGCGATCAGAGCTCTTACTATGTCGCAGCAGGAGTCGCAGATCCGGACCTCTTTGTCTGGTATAGGCCTTGGTGCACAGCGCCTGACGTTACCAACGCAGCAGCTCAGCGGCGGAGAGCGGATGAAGTTGTTGTTATTGATTTTGGCGTTGCAGCCTTATGCGCCTTTTTTGCTGCTGGATGAGCCGGATAATCATCTGGATTTTCAGGCTTTGGCTATGCTCAAAAGCTTTTTACAGAGTTATCCGGCGGGGTTTATGTTGGTGACTCATCAAGATGCACAGTGGCAGCAGATTGATTTCTCTGTTTTGGTAAGACTGGATTAATCCAGTCTTACCCAGACCTCTTCAATTTTCATTCCATCTTCCATACCACTGTGATGCCAGAGATCACCTTCGACTTTGGCTTTAAATTCATAGGTTTTATTGAGCATGCTGGCGACTGAACCTGTTTGTGGAGTTTCGTGATAGTCATTGCCCTTCAACTGGTAAGTGCCTGTTAAAGCGCTGCTGAAACTGCCGTCTTTATTGACAGTGACAAAACTGAAATAGCTTTTGGATAAGACTTTTACCGATTTCAGATCGTCACCTGACAGGGTGATCACAGTGCCATCGGCTTTGGTGTAAACCGCAGATTTAAGAGTCCAGCTGCCTTGCAGTGAGTTGGGTTCTGAAGCCTGCAGAGACGCTGATATAAAACTGCAAAGCGCAAAGAGTCCAAAAGCTAAGTTCTTCATTTTCCGTCCTTTTTAGTCACTTGATGGAAACTTACTCTACAACAGAAAACTGAATTTGATAACCCGTTTTAGTCTTCGTTCAGGTTGATGGTTTGAAAACAACCTTCAGCTAAATCGGCGAGGTTAAACTCCGCCAGTTGAATACGTTTGAGCTGCAGTACTTTGAGGCCCACACTTCGGCACATATAGCGGATTTGCCGGTTTAAGCCCTGGGTCAGCACTATTTCAAAGCTGTCTTCGCTCAATGGAGTCACCTGACAAGGTCGGGATTGATAACTATGAGGGCCGACTGTCCAACTGACACCTGACGCCAGTTGCTCTAAAGCCTGAGTCGTCAGAGCTTTATCTACCGTCACCTGATAGGTTTTTTCATGATAAAAATCAGGATGTAACAAACGTTGCGCCAGTTCGCCATCATTGGTCAGCAGCACTAAACCACAGGAGTCTTTATCCAGCCGTCCAACCGGAAACAGCCGCATAGGGAATTGTTGCAGCAGATGGTACAGGCTATCGGCTTTGTCTGGATTGAGGTTACAGTCTATGCCTACAGGCTTGTGATACAAAACATAGTGTTTTTCAGTGATGGCAACAAAAGGCTGGCCATCGACCTCGATCAAATCTTCTGCATCGACATGGTCAATATGATTGGCGGGGCTGTGATTCACCAAAACCCGGCCTTCGTCAATCAGCCTCGATGCGGCTCGTCTTGAACAAAGGCCATGGTCGGCCAGGTATTTGGCTAAACGAATTTTCATCCGCCTTTTACCTGAGATCCCTAAGTCACTTAAGCTGCAGTTGTGGCTTTAGGCTTAGGTTTAAAGCGACGACGTTGACCGTTGCCGTTGTTGTGTTCAGCTGCAGGTGTGGCCATATGACCGGCTGCCTGAGTCTGAATACCTGGTGTTTTTGGTGCTTCAAAGCGGCGTGGAGGCTTTGGCGCCTGAGCTGTTTTTTGGCCCTGACCTTGACCAGGCTTTTGACCTGAGGTTGGTTTTTGTCCGCCATTGGCTCGTGCTTTATTGCTATTCGCGCTTTCACCTTGTGGCTTACGTACAGGACGAGGTGGGCGTGGAGCTTTGGCTATAGCCACCATGGCTTCAGGCAAAGGGTTTGGATTCATAGTCTGGCTTGGCAGTTTGATGCCAATTAAACGCTCGACCAGTTTAAGTTGCGGCATTTCATCAGGAGCGACAAAAGACACAGCTAAACCCGATTTGCCGGCACGACCAGTACGGCCAATGCGGTGCACGTAATCAGCAGGGGAGCGTGGCAGAGCAAAGTTCACGACATAAGGCAGCTGGGAAATATCGATACCGCGGGCCGCCACGTCGGTCGCCACCAGAACCCGTAACTCATTGGCTTTAAAATCGGCCAATGCTTTAGTGCGGGCATTCTGGCTCTTATTGCCATGCAATGCCGCAGAAGGAATACCAGCATAAGTTAGCTGTTCACTTAAACGGTTGGCTTCGTGTTTGGTTGGCATAAAGACCAGCACCTGTTGCCAGTTGTTTTCGGTGATCAATTCACACAAAGCGGCCGTTTTCTGGCCTTTGTTCAGCAAATAGACTTGCTGTTCAATTTTTTCGACAGTGGTGTTTTCCGGTGTGACCTGGATCATCAAAGGGTTTTGTAACAAGCCTTGAGTTAAGCCTTTAATTTCATTACTAAAGGTTGCAGAAAACAGCAGGTTTTGGCGAACTTTAGGCAACAGCGCCAGGATTTTTTTCAAATCACGGATAAAGCCCATATCCAGCATACGGTCGGCTTCGTCCAACACCAGCATTTGCACCTGGTCCAGCTTTAATGCGTTTTGGCCCAGTAAATCTAATAAACGACCCGGAGTGGCAGTTAAAATATCGACGCCACCGCGCAGAGCCATCATTTGAGGGTTAATGCTAACCCCACCAAATACCACATGGTGTTTGAGTTTAGGGCTTAATTCTTTGCCGTACTTTTGAATTTGTTCTTCAATCTGCGCCGCCAGTTCGCGGGTTGGCGTTAAAATCAGCGCCTTGACCGGGCGAGGTTTCTGGATAGGTTGTGCCGATAAAATTTGCAGTATAGGTAAAACAAAACTGGCTGTTTTGCCGGTGCCGGTTTGAGCGGCAGCCAACAGATCACGACGCTGTAACACAGCGGGGATGGCCTGTTGTTGAATAGGAGTAGGTTGGGTATAACCGGCCTGATGTACGGCCTCAACCAAAGCAGGGTTTAAACCCAAAGCAGAAAATGACATTAAATTTCTCAAATAAAAGCGCGAACCCCAATTGGCCAGCGCAAAAAGCCGCGCATTGTAACGGTAAAGCGCTGGCGCGACCAGCGCTATTGTTGGTTTTTTGTGCAGTTTGGCAAATTGAGTGCAATTAACTCTGCAATGAGTCAGCCATTAGCCAAAGCGAAGCGACGCCAACTTACTCAAGCCCATCGCAACTGAACCAAACTGATCACCACGGATCACTGGTACTCCGGGCAATAACTGCTGCAGCATCTGCTGAACGCCAGGCACTGCAGAAGCGCCACCTGTGACAAAAATACTGTCAGGTTTGACTCCGGCGCTTTCAACACATTGCTGGATCAACTTACTAATGCCGGATAGCTCCTGATACAAAGCGTCCATCAGTTGTTGTTGCGACAGATTTTGCAAAAGCCCCTGGTCGATACGGTCCAGTATCACATCCACAGCGGCATGCTCTGTCAGTCCGATTTTGGCTTGCTCTGCTTTTTGATTCAGGTAGTAACTTAAATGCTGCTGATAGACCTGGATAAAGCGATTTAATAACAAAGGTTCAGCGGCTAAGTCTTTTAAATCCAGCAGTTCGTCATAGGTTTTTTCGGCATAAAACCTTTCCTGCGCATGGATATCGATGATATTCACAGCGTCGCTAAACAAGGCGCCAGGCAAAGGTTTTCCATCTAGCGCCAGACTCTGGCGGCCAAAGAGTTTCATCAGGCCATAGATGGTGAGTTTAATGTCCATATCTACACCGCCTATACGTTTGCCGCTGTGCCCCAACAAATCGCTGCTGCGGTCAAACTTTTGGCTGTGTTCTGGCCCTAAGCGGATCAGACTGATATCGCTGGTGCCGCCGCCAATGTCGACCACCAACACCAGTTGTTCCTGGGTTAAATGCCGTTCGTATTCAATAGCAGCAGCTACTGGCTCGTAGGCAAAATCCACTTCTGTAAAACCAACCCGGCTTGCAGCCTGATTTAATATCGCCAAAGCCCGTTCATCGCCCAAGGCTAAATCTATGCCCTGAAAATGAATGGGGCGGCCAATCAGCACGCGGTCAACCTGGTGACCTAGTTTTTGCTCCGCACCTTGCTTGATTTGCCCCAGTAATAAGGTGGCGACCTGAGTATAAATCTCAGTTTGAGCTGGTGTCAGGCGACTGCCTAACATAGATTTAGGTGAGCGGATAAAAACGCCACCTAAAGGGTCCATGCTGTAGCGCTCGTGCGCCGCTTTGCCGACCAGCACCTTACTGTTTTGCGCCAATAAACGGGTCAGGCTGGCAGACAAATAAGCGTCTTCATCTTCCGGATCGCGTTGACGTTCTATATACAAAGCAGAACTTAAATAACGGCTGCCATCCTGCTCAAGGGCTAATAAATGCGGCTGTTGGTCCAGCATAAAACCAGCAGCACAGTTGGATGTGCCAAAATCAACAGCAAGATAAGCAGCAGACATAGGACCACCTGTCAGAAAAAAGGGCGGCGAGTATAGCGTTAATCTTCAACCTTGTCAGGCGAGACCGGCACGATTTTGGCTTCACCTGCAGGCTGCTTGAGGACCTGCAATAAGAACCCGAGAGCTTTTGGCGATTGGTAAGAATTATGATTTGAAGGCACGATGATCTCTTGCACAGCTTTACTTTGATGAGCGCTGAAAAATGGCACTACACCATCACTGATTTGACTGCAGCTTCGTTCATCGTGACAGGATAAAGGGCCATCGCTGCCGATAATAGAATAGACTGGTCTTTGATAGGCCAGCTTATTTAAGCCCTGCAGCAGAGGATGACGAGGTGATAATACCTGCACTGAATGTGGGCCTCCGCCGCCAGTCAAGTATTCGCGCATCGGTAAAGTGATTTTGTCTGGCCCTAGTTTCAGAATAAAGTTGCTGATAAGCACAGTGAAATTCTTCGGTAAGTTGATAAACCAACTGGCGATCTTAGCTAACACTGATTCAGAGGATTCAGAGCCTCCATGTGGAGTGTCAAGAAATATAACTTTGTCGATATAAGGTCTGGCGGTAAAAATAAAAATATCTTTGATCTTATCCATTTCCTGCTGAGCGTATCCCAGTTGCTCGGGACGTTCTGTAAAGCTCAAATCCCATAGCAGAAAGTCCGTATTCTGGATCAGTGTTTTGCTGACGATTCCGCCCATACTGTGTCCTACCACCACCACTTGCTCCAACTGTGGTGAATGACCACTGGCTGTGAGCATAGTCTGTAATTCGTCCAGTTTTTTTCGCAGCCGCATTGAATTGTAAAACGGCGGTGGGCCAGATGGATAAAATGCGTGCCAGATTTGGTAGCGCTGTTTTAATTCTTCATCCTGCAGAACGGCCATAGTTAATTCGTACCAAATCAGAGGGCTGGAATTCAGGCCATGGATCATCAGCAGCGGTTGTTTATTTTTTTGCAAAGGCGTCACTGCGTAAACACCTAACTTATTGTCAGCAAGTTCAGCGTTAAATAAACCCGGTAATTCCAGTTCGGCTAATTTCGCTTGCTGCATTAACCATAAATAACTGCTGGCTGCGTCGTACAGCAAGGGATAAGACGCAGATTTAAACTTTAACTCTGCAGAATCCAGCATCAGATGGCCTTGCAGCGTCAGTTGAATTTGCAGGTCTTTATTAAATTTCAACTCTTTCAGACTGACAGTGACTGAGCGGAAAATACCTTCAGGAGGATAGTTTTTATCCCAACCTTTGCCAGTATTTTTACGGGCAGCCACCAGACTGACACCTAAGCCGGAGCTTGCGATTTTTTGATGGTGGCTTTTTATGGCGGTAAATTCATTGGCAAGCACAAAGTTTTCAAAAGCCAAACCTGTCTCATCCACAGGTGGTTCTAACACTATACGAAGCGCCGGATGGCGGTATTTTTGTTTGGGTAACATGATTTGCAAAAAATGATTCAAACTTTGATTGTATAAGCTGGTGGCTTGCTGCAGAGGCTCACCTGTTAACACTGAAGAGGACAGCCAAAACTGAGCGCAGCTCAGCTGGAGCAGGCTTTTATTGGCGGTTTCGTCAGGCAGATTCAGTAAATCCGGGCAATACAAAGCCAGTTCTGCAGCGTCCATTTGTTGCATACGAGCATATTGATAGCCAAACAATTGGTTTGCTTGCAGCGCTTTTTTAGTCGATGGCAGCAGCTTTAAAAAATGGGGGCTGGTACAACCTGTCAGTAAAACCAACAAAAGCAAAAATAAGCTGGTCTTTCTGAGCTTTTTTTGCATTTGCTTCTCCTGGTTTAAGCTGAATAAGACCTGAGTCTGTCAGATATTTTCATCCAATACCAACCAAAATTTATATTAAAAATCAGTGACTCAGCTATATTATGCTGCTTTAAGAATAATTTTTATTTTTACGTTTAAACCTTTTGCCTTTGTGCTTGCGACTAACCAGATAACAATAGATAAAAAACAACAACAGGAATGGGATGTTAAGGTCTGATTATACAGAGCAAAGCGCAAAGCCCATGGACGTTCTGGTGTCTTTATCGCAACAGGGCGATCGTAACGCGTTCAGGCAACTCTATCAGCAGTATACAGGCCGTGTGTATGTAGTGTGCTTGCGCTTGTTGGCTGATCGCAGTAAAGCCGAAGATGCCTGCCAGGAGGTTTTTGTAAAAGTTTGGCAGCAATTAGCCTTATTTCGCGGTGAAAGTAGTTTTAGTACCTGGCTGCATAGCATCGCCACCCGCACTGCTATAGATATATGGCGTCAGGATAAGTTGTTGCGATTAGCTACAGCAGAAATGCCTGAGATAGCAGGTGCTGAAATGGGCCAGAGTCGTGAATTGGAGCAATTGATTTTACGCTTGCCACATCAGGCAAGGGCGGTTTTTGTGCTCTTTGCACTGGAAGGTTATCAACATCAGGAGATTGCAGAACTGTTAGGCATAGCAGAAGGCAGTTCGAAATCGCAGTACCACAGAGCAAGACAGTTATTACGGGAGTGGTTAGATGAAAACTGAACAAGAATTAGATGCCCTGATCGCTGGATTGTCTTCAGAGTTACAACCAAACCGGGACTTATGGCCTGAGCTTGAACAGCGTTTAACAGATAGTGCTGCAGCAGAGACTAAAGTCATTGCGATCAAAACCAACACCTGGTTGTCTGTGCCTTTTGCCAGCGCTTACGTGGCCAGTGCCGCTTCAGTTTTGCTGGCCGTGACTTTGTTTTGGCAGCCAGCAGATATACAAAGTCTGACGGCAAAGCAAAGTGAGGTTTTTAATCCGCGCTCACTGGATGCCCAAACCGCTATTGTATACAGCTTTGAACAAGCTAAAGCCGAACAACTAGCCAGTATGAAAACGGTCGACCCTGTATATGCTGATTGGCAGCAGCAAATGGCACAATGGCAGCAGGCTATTGGTCAGGTTCAACTGGCGCTGAAATACAATCCAAATGAAGCGTTGTTACTAAAACAATTACGTCAATTGTATAGTCAACAGCAGAACTATTTACAAAAAGTGGTCCAGTCGGGCCTGGTTTAATCTGGAGTAACATGATGAAACAACAACTGATTTTAGGCCTGGCCTTGTCTGTATTCAGCCAGTCTTTATGGGCAGCGGAATCCATCAACGAAAATCTGCCAGTGGCTAATAACGAAAAAATTTATGTCGAAAATATGCGTGGTGAAGTAGAGATCATCGCTACAAAGGAAGGGCGCTTTAAAGTGTCAGGCACTTTGGATGAAAAAGCCGATGGTTATGATCTGAGCTCTAAAAATGGCTTCACCAGCTTTAAAGTAAAAATGCCCAGTTTGCGTAACTACGGCAACTGGGATGATCAAGAAAAAGAGGGCTCACGCCTAAAGATTGAAGTGCCGCTGGGCGCTGAACTGGAGTTTCAGGGCGTCAATGCCAGCGTCAAAGTATCTGGTGTGCAGGGCAGCACTAAAATCACTACTGTAAACGGGTCAGTCTATGCAGAAAAGCTGCAGCAGTTTATTCAATTGGAAACAGTTAACGGTGAAATAACCAGTGTCGATAACAATGGCCGCATTAACCTGAATACGGTCAATGGTGAAATTGAGGATAGTGGCTCTGTGGGCAGACTGAGTATCGATGCAGTCAACGGCAGTATTGATACCAAGTCCTCGGCGTCAGAAGTTTCAGTCTCAGTGGTCAATGGTGAAGCTGATTTAGAACTGACCAATGTGCAGCAACTGAATCTGAGTTCAGTCAACGGTTCGCTGGAAGCTGAACTAAAGGGGAGTCTGACACCGCGGGTAGAAGTCAGTACTGTCAGCGGTAACGCTAAATTAAAACTGGAAAAAGCCGTCAGCGCCAAGTTTAATTTGGTTGCCAATGCTGGGGGTACCATCAAAAATGAGTTGACCAGCCAGACTGCAGAGAAAGCAAAATATGGCCCACGTCGTAGCCTGGAGTTCAGCACAGGTAAAGGCGAAGGCAGTGTGGAGCTCAATACCGTCAGTGGTTCGTTGAAGCTCGAAACTTACTAACTACTCAGTTATAAAAGGGGAGGTACTGGTTCTTCGACAATCGGCACCTCCCTCTATTTTTAGTGTCCCGAAGTCCTGCGGGTTAATCCGAAATCTCACCTTTACATAACTTTGCAATAGCTCAATGGTGTTCAGTTATTACTGAATTGTTAAAGCTTGTTATTAACTGTTGTAGTTGGTAAAAACGCTAGGCTTTTCATAGGGCTGTACATAATCTCTTCGCCAACTAACAATCAAGTTACAGGAAAGCTTTATGAACATGATACAGCGTGCCAGTCGTCTGGCTTTGCCTTTGTTTTCGCTGATCGCTTTAGCCGCCTGCGGTGGCAGCTCAGGAGATAAAGCCGAAGAGGAAGGTTTTAATCAGGGGTACGTGCAGTTTTATAACGGTGCAGCCAATAGTGCAAATAGCTCCTTCACAGTTAACGAAATTGCGGCTGGTTCAGCCACTTTTGGTGATGCTTCGAATATGCTGGCTATTGAACCTGGTAGTTATAAATACCAGCTCAAAAATGCCTCAAGCAGCAATCTGATAAAGGAAGCGGACATTACCTTAAACAAAGGCGAAAAGACTTTGTTATTGATGTCAGGTGATGTGGCCAACCCAACTATTTTGTCTCTGACTCACAAACGTGAAGAGAAGTTCGACGATCAGTTCCGGGTTTTTGTTGCCAACTTGTCCTCCAACTATGACAAAGTTGATATTTATACTGCCGCAGAAACTGACGATTTTAGCAAAGCGACTTTGTTGGAGACTGTAGCGAGCAAAGAAATTACCAAAACAGGTAAAATGCTGAAGCGTGGTAAATACAAATTATTTATTACCACAGCTGGTAGTAAGACACCGTTTTTTGAAGCTGCAGCATACAACTTCCAGTACACCACAAGTTATGTGATGGTGGTGCGCGATAAGTTAGGCCCTATGGTCAATCAGGTTTCTTTGGATCTGGTGGGCAACTCTACTACTGTAGAGGCGCTGGAACACCGCTTAGCTAAAGGTCAGGTGCGCATTTACAACAGTCTGGATAACCAACAAGGCCAGATTGCCATTAACAACTTACCTGTCAGTGATTTAATTCAGGACACCTTAACTAACTATATTCAGTTGGATAAAAACGACTACAGCCTGGCAGTACTGAACGAAAAAAATGAATTGCTGTTAAATAACGTGTTATTAACAATCAATGCAGGTCAAAGCAAATCAGTATTATTATTCCGTGATGCCGAGCAAAAAGTTGGTGCTGTCAGCTTCACTGAAAAGAACCTGCCACAGGTTGATGAACATGAAATCAACGTAGCGAACCTGGTCCCTGACTTTAAAAACCTGCATTTCTATTTTGTTCGCCAGAATGAAACTATTGAAAGTGCGAAATTCCATGTAAAAGCACTGGAATTTAAAAAATATGCCAGTTTAGTTTTACCAAAAGATTTCTACTCTATTTCGCTGGTGAACGTGGCTGAAAATGGCACTATCAGCTTATTAGACAAAACTGCAGTGTTGCAGCTGGAAGCTGGTAAAAATTACATACTGGCAGCTGAACCTTCAGCAGCAGCACCAAGTGGTTATAAGATCACACTGGTTAAATAATTCACTGGTAGTGAAGTTGTAAAAATAAACGGCCACAGGAAGTGGCCGTTTTTTTGTGCCTAAATTTGGCGGGTTATCAGTTAAGTACTGACAGAGCCCGCATTTACAATATGGGCTGGGCTAAGTTTTGCTCCGGAGCAACAAAAAATCACCTTGATGTGAAGTGACCCCCAATAGTAGGACCTTCCAATTACTGGGGCTTTTTAAGATCAAACTCAGAACTTATAGTTCCACTGCACTGCCAAAACCTGAGCCGTATTGCGATAGGTTGCCTGTACACCAGACTTATATATACGCTGGCCGTTGGCATTATACTCATGCTCATCTATGCGGACCTTATTCATCCACATGTAGCCATACGCAAGATCAAGACTTTGAGCCTTCGTCAGTGCCCAATTCGCCCCCCAGGTCCACCAGATACGGTCTGCTGTTGGCACTCGAGCCGTTTTGTGGCTGCTGCTAATAGGGTTTTCATCGTATGCCAGGCCCGATTTTAATGTCAGCTCGTCGTTGTACTGCACTGTAGTTCCGACAGAAAACGACCAGGTGTCTTGCCAGTGTTCTGGTATATAACCTATGTAACCGGTTTTGTTCAGATTTTGTGGCAGTTGAGTACTTAACGAGATACTCGGAGTAGAGTCGTCGCTGATAATATCAATAGACTCAAAGCTGCTCCAGCCTGTCCAATTGATGCTGGCTTGCACCGAAACGAGGTCGGTCAAACGCTGATCCAGACTAAGAGCCAAATTGGCTGGTGTAGTTAAATCCAGTCGGCTTTGCTCTGTCAGATAAGAGTTAGCGGCCAGCTTGCCTGTTGCCAAACTGATAGCGGGCAGGGTCGGAGCCACGACGATAAAGTTAGGGTTCCCTGCTACATTGGCACCGGTAATAGGCGTATTGTTGATTTCAGAATCACCTTTTAGGGTGTATTTCACTTCTGAGTGATAAACCAAAGCCAGTTTGGTTGAATCTAAATCAGCATGAATACCAACATTGTAACCCGCAGCTACATCATCCCCATTCACTTCATAGTGACTATCGCAGTAGGCCGCATTATAGACGTCACGCTGATACAAAGCATTGATACCCGTGCCCAATTCACATAAACCAGAGTGGTCTTTGTATTTAGACAAAGTACCTTCAGCATAATTGATGTTTAAACCCAGACCAAAAGACCAGTCCTGGCTCAGTTTGTAGGCCACTGTGGGTTGCATAGCGACAACTTTAATTGAGGTTTCATCGGCAAAATAACGGCCAACCCAATCATTTTGGTAGTCAGACGACAAGCCAAAAGGCGCATAAACACCCATACCCCAGCTCAAATTATCGGTAAAGTGGTCACTATAAAATGCAAAAGGCACTAACTCAGACAAGGTCAACTTGCCTGAATCACGGCCAGTCACTGCCATACCGTTGGCACTTTGCGCTGAAGCATCGCTGTAACGAGTTGTTGCATGGATTAGATTAAGACCACCGGAGAATTGCGCACCTTTGAGTTTGGTCAAGGCGGCAGGGTTGGAATAAACCAGAGAGGCGTCAGTGATTTGGGCGCCACGGCCGGCATAAGCATTGCCAGCGGCACTGACTGATTGTTCAAATAATTTATAACCCTCAGCCAATGCAGACTGACTAAGCAAAGCGAGGCTAATTGCCAGTGGCAATGAAGCTTTTCGTAACATTGTTTTTGTACCCTGTGTTAAATTTGGCGGCATTATAGGGGGGGAGGGCCTTAGAGTACATGCTCTAAGTCTGGCAAATTTTGCTACTGGTCGGATCTTGCTTTGACTAAAAAGTGGTGGAATTTGCTAAATGCCTAAAAAGGATACAAAGCTGCTTTTAATTTTTTCTTGGTTAAGTTATTGTTTTATAATGGATTTACTTAGGTTTTTCGAAGTGGCATAAGGGATGCAATCCCAGGTCAACCGACTCGACTTTGTTTAAGGATAAATTATGAAAACCCGTTCATTACTTGCGACTGCTGTTACAAGCACTTTATTGGCCAGTTCACTGATGTTAACAGGCTGCGGCAGTGCAGAAGGCAGCCCTGAAGCTGCAAAAGTGGAAACTGTGCTCAGTATCCCGGTCGAAGCGGCCTTAGTTAGTCGTGGTGAAATCAGCAGTTTGTACCGAACCACCAGTACATTAGAAGCCAAAGAAGATGCTGAAGTAAACAGCAAATCCACTGGCATAGTGCAGCAGCTGTTTGTAGAGGAAGGCGATGTAGTCAAAGCGGGTCAGGTGATGGCGATCTTAGACACCGAACGTCAGCAACTGAATTTAGCCAAAGGCAAAGCCGAACTGGGCCAGTTAAAAAGCGAACTGGCACGGTTAGAAGCTATGTACCAGAAAAAGCTGGTCAGTTTTGACCTGTACGACAAGCTAAAATGGCAGGTGGAATCCTTATCTGCTTCTGTGGCTTTATCTGAGTTGGCGTTAAAAGAAACTCAAATCATAGCTCCTATCAGTGGTGTGATTGCTCGTCGTCATGTCAAAGTCGGGCAGCTGATCACTGAATATTCATCCAAAGCTTTGTTTGAAATTGTGTCACAAGAGCGTTTAGAAGCTGTAATCAATTTACCCGAGCATCAATTGCCACGCGCTAAAGTCGGCCAGGTTGCTCATCTGCATTTTGCCGCTATGCCAGTAAAAGAAGCCAAAATTATCCGTATCTCTCCGGTGGTGGATGCAGCCACAGGCACAGCCCGTGTCACAGTGGCTGTTGATAACAGTGACCTGAGTTTAAAAGCTGGTATGTTTGCTCAGGTCGAAGTGCAATACGACGCAAAAACCGCAGCTTTGTTGGTGCCTAAACGTGCAGTAATGGCGATGGATAACAGCAGTTCTGTTTTTGTGGTGAATAAAGACGGCAAAGTAGAACGCAAAAGCATCACCACAGGCTATGAATCCGACACTATGTTTGAAGTGGTGGACGGTTTAACTGAAGGTGAGCAAGTTGTCACCGCAGGTCACGCCAGCTTAAAAGAGCAAAGCCTGGTCCAGGTTATTGCTAAAAGCTAAAGACTCTCCCCTGACTGCGGGGTTTTTACCCCGCGATATATAAAAAAGATAAAAATGAAGGGATCTTCTATGAAACTAGTGGATACAGCCGTTGCACGTCCGGTCACCATGTGGATGTTCACTTTAGGCATTATGTTATTTGGTTTAGTCGCTATGGGGCGACTGGCCGTCAATTTACTTCCTGATTTGTCGTACCCAACTTTAACTATCCGTACTGAGTATGCAGGTGCCGCTCCTGCTGAAGTAGAACAGTTGGTCAGTAAACCCATTGAAGAAGCAGTGGGTATTGTCAAAGGCATTCGTAAAGTGCATTCGGTGTCCCGGGCTGGCCGCTCAGACGTGATTATGGAATTTGAATGGGGCTCAGATATGGATCTGGCCGGTTTGGAAGTGCGCGAAAAAATCGATGTGCTGTACTTGCCGCTGGATGTGAAAAAGCCTTTGTTACTGCGCTTTAATCCGAATTTAGACCCTGTGGTTCGTCTGGCCCTAAGCCGGGATGAGAAACAAGATTTAACGCCAGCTCAACTGGTGAGCTTACGTACTTTTGCTGAAGAAGATTTACGCCGCCGTTTAGAATCTTTGTCCGGTGTGGCCGCAGTGCGGCCTGATGGTGGTTTGACTCAGGAAATTCAGATCCTGATCGATAATGAAAAACTCAGCCAGTTGAAGCTGGATATCAGTACCATCAATCAACGTTTAAAAGAGCAAAACATTAATCAGGCTGGTGGTCGTCTAGAAACTGGTAGCAACGATTATCTGGTTCGTACTATTAACCAATTTGCCAACCTGGATGAAATCCGCAATTTGTATATCGCCAAAGTAGGTGAAAGCCAAATCCGTTTGTCCGATATTGCCGAGATTCGTGACTCTTTTGTTGACCGTCAAAGCATTACCTATGTGCATGGCAAAGAAGCCATTGAAATTGCTATCTACAAAGAAGGTGATGCCAATACGGTACAAGTGGCTAAAACTGTCACAGCTAAACTGGCAGACTTACAAAAAAATCTGCCAGCAGGTTATCAGTTAACTTTAGTCTATGACCAATCGACCTTTATCAAACAAGCCATAGACGAAGTGAAATCTGCCGCTTTTGAAGGCGGTATTCTGGCGATGCTGGTGCTGTATTTATTCCTGCGTAATGTCTGGACCACGCTGGTGATTTCTATTTCTATTCCGCTGTCTGTGATTGCCACCTTCAACCTGATGTATGCGCAGGATATTAGCTTAAATATTATGAGTTTAGGTGGTATAGCCCTGGCTATAGGTATGCTGGTGGATAACGCCATAGTGGTATTAGAAAATATCGCCCGTTACAAAGAGCAGGGCATGGCACCGATGGAAGCGGCGAAAAAAGGCGCCAGTGAAGTGGCTATGGCCATTACCGCTTCAACCTTAACCACTGTGGCGGTATTTTTTCCGCTGGTGTTTGTGGAAGGTGTCGCAGGTCAGTTGTTTAAAGACCAGGCCTTAACCGTGACTTACGCTTTATTGGCGTCACTGCTGGTAGCTTTAACTCTTATTCCTGCCATGGCAGCTCGCGAGCGTACAGTTTCGGCTACTACTGCGTCAGGTGCCGTAGCTGAAGCAAAAGCTCTCTCTATTAAGCCATCGCGCTGGTATTTGTGGCCGCTGGTGCCATTTCACCTGCTGTATCTGGCGGTGCGGTTTGTGTTTTTAGCTCTGTTTACCTTATTCACTATTTTGTTCCGTGCTGTTACGAAAGGCTTAAGCTTTATTTTCAACCCTCTGCTGAACATAGTGCAGGCTTTTTTACGTGCGCTGGAATCGGGTTACCGTGCTGTATTAACTGCAGCCTTGCGCGCCAAAGCTTTAGTACTGGCAGCCACTTTAGCCTTGACCGCACTGATTTATTCCTTGATCCCGGGGTTAGGATTTGACGTGATCCCAAGCATGAGTCAGGGCGAGTTTTACGTGGAAGTACAGTTGCCTGTAGGCAGCGCGATAGAGCGTACAGACAAGGTATTAAAGCAACTGGCGGATGTGGCTTCACTGCAGCCTGAAATTGACCGTAGTTACGCACAAGCTGGTACTGGCCAGCAGATGACTGTTGATCCTAATGTAGGTGGCAGTCATTGGGGCCGGTTAAATATCATTTTAAAAGACAGTGCCACTAAAGCAGATGAAGAACGTTTAATTCAACTGTTCCGTGATGCGGTCAGCACTATGCCGGATCTGAGCGCAAAAATTGACAGACCAGAGCTGTTTAGCTTCAGTACGCCACTGGAAATAGAACTTTCAGGCCATGATTTAACCAGCTTAAAAGCTACTTCTGATCAACTGGCCAAAGCCCTGGCTGCTAATGACAGATTTACCGATATCAAAAGCTCGTTACGCTCAGGCCAGCCGGAAATCACCTTGCATTTCCACCATGACAGGTTATCTCAGCTGGGTTTAACTGCAGCAGATGTCTCCAAACGGGTGGCGAATTACGTTGGTGGCGAAGTAGCGGGCCAGTATTCGATTAATGATCGTAAAGTCGATATCCGCGTGCGTCTGGCAGAAAACTTCCGCAACTCAGAGCAGCAACTGTCGCAAATTATCATCAACCCAAATAGTGAAAAACCACTGCCATTATCTGCAGTAGCAGACATTAAACGTGAAGTAGGGCCAAGCGAAATTACCCGTATTGGTCAGCAACGTGTGGCTTTGGTCAGTGCTAATCTGGCGTACGGTGACTTAGAGCAAGCGACAACTGCAGCCAAAACAGTGCTGGCTCAACTGACGCTGCCTTATGGCGTTGGCGCTACTATTGTAGGTCAAAGTGAAGAGATGGAGCGTTCTTTTAATTCGCTGATCATGGCGTTGTTGTTAGCTGTATTTTTGGTGTATCTGGTGATGGCGTCGCAGTTTGAAAACCTGCTGCAACCTCTGCTGATTTTATTTACCGTGCCTTTGGCTGGTGCTGGTGCCGTACTTGGTTTATGGCTGACCGGTACCAGGGTTTCGGTGATTGTGTTTATCGGCTTGATTATGCTGGCAGGTATAGTGGTGAATAACGCCATAGTGCTGATTGACCGTATTAATCAGCTGCGGGATGAAGGCATGGCTGTGTCTGATGCCATAGTCGAAGCAGGGGCAACCCGTTTACGTCCTGTATTGATGACCACCTTAACCACAGTGCTTGGTTTATTGCCTATGGTGCTGGGCAGCAGTGATGGTGCAGAAATCCGCTCGCCAATGGCCATTACAGTGATTTGGGGCTTGAGCCTGTCGACGCTGCTGACGCTGGTATTTATTCCTGTGTTGTATCGTCTGACTGCACGTGATGTACAAGTGGCTAAGGAGTAGCAATATGGATCATCAACCTTTAGCCATCACCCGTTTTGCCTTAACCCGGCCTGTGACTTTATGTATGTTGTTTTTGTCCTTGCTGGTGTTTGGTTTAATCGCAAGCCGCATGTTGCCGCTGGAGAAATTTCCAGGCATCGACATCCCTGAAATTTATGTGCATGTGCCTTACCCAAATGCCACACCCAGTGAAACCGAGCGTTTGATCACCAGACCAGTGGAAGAAGCGCTGGCAACAGTGACTGGCATTAAAAAGATGCGCAGTTTCTCCAAAGAAGACGGCGCCGATATTTCGCTGGAATTTAACTGGGAAGAAGACATCAATACCAAAAGTATTGAAGTACGCGAGCGTTTAGACAATATGCGTCACCTGTTACCACGGGATGTAGAGCGGGTGATGGTGTATCAGTTTAATACCAGCGATATGCCTATTTTCCAGCTGCGTATTTCCAGTGAACGTGACCTGGCCATGGCCTACGACTTACTGGAGCGCGTGATTAAGCGACCACTGGAGCGGGTGCCCGGCGTGTCGAAAGTAGAGCTTTATGGGGTGGATAAACGTCAGGTGACTATTCGCCTTGACCCGCAACGTATGCGTAACTTGCAGGTCGACCCGGTGCAACTGGTGCAGTTACTGCAGGCAAGCAACTTTGCGATGACAGCGGGTGAGCTGCGTAATCCAAACGAGAGCATTCTGGTTAAACCCGTTGGCGAATTTACCAGTCTGGATGAAATCCGTGCTTTACCTATACGTGCCGGTTTAACCTTAGGCGCTGTGGCTGATGTCGTACTGGAGCTGCCAAAACGTATTGAAGGCCGGCACTTACACCAGACCTATGCGGTCGGCATGAATGTGTTTAAAGAGTCCAATGCTAACCTGGTGGATGTATCCCGTGCCGCCATAGCTGTAGTGGATGCAGCAGGTAAAGATCCGGCTTTTAATGGCATTAACTTATTTTTGATGGACGATACAGCAAAAGGCGTGACGGACTCTTTGTCGAACCTGTTAAGTTCAGGAGCTATGGGTGCCGTGTTATCTTTTGGTGTGTTGTATTTATTCCTGCGCCATATTCCAACCACCTTGGTGGTGGTGTTATCCGTGCCCGTGTCTATCGCTATCACTTTGGGGGCCATGTATTTCCTTGGTTACAGCTTAAATATCCTCAGTATGATGGGATTGATGCTGGCTGTCGGTATGTTAGTGGATAACTCAGTGGTGGTGACAGAAAGTATCTTCCGTGAACGTGCTGCCGATCCTGATATGAAAAGGGCCACAGAGCTTGGGGTCAACAGGGTGAGTTTGGCCGTGCTTGCCGGTACTGCAACCACTGCTATTGTATTTTTGCCTAACATTATTGGCCAGAAAGTGGATGTCACTGTGTTTTTAGAACATGTGGCCATCGCAATCACTATAGCCCTTGGCGTGTCTTTATTGATGGCTTTAACCTTAATTCCGCTTTTAACCACAAAAATTAAGCAAATACATAGCTCTGACAATGCAGAGCCAAGTAAGCTGGATAAATTTTATGGCCGCTGTTTACGTTGGGTGATGCGATCGCCTAAATCAGCCACTTTTATTGCCTTTTTGTTGTTAGCCAGCATAGCTATTCCTATTGGTGCAGTATCTGGTGGTGACGATGATAATGGCGATAGCAACAGAGCTTTTCTGAACTACAACGTGCAGGGCAATTACAATCTGGCGGAGGTTGAGCAGGAAGTAAACCGGATGGAAGCCTATCTGTATCAGCATAAAGAAGAGTATGAAATTGAGTCTGTGTACAGCTACTACACTGCCAATCATGCCATTTCGATCATTATGTTTAACGATCCGCTGGTAAAACCAGTGTCTGAAATTAAAGACGCTATCCGCAAAGGCTGGCCACAATTGGTGCGCTCAAAACCCAGTTTTGGCTGGAGCGATAACGGCGGTGGTATGCAGGTGCATTTATCTGGCCCTTCCACTGAAATGCTAACCAAATTGGCCTCTGACATAGTGCCGGTGATTTCACAAATTAAAGGTCTGGAGGATGTGCGATCTGAAATTTCCGATGGCCAATTTGAAATGCAAATTCGGCTGAATAATGAAGAGTTACAACGTCAGGGGCTGGATGCCAGCGAAGTGGCGCAAGCTGTCACTTTGGCACTTCGTGGCACTAATTTACGAACCTACCGCTCGGAAGAGCAGGGCGAGTTGCAACTCAGGGTGTTGTACGACGAAAAAGTCAGCCATTCACCTGCAGAGCTGGCTGCTATTCCGGTGATGGTGAAAGACAATGTAGTGATCACTTTAGCTCAGGTAGCAGAACTGAAAGTGGCACCACTGCTGTCGGAAATCCGCCGCTTTAACCGTCAGACGACGCTTGCCATTGGTATGAATATGGGTAAAGACCTGACGATGGATAAAGCTCGTGAAGAGCTGACTAAAAGATTAAATCAGTTGCAGTTGCCAGCGGGTTACGCCTGGTCTTTTGAAGGCAGCTTCCAGTATCAGGATGAAGCCCAGGGCATTATGCAAATTAATATGTTGCTGGCCGTAGCGATGATTTATCTGGTGATGGCGGCACTGTTTGAGTCCTTGATTATGCCAACTGCTGTAATTGGCTCCTTGCTGTTCTCTTTTGTTGGTGTGTTTTGGGCCTTTTTATTCACTGGCACGTCGATGGGTATTATGGGCATGATAGGGATGCTGGTGCTGATGGGCATAGTGGTCAATAACGGCATAGTGCTGGTGGATCGTATTAATCAGCTACGTAATGAAAGCCCTGATGCCGAGCTGGTGCCATTGATTATCGAAGCCTGTGAAGCCCGGTTACGCCCTATTCTGATGACGGTATCCACCACTGTATTGGGTTTGTTGCCGCTGGCTTTTGGTGATGCCACTATAGGCGGTGACGGCCCAAGTTATGCGCCTATGGCCATTGCCATTATTGGTGGTTTGGTGTTCTCGACCTTAACCAGTTTACTGCTGGTGCCTTTAACTTACTGGGGTCTAATCCGCTTTAATATCCGTTGGTCCGGCTTTTTAGGTAAAGCCAGAATTCTGGCGAATAAGGTGATAAGTGCGAACTGATAAAGTGCCAGAGCAGAATGTTTCGTCTGGTTGGTGGCATTTTTTCACCCTCTGGTCCCACTGCCCTAGGTAGATAGCTATGACAGGTTTTAACTAAAGTCGGTGATTAACCAAGCAAATTGTTAGTATTTGGGCGGCCTGAAGCCGCCCTTTTTTTATCACCCTATGGCGCAACTGCAGGGAACCTTGTCAGGGGAAGAACACCCCGGGAGACTGAAGCATGACACCAGTTAAAATAATACTTTGTCTAGTCGGACTGCTTTGCCTACAGCTTCAGGCAAAGCAAGTAATGAGCGCAGAGCAGCAGGTCTACGCAGCCGAACGTGCTTTTGCCAAATCTATGGCCGATCGGAATTTAACGGCGTTTTCGCAGCATTTGTCGGAAGATGCCATCTTTTTTGGTGAGAGTGTTTTAAAGGGAAAAACCGCGGTAGTCGAAGGCTGGAAAAGTTTTTATCAGGGCGAAATTGCGCCTTTTTCCTGGGAGCCCACTCAGGTTGAAGTGTTAGAGGATGGGGCACTGGCCTTAAGCACTGGTCCCGTCAGGGATCCATCTGGCAAAATTGTAGCCACCTTCTCATCCATCTGGCGTCAGGAGCAACCCGGTGTCTGGAAAGTGGTGTTTGATAAAGGTTGTGCTGTCTGTCATTGCGATAAAAAGACCTGAAATAACAGCATTGCCATCTTTACTCTGATGAAGTGGATTTTTGTATTTTTTTGACAGGCGTCCAACAAGACTTTTAATGGATTTCATTTAAATAAGCTACAGATTCTGTAGTCTCTTCATTATTGCCAGTGATACCTAACTGTCATGCCAGGGCAGCTATTTTTGCTCAATAAGCATGGCTTTGTAATAGAGTTTTAGGCAGGATACTCTGCCTGCAAAAGAGAGGTTTTTTTTAGTTGTTCCCATTCCAAGTTCATTCTTCCTTGTAAATCAATAAGCTGCATCTATTCTTAGTGCTGGTTTAGTGATCTTTTGGTTTCATCATGACATTTGTAATTAGCTGCGTGATGTTATGTGTACTGCTGGTGTTTCCTGCGCAATCCAAACCTGAACAGAGCATCAGGATCCGGCATTACCACTTGCATCCCCGTCATGATTTTGCATTGAAACTGATGGATTTAGTGCTGACTAAAAGCGCCACACCTTATGAAATTCAGGCTGTGAAATCAAATGAGATGTTGACTGAGGGCAGGGTGGAAAAAATGGTGGTGGATGGTGAACTGGATATGTTGTTTATCTCCACTTCCAGGGAGCGAGAGCTCAGTATGATCCCCATTAAAGTACCTATCTACCGAGGATTGCTTGGATTAAGGTTGCTGTTAATTAAGCCAGTTCAAAATGAGAAATTCAAAAAAATCAAAAGTCTTCATGGTCTCAAACCTTATGTTGCCGGACACAATGTGCATTGGAGTGACTTTGGCGTATTTAGGAGTAATGGTTTAAAAGTGGTCAGCTCGACTAATTATGACGCTTTATTTGAGATGCTAAAACATGACAGATTTGATTATTTCTCCAGAGGCGTCAATGAAGTCTGGGGGGAGTTAGCGCAACATTCTGACGAGCTGATGATAGCTGACAATCTAATGTTGTTTTACCCTCACCCGGTATATTTTTTTGTAAGTAAGCATAAGCCTGAACTAGCAGCAGCGCTGGAAAAAGGTTTAGCTATAGCGATTCAGGACGGATCTTACAAAGCTTTATTCCAAAGCTATTATGCAGAGGCCCTGGAGCGGGCAGATTTGAAAAACAGAACCATGATTTATTTGGATAATCCAGCTGTGCCTGCTGGCACAGCTCCAATAGATACCAGTTGGTGGTTAACGCCCTGAGTTATTGATCAGGCAGTTACAGTAACGACTACTTTGCCGCTGTTGCGTGCAGTTGCGACTTTTTCATAAGCCTGCTCCAGGCTGTCAAAATTAAACTCCTCTGGGTCAAGCCGTATGTTTAACAGCCCTTGTTCTGTCAGTTGACTGGCCTGACGCAAAATGCTGCCGTGAGTTGCCCTGCCGTGACCAGTTAATAACGGCATTAAGGTGAACACACCTGAGTAACTGGCCGCTCTGAATGATAGAGGCGCTATGCTATGTGTACCTCAGCCGAGGCTACTGACTACATGGCCTGTATAGGTTTTTACCGACTGAAAAGCCTGATCCAGGCTGACGCCACCCATGGTGTTGTAAACAATATCAAAGCCCTTGTTGTCGGTATGTTCTGCCAGATATTGCTCTACAGTTGCTTGTTGATAATCAATAAAAACAGCGCCTAATGAACGGATATAGTCAGCGTCTTTAGCTGACGCCGTGGCATAAACTTCCGCGCCAAAGGCTTTGGCAAGTTGAACGGCTACATGACCTACACCACCAGCGCCACCTTGCACCAGTACTTTATGCCCGGCTGCAACTCTGGCTCTGTCTATCAAACCTTCCCATGCCGTTATCACCACCAAAGGCATAGCCGCAGCCTGACGCAAGCTAATATTAGATGGAGCTTTTGCCAGCAAGTCTGCATCCACCAACTGATACTGAGCCAAGGAGCCTTGCTGACCTGCCACACCTCCCGACATACCATAAACTTTATCTGCCACTGCAAAGTGAGTGATATCGGGGCCTGTTGCTACCACTTCACCCGCCATGTCGATACCCAAAACGGCTGGAAATGGCTGTTTAGCATGGGCCGCTTGTCCAGCTCTGATTTTTAGATCCAGTGGGTTGATACCGCTTGCGGCCACTTTCACCAGTACCTGACCTGGTCCTACTTGAGGGATAGGCTGTTCAGTGAAGTTGAAACTGCCATTGGCTTCAGTGATCTGTAACGCCTGCATACTGTGTTGAGTGTTCATGTGGATGTCCTCTGTTGTGATTTGGTGAGCGCCCTGTTATTGAGCTGATTACAGTATTGGCCATGCAAAAAATAACTTAAATCAACTAATATGCATTGTTATTATGCGAAAATGTATGAGGCGACTGAGTACAAGACTTAGAGGGCAGCTATGGATCATTTGGACTGGAGTGACATCCGTTTATTTTTGGCAGTGGCGGAGCAGGGCACCTTAACAGCAGCGGCGCGTGCAGTAGGCTTTACTCAGCCCACTTTAGGGCGGCGTATTCAAAGTCTGGAACAAAGTTTGGGGCTGAAATTGTTTCAACGTACAGCTGAAGGTTTTCTGCTGACTGAGGCTGGGCTTGCATTATTGCCTGCTGCTAAACGTATGGCCGAAGAAGCCGATGCTGCCATGCGGCAGCTGGCTGGTCAGGAAGAAAAACTGACAGGCACCTTACGTATTTCGTCTTTTGACTGGTTTAGTCATTATGTTTTGGCCGATTGCTGTGCTGATTTTCTGCAGTTGCACCCGGATGTCAGCATAGAGCTTTTAACCGACAGCAGATTATTTAATCTGGCGCGGCGTGAGGCGGATTTAGTGTTCCGGCTGCAAGCTTTTGACGAGCCTGACATAGCGCAGCGCAAATTGCTTCAGCTCGATTATGCTTTGTATGCCGCCACTGGTTTTGACCTGAGTTTACTCAATACTCCAGAGCAACTGCGCCTGATTAGTATGGACAGTTATTTTAGCGATTTGCCGGATGTGGCCTGGCTTAAAAGCCAATTCCCCGGTGCAAAGCCAGTCTTTAGCAGCAACAGCAGAGAAGCACAGGCCAGGCTATGCAAAGCCGGACTTGGGCTTGCTGTGTTGCCTGTACGGATGGCTGAGCAAATGCAGGGATTGCAGCAATTGCCTGTAACAACAGCACCGCCATCACGACAGATTTGGCTGGGCTATCACCAGGATTTACGTTATCAGCGCCGGCTTAGAGCTTTTATAGACTTTATCACTCTAAGGTTGAGTGGTGCTGAGTGACCTCTTTGATGAAAAATAAAAAGTCCGCCAGATCAGACGGACTTTTTACATAGTTGAACTCTATGGCTCGTTACAGCGCTTTTAAAATCGCATCCACAGTAGCTTTGGCATCACCAAAACACATTTGGGTATTGTCTTTATAAAACAGTGGGTTGTTTACACCCGAGTAGCCAGTGTTCATCGAGCGCTTAAACACTATGACGTTTTGTGCTTTCCAGACTTCCAGCACTGGCATACCGGCAATAGGGCTGGTAGGGTCTTCGGCGGCGGCCGGGTTCACTGTATCGTTGGCGCCTATCACCAGCACAGTGTCGGTGTCCGAGAAATCTTCATTAATTTCATCCATTTCCAGTACGATATCGTAAGGGACTTTAGCTTCAGCCAACAGCACATTCATATGACCTGGCATACGACCAGCTACAGGGTGAATACCAAAACGCACTTTGATACCTCGGGCTTTGAGCTTCTGGCATATCTCCGCCACCGGATACTGCGCCTGAGCGACCGCCATGCCGTAACCTGGTGTAATAACCACAGAGCCAGAATTTCGCAATAAATCAGCCACGTCTTCAGCACTTGTTTCACGGTATTCGCCCTGTTCTTCTTCACCTGAACTTTGTTTGGCATCGGTCTGACCAAAACCTCCGGCAATGACGGAGATAAAAGAGCGGTTCATGGCCTTACACATAATGTACGACAGGATAGCACCAGAGGCGCCGACCAAAGCACCTGTGACAATTAACAGGTCGTTGGACAGCATAAAACCCGCTGCGGCAGCGGCCCAACCTGAATAAGAGTTCAACATAGACACCACCACTGGCATATCGGCGCCGCCAATGGAGGCGACCAGATGCAGACCAAAGACTAAGGCAATCAAGGTCATAACCAGCAGTGCTGTTTCACCGCCTTCGAAGCTGACAAAATAAATCAGCAACACAGCAGAGGCTATTAAGGCCAATAAATTCAGTTTATGTTTATGCGGAATACTCAACGGCTTGGAGCTCGCTATACCGCGTAATTTAGCAAAAGCCACAATTGAACCGGAAAAAGTGACAGCGCCTATAAATACGCCCAAAAACACTTCGGTTAAATGCACTATGAGTGCTGCGCCTGTGGTTGCATGAGTTTCAAAAAAGCTGTTGTAACCCACTAAAACAGCAGCTAAGCCGACAAAGCTGTGCAGAATAGCCACTAATTCCGGCATTTGCGTCATTTCTACTTTCAATGCCAGTCGAAGGCCAATAGCGCCCCCTATGGCCAGTGCTATCGCTAACGGCAGCATGGCATCCATACTGACACCGGCAATGGTCGCGAGCAGGGCAATGGTCATGCCCAAAATACCCAGCCAGTTGCCACGACGAGCACTTTCCTGTTGAGAGAGTCCCGCTAAGCTGGCAATAAAAAAAGCGGCGGCCAGCAAATAAGCTGAAGTGATTAATCCTTGTGTCATGGCTGTTACTCCCCGCCTTTACGAAACATTTTCAGCATACGCTGCGTGACGGTAAAACCGCCGACAATATTAATACTGGCGATCATTACAGCTACAAAAGCCAGCACCTGCACCAAGAGTGAATCGCTGCTGATTTGCAGTAAAGCTCCAAGTACTATGATGCCGGATATCGCATTGGTGACGGACATCAGAGGTGTATGCAAGGCATGAGTGACGTTCCAGACTAAGTAGTAACCCACAATGCAAGAGAGTAAAAACACCGTAAAGTGCGCTAAAAAGTCCGTTGGGGCTGAGTAACCTATCCAGAGTAATACCAAAGCGGCTATGGCTATAAACCAGTTGCTATTGATGGATTTTTCCTCAGTCTTTTCAACAGGTGCTGCACTGGCAACTACAGGTTTGCTGCTTGCGGTTACGCTGATGGCTGGAGGCGGGTAGGTGACTTCGCCTTGATGCACCACAGACATGTTGCGGATAATCACATCCTGCATATCCAAAACCATCTGACCATCTTTGGTTTTGCACAAGAGTTTGGTTAAGTTCACCAGATTGGTGCCATAGAGCTGTGACGACTGAGCAGCTAAACGACCTGGTAAGTCGGTATAACCTATGACTTTAACACCTGATATTGTCTCTGTGATTTGACCTGGCTCTGTGTATTCACAGTTACCCCCAGTAGCTGCTGCTAAATCAACAATGACAGAACCAGGTTTCATGGAGTTGACCATCTCTTTAGTGATGAGCTTTGGAGCAGGCCGGCCTGGGATAAGCGCCGTGGTAATGATAATGTCGACTTCTTTGGCTTGAGCTGCAAATAATGCCATTTCAGCGGCAATAAATTCATCCGACATCACTTTGGCGTAACCGCTGGAGGAAGAGCCATCTTCAGCAAATTCGAGTTTTAAAAATTCACCACCCAGGGACTCAATTTGTTCAGCCACTTCAAGCCGGGTATCAAAAGCCCGCACTATAGAGCCCAAAGAGCGGGCCGCACCAATAGCAGCAAGACCGGCCACACCGGCACCAATCACCAGCACTTTAGCGGGTTGCACTTTACCAGCTGCGGTAATTTGACCACTTAAAAAACGGCCAAAACTATGAGCCGCTTCAATCACAGCTCGGTAACCGGCAATATTCGACATAGAGGACAAGGCATCCAGCGACTGAGCGCGGGAAATACGGGGCACCATATCCATCGCTAATACGTTCACACTTTGAGCGGCAAGACGCGCTACTAACTCAGGGTTTTGCGCTGGCCAGATAAAGCTCACTAAGGTGCTGCCTTTTTGCAGTAAACCGATTTCCTGCTCTGTGGGGGCATTAACCTTATAAATCAGCTCGCTGGCCCATAGCTGTTCCAGATCAGCTATGCTGGCGCCGGCCTGAATATAAGCATCATCGCTAAAACCTGCGGCTGTACCTGCGCCGCTTTCCACCAGCACAGTAAAACCTAATTTACGCAATTGCTCCGTGGTGGCTGGTGTTGCAGCCACCCTGGTTTCGTCTTGTTGTCTTTCTTTTGGGATTGCAATAAACATCCTGACCTCTTGTCCTGTTTTCTTATTGGATCCTGCAAAGCAGATCGATCTCTAACCCGTATCAGCAAAGATGAAGGGCGTAGGAGTTGAGCTGGTTACCGCTGCTTGGTTTACTTCTTCCTGAAGGGACTACCACTGCGCTTACATAAAGAGATTATGCGAGCGCAGGCTCGGTCAGGTATTGCCGCTGCGCCAGTCTTTGTATTACCTAAATTGCTGTTTGTTACAGAAAAATTGGCGTAACGACTATAGGGCAAGGTCAGACCAATTGACTAATGCCTTTTAGTTATAGCTTAGAGGATAGTCGGCAAATGCAGTTTTGCAGCAGATTGAGTAAAAGTGGGGGCAAATGCATCAGTAATAACAAAAGCCCCGACTTATACATCAGGGCTTTTGTCTGCTTAGTAAGCTGTTACTGAGCTGTAGCTTCTGCTGCTTCAGCAATCAGCTTGGCAACCTGTTCAGGTTTAGATGTCATCACGACGTGTGAGGCATCTTTGATTTCAACAATCTTTTTCGCACCAGCGCGCTCTGCCATAAACTTCATTGCCGCAGCCGGGATATTTTTATCTGCTGTGCCATAAATGGCCCAAGACGGAATTTTTTTCCAGGCCGGGGCTCCCGAAGCCTCATGCAAAGCTGCTTCAGTCACAGGGCGCTGAGTAGCCGCCATTAAAGCAGCTTCTGCTGCTGGCACATCTGCTGCAAACTGAGCACCGAATTTGTCTTGTTGAATATACAAATCTTTATTGCCATCTTTTAATACCACAGGAGCAGCAAGGGTTGGGCCTAAAGTACCGCCTGGGTAACGACCTGATAATTCTGCAATGTTTTCACCTTGTTCCGGAGCAAAAGCTGCGACGTAGACTAAGGCTTTTACTTTTGCTTGATCGGCTGTCACGTTGCTGATCACTGAGCCGCCATAAGAGTGACCGACTAAAACCACTGGCCCTTTAGTGTTAGCTACTACATCTTGCAGATAAGCAGCATCGCTTTTTACACTGCGCAGTGGGTTAGCCACTGCAATCACAGGGTAGCCTTGTTCGTGCAGTTCAGCGACTACGCCATTCCAGCTGGATGATTCAGCAAAGGCGCCGTGTACTAATAACACTGTTGGTTTTTCAGCAGCAAAAGCTGCAGCACCAAAGGTCAGGCCAAATGTTGCGATAGCTGTGGTTAATACACGTGATTTGAAATTAGTCATGTTAGTTTCCTTCTGGGTTTGCAAGCTTAGTTAATGAGTTGCGATTTATTGGTCGCGCTCAGTTGTTTAATTTTTCGCTCGCTTCAGGCAAGGGGTCTTGTTGTTTTCCCCTTGGTAGCGGCTGTGATTATAGTAAGGTGCTTGGCTTTCTTTTTGGGTTCAAATGGTCTAAGTTATGCAACAGATCGTCTAATTTTGCTTTATTTAACGAAAAAAGGCTGTATATGGATAGGTTATCAACCTTGCTCGCCCAATTTGGCATGCACGCAACCACCATTTTCGGTGGTGTGCTAAGTACTGAAATTAGTTTTGATGTCACAGACAGAACAGCCAAGCTACATTTGCTGCGATCTGGTGATGCGGTATTGCGGCTGGCTCAAGAAAAAAACGTGCAGATCACAGAGCCAAGCTTGTTATTTATTCCAAGGCCTTGTAGCCATAGCCTGAATGTCATGCAAGGGCCGACATCAGATCTGCAGGTTGAGCTGGTATCCGCTGCGCTGAGCTTCGATGGGGGACTTGATAACCCACTGACCACGGCTTTGCCCGCTTACGTGCTGATGCCTTTGGCTGATATTGCTATGCTCAGCGGCAACCTGGACTGGTTATTTGATGAAGCCTTTGCACAGCATTGTGGCAAAAACGCGGTATTGAACCGTTTGTTCGAGCTGGTGGTGATCCAATTACTGCGGTATATGATGGCCAATCGTAGCGTATCAACAGGGATGATGGCCGGTCTTGCTGATTTACGCTTGGCAAAAGCCGTGACTTTGATGCACGACCAGCCCGCCAAACCTTGGTCCGTCGCTGAGCTGGCCAGCGCCGCCAGTATGTCCAGAGCAAGTTTTGCCGCCAAGTTTCATAAAGTGGTAGGTATTACTCCCGCTGAATACCTGGTGAGCTGGCGCGTGAGCCTTACGCAAAAATTATTGCGTGAAGGCCGCCCGATAGCTCTGATCGCTGATGAAGTGGGTTATGAAAGTCCGTCTGCTTTAGCCCGTACCTTCAGGCGAAAAACCGGTAACAGCCCCAGAGAATGGTTGCAGTTACAGCAGTAAATCGCAAAAACCTAAAAAACGGCTGAAACCGCCATTAAAAAAGCCCATGAATTCATGGGCTTGTTATCTGGGCGCCTAATCAAGCTGGCTCTGATGCTTCCGCCTTGCTTTGTTCAGTTTGTTCAGCAGCTTTTTCCTGATGCTTCACTTTAAACTTTTGTGCAAAAGTTAAAATGGCCATACTGATACTGCCAAAAATCAAAAAGCCTGTGGTAACCGGAATTAAAGTACCGTTGTACATTTGACCTATCACTGTGCCTATGCTCATCGACATGATGGATGAGACCGAGCCGATAATAGCTGCTGCTATGCCCGCTACATGACCCATAGGTTCCATCGCCATAGCGTTAACATTGCCAAAGACCAGACCAAAGCAGAAGAATAAAACCGAGGCATAAAGTACAAAGGTAAATAGCTGGATATCGACCACCAGATGCAGTGCCAGAAATATTGCAGAGCTCAGGATCATGCCCCAGACTGCCAGATTGGATAAACGCTGCATTCCCCATTTTTGCACTAACCGGGAGTTTACCAAAGAGGCGGCACCAAAAACTATGGCCAGCAAGCCAAAGTACAAAGTGAATAGCTCCCCGGTTTTAAACAAGTCCTGGAAAATCTGCTGTGATGAGTTCAGATAACCAATAAAGCTACCAAAAAATAAACCCATACAAATGGTATAACAGACTGTTGGGACATTACTGATCACTTCTTTAAAGCCTTCAGCAAAACCTTTAGCGCTCATGGCGATACGATGCTCTTTGGGCAAGGTTTCTTCTAAGCGGCAGAAAATCCACACCACGATCAGCAGCGCATAAAATACATAAAGTACAAAAATATCTCGCCAGGAGCCTATCCAGAGCACGGCCTGACCCAGGCTTGGTGCTAAGGCTGGCACCATCACAAAGATCATCATCACCAGTGACATAATACGCGCCATATCATTGCCGGAATATTTATCCCGCACTATAGAGATGGCGGATACATAAGGGCCTGAAACCCCTAAACCCTGGACAAAACGGCCAAATAATAGAGTGTTGATATCGGCGGCGAAATAGCAAATCACAGTACCAACCAGAAACAACACTATGCCGCCGTTTAAAACTTTTTTCCGGCCCGTCGCATCGGACAGTGGCCCACAAATCAGTTGGCCTATCGCCATGCCTAAAAACAAAGCGCTTACTACCAATTGCGCCTGATTCGGGTGGCTCATCACAATATCAGCGCGAATAGCATCCAATGCTGGTAATAAGGCGTCGATAGAAATAGCGACGATAGACATCAATAGGGCGACTAATAAACTAAACTCGCCAGTGGAAATACGCGACTTAGGCGCATGAGTGGAGTAATCAGACATCTACAGCTTTCCTTATTTGAAACGACCCGCAAAAGGCGCGGCTAGTGTAACGTTTTTCGCAGACCAGAGTCTTGGCAAATGTAAACGAATTCGAAGCTGGTCGACTCAGTTTGTGTTGGATCGACAGGAATAGGAGATATTTTTATACAAAACAGGTGATTCGATTGCTGTATCGTCAAGCAAAGAGCAAGACAGCATTGGGTGCTTTGGTGCTTTAATGTATGCTGCACCCAATGCTGTTAGGTTCAATAAAATGTCTGCCTTGAGTGAGTAGCCTGTGCTGTAATCTTAGCCAGTGACTCCTTTACACTTCTCATTCAGACTGAAAGTCGTCCGCTAAGCGGATGAGGTGGGGCAGTTCTTCTGTCTTTTGCTGTTTTTTTTGTTGCAGACGGTAGATAGCGAACAGGCACAGCGGAGCGACCATCAGGCTGTAAAAAACCAGCAGGCTTGGGTTGATCTGAGCCATATTCAACCAATGCATCAACCATAACAGGCCTGCAAATACAACTAAAGCGCCACAGGATAGCTGGGTATAGAGATAGTAGCTGAGCGTTAATTTGCAGGCCCGGATACGAAATTGTACCAGCCCACTGCTGCTCCAGTTGTCATACTGTAGAATAGGTTTGTGTACTGTCCGGGCGACATAAGCCGAACTTAATGCACCACAGGTCAGAAACAAAGCGGACACATAACCCAGCCAGTCAGGTATTGAATAGGCGAGCCAGCAAGCGGCAATGAACATCACAACAGCACCCAGCCATTCAGCGTAAAGCAACCACTTTTGTTCAGTTTGACGCTGTTTGGCTACGAGTAAATCAGCGGCATTAGGTGGTTGTTCTGTTGCTGTCGGTTGTTGTTGCCAGCTTTTTGCCAGTGCGGCAAAGTCAAAATTATCTGCCATGGTGCATGATCTCCATTAGTTCTGTTTTGGCACGATTTAACCGCACTCTTACCGCTCCCTGACTTAATTGCAGGACCTCTGCGATTTCCGGGGCATCCAAATCTTCCATCGCCAGTAAAATAACCTGACGATTGGCAGCAGACAGCTTCCTTACAGCCAGCATTAGCTGCTGGCTTTGCTGTTGTTCTCCCACCTCTTGTGACGGACAATCCTGTAAAAGTAGATGCTGAGTGTCTTCATCTAACTCCTGCCACCGATGACGTTTGGCTTTGGCTATATGATCCACTGTCACGTTATGCACTATGCGAAACAAATAAGCCCGTGGCATTTCTGCTACCTGAATACGTTCGGCGGACTGGTGCAATGCCAGATAAATATCCTGTTTTAAATCCTGTCGTGCAGCGGGGTCTGCTTCGCATGCCATCAGAGTACGGCTGATCGCGCCCTGATTCTGCTGCCACAACTGCAGTAAAAACTGTTCCGGCGGTACAAGGCCGCTGCTGGATAGAGTCAAAAAAACCTCCTTGTTCAGTATCTTATCTTTTTTATCGAAGTTATTAGCCTGTTCGAATTAAGTCTGCCCCAACTGGCAAAGTGTTACAAAAATAAATAAAAAAAATTCTGTAACAGCTGACGAAATGCTCCCGACTTCTCAAGCAAACACAGCAACTTCATTTCGGTTTTTAGGAGTCTCAGGGTGAAAACGATGTTTTTAAGAAAATCTGTCGCACTTTGTTTGATGGCAGTTTGCTCTCTGTCTCAGGCTGCTGTCCAGCCACAGGTCGAACAGGCCGACACAGTGCTGTATCACAACGCCACTTTAATTAATCCGGCGACAGAGCAACTGATCCAGAATGGCTGGCTGCTGGTTAGAGCAGGGCGCATAGTGCAAATGGGTCAATACCAAGCGGATACAACCTTACCTGTGGCCAGCAAAAATGTGGATATGCAGGATCAGTATCTGATGCCAGGTCTGATTGATGTGCATTTACACCTGACCGCAGGCCCGCACAGGGTGGAGATGCAGGACGGTAAACCAGTTATTAGTATGAAAGGTCATAGCGAGCTGACCCGTTATCATGCGATCAGCACTTTAGCCACTGGTGTAACTACAGCTTTTAGCCCGGCTGGAGAGCCAGAAGCTAATGCACAGTACTCCACACAGCAGCAAGCAGGAAACTGGCCTGGACCAAAGTTAAGTTATGCCGGTTTTATCTTCGAACCTACGCCTATTTTAGGTGGTTCTGTGCATCCCAAAGACCAGGCGGCCTGGCAAGCAGAAATCAACAGACAAAAGGACTTGGGTGTCGATTACATCAAACTTTATCAGGGCTTATCCAAAGAAGAAGTGGCGATGGGGATAAATTTGGCCAAAGCGGCCGGGTTAAAAACCATAGCGCATCTGGATTCTGTCAGCTGGCAGTATGCCGCTGACTTGGGCATAGATATGTTAACTCACGCCTTACCCACCAGTGCTGAGTTGCTGACGGGGGACAACAAAGCTGCTTATTTAGCAGAGCGCAAAAATCTGCACAGTGCCCGATTTGTATACAGCTGGTTTAAGTATGTGGATTATGACAGTAAACCCATGCAAAAGCTTATCCAGACCCTGGTTCGTCAACAAACCCGTATCGACTTGACTTTGGTCGTTAATGAGCTGGTTTATTTCGCCCGTGAGCTGGAGACCTTATACCCGGAACAGGACATGTGGGTTTATCATCCAGAAATGCGCAAAAGCTGGCGCACAACATTAGCTGCGCCGAGTTATGACTGGTCAGCGCAAGAGTTGGCCGCAGCACAGCAACAACTCCCCAAGGTAAAACAACTGTTCAAACGTTTTTATGACGCGGGTGTGCCGCTCGCTATCGGCACGGATAGCGTGGCCAGTGGTCCTTTTTATCTGCGTGAATTACAGCTAACTCAGGCGGCAGGCCTGAGCAATTGGCAGGTATTGCAACTGGCAACCAGCGGTGGTGCTCAGCATTTGGGTTTGGCCGACCATGGCCAACTGAAAACAGGTTATATCGCCGACTTTATCGTGCTCAGCAGCAACCCACTCAAAGATTTGAGCGCATTAAACACAGTGCATACCGTGGTGCAGCAGGGCAAAGCCTGGTCTGTGGATAAGCTGAAAGCTGAGTTGGCCTCTCTGTCTGATTTGAAACTTTAAAAACTGACCCATTTCACAAGCCTAACGAGGATAAATTGATGGAAACTTTGAATTACTGCGTGTCTGAGCTGGGCAACCAGGTCGAATTTACCGATGCTGAATTTTTGGTGCTGTTTATGGTGTTCTGGCTGGTTGCTTCTGTATTGCACAGCAAATTTGAAATGAACAAAAACGAGGAGTAACAAATGGATACTTTACAACAATTTTTCGACAGCTTCGTACAAGCATGGCAACAAGCCGATCTGGTGTTTTTAGTCGGCTTTGGCCTGTTGTTTTTCGTGATCTGGTTTTTACCAAGCCTGTTGGCTTTGGCCTTTAATCGCCAGCACGCAGCTAAAATTGCCGTGCTCAATGTGCCGGCTGGATTTTCCTGGATAGCCTGGCTGGCTTTAATTATCTGGGCTGTGACAGGCAAATTAAGCGATAAACTGGCAGAAAAAGCGCGCTTAAAGCCAGTTGCCTGATACACCAGACTACAATTGCACACTTTCACCTTCATTTAAAATCATCAGCGGCACCTGACTTTTCAGTTGCTGCTGCATATGTAACAAGCGCAGCAGTGGTGAATGTGAACTGATGTCACCCATTTGCCAACTCGCGTTGCCATAACCCCAGGGGATCATCACTTTGCAGCCAAGTTCTTTGGCGGCAACCAGAGCATCTTCAGGTGTGGTATGCACATAACGATACCAGTCAGCATGCTCTTCATGATGATAAGATGCTATCGGCAGCAGGCAGATATCAATATTCCCATATTTTTGCTGAATATCGTTAAAATGCTTTGAATAGCCGGTATCACCTGCAAAAAACAAGGTCTTTCCGTTATGTTCCAACAACCAGCCTCCCCACATGGCTTTGTTGTCGTCATTAAATAGTCTGCGGTTATTAAAGTGATGCGCCGGCACCAGGTGGATGTTTAGCTCACCTTGTTGGCTTTGGCTGTACCAGGCGTGCTCGATAATGTTGTATCCGCCTTGCGGCATATATTCGGCCATCCCCAGGGGCAGGTAATAAGTTGGCTTATTGCCTATTTGTTGAATGCTTTCTTGGCTGAAATGATCGTAGTGCAAATGGGAGTACAAGACTGCGTCTGTTTCTGCCAAAGTTGTACTGCTTATTGTTGGGGTGTAAGGCCTTTTGATAATGCCGGCAAACCATTGCACCCAACGGACTGGCCAGTCAAACTGACCAAACACAGGGTCAAACAGCAGTTGTTGGTTATCAGGTGTGTGAACTAAAAAGCTGGCATGCCCCAGCCATTGCACAGCAAAACCACTATTTAACGCAGGTGCTTGCTGCACTGCGGTATAGCGGCAATTTTGACCCGGAGTTTTACATTTAACTGCTTGATGTGCCGGGTAACAGTCTGACTTGCAGTTAGCCGGATAATGGCGCAGCTCCACTGGGGTTCTATACAAATTACGATAAAGGCCCTGATGCTCACCTTCAGTAAACTGTTCTGTCACTGCATCTTTGCCTACCTGGCGTTGAACCTTATTGGACGTGCCGCAGGCATTAAGCAGCAAGGTGCAGCCCAGTAACACAATAGATGAAAACTTATGTAGTTTCATGAACAATCCTTTATTTATCATCATACTATTTCTTGTTGTTATGTTGATACCATAGCTGATTTATGCTGTGCAAGCTGCCTCGCTAAAGCAGTCTGATGTTAGTGTTATTCAAGCCATAGTGTCTGATGCACCTCATTCTGTCGCTGATGCGTTATCTGGCTTGAGGGGATTCATTCAGTTAGATTGTGATCCAGATCTTTATTGCTGGCGCCGGAAATGCAATCGGCAGAAAAAGCTCATTATAAAATCGGTTGTTGTTCAAGTTTCAGTTTTTTCCTGCAGTCCTTTGCTGAAGTTGATAGAGGTTTTTTGTAGCACAGACTGCTTTTGTTGCCTGATGTCCTGTCATCACATTTTTTGTAACATTTAATCGCAAGTTTTTTTAAAGGCTGGAGGTAAAATCTATTGGATTGAGAAGGGGAGCAAGGAGATGGGTTTGTTGACTACAGGAAAAGAAAAAGTTGAATTATCTGCACTATCGCCGTTGGCTCGTCTTCTGACTTCGGGCTCATTGGTATCATCAGTCACTCAACGTATTGCGCAACAAGGTGTTGAACCTCAAGCTGAGTTACAGGCATTATTCCGGCCAGACATAGCTAATAGTCCGGCGCCGTTTTTTACTGCTTTGATGGTGTATCTGACAAGTACTGCTTTGATCTGCTTTGCATTTTTTATACTTTGGTTTAGTCAGTCGACAGGAAAGGCTTTAGCATTCACACCAGGTTTTGCAGATGCAGAGATAATCATAGTAATGGGGTTTGAACAACCGCCCAGCCAGAGCGATTCTTCGGTCACACCAACATTTTGTTGTAATCCCACTCAGATCAACTCAGATCTCTGGCGTCAGGCTCTGCACCAGCTAAGAGGCCCTTTGTTGACACTGGTGGTCGCTAAGCAAGTGAGGCGTATACATAAACAACATCAACAGCTGTTGTCCGGGCTGAGATACTCTGTTTAGACTTGGCTTTGAACGCTGATCTTTACTCAGGCGACCAAAGCGTTGTGTGACAGAGCCTCAGTCCGATCAGCTGTTTAATTCACGCATTTGTGCATAAATCTGTGGATTTTAATCCCTGCTGCAACCAATCCAGCAGTAAGCGTACTTTAACCGGTAGATGCCGGTTTAATGGATACAAAGCCCAAATCCCCTCATCGCCGGGTTGTTGTTCTGGTAAAAGGGCTACTAAACGACCATCTTCCAGATAGGGTTGCAGGTAATAATCCGGCAGTTGAGTCACACCTAAACCTTTCAGCACCGCATCAGTCAGCGCCACACCGCTATTGCAGCGTAAATAAGGCGCAGGTTTAAATTGCAGCTTTTGGCCTTGTTGTTCAAAACGCCAGAAATCGACAGAGCCGACTAAACAGCGGTGTTGATGCAGTTCAGCCACAGTAGAGGGCGTGCCGAATTTTTGCAGATAGTCGGGGCTGGCGCATAAATACAAAGTGCGTTTGCCCAAAGCTTTAGCCTGCAGGCTGGAATCTGTCAGCTGGCCTAACCGAATAGCGCAGTCAAAACCTCCTTGTACTAAATCCAGCTGATCATTGGTCAGCTGCAAATCTAGTTGCACTTTAGGGTAGCGCAATAAAAACTCGTGCAGCAAAGGCGCAATAAACTGCTCGCCGTAATACACAGGAGCAGTAATTTTTATTGAGCCTGACGGTTCATGCTGCAGACTGGTTAAAAGTTGATTGGCTTGTTGCAGGCCATTGACCAAAGCGCGGCACTGTTGGTAGTACAGAGTGCCTTGTTCAGTCAGTCGTACCTGACGGGTGGTTCGTAGCACTAGTTTACAGTTCAGCCGCTGCTCTAATTGCAGTACGGTACGACTGACCTGGGCGACTGAAATGCCTAAGATTTTGGCTGCTTTAGAAAAACTGCCAAGTTCGGCCACAGCTACAAATTCGCTGACACCTTGCCATTCTTTCATTTATGCAAAACTCATTTGTTATTTGCAGGGATTATCATCTAATAAGAAAAAATTACAATGGGTTATACTCAGGGGCAACTCAAACTGGAGAATTCAGATGAAGATGATTAAAACACGTGCTGCTGTGGCCTGGGGCCCGGGTCAACCGTTAAAAATTGAAGAAGTGGATTTAATGCCACCACAAAAAGGCGAAGTGCTGGTGCGTATAGTGGCGACCGGTGTGTGCCATACCGACGCTTACACCTTGTCCGGGCAGGATTCTGAAGGCAAATTCCCTTGTATTTTAGGCCATGAAGGTGGTGGTGTGGTCGAAGCTATAGGCGAGGGCGTCACCAGCGTAGCAGTAGGCGATCATGTGATCCCTTTATACACGCCTGAATGCGGCAAATGTAAGTTCTGTTTATCCGGTAAAACCAACCTGTGTCAGGCCATTCGTGCCACTCAAGGTCAGGGCTTAATGCCAGATGGCACTACACGTTTTTCAAAAGACGGCCAGCCTATTTACCACTACATGGGTACTTCTACCTTTTCTGAATACACTGTGCTGCCAGAAATTTCATTGGCCAAAATCAATAAAGCTGCGCCTTTGGAAAAGGTTTGCTTATTAGGTTGTGGCGTCACCACAGGCATGGGCGCTGTGATGAATACCGCTAAAGTCAAAGAAGGTGACACTGTGGCTGTATTCGGCTTAGGTGGCATAGGTTTATCTGCCATTATTGGTGCTGTAATGGCCAAAGCCAGCCGTATTATTGCCATCGACATCAACGAGTCTAAATTTGATATTGCCCGCCAGTTGGGTGCGACCGACGTGATCAACCCGAAGAATTTCGACAAGCCTATTCAGGATGTGATTGTGGAAATGACAGACGGCGGCGTCGATTTCTCTTTTGAATGTATTGGTAACGTCAACGTAATGCGTTCGGCTTTAGAGTGTTGTCACAAAGGCTGGGGCGAGTCGGTGATTATTGGTGTGGCGCCTGCTGGTGCTGAAATTTCTACCCGTCCTTTCCAGTTAGTTACAGGTCGTGTATGGCGTGGTACTGCTTTTGGTGGTGTCAAAGGCCGCTCTGAATTGCCGGATTATGTGGAACGTTATTTAAAAGGTGAGTTTGAACTTGATACCTTTATCACGCACACCATGCCGCTGGAGCAAATCAACGATGCTTTTGATTTGATGCATGAAGGCAAATCAATCCGGACTGTGATTCACTTTTAGTTAATTTTTATAAAAAGCCCGCTTTGCCGGGCTTTCTCTGCATAAGGATAAAGCAATGACCTTAATTCAGTTATCCGAACATAAATTATTTGCCGGACGCCAGATTAAGTATCAGCATCACTCAGAATCCGTCAAAGGTCTGATGCAATTCTCGGTGTATTTACCACCAGCGGCTGAAAAACAAAAAGTCCCAGTGTTGTATTGGTTATCAGGTTTAACCTGCACTGATGAAAACTTTTCGGTGAAAGCCGGGGCGCAGCGTGTTGCTGCAGAGCTGGGAATAGCTTTGGTGATCCCAGACACCAGCCCAAGAGGTGAGGGTGTAGCTGACGATGCGGCTTATGATTTAGGCCAGGGGGCAGGTTTTTATGTCAATGCGGCACAACAGCCATGGTCAGCCCATTACCAGATGTACGACTACATCAGCCGTGAACTGCCTACTTTAGTAGAAGCACATTTACCAGTGAGCAGTGTCAAAAGTATCAGTGGTCATTCTATGGGTGGCCATGGTGCTTTAGTCATCGCTTTACGTGAAGTGGGGGCTTACCGCTCGGCATCGGCTTTTTCACCTATTTGTCAGCCTTCAAAATGTGAATGGGGTAAAAAAGCTTTTACCGCTTATTTGGGCGACGACCAAAGCCAATGGCTGCAATACGACGCGAGTTTTTTGCTGGCACAAAAGCAAAGCAGTTTACCTATGCTGATCGATCAGGGGGAAGCCGATCAGTTTTATCCTGCACAGCTTCGCACACAATCTTTGATCGAAGCCAATCAGCACAGTCAAAGCGGGGCGCAAATCCGGTTACAACCTGGTTATGATCACAGCTATTTTTTTATCAGCAGCTTTATTGAAGAACATTTGCGTTTTCATGCGAGGCACTTAAAAGGCTAGAGCGGAATTTTCTCCCTAAAGAATTTTTGCTTGCCCAAATTCCTCAAGCACGGCTAAAATAGCGCCGCGCTTAGGGGAGTAATTTACAAAACCGCCAGGTTTTGTTTTGTTGTCAACATACTTGTACCTCACTGTACATGGCAACAAAGTCCCGCAGATCACTATTGATCAGGTATTAATGAGACCTAAGACAGCGAATTAGCCCCAGGCGGGAGCTGGTTTGTTGTCTTATGTTTAATGATCCCGCCAGGTGCAGTTTATGTATTTTGATGCCTTTGTTGCCTCTTTCGCTTCCGTTACTGTGGCGGAGATCGGCGATAAAACCCAACTTTTATCTTTGTTCCTCGCGGCACGTTTTCGCTCTCGTGGCGCTATTATTGCCGGTATTTTGGTCGCTACTTTATTAAATCATGCCGCATCCGCCTGGTTTGGTGCCTGGGTAGCGCAGTTTATTCCGGCAGGATGGCACGCCTGGTTGTTAGGTGGGTCTTTTATTGCTGTGGCTTTGTGGCTGCTGATCCCAGATAAAGACGACAGCGAAGAAGTCAGCGTTTTAAAATACGGCGCCTTTTTCGCAAGCTGTATCTTATTTTTCCTGGCAGAAATTGGTGATAAAACACAAGTTGCGACAGTATTGCTGGCAGCCACTTACCCTCAAACCTGGCAGGTGATTTTAGGCACAACCATCGGCATGCTGGCCGCTAATGTGCCCGTGGTTTACGCTGGTAGCTGGTTGTTGGAACGAATTTCGTTAGACTGGGCGCGTCGGATCGCTTGCGCTATTTTTATGCTGCTGGGTGTTGTTACTATTGTGATGTACTAGCACCACAGCTGCTTACACGGATATGACTATCTCTGTTTAACCTGCCATAAAAATCCGCGTAACATCACGCTACGCGGTTTTTGTGTTTTTGTGCAGTTGTTGTAGCAGAGCTGGTTCCTTAGAAAATCGCCCTGACACTCAGCGCATAACGACGGTCTGTTGTAAAACTAAGTGCATCTGTTTTATCACCAGCCTGATTCATTTGATAACGGGTTTTAGTTTCAGTATTGAGTAAGTTACTGCCCTCTATACCCACTTTCCAGTTGTCGTTAATGCTGTAGTAAAAGCTGGCGTCCATCATGCCTGAAGCCTCGGCAAAAGCAGGTACATATTCTTCAGATTCCCGCAAAGTTAACAGGTATTCTGAGCGCCAGGTATAAGCCAGGCGGAACGAAATGGCTTCGAACTCATACATCCCTACTATGTTCATGTTTTGATCTGAGTAACCTTGCAGAGGTAAACCGCTGAAAACCCGGAAGGTATTGCGATTGTCTGCGATAGGATTACCATTTTCATCAAAACCTAAAGTGCCTTTGGATATAGCGTTAGGATCTTCCAGACCACTTTGATCTATATAGGTGTAGTTAAACTGCAAACCTAAACCACGCCAGGCACCTGGCAACATGTCATAAAACTGCGAGTAAGAAAACTCGGCGCCGCGAATAGTACCTGAACCCGTGTTGGCCGGACCATAAGCTGACACATCGTAATTCACGCCGTTGTAGCTGACATCCAAATCAAATTGCCTGTTGCGGATAATGTTATCCAGCTTTTTATGGAACAGACCCAGGTTGACGAAACCTGCATCGGCGAAATACCACTCTGCTGTTAAATCCAGGTTGATGGATTCTTCCGGTTCAAGGTAAGGGTTTCCAGCTAAAGCTGTGACTTCAATATCGTCAAGTGCAACTACAGGGTTATTGACTTCATCCTGATCGGCTCCTGGGGTTTGTAGTCGTCTGGTGTAGTCCAAGTCCAGTAAGCTGATATTACGGGCATCCGACAGGCTTGGATAATACAAGCCCTGAGAAGCACCAAAGCGCATAACCAGATCTTCAGCCAACTCAAAGTTCAGGTTTAAGCTGGGAAGTACGGCATTGTAGTCTGTGCCATCTACTGTACTTAATTGCGATTCACCAGAGGCAAGATCGTAATATTTCTTATACTCTGCTTGTTGCATTACCATGTTCAGCGAGGTTCCGGGTTCCCCTCGTTTTGACGTGGAAGGTTGGACAAAGGCTCCGGTAGATTCCAGCTGATAATTCACAAACCGCAAGCCAAGATTACCTTTGACAGGTATATCCAGCTCGGCTCTTTCGAAATCAGCGCGCAGATAAAACTCAGTGCGTTGTTCATTAGACGAGCTGATATTATGGGCTGCATACGGACCTTCGACCCTGTTTGGTTTGTCGGCATAAGGGACATAAGTACCAGTACAGACGCCATTATTGGCCGCACTCAGGGTTGCGTTATGCCAGCCGTCTTTACAGCCCTGGCGTAATGATTCCGCATAGTTTCTTACCAAATCCATTCTGGGGAATAAGAAGTTATTCACATTCCCTATCAACACTTTACCCTTGTAGTAGTCCGAGAAATCTACGCGTTCAAATAACCCTGGGTTGTTGACAGCTGCCGCGGCATTACGATCATTCATATCCCAGGGCGTACCAATGGCAGACCAGCCTTCATAGGCGGTATCACGCACAGTGAGATTTTTATCTGTGTAATAAAAGCCTGTTTTAATGGCGGTAAATACGCCGTCGAGTTCATAACTGGCATTAAATTTAAAACTGTCGGCTTTTGCGGTATTGTGTTCTTCCTGCTCCATACCACTGCCGAGAAACAGGTTAGGCACAGGTCCATTCCAGTCGCTGTTAGGAGACCAGCCAGGTGTCAGAATGTTATCGCTCAAAAACTCTACTGTAGGGCGATCACCGCGCATGTCCAGGAAGTAGGGCGAAACGACGTGCACATGATTACCACGGGTTTGCCCTGACATACTGTAGTTGTGCACAACTTTTTCAGAGTCAATATGTTGATAATCCAGTTCAAGTTTTAAACGGTCTGAGGCTTTGATTTTCAGGTTGAGCGAAGTGTCTTCCACCGTATTTTCGTTGTAATTCCAGCGGCTGCGATAGAAAAAAGGTGTTTCCGGGCTGACACCCAGGGCTACACCTGAAGTGACATAACCATTGTCAGTTGTCAAAGGGCGACCTGAGGCTGCATCATCCCGCCAGTTTTGTGAAGACCCCATAAAGCCGCGGAAGCCTTGAGCGGCCTGGCCTATTTGTCGTTCATTCCACTCCAGCGAGGCATCGGAATTAATATGTTCTAAAGTGGCGACTACAGTGTCATCGGTATTGGCCCATTGCAAAGAAGAGGTAAAGCCTGTGCGCTCTCTGTCGTTGTCTGCAGTACTCATATGAATGGCGACGGGTACATGCCAGATACTACCAGCAGGCTGACCAGGCAAAGCCGGACCATCGACAGGGGAACTTGGGTCTACACCTGTAATGCCGCCCCACTGATCCGTGGTTGGGATAAAAGAGTCTCCACGCGAGTGGAAGTTACCTAAACCTACACCATCACCGCGGGATTTGTGTTCAGACTGAGAGGCTGCGATCAGAAAGCCAAATTTGCCTGCTTTGGTTTGCCAACTGTCCGAGAAAAGACCAGAAAAAGAAGGCGTCACCTCTTCGCGGAAATCTCCGTAGTTTGCTTTTGTGCTAAAGGCCACCACTCTTTTGTCAGAATCAAAGGGTTTACGGGTCACCAGGTTGACGGTACCAGCTATGCCTCCTGAGATCAGGTCGGCGGTTTGGTTTTTCACCACTTCAACTGAGCCTAATAATTCTGCCGGGAAGTCTTCATAGCTCAGACCCCCCCAGGGATTAGCACTAAAAGCTCCCCGACCATTCACCTCAGAGCGAACTCTATCTAAACCCCTGACCAATACACCTGTGCCTTCATCGGCGTAGTGTTTCGGATCATCAGAGGAGGCAAAACGTTCAATAGTGACGCCTGGTACCCTTTGTAAGGCTTCGGTTACAGACTTATCCGGCAGAGCGCCAATGTCAGTTGCTGTGATCACATCCTTAACTGTGTCAGCTAAGCGCTTCAGATCCTGAGCTGACATGATGCTGCCACGAATGCCTTTAACTTCTATAACTTCGACAGATTCTGCTTTATTTTTGCCAATGACACCGCTGTCATTTTTTGACAAATCTTGTGCGAATAGCCATGTTGGGCTCATCCCCAACAAAGCGGCCGAAACAGCCAAACTCAATCTGGCCTTTTTTGTGCGCTGGATATGATAGTTAGTGTTGTGTAATTCAGACATAGTTTAAGTCTCTTCTGTTCTTGTTTTAGTCCATGCAAGCTGTCAGTCATAGTTCTGCTGACATCGTCATGAGATCATGTCTCTGCTGTTCCTGCTCAAAGCTGTCATTACTACCACATATGCCAAGCTCTAATGTTACTTTGTACCATGGTGATTAAAAAGTAAACATGAAAAGGTGAAAAAATAACTTCAATCAGTAGAGGTGAGAGTTAGCTTATTGTTTTTACTCTATAGTTTTAATGTTACCAAGTAACAATAAAGTAGCGAGTATGAGACTTTGTCTCCTGGCAAACGGCAGTTTCTGCTGCCCAAGCTTCCTGTATTTTGAATTGCGCCAGTATTTTTTAAGGACGCACAGTGCTAATGAGCTTTGATGGCGAAGAGGGAAAGTGTCGGCTAAATTTTAATCGACAAAAGAGTGAAAGCAGTTCAGCATTCTTTCTTTTTGCTAGTGTCACTAGCTGATAAAGTAAATGAAACTATTCAAGCGAGTTAAGCTGGATACTGCTGACGTAAAGCTGATTGACTAGCGCAATACAACCAGTTAAAGCAGGGATAAGGTTAGTATTCTCCTGCTGAGTCAAGTATAATGCGCGGCCATTTTTGGCAGGTAAAACCGAGTGAACCAACAGATGCAAACGAATCAGGCCAATTTAAGAAAATCCGCAGCAGTGGACCGCATGGCGGCTGAGCGGGGATTATTTTCTTATCCTAAATACTGGGCTGAGTCCTTTGGTACTGCGCCGTTTTTGCCAATGAGCAGAGCAGAGATGAAACAACTCGGCTGGGACAGCTGCGATATTATTCTGGTGGTTGGTGATGCTTACGTCGATCACCCCAGTTTTGGTATGGCTGTGGTGGGTCGTATGCTGGAAAGTCAGGGCTTTCGGGTCGGCATAATTGCTCAGCCTGATTGGTCTTCCAAAGATGCCTTTATGGCACTTGGCAAACCTAATCTGTTTTTTGGCGTTTCTGCCGGCAATATGGATTCGATGATTAACCGCTACACTGCGGATAAAAAATTGCGCCATGACGATGCCTACACGCCAGGCAATGAAGGCGGAAAACGTCCTGATCGGGCTGTAATAGTGTATTCGCAGCGCTGTAAAGAAGCGTATAAAGATGTGCCTGTGATCATTGGTGGTATTGAAGCCAGTTTGCGCCGTATTGCACATTATGATTACTGGCAGGAAAAAGTTCGTCGCTCCATTATTTTTGATGCCAAAGCAGAATTACTGATTTATGGTAATGCTGAACGGCCGCTGGTTGAGGTGGCGCACCGTATTGCCAATGGCGAAGATGTAAATACATTACACGATATTCGTGGTACTGCGGTTATTCGTAAAGAGCCTTTACCAGGCTGGCGTGGTGTTGACTCCACTGCTATTGATAAAGTCGGTAAAATTGACCCTGTACCAAATCCATACGGTGCCGATGACGTGGGCTGTGGCACCTTTTCTGAATTTGCCCAACAAGGCATAGACTTAAGCAAAGCACCAGAAGTGGAAGCCAAACCGATTTTGGTGCAGCCACCACGGCAAAAGCCGTGGGAAAAAACTTATGTGAAGTTGCCAGCTTTTGAACAGGTCAGTGTTAACAAGCCGCTGTATGCCCATGCTTCACGTATTTTGCATCAGGAAACCAACCCCGGTTGTGCGCGGGCAATTTATCAGCGTCATGGTGACCGTTATTTATGGGTCAATCCTCCAGCTTTTCCGCTGACCACTGAAGAGATGGATGGTGTTTTTGGTTTGCCTTATCAGCGTGTACCACACCCTGTGTATGGCAAGGCCAAAATTCCTGCTTATGAGATGATCAAAACTTCGGTCAACATTATGCGTGGCTGTTTTGGTGGCTGTTCGTTTTGCTCTATTACCGAGCACGAAGGCCGCGTGATCCAGAGCCGTTCGCAGGAATCGATTTTAAAAGAGATTAAAGAAATTCGCGACAAAGTGCCGGGTTTTACCGGCGTGATCTCGGATTTAGGCGGCCCAACCGCCAATATGTATCGCTTGCGCTGCAAGAATCCAAAAGCAGAGCAAACCTGTCGCCGGCCTTCTTGTGTTTATCCGACCATTTGTGAGCATATGGACACAGATCAAAGCCCGACTGTGGATTTATACCGTGCTGCGCGTAAAGTGGATGGCGTCAAAAAGATTCTGGTCGCATCCGGTGTACGCTATGACTTAGCTGTTGAAGATCCAAACTATGTCAAAGAGTTGGTGCAGCACCACGTCGGTGGTTATTTAAAAATAGCTCCTGAGCACACAGAAACAGGCCCATTGTCAAAGATGATGAAACCTGGCATGGGAGCCTATGACAAGTTCAAAGAAATGTTTGACCGCTTCAGCCGTGAAGCTGGCAAAGAGCAGTACCTGATCCCGTATTTTATTTCTGCCCACCCGGGGACTACAGACAAAGACATGGTGAATTTAGCCCTTTGGCTGAAAGAGCGTGATTTTAAACTGGACCAGGTGCAGAACTTCTATCCAAGCCCTATGGCCAACGCCACCACCATCTATCACACAGAAATGAACTCGCTAAAGAATATCAAAGGCAATAGCGAAGTGGTGCCTGTGCCCAAAGGTGAACGGCAGCGCCGCTTACATAAAGCCTTGCTGCGTTACCATGATCCAAAAGGCTGGCCAATGATCCGTGAAGCTTTAGTCAAAATGGGCCTCAAACACCTGATTGGCCGTGGCAAAGGTTGTCTGGTACCGGAAGAAGGCAAAGAGGATCTATTCCTGCGTGGTACTAAGGTACCAGGTAAAAAACTAGGTCAGGTCGCGTTAACCCGTCACACAGGGGTCAATCCTGCGGCCAAAGCGGTGGAGAAAATTAAACGCTCATCCGGTAAACCATCTTTTAGCAAAAAAGCTAAGGCTTAACCTCATGGCGATGACGGCTGTGCTTGAGACTCCACGTTTAGTCTTGCGTGCTTTTACGCTGGATGATGTGGATGCTATGTATCAGCTGATGACAGTGCCTGAAGTGATACGTTATGTCGGCAATACACCAGCTCAGTCAAAGCAGGATACGCTGGATTATTTACTGCAGCATCCTCTGCGGGATTATCAGGTCTATGGGTATGGCCGTTTTGCCTGTGTCTGGAAGGCTACAGGTCAGGTTATAGGTTTTAGTGGCATCAAGTATCTGGAAGAAATTCAGGAAACCGAACTTGGCTATCGTTTTTTGCCAGAGTACTGGGGTAAAGGTTTAGCCACTGAAGCTGGGCATGCCGTGATGCGGTTTGCACAAGATCTGGGATTAAACAGGCTGGTCGCAGTAATACATCCAGACAACCAAGGCTCTAAACAGGTTGCCATCAAGCTGGGTTTTAGTCTGGAAGGTAAAACAGAGTTATCTTTGATAGCACAGCAGGACTTATTGCTTTTTTCCCGGCTTATCTAAAAACCGGATTAAAATGGGGGCAGATCAGATTATTTACAAAAATAATCTGATCTGCCCCCATTTTAAGATGGTAAACTTTGCCGCCTTTTAAGTGGAGTTGGTATGGCGCTGAAGTTTAGTTTCAATTTACAGTCTGTAACTGCGCAGTGGATCATTTGTTTGTCTCTGGCTGCATCGGCCATTGTTGCATATCAAATTAAGCCTTGGTTGGCCTTTGCTTTGCTGCCTGAGCCTATTACCCAATCACAATTAAAACAAGCGACCGACTTTGAAGCAAAAAATCCGGAAGCGGCCAAAGTGCTTCATGCCTATTTGGGGATCCGGGCTTTAATGGCAAAAGAACAAAGTCTGGTAGAGCAATACAGCCTTTGGGACGATCAGGAAAGAGATGAAGGTTGGGCTGAGGCGACTGAATATCTGCTCGCGCATCTGGCTGTGACTACAACGAATAATGAATTGCGTATACTTGACAGTGAATGCCGTAATACTTTGTGTCAGGTCAAGCTGATGGCGCCAACGCCTTTGACCAAAGACTTTACGGCTAAAATTCTCGATTATGCCAAAGTGCTTAAAGCTGGTGAGCTGGAATATGCTGATCTGGAAACCTTACCTGGTGCAGTATTGTTAAAACTTAAAGCTAATAAAAAATATAAGTTTGATGATACCACCAACGCAGAGTTATGGCCGGAACAACGGAAGCAGTGGGAGCAGGAGCTGAAAACATGGTACACAAAATAAAATATCCGGCGGTTTTTCTGCTGGTTTATCTGATCTGTGCTTTGGTTGATTTTGGTACTACCTATTACCGTCAGTCTAAAATTCCTGTTACAGAACATAGCAGTGACGAATTATCAGAGTCTCTGCAATTACTCATGCAACACCACAGGTTGACGGGGGCAGAGTTGTCTCAAGCAATCAGCGATGTACAACAGCAAAAAAAGCGTTATCTGGACTAGCAGTCAGTGTCAGACTTTTGTACTTAATCTGACTGACAGCATACTCAAAGCTCCATACAAGATCTCATCGTTAAACAGGCTGATTTCATCTCCGTCCAGCCGCGCACCCAGCACGTAAAGTAAAGGTAAAAAGTGATCAGGGTGGGGGACAGCCAGCCTGGCTGCTTCACCTATGTTCTGATACTGCGCCAGGCCTTTGAGGTTGTTTTCTAATAATAACTCTTTGATTTTATGGTTAAATTGTTCAGCCCATAAAGGCGGTTGAGTGCTTTGCCAATCCAGCATTCGAAGGTTATGTACCACATTGCCTGAGCCTATGATCATCACTCCTTGTTGTCGGAGTGAAGCCAGCTTTTTCGCAAGCTGTAGGTGTTCAAGCGGGGTTAAATTTTGATCCAGACTCAGTTGCACTACTGGCACATCTGCATTCGGAAACATATGAAGCAGTACTGACCAGGCTCCGTGATCCAAGCCCCAGTTCATATTCAGTTGAACCTCAGTCGGAGCCAATAAGCTTTTAATCTGAGTGGCAAGTTCCGGACAGCCTTGAGCGGAGTATTGAATTTGGTACAAGTCCGCAGGAAAACCATAAAAATCGTGAATAGTTCTGGGGAAGTTCATAGCCGTCACTGCGGTGCCATGGGTATACCAGTGAGCTGAGATCATCAGAATAGCCCTGGGTTTGCTGCCCCGTACCATTGAATGCCACTGTTGCGTTTGAGCATTATGCTCTAATGCATTCATGGGACTGCCATGACCAATAAAATAAGCGGTTTCAATTGACATTTTCAGTCTCCTGCACTGGAAGAAGACAGTATATAACCAAAACATTCGACTGAATATGGCTAAAATTACCAATAAAAATTCGAAAAATTAGACAGGTTGCTTAGTGTCTGCAACCTGCTCCTGATAAAGCACTACCTTGTTACGGCCAGTTTTCTTGCCTTGGTAGAGGGCAATATCTGCAGCAGATTGCCAGCGGTTTAGTTCGAGGTGTAAATCATTTAATTGCGCCAGCCCCAAAGTGGCAGTTACAGTAATATGTTGATTTTCATACTGAATATCCATTTGCATCAGACATTGTCGGAGTTCCTCGCAAACAACCAATGCCCCCGGCGCCGCAGTTTCAGGTAACAACAAAATGAATTCCTCGCCACCCCAGCGCGCCAAAACGTCACGTTGTCTTAAACGTTGCGATAAACTTTGCGCCACTTTGGTCAATACCACGTCTCCTGCGTCATGGCCGAAGGTATCATTAATAGTTTTAAAGTGATCAATGTCTAACAGCACAAGAGTGAATGGAGCTTGTTGTCGTATTGCTTGTCGCTGTAACAGTTCAAACTGTTCAGAAAATGCCAGTCGATTTGGCAGTTTGGTCAAAAAGTCAGTGCGGGCTTGTTGATTCAGAGCCAGATTGGCTTGTTCTAAATCCGAAGTTCGTTGTTGCACCAACTGATTTAGCCTGATGTTTTGTTGCTGCAAAGCGCGGGTACGTAGCTGCCACACCAACCAAATCGCTAATAGAGTAATAAGAGAGATAAATAACCAAAGTCTTTTGTCCTGCCATAAAGGCGCGGGGATCACAAAGTTAAACTTTGCTGTGCTTCTTGTTGAGTGTTCCATGCTGTTTCTGACTTCAAACTGATACGAGCCTGCGGGTAGTCGATTGAAAGTTACTTGATTCTGGTGGCCTAAAAAAATCCAGCCCTGCTCAGACCCAGAGAATCTGTATTCGTATTGATGCCCTTCGGTGAAGTAATACTCCAGAAAGCTAAACTGGATATTAATTTCTCTGGTATTCACGGGCAAAAGTAGCGGTGTCTGCTCTGAACTTTGTGGATCCAGCCAAATCTTCTGGTCTGCTTTAAGTTTGCTAACAACCATTTGCGCGTCAAATCGATAATCTTCTATTTCGCTTGGGGTAAAGTGGTACAAGCCTGCCGCTGTGCCTAACCAGAACTGACCTGAAGCATTGCGGTTTAGCGCTCTGGTTTCCAGTAATAAGGCATTAATATTTGCTTTATCAGCGAAGAATCTGAACGTCTTTGTCGCTAAATCCAGTTCTGCCAGTCCTCTTTTTGTGCTGACCCAGACTGAACCAGGTTCCTGCGCATTGATTGCTACGACTCTGTTGTCGGGCAAGCCATGGGCCACCTGATAGAGCTCTGTCTGGTTGCGCTTTAAGTCCATGAAAAACAAGCCCTGATTGGTACATACCCAAAATTGGTGCTCGTTGACTTTTTCCAGACAAAGCAAGATATCACTTGGAAGTTGTGGCAGACTATCTGCGCCGCTGTGATAGCGGTTGAGCAAACCCGTAGTACGGCTTAGTTGGTACAATCCGCTGAAGCGTGTGACCATCCAGATGCTATCCGCCTCATCGCTAAGTATACTTATTACAGCATCACCAGGTTGCGACGTGATAGTGAAGTGTTCAAGCAGACCTTCGGGATTTTGTTGTGGCCATTTAACTAAACCTTTTTCCCAGATACCAAGCCACAGAGAACCATCAGGATCCGCAGCTACAGAAGTGATACCAGCGAGCTGACGCACTGAGGCAGGCAGACCTTTTTGGCTGAATTCTTGCCCGTCTGCCTGTGATTTGAAGAGCCCAAGGTCTGTCGCTGCCCAAAATTGACCATACGGATCTCTGGTTACTGCCTGAATTTGATTATGAGGTCTATGAGTGGGTAAGTTGTACTCCCGCCAGCTCTGAGTGTTGATATCGTAGCTGACCAAATCATGGTCCACCCCAAGCCAGATCTTGTCGTCTATCATACTTTGACTATAAATACGCCTTAAGGTAGTTTCCGCCATACCTGCTTTGCGCGGAAAAGGCACGGCGGCAAAGTTTTGTGGTAAAGGATTCATTTTATAGATCCCCCTGTTCCGACTTGCTACCCAAATGACCCCAGTATGATCTTTAAAAAATTTACGGATATCTGCTGTTTGCAGAGAGTGTTCCGGTTTTGCGGAAGTGGGTTGTGCCGTTGTTACAACGTATAAACCAGCGCTACTGCCGATCCATAGCAGGCCTGGTTCAGGTTGAAACAAAGTATTAATCACACCAAATTCTGCAGGGTATCTTTTGGTAACTGTGCCCGTTTCGAAACTAAAGAAAAATAGCCCAAGTTGAGTACCCAGCCACAAGCCCTGGTCTACCAGTAACAAGGTACGGATCTCTGCCGGATTTACACTGATATCCTGAGCGGACAGAGGAGGGAGAGGTTTGTATTGTAACTGTTGCAAATCCTCAGACAAACTATACAAGCCTTTGGATGTGGCCAGCCAAAGTGTTCCATCGGCGGCTTGGGTCATTTGCCAAACCCGCAGTTCCTGTAACGGCTCAACTTTGCGTAGTGTACTCAGATCTGTTGCGTGCACATAACGTAACCCTTCGACTGTACCTATCCATATGCGTTGCTGCGAATCTTCGAAAAAGCTTTGAACCCGGTCTGATGGTAACTGTTGTGGTAATGTCGCTTTGCTGTGATAACGAGCTGCTATGTTGTATTGTTGGTCCAACAAGGCGACGCCTTGTCCCCAGGTACTAACCCAAAGACGTTGTTGGCTGTCTAGCAGTAACTGATTGACATTGGCCATGCCAGGTTGATGCTCTGACTCCGGCAGTATTCTCCAGCGACTAAGCCCATAGCCGTCAAAACGTTGCAATCCATCTAATTCACTGGCTAACCAGATATAACCTTTATGGTCTTGTTTGACGTCGTAACTAATTAATGGCGCGTCTGCATGCTGTTGTGCAAGAGCAGAGAATTGCATGGACGCTATAGCGGAGCAAGAGAACAGCATCAGCAAAGAAGAGAGTAGACAACAAAACAGAGCTGGACCCATAGAAGGAAAAACCTCGATAAAACAAACAAATGGGCTTAAATACATTTAGCTTTTCAGATCCTAGCAGTCAAAACCTTAGAAGCAAAGTTCGCTTGGTTAAATTGCTGTAATTGTTTAAAAAGAAAAACCGGCCTAAGCCGGTTTTATCAAAAGCAGGGAATGGCACTGCAGACGTTCAATTGGGTCCACTAGTTTTTCGGACTAAAAAACCAAGGCTCTCTTTGTTTTTTCTCCGGGTAAAGCTGGTTCATCGATTCAGCGTCATACAAACGGCCATTGACCATGCTGTATTTTACTTTGTCTGTGTCCATAATGTTTTTCAGTGGATCGGCATCCAGAATAATCAGGTCGGCCAGTTTGCCTGCTTTAATTGAACCTAGCTGATGATCCATACCAAAGGTCTTCGCCGGATTAATGGTGGCTGTTTTTAGCGCTTCCAGCGGGCTCATGCCACCTTGGGCAAACATCCAGATCTCCCAGTGCGCGCCTAAGCTTTCACGCTGACCATGAGCACCAATGTTGGTCACTACGCCTAAGTCGGACAACTCTTTGGCCATTTTGGCAATAGAGATATGGTTGTAATGATGATCCGGCGCTTTAGGACGACGCATGCTGCGAGGACGCAGTTCATCGGCAGGCACATACTGGCTTAAGCGTGGGTGTTTCCAGACATCGGTTTTATCGTACCAGTAGTTTTCGCCAAAGATACCGCCGTAGGCCACTATCAGGGTCGGCGTATAGGCCGTATTGCTTTGTTGCCACAGCTGTTTGACATCGTCATATAACACTGCGGCGGGTAGCGAATGCTCCAACGTAGTATGGCCGTCGACCACCATGCTCAGGTTATGCTGCAGCAAAGAGCCACCTTCAGGCACCACCAGCATTTCCAGTTCACGCGCTGCTTCAATCACCTGCTGGCGTTGATTACGACGGGGCTGGTTGTAGCTTTTCACTGAAAAGGCGCCGACTTTTTTCAGCCGCTCTAAGTGAAATTTGGCATCGTCCAGACTGTCGATATGCGAGGTGTAGCCTGCGCCATAAGCACCGTACAAAATAGTGCCAGTGGAGAAAATACGCGGGCCCACAGTGATGCCTGCTTTTTGTAATTCACTGGCAGTGAATATTTCCTGAGTGTCGTTGGATGGGTCGTGAATAGAAGTGACACCCAAAGCTAAGCTGGCGTAATTGGCATAGTTTTGTTGTGGGATCAGTTGATTTACGCCTTGAGCGCCGTGGGCGTGGGCGTCAAATAAACCCGGTAATAAAGTTTTGCCTGTGATGTCGATGACTTCAGCACCTGTTGGAACTGTTACATCAGCTCTACTGCCGACCGCTTTGATTTTATTGCCTTCCACCAGTACGACTGCATCCTGCAGTACCGTATCGCCTTCCATGGTAATCACCTGACCACCAACAAAAGCGATTTGGCCCTGGGGTTTATCCATTGGTACAGTAAAGCCAATGTTGCTGCCGTTTTTGGCATCAACTTTGATTTTGTTGTTTACATCAAATAAACCGGCAATACTGTGATGATAAAGCTCAGGCCCTAAGTGCCAGTACAAACTGCTGCTGTCTGAGGTCCAACTGATATCAGTACCGGCTTTGACGGATAGCTGCTTGACCGGGAATTGTGTGTCCGAACCGCTGATATCAATCACTGCGCCACGTTCGGCAAAAGGTGTGACATAGACTTTAAAACGATCAACAAAGGCCAGATACTTGCCATCCGGTGACAGTTTAAATTCAGTGCCGTATTTAGCTGTGTATAAAATGCGTTGCTGCTCTGTGGCCAAATCTATGCTGAGCAGAGTCGGTGATTCGCCATAATCCTGAGCAAAGACTCTTTTGCTGTCCTTGCCAAACATAGGTGCAAAGCCATTGCGGCTTAGCAGTTTAGGTTTATCAGTGCCACTGACACTCACTGCATAAAGGCCGGTATTCAGTGACCACTTTTTATCCAGTAACGAGCCAGCACCGGATTTGCGGTACACCACAGTGCTGCCGTCCGGGCTGAAAGTTGGTTCGACGTATTTACCTGGCTCAGGCGTTAAATCACGGCTTTGGCCAGAAGCTAAATCCAGCAATTTCACCCGGCCTTGTGCTGTGTCGTGCCAACTGACGTACACCAGTTTGCCGCCATCCCGCGAGAACTGTGGGTAAAACTCAAAATGTTCACTTTGGCTGGTCAGGCGTTTGGCTGAACCTGATTTTAAGTCTTTGATATACAAATGACCTAACGCCGAATACACGGCTTTTTTGCCGTCAGGCGATATATGCAGATTGCCAAGCACCTTCACGTCGAGCTGATCTTTGTCTAAATCCTGCTTAAATTTAACCGCCTGCTGAATTTTTTTGCTGCGTTCCACAGAAAACGGAATGTCGGTTTTGGTTTTACTGGCGATATCCAGGCTATTGATTTTACCACCGGCCCAATACACCAGCTTTTTGTTGTCCGGTGTCCAGCTTAAGGTGGGGTAAACGCCATGAATAGCCCAGGTTTCCTGCATATCGCGGTCCAGCTGGTTATCCAGCTGGATATGCTCGCCACTCTCCAAATCATATAAAAACAAAGTGGTCTGGAAATCGACACGGCGGATATAAGCCAAATATTTGCCATCGGAAGAGGGGGTAGGGCGGATAGCTCCACCGGCACCTTGCAGCAGCACATCAATTTTGCCGGTTTCGCGCTCAAAGCGTTTAATCACATAAATGCCTTGCTCTGAATCTTTGCTGTAGTGGAAAGTTTTACCTGGCGTATCGTCCTGTGAAAAATAAATGTATTTACCGTCAGGCGAAAAAGCAGGCTCACCCAAGTCTTTTTCATCATTGGCTTTGGCTGTTAACATTACACCAGCGCCGCCTGATTTATGGTACTGCCATACTTCACCAGCACCTAAAGAACGACCGGCAGTAAAGTGTTTACGGGCGACAATAAACTCGCCATCCGGACTCCAGGCTGGGCTGTTTAATAAGCGGAAGGTTTCTTCAGTCACAGCTTTTTGGTCAGAACCATCGGCTTTCATCACCCAAATATTGTCGCCGCCGCCCTGATCACTGGTAAATGCAATGTATTTGCCATCCGGACTAAATACAGGCTGCATTTGCCAGCCAATATCTGAAGTCAGGGCTTTAGCTTGGCCACCACTGATTGGCATAGTGTAAATATCGCCCAACAAATCAAAGGCGATAGTTTTACCGTCAGGACTGACACTGACATTCATCCAGGTACCTTGTTGCACATCGATTTTGATGTCAGTGAATTTCCCTGTGGGTTTATCGACATTCCAGCCTGGTTTTTTATCATCATCTGCAAAGGCCAAAGTGGAGCATAAAGCCAGAGCTATCAGACTGTAGTTATAGTTTTTCATCGTTGGACCTCTTGTTGGTTGACCGTACGCTGCCATAAAGCCAGAGCAGGGTAAAGTCTCACAAGCAAAACTGCGGTTAAACAGGCTACATTTCAGACTGATGACTAGTTCGGTAGAGTAAAACTTTGGCCTGCATCAAAAAATGGTTACACTGAGGTGAGTTAGACTAATAAGCCGGAGCCAAAGTGGAATCTCCTTGCGTTGCCTGTTGCAGGCTGAACGAAGATAAAATTTGTGTTGGTTGTTACCGTCATATGGATGAAATAGTCGACTGGCGTAAAAAGACGCCTGAAGAGTATCAACAAATTTCGTTGAATATTCAAAAGCGTAAAGCAGTCGCCCGCAGTTTAGGTGAAACTGTGCCTATGACTGAAGCGGAATGGAAGGCAGCCAGGGCTCGTAATGCTGAAAAGTTGACGGCTGGAGGTGCGGTATGATGCTGGATCCAGCCTGGTTTGATATCAGCCCATTATCCTGGCAAGCCATAGGTATTACTTTGTTAACCGGCAGTATTGTTGGATTAGAACGACAGCTCCGTGGCAAACCCGCAGGTATTCGTACGTCGATCCTGATCACTTTAGGCACTTATTTATTTGTCGCTTTGTCGTTGCCTTTGGGTCATGCCGTGCTTGACGCCAGCCGTGTTGTTGGCAACGTGGTGACGGATCCAAGTCGTATTATCGGTCAGGTGGTGACAGGTATTGGTTTTCTGGGCGCTGGTGTGATGCTGACCCGTGAAGGCATAGTGGTAGGGGTCACGTCAGCAGCCACTATTTGGGTACTCGCTGCTATAGGTGTTGCTACGGGGTTGGGCCATTATCAGGTGGCTATTTGGTTATCTGTGGTAGTAGTCGGAGTATTAACTGGGGTTGATATGTTGGAAAACGCCAGTGCTGCCTTGCGTCGTGGTGTACACAGAACAACTAAAGATTGGATCAGCCGTAAAGTAGCGGATCAGCATGACCAGTCGGAAATAGAACCCGAACAAGGCAAACAATAAAATATAAATACAGGAGTGTTATGTTAGAAGCGGTATGGATAGGTTTTGCTTTTAGTGCTGGTTTATTGGTGCGTTTAATTGGTTTACCTCCGTTAATTGGCTATCTGGCGGCTGGCTTCATGATTACAGCGACAGCCACAGATCTGGATTTGCCAAAAGAAGGCAATGCCATTATTGCTCACGTCGCTCATTTGGGCGTGTTGTTGTTGCTATTTACCGTAGGGTTAAAGCTCAATATCCGTAGTTTAGGTAAGACTGAAGTTTTGGGCGGTAGTCTGGCCCACTTTGCCAGTTCAGCCTTGCTCTATACCCCTATCATCTATCTGACCTTTGAACCTGATTGGTATTACGCTTTGATGCTCTCCGCAGCTTTGGCCTTTTCCAGTACTGTACTGGCCGCCAAAGTGCTGGAAGGCAAAAGAGAGATCCGGGCTTTCCATGGTCGTGTTGCGATTGGCATTTTGGTTATGCAGGATTTAATCGCCATGGCGCTGCTGAGTTTCACTCAGGGGATTACGCCATCGCCCTTGGCTTTGCTGGTGTTGCTGGTGCCTTTGTTACGACCACTACTGTATAAATTGATGGATTTAACGGGGCATGACGATCTTCAAATATTGTTTGGTGTGTTGTTAGCTGTAGTTTTAGGTGGCTCAGGTTTTCACGCTGTAGGGTTAAGCAGTGAATTGGGCGCTCTGGTATTTGGTGCTTTGTTGGCCGGTCACAATAGAGCAGGGGAGTTGTCTAAGACTTTATGGGGCTTAAAAGAGTTTTTCCTGGTCGGCTTTTTCCTGAAAATAGGCCTTGGTGGCTTACCGGATCAGCAAGCCTGGCTTTTCGCCGCTTTGATGACGGCCTTGTTACCTTTTAAAGCCATACTGTTTTTTGCTCTTTTGGTAATGTTTCGATTAAGGGCCCGTAGCGCTTTTCTCTCGGGTCTGGCTTTGAGTAATTACAGTGAGTTTGCGCTTATTGTGGCGGCTAGTGTGATGCCACAATTTCTAATACCGCTGGCGTTAACTGTGGCTTTATCTTTTGTCGTATCAGCGCCTCTAAACCGCTTTGCTCACCCTTTATATGAACGTTTAGCACATCGGCTTATTCCATATGAGCGAGATATTCACCACCCGGATGAACAGCCTGTGTCTTTAGGCGATGCTGAAGTACTGATTATGGGGATGGGTCGCACTGGCTCTGCCGCCTATCAATATCTGGAACATAAGTGTCATTTGGTAGCGCTGGACTCCGATCCGGCCAAAGTGGCTGAACATCAGGACAAAGGTAACAATGTGTTGTTTGCTGACGCAGAGGACCAAGTGTTCTGGCAAGGCTTAAAACTGGTCGGGATCAAAGCTGTAGTACTTTGCTTAAATGATGTCGAAGCCAAAGTCATAGCGACTAAAAAACTGCGACAAGCAGGATTCGGTGGCTTGATCGTATCGCACAGTATGCACAAAGATGAGGCCGCTGCTATTTTGGACGCTGGTGCTGACCATACTTATCTGACGATGTCTGAGGCTGGTGTAGGTTTAGGGGAAAGGGTGCGTCAGCATATTACTCTTTAAGCTTGAATAGGGGGCCAGAGCGGCCCCCTATTCACTTAGGAACTCATTTTTAAGCCGACAATGCCTAATAAGATGAGACCTATACTGATCAGACGTCCTGTTGTCGCCGGGTCGCCTAACAAATAAATTCCGACTATCACAGTGCCTACAGCGCCTATACCAGTCCAGACCGCATAGGCTGTGCCTACCGGCAAGTCCCGCATCGCAAGGCCAAGCATAGTGATACTCAAAAGCATAGCGCCAAGAGTCCAGACCGATGGCCAAAATTTAGTAAAACCTTCAGTGTATTTTAAACCCACAGCCCAACCGACTTCCAATAAGCCAGCAACAACAAGCAATAACCAGTTCATAAGGTATTCCAGTTTTTGAAGTTGGGGTCGTCCCCGGAATGTAGATGCTCAGTCAGGTCGTCCCAACTGGCCAAAGTAGAAAAAGCGCCGCAATTTTAACCATGCGGGCGCTTGAAGGAAAGCTTCAGGCTGAACCTTAGTCCAGTGTGCCAGCTGCTATTTGTATATCTTCAGTAGTCCGCAGTGCTACAGGTAAGCAAAGCTTTAACGCATTGACGACCATATCCACCGGCATTGACGCCGCGGCTTTGCCGATAGCTTGCTCCGGCGCGTAAGGAATATGTAAAAAACCAGCCCGCACTTTGGGCTGGTTCTTTAAGTGGTGCATCAGCGAGTAAAATACGGTGTTGCAGACATAAGTGCCTGCAGTGTAAGACACCGCTGCTGGTATACCCTGGTGTTTCAGATGGTTGACCATAGCTTTGATTGGCAAAGTGGTGAAATAGGCGGCAGGGCCACCTGATACTACAGCTTTGTCTATCGGTTGTTTTCCGGCATTATCGGCAATACGGGCATCGATAAAGTTGATAGCGACTTTTTCAAAACACAGTTCTGTGCGGCCACCGGCCTGACCGACGGCCAGCACCAATGCCGGTTTTAGTTCATCAATGGCAACTTTAAGCTCCAACTGACTTTTTTCAAACACACAAGACAGTTGGCGGCTAACAACTCGTACTTCGTCATCCAACTGATAGTTATCCAGTTGCTGTACAGCCAGCCAGGATGGATTACTTTGTTCGCCGCCAAAAGGCTCAAAACCTGTTAGTAAAATGGTTTGCATCATTGCTCCGCTAAAACATTAACAAATACATCAGGCCAATATTAACGCCAAGCAAGACTATAGCTGTTGGAGCCTGAGCTTTAATCACAGCATTTTTATCCGGTAGTTCCAAAAGCGCAGCCGGTACTATATTAAAATTTGCTGCCATAGGCGTCAGTAAAGTGCCGCAGTAGCCGCAAAACATGCCGATAGCCGCCATAATGGCAGGGTCGCCGCCATGCTGTAGTACCAGAAGTGGAATACCTATGCCAGCAGTGATCACCGGAAAAGCAGCAAAAGCATTGCCCATGATAATAGTAAATAAGGCCATACCTAAGGCATAACAAGCTACAGCCAATAAAGGATGATTTAAATTTAAATACGAAGCCGTTAGCTGCGATACGGTTTCACCTACACCGGCCTGGTTGAACAGCAGTCCTAACGTAGCCAGTAACTGCGGCAATAAAAAGGCCCAGCCTATGGCTTCGATTAAACGTGAAGATTCTTTTAGGGCTTGTTGCGGCTTTTCCCGGGTGAAATACAACGCCGCCAGCACGGCACAAAAAGCAGCTAAGCCCAAAGCCGATAAGGTGGCATTTTTTGGATCCAATAAAGACCAGGCGTTGCCCTGAATATGCACCAGAACCAAAGCCGAAAATACCGTCAGCAATGGGATCATCAACGCAGGAATAAACAATTTATTGCCAAGACGTCTGACCGAATCCAGTCGGTGTTGCAGTTCCAGCGTCTGATACACACCACCTTTGACTCCACCAAAACCTGCCACTATAGCCATTAACACTACTATGGCACCGACCAGCGCTGGCGGCATCAAATCACCCAGTAGGAAAATCAGGCCATAACTGAACCAGAACAAAGCGCTGCTGTATCTTTTGTCTTTGATACTAAAAAAAGCTACCGCAAAAAACAGCACCGCTGCGACGTAATAGAGCAGAGTCATACTAATCAAGGTGCTGCTCCTGCTGTTCTTGTGTTGCTTCAATCTTAAGTTGGCGAGCCAGATAAGCGTCAAATCGGATTAAACGAGTACCGTGAATTAAAAACGCAGCTAAAGCTGTTGGTATGCCCCAAAGTGCAATATGCAAGGGGTCGGTTTCAATGCCGGATTCGCGTAAAAAGGTATGCATTAAAATAATAGCGCCAAAAGCGACAAAAATGTCCTCACCAAAAAACAGCCCTATATTGTCGGTTGCTGCTGACATAGCGCGGATTTTGTATTTAATTTTATCCGGCAGGCTTTGGTGTTGTTGCTCAAAAGCTGCTTCTGCCATAGGAGAGAGTAAAGGCCTGACCATTTGTGGATGCCCGCCAAGACTGGTCAGGCCTGCTGCCGCAGTGCTTTCGCGAAGTGCCAGATACACCAGTAGCAAACGTCCTGTAGTGGCGGCTTTAATCTGCTGTATCCAGCTTTGGGCTTTTTCGCGCAGACCATGACGCTCCAACAGACCAATAACAGCTAAAGGCAGCAACAAAATAAGTGGTAGGTTACGGGTTTTTAAAAAGGCGGTACCCAGAGACTCGAACCAACTGATGATCGGCATCTTTACTGCCATGCCAGTAGCAAAGGCTGCCACTGTGACAACCAGAACAGGGTTAAACTTAAATAAAAAGCCAAGCATCACAAAGGCAATGCCAAGCAAGGGCCAAAGGCTGATATCGTGCATAAATCATCCTGTTATTGTTGTTGTTCAATTGTATTGCTACACAAAAACGCAGTACATAGCGAGAGCGAAACGGTAAAAAGCTGCACAAAAGCGATACTTCTGCTTATAGAATTTTTCTTTCCACAAGTCGCTGTCAGAACAAAAAAATGATGTGAAATTAGGCCTCTAAGCCGCGCCCTTACTGATGTTGTATCAAAAGCTCGACTCAGCTAAAAACCCTCGCTATAATGCCGCGTCCTATATAACAGGTCTGGATTGTGTGCGTAAAGACAGAACCCGGACAAGCGAAAAGATGGCGTAGTGAGACGCCCGATTTGATTTTGAGGTAACAAGATGCAAGTTTCTGTTGAGACCACACAGGGTTTAGAACGCCGTTTGACTATTACTGTACCAGCTGCTGCTATCAGCACTGAAGTTGAAAAAGAATTAAGAAACATTGCGAAAAATCGCCGTGTTGACGGTTTCCGTCCAGGTAAAGCACCTGTTGCCATGATCAAAAAAATGTTTGGTCTGTCAGTATTGCAAGACGTAGCTTCACGTCAGATGCAAAACCATTTCTATCAGGCAATCATTGCGAACAAACTGACTCCAGCTGGCGCTCCTACTTTTGCTCCAGGTCAGCTGGCTGAAGGCAAAGACTTAGAATTCGCAGCGACTTTCGAAGTGTATCCAGAAGTTGAGCTAAACGCTCTGGATAAAATCGAAGTCACTAAGCCAGTGGTTGAAATCACAGCGGATGACTTAGAGACTATGTTAGGTACTTTGCGTAAGCAACATGCCACATGGGCAAAAACTGACGCTGCAGCAGCTTCTGGTGATCGCGTAGTTATCGATTTCGTTGGTTCTATCGATGGTGAAGAATTTGAAGGCGGTAAAGCCTCGGACTTCACTCTGGAATTGGGCCAAGGTCGTATGATCCCTGGTTTTGAAGACGGCATCATCGGCAAAAAAGCGGGCGAAGAAGTGACAGTTGATGTGACTTTCCCTGCTGAATACCACGCTGAAAACTTAAAAGGCAAAGCTGCAAAATTTGCTGTGACTGTAAAAGCAGTTGAAGCCCAGCAATTACCCGAAGTGAACGACGAGTTTGCTAAGTTGTTCGGTTTAGCTGACGCTACTGTGGATGCTTTAAAAGTTGAAGTGAAAAAGAACATGGAGCGTGAGCTGAACAACAGCATCAAAGCTCGTGTTAAAGATCAGGTAATCAAAGGCTTATTAGCAACTCATGAAGTAGAAGTGCCACAGGCTCTGATCGACAGCGAAATCGATGTATTACGCCGCCAGGCATTACAGCGTTTTGGCAACAATCTGGATCCAAAACAATTACCGGAATTGCCAGCTTCTCTGTTCACTGAACAAGCCAAAGACCGCGTGAAAGTTGGTCTGTTATTGGGCGAAGTGATCAAAGCCAACAAACTGCAGGTTGAAGACGCCCGCGTTCAGTCTCTGATCGAAACTGTAGCTTCTGCGTACGAAGATCCACAAGAAGTGGTCCAGTACTACAACAGCAACAAAGAACTGTTACAAGGTATGCGCAATGTTGCTTTAGAAGAACAGGCCATTGATCTGGTTCTGACCAAAGCTAAAGTGAAAGAAGAAAAAGCCAAGTTTGATGAGATCATGAATCCACAAGCTGCAAACTAAGATTTGACATCTGTTTGTCAGGCAGTTTTAATGGCTCGAACATCATAGTTCGGGCCATTTTTATTTTATAGCCGTTGTACTTGAAGCAAGCATTCCTGATAGTGTGGTGCAATATCAAAGACCTGGGCTATATAGGGTCCCCTCTTTTCAATAAAGGAAATCGCATTATGGCATTTGAGCCGAGAATGAATGAGTTAGTGAATGCCTTAGTTCCTATCGTAATTGAACAAACAGCTAAGGGTGAGCGCTCTTTTGACATTTATTCACGTTTATTAAAAGAACGGGTGATTTTTCTGACTGGCCAGGTGGAAGATCATATGGCCAATCTGATAGTCGCCCAGTTGCTATTCTTGGAATCTGAGAACCCGGAAAAAGATATTTATATCTATATCAATTCACCTGGTGGTTCTGTTACTGCCGGTTTGTCTATTTACGACACCATGCAATACATCAAACCAAATATTGCTACAGTCTGCGTAGGCCAGGCCTGCAGCATGGGCGCTTTTTTATTATCTGGTGGTACTAAAGGCAAACGCTACTGTTTACCTAATGCCCGCGTCATGATCCATCAGCCTTTGGGTGGCTTCCAGGGCCAGGCTACTGATTTTGAAATTCACGCCCGGGAAATTCTCTATATTAAAGAGAAGTTAAACCGTTTAATGGCTGAGCATTGTGGAAAAACCTATGAACAGGTTTGCAAAGACACAGAGCGTGATAACTTCTTAAGTGCACAACAAGCCTTGGAATATGGCCTAATCGATGCCATATTAACTCAAAGGGATGCAAAGTAAGTTTAATTCAGGGGTGGTGAAGGGCGCGACGCCGGCCACCTCTATGTAGTGGAAGAGGAAGTTACATGTCTGATCATCGCTCTGATGGCGAGAAAAGCAGCAAGTTGTTGTATTGCTCTTTTTGCGGCAAATCACAACATGAAGTGCGCAAACTGAT
>Ga0247725_1000181_pt1 | contig 67899 bp, 57 predicted proteins | sample OKSTACKMCFT3sol_FD_183021 | JGI IMG/M metagenome (GOLD analysis project Ga0247725, IMG submission 183021) | Subsurface sediment microbial communities from gas well in Oklahoma, United States - OK STACK MC-FT3-sol | ecosystem: Environmental > Terrestrial > Deep subsurface > Rock core/Sediment...
GTCACGACAGTTCTGCAGGGGTATAGCCAAGCGGTAAGGCAGCGGGTTTTGATCCCGCCATTCTGGGGTTCGAATCCCTGTACCCCTGCCATAAATTGAAACCCAGCTTCGGCTGGGTTTTTTCTTTTCTGCTATTTCAGTTTTGTTATTGGCTAGTTCTGCGAACCCCAAACTGTTTTTCCTTCAGTGGATAACGCACTAAAAGTCACAGTCCATTTGGCTGGTGTTTCATGCCACTGCCGTGATACCACTCCTTCATAACTGCCACTGCCATCAAGGTTAATGCTGATCTGCTGATTAGTGCCATACACCCAGCTACCGGTTTTCTCACCGCTGATACTACCATTGGCCAACAAGTTAATACTGAGCGGCTTTTTAATGTCGGGCGAAATATCTTTGCCATGCTCAATCAGCTTGTAGCTACCAGCCAACTGCTCTGCCGTCACTGTTTTGTCAGTGTTGGCGGCATACCTGTGCGGCGCTACCACTGGCCAGCCGTTTTTATTGATAAACATCTGATGCACCCGCACCTGATGCTGCTCCCCTTGCTGTGGAAAGCGGGTATGGAACATCAGAAAGTACTGACCTGAGCTTTCATCGTAATAAGCCGAGTTATGACCAGGCGAGACATAACCAGTACCTATGCCTGTGCCGGCCTCACCACTTTTACGTTCAAATAAAAAGTTGCCCATTAATTTTTCGGCATAAGGCGCTATGCTGGCGTCGTCAAACAAAGGCAAAGCCGGGTTGGATTTTACGTCAGCCATTGAATTGCCAAGTGCATCAAAATAAGGGCCTTCAGGATTACTGGATCGCGCTACACGTATGTTGTAGCCACCATTGGCATCCAGGCCACCAAAAGATACGAAGAGGTAATAATAATCGCTGTCAGGGCTGTACAGCACGTATCCGCCCTCTATCCGGCTGTGATTCCCCCCCACCAGGTGTTTGCCATAGCCTTGGTCCGGTAAAGGTATTCCTGTTGCTTTATCAAGCTCCAGAATAAACAAGCCACCCGAATAGGAGCCATACAACATCCACAAGCGGCCGGTTTTATCAAAAAACACATCCGGGTCTACGACGTTCGGATGAATGGTGGCATCGTAAATTGAACCATCTTCGCTGGGTTCGCCCCACATACCGGATTTCAGCAACAGCTGTTGGTTCTTGTAAGGCCCTTCGACTGAGTCTGCCACTGCAATACCTAAAGCCGAGCGTGGCGAATCGCCTTTGCAGGCGTTGTAGTACATATAAAACTTGCCACCAATTTCAATCACATCAGCTGCCCAAAGCGTTGAAGTTTGAGCCCAGTCAAAGGTTTCTTTGATTTCAGTTGCGGCATTGGGCATCAGCTTATTGTTGGCATTGACGCCATCGGCCACTAGGGTCCAGTTTTGTAAATCCGTGGACTTCGCCGCTGCTAAGTGCGAGCCAAAAATATAGAAGTCTGAACCTACTTTGATCACGGACGGGTCATGCACTGCCACGTTAGTAAAAGTGGGCGCATTCGTTACTGGTGGAGGTATCACCACTGGCGGTGGATTACCCGAAGTTGGTGGCGTTACAGCAGGTTCAGAACCCCCAGAACCGCCACAAGCTGATACCAAAATCAAATTAAGCGCCAGCCATAAAGGCGCCTTTTTAAACTTTACTATTGTCATCATAATCCCCTGTCATATTGGATAGGCCAGCTATGCTGCTGGCTCGTCTGAAACAGACAGGGTTAATAATAATTCAATATTATTGTATTACAAATAAACTTAATAACAGAAGTCATCCAGGCGCTATGAAGGCCTGCCCTGCTTTTGTGTTCTACGCCGCCAAAACAGATAACCCAGCCCCACTAGCGCCAATACAGCGGCAGCATAAATAGGCAACTTAAAAGGCCTGGCTGACAGGCGTAATTGCTGTTTCCAGTTGTCGTACTGCCGTTGTTTTGCTGCGACAAAATCAGGTTCAGGGCAGTGTTGGCCAAACTCAGTGCCCCAACTGACATAAGGCCCTTGTTGCAGGTACTGCTGATAAAAGCCTTTTGCCAGCTCTGGCTGACGTATTAATAGCCATTTTGTGGAATAACATAACGTTGCTGCAAAAGCCTGGCTATTCTGTGGTAGCAGCCCTGCGGCTTGCGCGGATAATTCGGCGGCCAGTTGCCGGTAGTGGAATCTGTTGCTGTAGGTTGAACCTGAACTGTTTAAACGCTGTAACTCTGCTGCAGGCAAAGCCGGTGTTTTCGCATCAAATTCGTAAGGCTCAAACTGCCCATAAAACACCTGATAATCGGGCGCCAGTTCAAAACCTAACAACTCCAGGCCATGCTCTCTGGCGAGTTTTGCCTGTTCAAACAAGGCTTCAGCTTTGGCATTGTCGGTCCAGCTGCTTGCGGCTTTTTCTGCATGCTGCTGATAACGCTTTGCCAGTTGCTTTAATTCCGGCTCGACAAAATAGGCCTGAGCCTGCAGGTATTCACCAGCGCGCATCAATCGTCGCGCGGTTAAGCGATGCAATAAAACTTCTACTGGTGTATCACCAAAATAATGCCACTGCGCTTTTTCTGGTACTGCTGTTACAGGGTGTAAAGCGGTAAAACTTATTAGCTCATCCAGCGTCAAAACCCGCTCAGCGATATAAGCCGTATCCTGCCAGTACTCCATGCCTGCAGCTGTCAGTAAAGTGATGGCCTGCAAATAATCACCGCGACTTAATTCCAGAATGCCCTGTTCAGCCTGAACACGGCAATACTGTTGCTGCTGTAGCTCAGCTATTGAAGGTTTACTGTAATAATCCTGTTGTACTGCTACATCAGCTTGTTTAACCAAGGGGGTAAAAGATTTACTGGCTTTAGCATAAAACTCTGCAGCTTTGGCTGTATCTCCGGCTTTTAATGCCATTTTTGCCTGCAAGCTGAAAGCCAAAACCGTTTGATCCAAATGAGGCAATAACTGCTCTACCAACGCAAACTGGCCTTGCTGATACGCCACTGTGGCAAGTTGTGTGGCATTTTTCAGTTGAATATCCGGTACTTGATTTAGCACCACCAGCAAACGCTGCAACTGTTCTGGTTCCAGATAACTTAAAGCGCTGAACTGTGTCATCAGGTAACGGCTTAATAAAGCAGCCACAGCAGGAACTTGCACTAAAGGCATTAACTCCTGATCCGGCATAGCAGCCAGCTCTTTACTTAACCACAATAAAGACGCGCGACCACTTTCACTCCAGCGACTTTGGGCTGCATATAAACCTATAGCACCCGCCCAATCGCCTTGTTGTTTGGCTAGTTTGGCCTGTTCACCTAAGCTCGCCACTGCCAGCTGCAGAGGATCCGCTAATCCGGCCGCGACCTCTTGCTGTAACTGGCTATACAATGCTGCAACTTCAGTAGTTTGGTTCTGATCGTTTTGCTCTGATACTTTTTGCTTTAATAAGGCCCGGCTCAGTGAATACAAAGCCCAGCTACGTCTTTGTTGTTGCTGGTCTTCAGCTAAAGCCAGCACCTGGCGAAATAAATGAATAGCTTGCCCGTAATCTTTCTGGGTAAAAGCCACAGCGCCTGCGGTGTAGAAACGCAGCTCAGCCGGCAAAGCTTCACCTGCAGCTAAAGCCTGCTGTGCGGTAGCACTTTGCCGCATCTGTTTTACCAACAGAGCCTGCTCTTTGGTCAGTAACTGCTGTTCAGCTTGTTCTGTGGCGCTGAGCCACTTGTCATTCTGATAATCGTAGGAGTCTTCAAATACAACGGCATCAGGTTTTGCTGACACAGCAGAGAAATCAGGCACAGCAGAGGCCAGAGCCTGAACTTCAACTAAAAATACAGGTTCTGTCAGTACAGCAAAAGTTTGGGCTCTGTCCGAACTCAGCATCATTGGAAAGTCTGGTCCACAGGCCAGCGCACTGCCAGCTAAGGTCATGCTGCTAAGCAGCAAGGCTTTATTAAATTTCAGCATACAATCATCCTTTAAATGCCCAAAGGGTTAAGCTCTGGCAAGACGCCCAGCCCAGTACCAAACGTTGACGAGGTTGCACCATAGTTCCAGCTTCGGCTAAAACAAAACGCAACTGATTCTTGTCCTTTGCACGCTGAAGCTTATACCCGGAAACCGCATCTGCAGCACTGCACAAAGCGCCAGACAAGTTGATCTCTGCAGGTAATGGTGCGGCTACAAACCCATGGTTTTCTGCCACCAGTTCAAACTGCGGAGCTTCACCATGCAAACTTAATTTCAAGTCAGCCGTGAGCGTTTTACCCGAACTGACTGCCTGTAATTGGGAATAGGACCAGCTGCGTTTATCGGATGGCAAAGGTAAACGAAACCAGGCTAGCCCCTGCAACAGCGGCCAGTCTTGTTGCTTTAACCACAAACTAAAGCCCTGCACTGCTAAAGCATCCAGCCATAACTCTTGTCGTTCGCTTTGACTTTGCAATGCTTGTTCACTCTCAACAAGCCAGCCCTGTTCTTGTTTTAACAATGCAGAATGATAGGAAGGCACAGCAATATAAAATGGCTTTTGTGCCTTTGCCGCCAATTGTTGCGCCCATCTTTTGGCGAGCTCTGGTTGAAACAAGCCTTGTTCAGGCGATATAACCGAATGCACCTGTAAGGTCAGTTCATCAATCTGCTGTTGTAACTCGGACCAACCCGGCTTGCCTAACCAGTCCGGTAAAGCCGTTATGCTTAAAGCCAGAGTCTGAGGCAACACCTGACGTAATTCTTTTATCCAGAGCGCATAAGCGCCGAGCTGGCTGCTGGCACAGTCATAATCCAGCTCCAGTTGAGTGACCTTTACACCTTGCTGTTGCCACAATTGCAGCAGCGTCAGTATTTTTTGTTGCAACACTACTTTTGGTAAGTGTTTGAGCTGACCATCGAGACGCACCACTAGCTGTACAGCCCGTCCATCAGCAGAGAGCAGCGGTAAATCAACCTTAGCTTGTGTCCAGACCGGGCCGGTTTTTGTCTGATGCAACTGTAAGCCTAATACTCTCAATACACTGAAATCAGCTTTGCTTTGGGCCAAAGCATGCGCATGTTCTGAGTTCCAGACGCGCTGCCAGATATAAATATGCTGAGAAAAAGTGGAATTGAGCTGTGGAGTGCAAGAGCACAACACCCAAAGACTAAACAACAGGCTGATTATTTTGAACTGAAGATTCAAGCGACGTACTTATCTAAAGAGGCTGTGCCTTGAGTATAAGACCCTGCATTGCTGCAGGGCCATCCTTTTATGGTCCCGCGTCACTAGAAAGTGTCGGCGGTGATTTCTACTTGTGTGACTTCACCATAATTTTTGGCGATGTCTTTAATAGCTTCTGCTTTGCCAATCAGCACAAATTGCAGCTGATCTTTTGGAAAGTAGCTGTTGATCAAACGCTTGCTTTCAGCCACTGTCAGTTGGTCTACCTTGCTTTGGAAACTGTTGATAAAGTCCTGATTAAAACCATACAGGTACATATCGCCTAACAAGCCAGCTAAGGCCGTATTGGTTTCAAAACGAGGCGGGAACTGGCCTTTGACATAAGCTTTAGCTGAATCCAGCGTCGCTTGATCTATGCCCTGATCCCATAAGCGCTGGTAGGTTTTTAAAGCTAAATCCACAGCGGCCTTGGTGCTTTCAGTTTTAGTAAAACTACCGATACTAAAAGTGCCACTGGCAGAGTACCGATCAAAACCAGAACGGGCGCCGTAGGTTAAACCTGAGTTCACTCTAAGCTCGTCATTCAACCAAGAGGTAAAACGGCCACCCAGTACAGTATTGACCACTGAGATACCGACATAATCCGGGTTATCTTGCTTAATACCAACACCACCAATAGTAAAAGTGGTTTCTATTGCATCAGCTTTGTTCACCAGCAACACTTTGGCATTTTTTGCCTTTGGTAAAGCGGCCGTTAAATCGGGTTGCTTCACCGCGTCGCCGTTTTTCCAACTGGCAAAGATTTTTTGTAGCTGAGCTTTCATCTGTTGAGGTTTGAAATCGCCCACTATGCTGATGGCGGTATTACCTGGCTGATAAAAGCTTTGATGGAAGTTTTTCACCTGCGCCTGGCTGATACCTTTTAATGACTCTGCGGTGCCTGAACTAGCGTTGCCATAAGGGTGAGAACCAAATACCAGTTTATTAAAGTACTGCTCCATCACCATACGCGGGCTTTCTTTCGCCTGCGCCACAGCGGCGATTTGACGGGCTTTTAACTTATCAAACTCAGTCTGGTCAAAACTGGGCTGAGTCAGCACACTATGCAGTACAGCAAGCATTTGCTCAGTGTCTTTGGCCATAAAGTTGGCGCGCAGACTGGTTCCTTCCATAGAGCCATCGCTGTTTAAACTGGCACCTAAGAAGTCGACCAGTTGTTCAATTTCTGCTTTGGTTTTACCACCAGCACCTAACAACAAAGCCTGACTGGTTAACTGGGATAAACCCGCCACCTTGTCGTTGACTGCACCAGCACGCACTGTGGCCTGCACTGTAATTAATGGTACTTCATGTTGCGGCAATAAAAATACCGTTAGGCCATTATCCAGCTTCAATTGCTCATAAGCTGGCATTTGGAAGCTGCTATGGCTTTTTGCTTGCTCTGCCATAACCGGCAAGGCAAAAACAAAAGAGCTTAGTAAAACCAGCGCCGCCGCTTTAGGAGTTTTTGTGAAATAGCTCATAGATCTTTATCCTCAGCAGAGTCCAGCACAGCAACAGTGCGGTTGGATTTTTTCAGGTAGCTTTGTGCCACTCGCTGAATATCAGCAGGAGTGACTTTTTGATAATTTTTTGGTGCATCAAACAATTTTTGATAACTGCCAAAATACAGCTCGTAGGTGCCGATAATATCGGCTTTGCCATTGATGGTTTCCATTTCGCGGTAGAACTGCATTAATTTTTGGTTTTTAGCTTTTTCCAGTTCGTCCTGGCTGACACCTTCTTTGGCTACTTTGTTGATCACCGCAATGAACGCTGTTTCCAGATCAGCAGCTTTTACACCAGGGCTGGCGATAGCCATCAGATAAAACAGATTTGGATCGAAGGACATCGGCAAATAGCTGAATACATCCACTGCCAGCTCTTTGTCGACCAGGCCCTGATATAAACGTGAGCTATTACCTTCACCTAAAATGGAGTTCAGCAAATCCAGCGCATAATAATCCGGGCTGGAACTGGCTGGGATATGAAAACCTAGCAATAAGTTAGGGCTGGTCACCGAAGCTTTTTGCACATAAACCCGACGCTCGCCTTTTTGTTCTGGTTCAACAGTGCGCACGTCCTCTGGCTTAGGCTGAGATGGAATAGGAGCAAAATACTGCTCTGCCAGCTTCTTTACTTCAGAGAGTTTCACATCACCAGCCACCACCATCACAGCATTGTTCGGTGCGTAGTAGGTTTTGTGATACCGCTTTAAATCGTCCAAAGTCCAGGCTTTGATATCTGATTCATGACCAATCACAGACCAGCTGTACGGATGGGCCTGAAAAGCCACCCCTTTCATTTCGCCCTGAATAGTACGGAAATTGGAGTTTTCAAGACCTGTGGTGCGTTCAGAAGCAACAACGCCTCGTTCGCTTTCGACCATTTTGGCGTTGATATCCAGATGAGCTATGCGGTCAGCTTCTAAATCAAAAATAGTTTCTAATGCATTGGCGGGAAACCAGTTGGTATAAACAGTTAAATCTTCTGTGGTGTAAGCATTATTGGCGCCACCTGCGGCTTCCATAGTACGGTCAAACATCTTTGGGCCGTACTTTTTCGCGCCATTAAACATCATATGCTCAAAAAAATGCGAAATACCTGTAATACCCGGATGTTCGTTACGCGAACCTACTTTCCAGAATAAATAGCTGTTGGCATTAGGAATAGATGCATCTTCCAGTACCAGAATTTTCATACCATTTTTAAGCGTAAAGCTTTGAATATCTTTGGCTTCTGTTGCTTGCGCTGAACTGATGGTCAGCCCGAGCATCAGCGCCAAAGCTGAATGTTTTAACTTCATACCCTCTCCCTGCCTGTGTTTTATCAACGTTTTACTCTGCCTTGGTTAGCCTTTTAAAAAAAGCATCAGCAAAACAAAAGTCTAAGACTAAACGAAAAACAAAAAACGCCCTGCAACAAAATTGTTACAAGGCGTGTATTTTTTGCTGACGCACAGCGGAGCAATACTTTAGTCAGGTTTATCCTGCGCAAAATCTAACTGGCCTTTGTCTGTCCAGTACACAGGCCGCACAAGGGTATGTCTATTGCCATCCAGCAATGGATTGCCCTGAATTTCTTTGTAATCACGGGCGTGATAGAACATTAAATCGGTGACACCATCTTCGGCCAACACAAAGCTGTTATGGCCAGGGCCAAAACGTTTGAGGCTGTCGTTAGTGTAAAACACCGGTTTGAGCGCTTTGCTCCAGCTTTCTGTCTTCAATAAGTCTGCATCCGCTGCTGCACTCAGCAAGCCCATAGCGTAGCGGTGATCGGTGGCACTGGCTGAATAAGCCAGCCAGACGTGGCCGTTTTTAATCAGCACAGCTGGTCCTTCGTTGACCTTATAACCCAAAACCTCCCAGTCCAGAGTGGGTTCTGTCAGTAAAGTAGCGGGCAATTCAAGCTCTGTAGCGCTACGCATTTTGGCTATCCACAAAGCGCTGTTGTAGCTTTGCTTTTTATCTTGCTGTGCCCAGATCAGATAATGCTGGCCCTGATGCTCAAAGTGAGTCGCATCCAGATTAAAACTATCCCAGCCAGTGTTCAGTGGCCCCAGCTCTTGCCATTGCCCTTGTAATGGATCGGCAGAGTTATTTTTCAATACATAAGTGCGGATATGGAAAGGCTCTTCCGCCTTGCCTGCAGCAAAGTAGATATACCAGCTGCCGTCTATACGGTGCAGTTCAGGCGCCCAGATATTAGCACTCATTGGGCCTTTGTCTTTTTTACGCCAAATAATTTTGGGTGTAGCCTGAGCCAGGCCTTTAATGCTGGAGCTGTGTCTAAGCTCTATGCGATCAAATTCTGGTACTGAGGCCGTGAAGTAGTAAGAATCTGCAGCCGCTCTGTACACCCAGGGATCGGCGCGATTTTTAATCAAAGGCTCTGCATCCTGCGCCAGTGCATAAAAACACAGCAGGCTTATCAGTAGACCACTACAAAACTTAAACATCACCACCCCCGGTTTTTTGCAAAGCCAGCCAATCCTGCACGGCCAGTTCAGACTCTGGTAAGCCCTGATAAGCTGACTGATAAATCAATAAGCTGCCTGCATCAGGCTCAGCCGCCAGTTGTGCCTCTGTTAAGCCCTGACGGGCAGTAGTGACAAACAACAGATCCAGCTCAGGCCCACCAAAAGCCAGACACGTTGGCTGACTGACAGGCAAGGAATGTAAAGCTGTTTGCTGTCCTGAAGGCGCATAGCGCGCTATTGCAGATCCGCCCCATAAAGCACACAGCAGATGATCGTCCGCGTCTATGACAGCTCCATCGGGCTCAGCGCCATCAGGCACGCTAGCAAAGAACTGTGGCTGTGAAGCTGTGCCTTGTTCTGCATCAAAGCCATAGCTATAAATCACTCCAGTGGGAGAATCGGCGTGATACATCAGGCTACTGTTTTTATTCCAGCACAGACTGTTCGGTATTAATAAGTTGGAGATCACAGCATGACAACCTTGTTGGTCCAGCCGGTATAAAGTGCCGGTTTGCCCTTGATCAACTTCACGCATAGTGCCGGCCCAAAACCTGCCCTGACGGTCAATCCGGCCATCGTTCATTCTGTTACCGGACAGATGTGCTTCAGGTTTAGCTAACCAAAAGATGCCCTGACTTTCGGGCTGATACAAAGCAAAACCCGACTCAAAGGCCACCAACATCGAATAGTCAGAGCGCATTGGGTCAGCTGGATTGAGTAAGGCAAAACAGCTGATGCGTTCTGGCAGCGGATAGGTATTTAACTGCAATGAAGGCCAAAACAACTGATACAAAAAGCGGCCATGAATATCAGTCCACCAGACCGACTGGCTAGCGACATGCCAGACAATACCTTCACCTAATTTGTTTTTAAGCGGGATGCTGTGCAATAAGGTGAACTCGCTCATGCGTGGCCTCCGGTTTTATTTTGTAATTTTTTACTCAGTAGCTTTTGCAAAGCGATAAAGAAAAACAACAAGCCACCTATGACTATTTTGCTCCACCAACTGCTTAAACTACCGTCAAAATTGATATAAGTTTGAATAAGGCCCATCAGCAATACCCCCAACACAGTGCCGATAATAAAACCGCTGCCCCCTGTCAGTAAGGTACCGCCTATTACTACTGCTGCTATAGCATCCAGCTCGACACCTACAGCTGCCAGCGCATAACCTGAGTAGGTATAAAAACTAAAAATAATACCAGCCATCGCGGCCAGCATACTGCTGGAGGCATAAAGCAAAATAGTAGTGCGGGCCACTGGAACACCCATCAGTTGAGCGGATTGGCTATTTCCGCCTAAGGCATAGACATAAGAGCCAAAGCGACTGTAGTGAGTAAGTACCAACATCAACAGCACCAGTGCTATGGTCAGTAAAGAAGTGGCACCCAGCCAGCCTCCATCCGGCAGCTCCAGGCCAAACTCGGCCACTGCATCATAAAACGGATGTTCAATAGCCACAGACTCCTCACTCAATAGTGTTGCCACACCTCTAGCCAAAAACATACCGGCCAAAGTGACAATAAAAGGCTGCAATTGGTAGTACTGAATTAAAGCGCCCATCCCAGCGCCAAAAAGCGCAGCACAGGGCAATATCACTGCAAAAGCCATTAGTGGATGCCACTGATAAGGCCCAATCAATAAAGCCGCCGCCACGCCGCTTAAGGCAATCACTGAGCCGACGGACAGGTCAATGCCACCAGATAAAATCACCAGAGTCATACCCAAAGCAGTCACCAGCAAAAAGGCATTGTCGCTAATTAAGTTAGTAACCACTCGCAGACTGGCAAAACCATCAAACTGGCTGGCACCAGCGCCAAACATCAACAACACCAGGGCAAAAGTGATCCACAAAGGTAAATAAGTGCGGGACATCAGGCTTTACCTCCACGCGCTTTGCCAAAGCTAAACAAAGCCTTTAGCTGGTTGCGAAACAATTCCGACTGCAACATCAACACAAGCAATATCACTAAAGCTTTGATCAATAAGTTAAATTTGGAAGGCAAACCGCTGACCACTATGGTGGTGCTCAAAGCCTGAATAATCAGTACTCCTATCACGGCCCGAGGCAGAGAAAAACGCCCGCCCGTTAAAGCGGCTCCGCCTATCACTACAGCTAAAATGGCATCCAGTTCTAACCATAAACCAGCGTTATTGGCATCTGAGCCCTGAATATCAGCTGTAGCGATAATACCAGCCAGCGCAGCACAGCCACCGGCCAGCAAATACACTGTCAGCTTAATGCCTCTGTCATCTATGCCTAAATAACGGCTGGCTTTGGCATTACAGCCTACAGCTTCGATAAATAAGCCTAAAGCGGTGCGTCGCAATAGCAACTGCATAATCAGCAGCGCCAGCAATACCAGCCAGACAGGTACTGGTAAACCTAAAAAGGAGCCTGAACCTAGAGCGGCAAAGTCAGGGTTCTGAAAGGTGACAATCTGGCCCTGGTTTAATAGCTGCGCCACACCACGACCCGCCACCATCAAGACTAAAGTCGCCACTATGGGCTGAATACCGAGATAGCTGACCATAAAGCCATTGAGCAGGCCACAAGCTAAACCTGTCAGCACTGCCAGGCCTATCACAGCCGGAATAGACCAGTCACCCAGCACTAATAAGTTAGCGCACACTGCGCCGCAAATCGCCATCACAGCACCAACCGACAAGTCAATGCCACCTGTGGCTATCACTAAACTCATGCCGATGGCCAGCAAAGCCACAGGCGCACTGCGGTTTACAATATCAATCAAAGGCCCATACAAACGACCATCCTGCCATTGCAGTGAAAAAAACTGTGGGTCCAGCAGCAGATTCACCAGCAATAACAAGGCTAAAGCCACTAAAGGATAGAGGTATAAGCTGAATTTATGCGCCGACTGGCCAGGGCTATAACGCGCCTGGCGGGCAGCCTTGAGTTGCTCCGCATTGGATTGCCCGGCGTTTTGGTGTTCAGGTTGGCTTGAGTTCAAAATTACTCCTTCGGTCGTCATACACTGGCTCCCGCTATTGCAGCCATAATGCGATCTGGATCCAGATCCTCACCGCTGAGTTCTGCTACTTTTTTGCGGTCACGCATGACCACAATTTTGCTGGAAAAGGCGGTGAGTTCTTCCAACTCGGATGACGTAACCAATAAAGACATGCCCTGCTGACAAAGCTGACGGATCAGCTGCAGTATTTCAGCGTGAGCACCAATGTCGATACCGCGGGTTGGCTCGTCTAGTAACAGCAGCTTAGGCTCCACCGCCAGCCAGCGTGCCAGAATCACCTTTTGCTGATTACCGCCACTCAATTGGCCTATAGCTTTGTCGGCGTCCGGTGTGGCAATTTGTAGTTTATCAATATAAAAATCAGCTAGTTGCTGCTGTTTCTTTTTCGAAATTACCCGCCACCAACCTAGTTTGGCCTGCAGCGCTAAGCTGATATTTTCGCGGATGGATAAAGGCGCAATCATGCCCTGGGATTTACGATCCTCAGGACAAAGCGCAATACCAAGGGCTATGGCTTGTGCCGGATTATTCAGTTTAATGGGCTTACCTGCAAAACTTAAAGTGCCACTATCGACTTGATCCAAACCAAATAGCAGACGACAAATTTCAGTACGACCTGAACCTAATAAACCCGCTAAACCCACAGCCTGGCCAGCAGGTAAATCCAGATCCAGCTGCTGCACAGACTGGCCAGAATTTAACTGCCGCGCTGTTAAAATAGATTCTGACTGCTCCACTGCCAGACAAGGCGCCTGATGACGCTGCTGACATAGTTCTTTGCCGAGCATAGCGGCAATGAGTTCAGCTTTATTTAAGCTGGCCGTCTGGTATTCACCGACAAAACAGCCGTTACGCATGACCGTAATGCGGTCACTAATTTGATACACCTGATCCAAAAAGTGGGTAATAAAAACTATGGCCACCCCTTGTTGTTTCAACTGGCGTAGCACCTGAAATAAATTTTGGACTTCGTCGGCATCCAGACTAGCCGTGGGTTCATCCAGCACCAGCACTTTGGTGCAAGCCGCGCCACGTTTCGGGGCTATGCCTCTGGCTATAGCCACCAGTTGCTGCACTGCGACAGAAAACTCAGACAGAGGGGCTGTGACATCAATAGCCAGGCCAAAAGTACGTAGTAATTGCCTGGCCTGCTCTGCCATGGCTTTTTTATCTATCAGGCCAAAACGCTTAGGTTCTGAACCTAAAAACAGGTTATGGGCTACAGATAAATTCGGCAGTAAATTCACTTCCTGATACACAGTGCTGATGCCAGCTTTCTGCGCATCTTTAGGTGAATCAAAACTTTGAGCTGTTGAATCCAACAGCATCTCGCCAGCATCTTTTTGCAGCACGCCGGTCATCACTTTGACTAAAGTGGATTTACCGGCGCCATTTTCACCCAATAAGGCATGCACTTCACCGGCATATAAACTCAACTGAGCTTGCTGTAGTGCTTTTACACCGGGGAAATTTTTATCGATCTGCCGCAGTTGCAGCACTGGCAGGGCGCTGCTGTTGTTCTGTTCTGACATCAGGCTCTCCTGAAGGCCAGCCGTATTGGCTGGCGCTACAAAATAAATTAGTTCAGGCGTCTTTTTTCATACTCAGCGGCAGCCGTATCCTGCAGGAATAAATCTCCTGTGGTGCTGATCAATTTGGCTGTGTCTTTTTTTCCTTTCAGATAGGCGTCAATCACATCAAAGGCCGGGCCGCCTAAATGTGGATTCAGCTCTACAGTGGCATTGGCATCACCGTCCGCCATAGCTTTGAAATAATCCGGAACACCGTCTACCGAGACCACCAGCAGGTCTTTGCCTGGTTTCAGGCCGGCTTCTTTAATGGCCTGAATAGCGCCTAAAGCCATTTCATCGTTATGAGCCCAGAGTGCACAAATGCCTTTGCCACCCTGCTCCGCTTTTAACAGCGACTCCATCACTTCTTTGCCTTTGGCGCGGGTAAATTCTGCGGTTTGACTGCGGACAATTTTAGCTTGCGGGTGTTTTGCCAGCACTTCGTTAAAACCTTTGGCTCTGTCTATGGCGGCCGTAGCTCCTACTGTGCCTTGTAACTCGATGATGTTGCATTGCTGCTGGGCCTGGGGTTGGCTCAACAGCCAGCCGGCCGCCTTTCGGCCTTCTTCAACAAAGTCAGAGGCAATGCGGGTCACAAATAAGGACTCGTCCTGTACCTGCACGTTACGGTCTACTATTACCACAGGAATGCGGGCACGTTTGGCTTCTTTCAGCACTGGGGTCCAACCGGTTTCGACTACTGGGGCTATGATAATGGCGTCCACGCCCTGCGCAATAAAACTGCGCACAGCTTTGATTTGATTTTCCTGTTTTTGCTGCGCATCAGAAAATTTCAGATCGATGCCGCGTTTTTTCGCTTCAGCTTTCACTGATTCAGAAAAACTGGTACGCCAGCCGCTTTCTGACCCCACCTGAGCAAAACCTATAGTGGTGGCAAAACTGCTGTGACAAACTAAACACAGGCCAAGACCTGCAACTAGAGATTTGATCTTCATACGTCGACTCCCCTTGTCTACTGACAGACCCATATAATATTTTTAAATGGCAGGCCTGCTGTGATTGAATTCTGTATTTATAAACTGTTGTTAGAAAACCTTAGCTATACCCCAATACAAAACGGCTGCACTGCCGGTATAACTGCCCTGCTTTCAGCAAAGCTGTTGGAAAATTTGCTTTATTGACCGCATTTGGGTAGCCATGAGGCTCAAGACATAAAGCCGCGGATTTCTCTATTGGCTTGCCTTGGTTACCTACTATGCTGCCATCGAGAAAATTGCCACTATAAAACTGAATACCAGGTTGATCAGTACAACTGCAGAGTACGACCTGAAACAGCATCCCGTACTAAAGCCGCTGCTCTGTTCTGATCACGATCTTTATTCAATACAAAATAATGGTCATAGCCGTTTTCAAGCAATCCAATATCCTTGCCTATCCGCTTGCCTGCTTTAAAATCAAAAGCACCGGCTGCCGGCACTAACTCGCCTGTGGGCACCAGTTGTTTATCCAACGCCAGAACAAAGTCAGCATCCAGCTGCAATTGCTGTTCAAGTACAGTGTTTTGACCTACTCCGCCAATAGCCCAGTAGGCATGATTGGTCAGACTGACCGGAGTGTCTTTATCTGACACAGCGCTGTATTCCATTACCAATTCATGATGCGCCAGCAAGGTGTAACGCAGCTGCACATCCAACTGCCCAGGGAAACCTTGATCACCCTCTAAGCTGGTGATACGAAAAGTGACACTGACTCTGTCTTTTTGCTGGTCTACATCAAAACTCCAGAAGCGACTGCCTAAACCATCAGGGCCACCATGCAATTGATTGGGCCCTTCATTGGCAAGCAACGAAATTACCTTACCTTGCTGCATATAAGCGGCAGCACCTATGCGGTTCGCCACGCGACCTATAGTCACCGCAAAATAATAAGGATTGCGGGCGAATTGGCTTGGGTCCTGATAATTTTGCAGAAGCTCTACAGCCTTGTTTGTTAAAGGCTCTGGCATCAACACTGACCATAAACCCGCGCCCAAATTACTTAAGGTCACACAGAGTCCTGCAGGATTAGTCAGCTTAATCAGCTGCAAGGGCCGCTTTAACGCAGCCACCTGCACAGTGTCGGTAGTGACGACAAAGCCCATGTTAAGCGTCAACCGCTGCGTTGGTTTTTACGCCATTCACCAGTCGAGGCAAGCCCCATGGATTGGCGTTTTGCAGCTCTGGTGGCAATAACTCTGCCGGGTAATTCTGGAAACAAATAGGACGGACAAAACGGGCAATAGAGGCCGTACCTACCGACGTAAAACGGGCGTCAGTGGCTGCAGGGAAAGGCCCGCCATGCATCATGGCATCACAAACTTCTACACCAGTCGGGAAGTTATTGACCACCAGACGGCCTACTTTTTGCCGCAATACACTAATCAATTCAGCCTGAGTGGCAAGTTCTGCTGCTGTGGCCTGTAAAGTGCCAGTCAGCTGACCTTTTAAAGTGCGCACTACAGCCAGCAGTTGCGCCTGATCGGCACAGCTCACCAACACTGAGACATGACCAAAGACTTCTTCCTGCAAATGTGGATTGGCTAAAAAGGCTTCGGCCGTGACTTTAAACAGTTTGGCTTGAGTGCAAAACCCTGCTTTTTCGCCCACAGCTTCACCGCTGCCCACTAATTCAACACCGGACTGAGCAGACAAATGCGCCGTGCCTTTTTGATAAGCCGCAGCTATGCCTTCGTTCAGCATGACACCAGCTGGTACTTTGGCTAAAGCAGCAGAAGCTGCAGCGCAGAATCTGTCCAGCGCTGGGCTTTGAATCGCCACAGCCACACCAGGATTGACGCAAAACTGGCCCACACCCAAAGTTAAAGAACCAACAAAACCAGCTGCTATCCCTTCGGCATTTTGTTCAAGCGCCTGTGGCAATAACACTACAGGGTTAACACTGCCCATTTCGGCAAATACAGGAATAGGTTCAGGCCTGTTATTAGCCAGTTGAAACAGCGCCATGCCCCCAGCTAAAGAGCCGGTAAAACCTACAGCTTTTACTTCTGGCGCAACCACCAGTTCAGAACCTACTTCACGACCAGAACCCATGATCAGAGAGAATACGCCAGCAGGTAAACCGGCTTTTTGCACAGCTTTATGTAAAGCACGTGCGACCAGCTCACAAGTTCCGGGGTGTGAGTTATGACCTTTGACTATGACAGGGCACCCCGCAGCTAAAGCAGCAGCTGTATCACCACCAGCCACAGAAAAGGCCAGAGGAAAGTTACTGGCACCAAATACCACTACAGGGCCTATCGGCTGATTGGTATAACGCAAGTCAGGACGAGGTAAAGGCTGACGTTCAGGCAAGGCTGTATCAATACGGATATTCAGGTATTCACCAGAGCGGATAGAGGATGCAAACAAACGTAACTGATTGACAGTGCGGGCACGTTCGCCTTCACCACGGGCTTTTGGATAACCTGTTTCCAATGCGACACGCTCTGGCAATACATCACCTAAAGCCATAATTTCATCGGCGCACAATTCTAAAAAGGCGGCACGCTGCTCTAGTGAAGTAGCTGCAAAAACCGGTGCAGCTGCTGCAGCGGCAGCCACAGCCTGATGCACCTGAGTTTTGCTGGCATAACTCATCACAGGTTCAATAAAAGCTGCAGCAGCTGGGTTGACCGCCTGGTACTGACCCGCTTCGCCTTGCACCCATTGCCCGTTAATCAGTTGTTGGCCTGTAATCATCATTGCTAAACCCTTGTTTACTCTTAAGTAATAAAAAGTGGTGGTAAAAAAAGCGGCTGAAACACTGCGTAAGCAATTAAATCCAGCCACCGTCCACAATAAAGTTTTGTGCAGTACACAATTTGCTGTCGTCGGAAGCCAAAAACAGCGCCATAGCTGCCACATCTTCCGGCATCAGGCTGTCTTTGACGCATTGATTTTTTTCAATATCCCGTGCCGTTTCTTCGTTCACCCAAAACTTCAACTGACGTTCTGTCATCACCCAGCCCGGTGTTAAGGTATTAACGCGGATTTTATCCGGCCCTAAATCACGGGCTAAACCACGGGTTAACCCCAACACTGCAGCTTTAGAGCTGGTGTAACCCGGCATGCCGCCCTGACTTTCATACCAGCTCATTGAACCTAAGTTGATAATGGAGCCGCCCCCCAGTTGCTTCATCTGTGGATAGACAGCCTGAATAGCAAAAAACTGGTGACGTAAATTGATATTAACCCGCTGGTCCCAATACTCCGGTGTCACTTCAAGGAAGTTATGTCGGGTATCGCTGGCTGCGTTATTGATTAATACACTGATAGCACCAAGCTGTTGTTTAACCTCTTCTATTACCTGCTTTAAATCATCAATATTCAGCAAGTCACAGGCATAAAACTTCAGCCGGGCCTCTGGGTATTTTGCTGTTAAATCAGCCACTAAGGCCTTAGATTCAGCTTCTAAAATATCAACAAAAGCCACTTTAGCACCCTGGGCGATAAAAGCTTCGACCAGACAAGCACCAATGCCTGAACCACCGCCACTGATAAATACTGTCTTGCCTTTCAGGCTGGGGTAGTGATTGGTTAAATTCATTCTGTTGCCTCATATAAAATAGCCTATCAGGCTGGCACCACCCACCTGACAGGCTTGGCCTAATGCCTAAACTAATGCGAATGGGCCGGCACTGCAGCACCACGACAGCCAACTAAAAAGTCGAAGTCGCAGCCTTCATCGGCTTGTAATACCCGTTCGCGATAAATTTCCATATAACCACCAGTGCGCATAATCACCTGCGTGGCTTTTAATTTTTCTAAACGTGCGGCGATTTCTTCGTCCGACACTTCCAGATGCAACACGCCATTGTGGGCATCTAGCTGAATATAATCCCCTTCCTGCACTGCAGCTAAAGGCCCTAATTCCATGGCTTCAGGAGTGACATGCAGTACGACAGTACCAAAAGCTGTGCCACTCATGCGGGCATCTGAAATACGCACCATATCTTTAATGCCTTTTTGCAGCACCTTAGGAGGTAACCCCATATTGCCGACTTCAGCCATGCCTGGGTAGCCTTTTGGCCCACAGTTTTTCAGCACCATCACGCTGTTTTCATCTATATCAAGCTCTGGGTCATTAATGCGGGCTTTGTACATATCGAAGTTTTCAAATACCACAGCTTTGCCTCGGTGTTTGAGCAAATGCGGGCTGGCTGCTGAAGGTTTTAACACAGCACCACGAGGTGCTAAGTTACCGCGTAAAATGCAAATGCCGCCACTGGCCACCAGCGGATTGTCCATAGTGCGGATCACATCGTCGTTGTAGCACTCAGAGTCTTTGACGTTTTCCCAAATACTTTTGCCATTTACAGTTAACGCGTCATTATTCAGCATGCCGTTTTCGCCTAAACGGCGCAGCACTGCAGGCAAACCACCTGAGTAATAAAACTCTTCCATCAGGTATTTACCGGACGGTTGCAGGTTGACCAGGGTTGGAACACCTTTGCCGTGTGACCAGTCATCCAAAGACAAATCCACACCAATACGACCGGCTATGGCTTTTAAGTGGATCACCGCATTGGTGGAACCACCTATAGCAGCGTTAGTACGAATAGCGTTAATAAAGGCGTCTTTAGTCAGGATTTTCGACAGTTTTAAATCTTCATGCACCATATCGACAATACGCATACCGGATAAATGTGCCAGCACATAACGGCGTGAATCCACAGCAGGAATAGCCGCATTGTGCGGTAAGCTGGTGCCTAAAGATTCAGCCATACAGGCCATAGTGGACGCCGTGCCCATGGTGTTACAGGTACCAGCGGAACGTGACATGCTGGCTTCCATATCCATAAACTGCTCCAGCGTAATACGGCCAGCCTTGTATTCTTCATGAGCCTGCCAGACCAGCGTGCCTGAGCCGACATCTTTGCCGTGGTGTTTGCCATTTAACATAGGACCACCAGTCACCACTATGGTCGGTAAGTCACAACTTGCAGCGCCCATTAATAAGGCCGGAGTGGTTTTATCACAGCCCACCAACAGCACCACACCATCAATAGGGTTACCACGGATTGCTTCTTCAGTATCCATAGCGGCGAGGTTGCGCGTTAACATGGCGGTTGGACGTAAATTCGATTCACCGTTGGAGAACACCGGAAATTCAACCGGAATACCACCTGCTTCACGAATACCATTTTTGACCCGTTCGGCGATTTGACGAAAATGTGCATTACAAGGCGTTAGCTCAGACCAGGTATTACAAACCCCAATTACCGGCTTGCCATGAAAGTGATGATCAGGAATACCCTGATTCTTCATCCAGCTGCGATACATAAAACCGTTTTTGTCGTTAGTACCAAACCAGCTGGCAGAACGAAGCTGCACTTTTTTCTTTTCGTCTTGGGCCATAGTTGAATCCTGAAGCAATTTAATTTAATAATATTGTATTACTAATACATCAAGCTGAAGCCTAAGTTCAAGCAGTTCGTAAAAAATTTTCACCAAAGCTGTGCAGCTTTATTCATTCTGCATTGATTTAATTAGAATTTTTTTCCTGCCCCTGATTTGTGCAACTTTTGCACATCCGGCTCAAATTGGTTAGATTAGTAATACTATAAGATAATTATTATTAAATCACGACAGGGGTATTATGAAAAACGTTCAGATTTTTACCATTTTTCTGCTGATCGAATTACACAATCTGGTGAGCTTCAACCTATGGGCAGCTAACCCAATTTTCACCGATGTACGCACTGCCGATCCGGCCGCTTTAGTGGTCGGCGATACCGTCTATTTGTACACGGGCCATGACGAAGCCAAAGACAATAAAACTTTTTTTGTCATGCATGACTGGCTGGTGTTTTCCTCCAAAGACATGAAAAACTGGCAGGCCCATGGCGCTAAGCTTAAAGCCAAAGATTTCAGCTGGGCGAAGGGCGATGCCTGGGCCTCTCAGGTCATTGAAAAAGATGGCAAGTTTTATTGGTACGTCACAGTACGCCACGCCACTATCAATGGTTTTGCTATTGGTGTTGCTGTGGGCGATAGTCCACTTGGGCCTTTTAAAGATGCCCGCGGCACTGCACTTATTACCAACGATATGACGACCGACACCCATATCGACTGGGATGATATAGACCCTTCGGTCTTTATTGATGACGACGGTCAGGCCTATTTGTTTTGGGGCAATACCAAACCCCGTTACGCCAAACTCAAAGCCAACATGACAGAGCTGGATGGCCCAATTCAGAATTTGGATCTGCCCAATTTTACCGAGGCTATTTGGGTGCATAAAAAAGCCGATCTGTATTACCTGTCGTATGCTTCAGGCTTTCCGGAAAAAATTGTTTATGCCACCAGTAAAAAAATCACCGGCCCTTGGGTTTATCAGGACATCCTGAACGAAGTAGCAGGCAATTCCCCCACTAACCATCAGGCTATTATTGAATTTAAAGGCAAAGATTATTTTATTTACCACACAGGAGCAGCTCAGCCTGATGGCGGTGAATTTCGCCGTTCTGTGGCCATCGATCGGTTGTATTACAACAAAGATGGCACTTTAAAACGCGTCATTATGACCAGTGAAGGTTTGGACAAGGATCAGAACTGATAAATGGCGGGTGGTAGGGGCCGCGGCTTGTCCCGGCCCTTCCATTAGCACCGCGGTATCAATAGACGGGCGGGTGCAAGACCCGCCCCTACAGTTCTGCTTGACAATAGAGTATAGAAAACAGATATTAATCTTATTGTAATACAAATATAAAATTAACGAGGATGTGCGATGCGTTTAATTCAATTTGTGACACCAGAGCAGCAACGCGCTGTGGCTCTGGTGTTATCCAGCACAGAGGTTCAGCTTTTAAGTGGTGTCCAGACTGTCTATCAGTTGGCGAATCAGGCTTTGTCTGCAAATAAACCATTGCAGCAGCTGGTCACAGAGCTGGTTAGTGACCAGAAACTGGATTATCAGGCCATAGTAGCCGAAGGACGTTTATTGGCGCCTTTTGATCATCCGGATCAAGCCCATTTGCTAGTGACAGGCACAGGGCTGACTCACTTGGGCAGCGCCGATACCCGCGCTACTATGCATGCTCAAACCAGCGGCAAAGCAGTGGCTGAGCTGACAGATACGATGAAAATGTTTAAGTTGGGTCTGGATGGCGGTAAACCTGCTGCAGGGGAAACAGGTGTGCAGCCTGAATGGTTTTATAAAGGGGATGGCAGCATAGTGGTATCCCCCGGTGCACAGTTGCTCTCTCCTTCTTTTGCTTTAGATGGTGGCGAAGAGCCTGAAATTGTTGGGGTTTATATCAATGATGCTGAAGGTCAGCCCTGGCGTATTGGTTTTGCTTTAGGCAATGAATTCTCCGATCACAAAACCGAGCGGCTGAATTATTTATACCTGGCGCATTCCAAATTGCGGCCTTGTGCAGTAGGGCCTGAACTCTTGCTAGGTGAGTTGCCAGCTCATATTGAAGGCACCTCACGTATTTACCGCGACGGTAAATTGCTATGGCAAAAAGCTTTTGTCAGCGGTGAAGACAATATGTCGCACAGCATCAGTAATCTGGAGCATCACCACTTTAAATACGATTTATTTTGCCGCCCTGGTGATGCCCATCTGCATTATTTCGGCACAGCAACGTTAAGCGTGGGTGATGGTATTGAAACTCAAGCCGGTGATGTATTTGAAATTGAAGCGCCGGCCTTTGGTTTGCCGCTACGTAATACTCTGGCTGTGGATACCAAACAGCCTTTGAAAGTGAAGATGCTTTAAAACGTTCAGCGGGCAGAGTCTCAGACTCTGCCCGCTATTAACTACTCTGGCTGTTTGGCCAGATTTTTTAAGGCGTATTCTAAGTTTTCTTTCGATTTAGCCAACAGCTGAAACATCTCTATTTTTGCTTTAGCGGCATCGCCTGATGCTATGGCCTGATACACAGCTTTATGGCCCGGCAACGAATCGACATACTCTTCGGCAATAGCACTGCTTAAACGGAATAAGCCCATCAAGGCCGTTTGTATTGTCATGCCCAGAGAAATCATAAATTCATTATTGGTGGCATCTAATACCGCCATATGAAAATCCAAATCGCTGGAGAACACTGCATCAGTGCCAATTTCAGCTTCTTCCATCGCATCGTATGCTGCGCCTAAAGTGGCGGATTGTTCTTCACTGCGGTTTTTAGCTGCCAGCTCTGCTGCTGCTGGTTCAAAAATTTCGCGAATTTCAAACAAGGAGATAAAAAACTGCGGTGATGGTTTGGATTCAAAGCACCAGCTTAAAATTTCGCTGTCGAACATATTCCAGTGTTTACGCGGCCGGATTCGGGTGCCCAATTTAGGCCGCGATTCCAGCAAACCTTTGGAGGTCAGAATTTTAAAAGCTTCACGCAGCGCAGTGCGGGACACGCCTAACTCTTCACCTATAGTGGTTTCATTCGGAATATATTCACCTGGTGAATAAATGCCACTGACAATACGGGTCCCCAATTCTTCCGCAACCCAGCCATGAATACTTTGAGGCCGGCTTTTTAACTGATTTGCCATGCAGATCCCCTAAACATCGACCTGCAATTCAGGCCAAAAACAAATTCTTACTACAATAGGATTTATGTTAACCGATTTGCTGCTAAAAAACCTAACAGCAGTCTGATTTCATTAGTTTTGCATTATAAGCGCGCAAAAAATCATAGGCATTAGACCAATAAATAGCAATATGAACGCCTTAGCGAAGCTGCAAGTTGTCTCAAGAGGGCGTATTTTTCACTCATCCATAAGTAACGGATTGAATTGATAAAATCTGTAATCCAATATTGCGTTTATACTGGTTATTATTTATAACGTTCTCCGTTTTATCAAAGAGCAAAACTCAGCAGAGGTTGTAGCACAAGTGCCAGTGAAAATAGCGCCAAAAGATATTAAGCTGGGCTACGCCATCAAGTTGCCTGTAGGCTGGATGAAACATCCTTTTCTGACCAATAAACTGGTGGTGGAATCAGCTCAGCAATTGCGGATTATTTTGTCATTAGAACTGGATTATGTGTATTTTTATCCGGAGCGCAGCTCTGTTGTAGTTGACCCGGTAACAGACAACACCGAATGTTCTGTCAGTCAGGATTTAGAAGATGTGCAACTACGCACTGAAATGCAACTGGATAAAGAGCAACGCATAGAACAAGCCAAAGCCCATAGACGAGAGCTGCAAAAAACCGAAAAAGCTTTTGCTCAATCAATGGCGCAAGTCCGCAACCTGATGACCAAAGTTCAGGGGCGCCCACTGAATGCCATTGAAGATGCAACCCAGTTGATCAGCAACCTGGCCGATACCATTTTGAGTGAAGATGCGTTGGTACTGCACCTGATTTCTCAGGCCGGCAAAGAGCAGGAGTCGATGTACTTCCATGTCCTGAACGTGTCTATTCTGGCGATGATGCTGGCAAAAAACTTAAAATACAGCGCTGATGAAGTGAAATGGGTATGTTTAGGTGCGATGTTTCACGACATCGGAAAACTGAAAATACCCAGCCAGATTTTGCGAAAAACCACGCCTTTAACCACACCCGAGCTGAATTTTTTAAAACTGCATCCCAAACTGGGACTGGAGTTGCTTGGTCTAACCCAACAATTTCCGGTTGAAGCCAAGGCCATAGTAGAACAGCATCATGAATACCTAGATGGCAGTGGTTATCCGGCAGGTCTAAAAGCAGATGAAATTAACAAACTGGCCCGCATTGTCGCTGTCGTAAATGAGTTTGATAACCTCTGTCATCCGGCTGATATGACTCAGGCCCGCTCACCCCATCATGCCTTGTCTGTCATGTTTAAAACCATGAAAGGCAAACTTGGCGATCTGGAAATGAAGGTCATGATTAAGATGATGGGGGTTTATCCGCCTGGCACTGTAGTGATGTTGTCAGATAAACGGGTAGGTATCGTCATGGCGGTCAATTCAGAATCCATGCTCTACCCTAACGTACTGATTTATGATGCCGATGTGCCACGGCTTGAAGCTGCCATCGTGCCCCTGGAGGCCAATAAACTTTCAATTGAAAAAGTGATCAAACCCAAAGCCTTACCGCCTGAGGTTTTTGCCTATTTAAATCCACGAGCTCAAGTCAGTTACTTTGTGCAACAAAAAAACTGAGTCGGGTCAACTACTTCGGACTATTGACTAAAATTGTGGCTTTTTTTGCTACGAGAATGCCCTGTTTAGCTTTATAATGTCCGACCAGTTGTAAAGCTCTGTTTTGCTCCTGTATACAAATCAATGATCAGCTGTCAGGATGTAGTACGCTGAATTTTTACACTGCTGTTTTGCAGACGACTTAAAGCGCTCAATAAAGTGGTTTTATTGCCCGCCGGACAGAACTAAAAATTTATGAATAATCATCTTGGATCAGAGTTACTGATCTGTTTTATTTGGTTGTTGGCCCTGATCGCAGGTATTGCATGGGGCCTTATGACCCGGCCACTACGTATAGCCCCCAAAGCCAGTATCCGCTTTTTTTTCGCCAACATATCCTTAAGCGCGGGTGTCTATTTATTAACCTTACGAACAACCAACGCCAGTTTACTGAACTGGTTTCTGGCTGATATCGCCATACTGTCCAGTTTTATGCTGATTGGCTGGGGTATTCAACAGCTATTTAAACTGCACTCGAGTGTTAAACGCGATTGTCTGCTGTTAGGGCTCACCAGTCTGCTGATGCTGGCAGGCCAGTTACAACAACTGCATCCGATTTTTTTGGGCGTGGTATTTTCAGTCACTGCCACTGTATTTTTATACTCAGCCAGCCAACATAATTTTCAGGCCATACAAAAGGATTTTGGTTTTGTCGCGGCTTGCCTGATGTCTGCCCCCTTGTTTATTGTGACCGCTATTTTTTTCGCCCGTACTTTAATTTTGCTCTGGCCAGAAACGAATACAGACAATTTTGTAGCAACAAATAAAGCGGAAGCTATGCCGTTGTTGTGGTCTTATATCCTGCTGACTCTGGCCATTAATATAGTGATGATTGGTGGGGCTTTAGCGCGCTTAGTGGCTAAAATCCGCCAGTTTGCCGAACGGGATCAACTAACAGGCTTATGGAACAGAAGAGCTGTACTTAAAAAGCTGCAGGAAGCGCATGAGCTGTGGCAAAAGCAGCAGCAAAGTTACAGCCTGATTTTGCTGGATTTAGACCACTTTAAACTGATCAATGACAGTTTAGGCCATGATGCCGGAGATGCAGCCTTGCGCCGCTGTGCGACCACTTTATCTGCGGTAGTACGCACTCAGGATTTGGTCAGCCGCTATGGTGGCGAAGAGTTTTTATTATTGTTTCCGGGGGTTGCAGCGACAGAGCTTCCACTGATCGCCGAAAAAATAAGAATGACTCTGGCTGGCTGCCAGCTGATTTGGCAAAACCAGCCGATAGAACTCAGCGCCAGTTTAGGTTATATCACTGTATATCCCGGAGCCAAAGCTGAGCATTTGCTAACGCTGGCAGATAACGCTATGTACAAAGCAAAAGCTGAAGGACGCAACAAAGCCTGTGCTGCAGTAGCAGACTAACAATACGGTTTCTGTTGCGATCAACAGATCAACCGGCTCTGATACTGCTCAGCAGATGTTGAATGATACGATCGGCCTGAGATTTATACAGAGGCCATTGCAGGTAATTGCCTTGAGTCAGCACCAACACCATATCCAGAGTCGGAAATACAGCAATATACTGACCACCATCCCCTTCAGCTGTGTAATAAGAAACTCCATCCTGCTGTCGTAGCCAGAAATAATAACCGTAATCACCAGCTGGGCTGCTGGCCTGACGACTGGTCATTTGTTGCACCCAGCCAGATGGCAGCAGCTGTTTACCTTGCCACTGCCCTTGCTGCAAATACAAAATGCCTAATTTGAGCATATCGCGTGGGGTCAGCCATAAACGAGCCGAGCCTTCAGGTACACCGTCCGGCTGAGTATCCCAGCGGTAGTGGCTAAATCCTAATTGATCAAATAGCTGCTGTTTGGCCCATGGCTGCAACGGCTGCTTTAGCTGTTGCTGCAACAGATGTAATACCAGGTTGGGTAAAGCACTGTTATAAACCCAGCTTTTGCCGGGCCCGTTATTAGGTTGTTGCAGCAGGTAATCGACAAAATGTTGCTGCTGCCACAGTTGGATTAAATCATCGCCTGTCCATTCATCCCAGACAAAACCGGCCTGCATCGACAATAACTGATGCAGGCTAATACCGGCTTTTAGCGGATCAGCTTTGATCACAGGATGCTGCGGTAACAGCTCGGCCAGCGTACTGTCGACAGTCAAACCTGTCTGCTTTAAAGCAATGCCAGTTAAAGTAGCAGTTACAACTTTGGTCACTGAAGCAACATAATGAGGTTGATCAATAGACCAGAGAAAATCCTGCTGATCTTTGACCAACTTTATCCCTTGTTCAAAGTTGAAAAAGTCGTTATTGCCTTTTTGATAGAGCTCGACCACCAAAGCACCGGATTTATACAACAGAAGGCTATGCACCTGCTGGTAACCAGGCTGAGTTTTGTTCTGAATTTGCAGCAGCAGTTGCTGCAATACTTGTTCATTCAGCCCTTGCTCTGCTGGCTTTTGCTGCGGAAGAAAAGTATCGGATGCTGTAGTTCGATGAGCCGGGATCTGAGTCTGTGGTGCCTGCTGGCTTTGCGCCAAAGCAGGAAAAAAAGCACAAAACAACAGAGCGCCAAAGATCAGCTGTTTACCTGCAGCAGAGAGCATAGTTCAGAACTCCACAGTGCGGCCACGTTGCTGACTTTGCAGCGCCAATTCTATGAGCCGAATACCCTGCAAAGCTTGGTTTGCCGATACAGGGCTAGCCTTCCCTTGTTGTAAAGTGGCTACCAGTTGCTGATAAAACAACTGATAGTTACCGGCCAGGGTTGGATAAGATCTTTGTCCATCGGCGTTAGCCACTACGCCATACATGGCTGCGGGCTCCAATCCCCAGTCTAAGCCGACAGGTTTTTGACCAGCTCTTAACGCATCTTCCTGCGGATCCAAGCCTGTTTTATGATAACAACCCAAATCACCCTGCAAAATAAAACGAGTGGTTAGCAGCGCACAAAAAGGGCTGGAATGCAGCACGACTTCTTTGTCAGCGTAATGCAGCAGCAAATGAAAATAATCCACAGTGTCACTGCCCTGACGTAAAGCGCGACAACGGGCCGTCAATGCTTCTGGTGCACCAAATAAGGCGATGGCCTGATCAATCAAATGCGGCCCCAGGTCGTATAAAATCCCGGTCCCTTCTCCTTGCAGTTCACGCCAGCGTTGCCTTGGTACAGGCCGGAAACGGTCAAAGTGTGATTCAAAATAGCGGATAGGTCCAAGTTCATCAGACTCAAGCAACTGTTGAAGCGTCAGAAAGTCACCGTCAAACCGTCTGTTATGGTAAACAAAAAGCTGGCGTTGTTGTTGCTCAGCCAGCTCAAACAGCTGCCGCCCCTCCGCCTCCGTCAACACAAAAGGTTTTTCCACCAGCACATGTTTTCCGGCCAGTAAAGCTTGTTTTGCCAATGGGTAATGACTGTCATTAGGTGACGTGATCACCACAAGATCTGCATCGGACAAACGAATAAGCTCATCACCATTTTGATAGTGAGTAAGCTGCGGGTACTCCAATCGGAGTTCAGGCTGACTGCTGCTGATCGCCACCAGCTCAAGCTCTGGTTGCAGCAAAATAAAAGGCAAATGAAAGGTTTTGGCAGACAAGCCATAGCCAATAACGGCGGTTTTGATCATGGATGCTCCTGCATGATTTCGGGCATAGGCATGCATTCTAATACGACCTCAGTATCAAGAGGGGAAAAATCCAACCACTCTAGAGGTTGGACAAAACTGAACCACCACGTCTGCTTGGGTTCACCGACAGTGGCTGCCTGGCTAAATAGCCAGAAAAGATAAAGCCTTGGCGGGTTTTATCACCGGCACACAGCTTCATTATTACTGAACAGTAAGTGCTGAATCAGTCTTGAGGAGACCAATCTGAGCCATATGATTTCAAAGCCAGTTCGTACATAGCTTGCGCTGCGACTGAAAGTAAGTTTTTTGGCCGGCTTAACAATCCGACGGATTTTTCAATCACAGGCTCAGTGATAGGCAAACATTTCAATCCTAAGTCGTTCATTTGCTTGCTACACAGAGACGGAATAACGGCGACACCAAAGTCATTCGCAACTAACTGGCCTATAGTTGCAAGCTGATGACAGTCATAGGCCACTGTAAACTCTATACCTTCTTTTGCCAACTCAGCTTCGATACTGCTCCGGATACCTGAAGGATGCTGTAAAGTGATGAAATCTGACGTTAAAAGCTCCCGCCAGCTGATCCGGTTTCCGCTGGTTTGATAATCTGCCGGCAACACCGCAACAAAACGATCTCGGTACAATGGTGCGAACTCTAATCCATTGAGTGCCGTTGGTTCGAAGGTGATGCCTAGCTCGATCGAGCCCGCCTGTACTAACTCCACCACTTTTTCGGCAACAACGTCATGAATTTCTATTTGCAGATCCGGATACGAGCATTTAAAGCGTTTTAGCAAAGACGGCAAAGCTGTAGCTGCAAAATATGGCATCGCTGCTACGGCAATCTTTCCCTTTTTTAATGCCATTCTCAGACGCAAATCTTCAGTGGTGCTATGCCAATGCACCAGCAACTCTCTGGCCCTTGGTAAAAAAGCTTCACCTTCTGCTGTCAGTTCTACCCGACGGGTACTGCGCAAAAACAACTTGCCACCTAATTCGTCTTCAAAGGCTTTAATGATCAGACTTAAAGCAGGCTGGCTAAGAAACATAGTCTGAGCAGCATCAGCAAAATTTCCACTGGCTGCTACAGCAAGAAAAGCCTGCACCTGTTTTAACGTCATTAATTAATTATCCAAATCAATCTCTCATTATTTTTAATTTAATTTATTAAACAATGTCGTGCAAACTAAAAACCTCAATAGAAACTTAATAACGAATTGAAAAGGGAGTGAAGGTGGCGGGATTTAATAAAGTAGTGAATAGCTACAGCGAAGCACTCAGCGGCCTGACGGATGGAATGACGCTGCTGGCTGGTGGATTTGGACTATGCGGCATTCCTGAAAATTTGATAGCCGAGATCAAAAACCGGAATACGCGCGATCTGACCCTGGTGTCCAATAACTGTGGCGTTGATGGTTTTGGCTTGGGCTTGCTGCTGGAAGATAAACAAATTCGTAAAATGATTTCGTCCTACGTTGGCGAAAACGCACTGTTTGAACAGCAACTGCTCAGCGGCGAATTGGAGGTAGAGCTTACTCCACAAGGTTCTTTAGCTGAGCGTTTAAGAGCGGGTGGCGCAGGGATCCCGGCTTTTTATACCGCAGTGGGCGCAGGCACGCTGGTGGCCGAAGGCAAAGAAAGCCGGATCTTTGGCCAACGTGAATACATTCTGGAACAGGCTATCACCGGAGATTTTGCCATTATCAAAGGTTGGAAGGCCGATCGCTATGGCAATGTGATATATCGCCACACAGCACAAAACTTTAATCCGCTGATGGCTGCTGCAGCCAAAATTACAGTAGTAGAAGTAGAGGAAATTGTTGAACCCGGCGAACTTGATCCGGCACATATACACACGCCAGGTATTTATGTTAGCCGTGTGATCCAGGGGCGTTTTGAAAAACGCATTGAAAAACGAACAGTCAAACAAGAGTAAGGAATACCAATGGCACTAAGCAGAGAACAAATGGCCATGCGAGTCGCTCGTGAGCTGAAGGATGGCTACTATGTGAATTTGGGTATAGGCATTCCAACCCTGGTCGCCAACTATGTACCGGCCACTATTAACGTTATGCTGCAATCAGAAAATGGCTTGTTAGGTATGGGTCCTTTCCCGGCTGAAGACGAAGTAGACGCCGACATGATTAACGCAGGCAAACAAACAGTGACCGCAGTACCAGGCGCAGCAATTTTCTCTTCAGCCGAATCTTTTGCCATGATTCGGGGTGGTCATGTCGATCTTACGGTGTTGGGCGCATTTGAAGTGGATGTGCAAGGCAATATCGCCTCATGGATGATCCCGGGTAAGCTGGTGAAAGGTATGGGCGGAGCCATGGATCTGGTTGCAGGTGCCAGTAACATCATAGTGACGATGACGCATGCCTCAAAAGACGGTGAGTCCAAACTTCTTCCCGCCTGTACTTTACCTTTGACAGGTAAACACTGCGTCACTCATATCCTGACTGATTTAGCCTGGCTGGAAGTTGCCAACAATGCCTTTGTCTTAAAAGAACTTGCACCGGGCGTCAGCGTTGAAGAAGTTGTAGCCAAAACCGCCGGCAAATTGATTGTGCCAGAGACAGTGCCAGTGATGTCCTTTCAGCAGGAGCTTGTATGAGGGTCGCTATAATTGCTGCGCAGCGCAGCGCTATTGGTAGCTTTGGCGGCGCCTTCGCTCAGCTCACTGCAGTCGAGCTTGGTAGCCAACTGTTGCGCAAGATGCTGGAGAAAATCCCTGGTCTCGTAAGCGAAATCGACGAAGTAATTATCGGCCAGGTACTTACGGCTGGGTGTGGACAAAATCCAGCCAGACAAACAGCATTGCGCGCTGGCTTGTCGCAACAGGTACCGGCGACGACTGTTAACAAAGTCTGTGGTTCTGGCTTAAAAGCTGTGCAATTGAGCATGCAAGCCATAGCAAATGGAGACGCCGAACTAGTTGTAGCTGGTGGGCAGGAGGTGATGAGCCAGGCTGCACATGTGCTACCCCAAAGCCGCAAAGGCATCAAAATGGGCAACTGGCAGTTGGTCGACTCCATGCTTAGCGACGGTTTGACCGATGCTCTGGGTGGTTATCACATGGGGATCACTGCCGAAAATATTGCTCAGCAGTGGCAGATTAGTCGCGAGCAACAAGATCAGTACGCGTTAGTTTCGCAGCAAAAAGCCGCCCGCGCACAACAACAAGGGGCATTTTCAGCGGAAATTATTCCGCTTGAAGTTCCCTTGTCTAAAGGAAAAAGCCAGCTGATTGAAACGGATGAACAGATACGGCCTGACAGCAGCCTGGAGAAACTCAGTACTTTGCGCCCTGTCTTTAAAACAGAGGGAACAGTTACCGCAGGAAATGCTTCAAGTATAAATGACGGTGCTGCCTTTGTTATTCTGGCCAGTGAACAAAAAGCAAAGCAGCTTGGCCTGCCTATATTGGGTTATGTAGTAGCGACTGCCAGCGCTGGCGTAGCTCCAGAATTGATGGGTAGCGGTCCTATAGCCGCCTGCAATAAAGTACTGGCAAAAGCGAATTGGCAGATGGCTGACGTCGATTTAATAGAAGCCAATGAAGCTTTTGCGGCTCAGGCATTATGCGTTAGTCAGGATTTGCAACTTGAACCAGCCAAAGTAAACATTCATGGTGGAGCCATTGCTTTGGGACATCCTATTGGAGCCTCTGGCTGCCGTATTTTAGTGACGCTATTGCATGCTATGCACCAGCAACAAGCCGATAAAGGTTTAGCCACTTTATGTATAGGTGGCGGTATGGGAATAGCAATGTTGGTCAGCCGGACTTAATCTGCAGAAGCGGCAGCCATCTTAGCCAAAGCCTCAGCTTTGGCTTTTCTTTCTCACTGACGCCAGAGTCAGCCTTCTTAGTAGCTAAAGCAGTGTCAGATTGCAGCGGCAAACTCAAAGCCGTCTATACCACAGAACTCCTGTGCCCTCTTTCTACTGCACCGCTGATTTAATATTGCTATCGGCTTATCACTATGTAAATTACGGCCCCCCTGCTCACAGGTACAATAACCAATCATATTTCGCGGTAACTCAGATAACCTCGCTTGCAAAAAACACAACCCTAATCACATCCCAGCGCCAACCAAATCCGGAGGTCTGATACCAAAGGCAAGAGTAAAACTCAAAGTGAAGGGTGGACTCAATGCAGTCAGTATTCTCGATTCTCTCGTTCAATCGATACAAATACCCCCTAACTATGGCTATTTTTCAGGCAAAAAACGCAACCTCGCCTGAAAAATAATGCAATAGAACCTAAAACGAAGATCCACAGATTGCTGTCGATGACCAAGTCCAGTATTAATGGAGGCATGAAGTCGTATCCGGCCGCAGATGAACGCGCCTCAATGAAGAAATATCGAGCTTTGAAAATGTCATTTCCCACTCTTGATTTACTAGCCGCAAGATTCCACCCAACAGATTTTTTCATGACGTAAGCAAAATAAAACGCAGCAGTACCTATGCAAACTAATTAATTTATCTGCCACTTATATTTAAGTTATCTATAGATCCCATTTATAAATTTAAATTTATAAATGGACGGCTTTAAGCAATAGTGAGTTGCTGCAAAATATATAATAAACAAGGATAAAGGCATGTTAGACACAAACGTAATCCAATCTCGCGGCTGCTCCGCTGTAACACTTGCAGACGGTAGACCCGGCCTGCAATTTAAAGTCAGAAATCCAAACTACCGAGGCATTCAGGCAAGCTTACTTATCGGAGTTGATGTTTGGATCAATGGCAATAAATACCCCAGAGAAGTGGTGTTGGTCACCTTACAAGACAAGGTTTACAGCCACAACGAGCTACAAACTACAGTAACGGGACGCTGGCAGCTTGATGAAATGGCGACCATTACGGTGCCATTAGAAAAAGCGGCAACAGCAGGTGTTTACCAGGTTGATGTAACGATAAATATCAGACGCCCATATATCCCTGTTCCGTATTGCGACTCTCCTTTTAGTTCTTCCGCCAAACTCGTAGTATTACCAAACCATGCCATCTCAGGCCCTCAGTTAGGGGTCTCGACCTACAGCTTTACCAACGATATCTACACGCTGATGTCTTTAGAAGATGTGATGGCGGATATCGCCGATATGCAGGCCACTGGTATAGAAATGCTCAGTGAAGGCAATATCCAGAATTACCCGAACCCGAGCAAAGAATGGCAGAACAATTGGTTTGCCCTTTTAGATAAGTATCAGCTTAAACCTACCAATCTGGGTACCTGGGTTGATACCAAAATGTGGTCTCACCGCGATTTGACCGCTGAAGAGGGAGCACAGCAAATCATGCAGGATTTGCGTATTGCTAAACAGCTTGGCTTTTCTTCTATCCGGCCTAAATTTGGTGTGATCTCTTTAGATTTAATTCCACATCCGATCTGGAAAGAAGCGGTGACCCGCTCTTTAGACCTGGCTGAACAACTCGGCATAGTGATTTGCCCTGAGATCCACAGCCCTACTCCTATTAAGCACCCGGTCACTCAGGACTACATTAAGTTTATTGAAGATACAAAGACTGATTACTTCAAACTTATTATCGATACCGGCATCTTCCAGACTACTCCTGTTGATTTGAATTTCGATCACCAAAAACTGCAGGAAGGTGAAATGCGACCACCATTCCTTGAGCCATTAGCTGCACCAGTAGAAGACTTACGCGAAATCATCCAGCACGTGCACTTTATCCAAAGCAAATTCTTTGAAGTGGATGATCAGCTGAACGACTTACATGTGCCTTGGGAATCCATCATCAAAGTTCTGAAAGAAGAAAATTGGAACGGCTGGCTTTCCTCAGAATACGAAGGCTTAAGACAACCCTATTTAGCGAAAGATCAAGTCCGTAGACAGCACGCCTTACTGAGAACTCTGTTGGCTAAATAGCCAACAGAGAACACAGTTAAAAACACATGATAATTAATATAAAAAAATTCTTTTTAAAGAGACAGGGTGACATCATGAGTAAATTTAATAAAAAATCAAAAGTGGCTATCGCCATAACAGCAGCATTAAGTGTGTCCAGCTTTTACACTTTTGCACAACAAGCAGAACCTGAAGAAAAAAGCCTGGAAGTCATCGAGGTTAAAGCACAACGCCGCGTTGAGAACTTACAAGAAGTTCCTGTCGCGGTTACGGCCATCAGTGCCCGTGAACTTGAACGGAAAAACGTATCAGACGTGTACCAAATGACTTTGAATGCACCGAGCTTGCAGATCGGTGAGAACAACACCATGTCTATCCGTGGTGCTGGTACTCTGGCATTTCAAAGCACATTAGATTCCAGCGTGGCTATGGCGCTTGACGAAATCAACTTAGGCCGTCGTTTCCTGATGGGGCCTATATTTAACGATATCGAACAGATTGAAGTACTGAGTGGTCCACAAGGTTTGCTATTCGGTAAAAATGCTTCGGCTGGCTTAATCAACATTCGCACCACCAAACCGCAATTAGATTATGTTGAGGGTATGGTTGATGTAGAGCACCAATTACGTGATAAAACGCCCCATAATAGCAGCAGCACTATTACCCGCGGCGTATTAAATTTACCAACCAGCGACACCTCAGCACTGCGAATTAACGCACACCACGCCAATCAGGACCCTGTAGCAAAAGTGATTGCAACGGGAGACAACAATACCAAGCTCGATGAAGTCACCACAAACTCAGGCCTCAAATTAAAATACCTGAACAATATCAGTGAAAAATTATCCATCTATTTAATAGGCGATGTGAACAGAGAAACAGGTGTAGCAGGTAACTTCGACAGAACCTATCGTTCTTTAGGTCCTGGCAGTGGTAAACAGCAGTATCTGGACCGTGATGGCGTAGTCGCTGGCCCTGAAAACTTTGAATACGGAGCAGATGGCGACAACTATCGCACTGTGAACTTAAGTGGTTTCCAGGGCTCCATCGATTACAAATTAAATGATGTTTACAATCTGTCTTTTATCTCAGGCTGGCGCTCTTTTGATGTCGATCAGAACCTGGATTCAGATGGCACCACAGCCAATGAACTAAACATCAACAAAAACGTTTCCGACTATGAGCAGCTGACCAATGAGCTCAGATTATCTTTTGACATTGAAAAAATGGTCGGTCAAATCGGTCTGTATAATTTCAGAAGCACAATCAACCAAGACCTCTTTATGGCTGGTAACGGTCTGCAAAGTGACGCGCGCTTGCCTGGTATGCCATTTTGCGTAAGCGATACCATCACGCCACCATGTAGTTATCGCAATGACTATTTCATCGGCTCAGACATTGTTTACGCCATGGATACAAATAGTTCAGCTATTTTTGGTCAGTTTGATTATAACTTTACTGAGCATTTCAAAGTCACCTCAGGCTTACGTTACACCTACGACGATATATCCATTGATTTGGAAAACTTCCAGCGTTACCGCTATTTCATCAACATCGGTGCTCCAGCACTGAGAAATGAGGACAAGAGTTCAAACAACGTCAGTGGTAAAGTGGCATTGCAATACATCACAGACAACAAAGATTTGGGTTACCTCTCCTATTCAAGAGGCTATAAAGGTCCAGGCTTTGCTGATACTCCGGCTCCGACACAGGACGATATTTTCATCCGCCCTGAAATCGTTAGCAATTACGAAGCTGGTGTGAAAACAAACTGGTTGCGTAACCGTCTGATAGCAAACGCCAGCGTTTTCTTACAGAAGTTTGATGACTATCAGGTGAACTCCTTCGATCCGAGCATAGGTCAAAACACCATAAGAAACGCGGCTAAAGTAACCTCCAAAGGTTTGGAGTTTGGCTTGACGGCCATGCTAACGGACGATCTGACTCTGAACACATCAGCCATGCTGCTTGACTCCGAGTTTGATTCATTTCCTGGTGCAGCTTGTTACCCGAATCAGCCTACATGTACAGAGAATGGAACCTTCGATGCTCAGGGTTTAACTCCACCTACAGCAGCTAAACTGACAAACACTACATCTTTTACTTATAGTTTTGATGTGATGGAGATGGGCTATGGGTTCGCTACATTAAGCTATTACCACAGATCACCTGTCAACTATCTGGTGAATGAAGCACCAATGACCAGAATAGGCAATGTTGATCAATTCGCCATCAACGTTGGTATTAATTTTGAATCAGGTTGGGAAGTTACGCTCTTCTGTAAAAACTGCAACAACGATGTGGTTCCTACCGCAGTCGCGCTGGACGGAGGAGACTCCTCTATTTATGGCACAGCGACAACTGTTCAGGTATGGGGCTTTAACTCAGTACGCAATATTGGCCTGAAAGTCGGCTACCACTTCTAATAATTAAGGGCTAACCACAATGTGTGGTTAGCCTTCCACGTAATTTACTGAGAGTATAGATATGCAAAGTTCATCGAATAACAATACTATTCAAGGTATTGTTCTTTTATTTGTGCCGGTACTGGTGATGCTGGGTGCCGTCATGATTTCGCCTGTGTTAGGCGTGATTAGTCAGCATTTTTCAGATGTCGAATATGCATCAGTGTTAGTCCCCCTGTTATTAACTGCACCTGCTTTGTTCCTGGCATTTTTCTCTCCGGTCGCCGGTGCTCTTGTTAACAAGCTAGGTGCGAAAAACCTGTTAGTCATAGTCCTCGCTTTGTATGGAATTATGGGTATTGCCCCTGTGTTTCTGGACTCTCTGTACCTGATCCTTGCCTCACGCATTATTCTAGGCATAGCTGAGGCGGGCATAGTTGTCGCAGGTATGGTGTTAACCTCTCGCTACTTTTATGGCGAAAATCGCCAAAAATGGGTGGCTTACCAAAATATTGCGCTGCCACTGATTGGCGCTGCCATGTTGAGTCTTGTCGGTATGGTCAGTATGGCTGACTGGAGAAATGCTTTTGGTTTGTATGGTTTGAGTTTTTTTATTTTCCTGGCTGCATTATTTTTCTTGTATGAACCCTCAAAAACAGCAGGCGAAGTCCAGGTTCAGTCCACAGAAAAAGTCTCTATCCCCACTCCTGTCATTGCGCTGTTCTGCGCTATTGCAATACCAGGCTCCATCGCTTTCTATGTAGTTCCGGTCAAACTGTCATTTTTATTACAAAGCACTGGTGATTTTTCACCGGCCAATGTTGGAAAAATGCTTTCCTTTGGTTTGATTTTTGGTGCACCTGCAGGCGCGATTGCAGCCCGACTGCTCAAAAGCTGGACCTTTGGTAAAACGCTGAGCCTGGCCATGCTGACCATGAGTGTTGGTTTGTTTATTCTGGCGTTTTCAAACGGCAATACCATGTCAACCGTTGGCGTTGTGATTCAACAAGCTGGCGGTGGCTTAATGTTGACCGCAGCCTTAACTTACGTGTTATCTGTTGCACCTTCTGCGCATACAGGTAAATACTCTGGCGCCTGGTGGTTTATTTACACACTGGCGAACTTCTCCACACCGTTGGTGCTGAGTTTCACAGACAACTTTACTTCATCACATCAAGCGACTGTTACTGTGGTTGCATGTTTCATTGTTGCTGTCTCCGTCTGGCTGTTCTTCACCAAAACGCTGGGTGGCAGAATGTCAGAAACACCAAATAAATAAGCGTTTAAACCTAAAATTTCGTGGAGTATTAATATGAACGCATCGGTCGACCTTACAAGAAGACGACTCCTTATCGGTTCAATGGCTGTTACTCTGGGTCTTGCTGTTACACCTGCCACTTTATGGGCGAAAGCACTGAATGAGCCAGCGTCACACCCAGCCTTGCCTTTGCTTGAGTTATTTTGTGATTTGGTGCTGCCAAAAACAGACACCCCTGGCGCCAAGGAACTTGGCGTCGCTAAATTTGTGCTCTCTGCTACAAAACATGGCCTGCGAAACAGCAGCGATGACACATTAGCTGTATTCGAAAAAGCCCTGGATCAGCATGCAAAAACGTCCTTCAAAGCTCTGAGTAAAGATAAGCAATTAGAACTAATGACGGCATTGGATCAAAAAGTATTTAGCCGCGCTCCATCCGATCTTCCCAAAGAGCTTTATGGGTGGCGACAAGTTAAACAGCTTATTATTATAGGTTTTTACACTTCCGAGGTAGGTGCTACACAAGAACTACGCTACAACCTGGTACCAGGCACACTGAAGCAAAACGTGCCGTTAAAACAAGATAGCAGAGCGTGGTCGAGTGACTGGACAGGAGTGAGATTCGGATGAAAGTAATGCACTATGACGCCATAGTAGTAGGTTCTGGAATCACCGGAGGCCTTGCTGCAAAAGAGTTAACCGCCAAAGGATTAAAGGTTGCGCTGATTGAGCGCGGCAAAAACATCCCTCACCGCACAGGTTACAAACAAGAATTTACTCCCCCTTGGGAACTGCCATTTCGTGGTGAAGGTGACAAAGCGGCCTGGAACAGCGACTACGCTATTCAGCAAGGCTCAGGCCAAATGAATGAGTGGAACCAAGAGTACTGGGTGAAAGACTCAGAGCACCCCTACACCTCAACTTCTGAGCCTTTTACCTGGTACAGAGGCTATCACCTGGGGGGCCGCTCTTTGATGTGGGGCCGTCAATGTTACAGATGGAGCCCTGAAGACTTTAATGCCAATGCAAAGGATGGCAAAGCCACAGCCTGGCCAATCCAGTACGATGATGTAGCGCCCTGGTATTCCTATGTTGAGAAATTTATCGGCATCTCCGGTAGTCGCGATGGCCTGCCTGTGTTGCCTGATGGTGAATTTCAACCTGCTATCCCGCTGAATCCGGTTGAGACCCACCTGAAGTCAGAATTCGCCAAATCCTTCCCCGGCCGGCATGTCATCATTGGCCGAACAGCCAACCTGACGGAAGCTCAACCAGAATTGGGCCGGGCCCCCTGCCAGAATCGCAATATCTGCTCCAGAGGATGTAGCTTTGGCGCCTACTACAGCACGCAAAGCGCAGCCCTGCCAACAGCTCAGGCCACTGGCAACCTGACCTTGCTAACCGATAGTATTGTTGAGCAATTAAATTATGACGATGATGCGAAGAAGCTGACCGGCGTGACAGTGATTGACCGAATCACAAAAGAGAAATCTGTCGTCAATGCCAAAATTGTCTTTGTATGTGCCGGAGCATTCAACTCAGTCGCCTTAATGCTGCGATCTAAATCCAAAACTTTCCCGAACGGCATAGCAAACAGCAGTGGTGTCTTAGGTAAGTACATTATGGACCACGCTGTTGCGTTGGCGGCGGTAGGTGAAATACCTGGCTTTGAAGATATCTACTATGAAGGCAATAGACCCACAGGGATCTTGATCCCACGATTTATTAATGTTGATCAACAAGAAACCGACGTCGCCAGGGGCTTTGTCTATCAGGGTGGTGCTTACCGCCCAAGCTGGACCAGAGCCTTAAATAGCCCGGGTCTGGGTGTATCCTTTAAGGAAGCGATGCGACAGCCAGGAAACTGGCGCTTTGCTATGACCTGTTTTGCTGAGTGCCTGCCTAATGCTGAAAATCGCATCACATTGGATGAAACTCAGCGCGATGTCGACGGCCTACCTGCACTGAAAATTCAATTCAAATTTGGTGAAAACGAACTGAAACTGGTGGAACGGGCCCATAAAGAAGCGGTGGCGATGATCGAGAAAGTCGGCGGCAGAGTGCTGTTCGGTATGAGCAAACCAAGCCCTGGTGGCACAGCTATTCACGAAATGGGTGGCGCCCGCATGGGATTGGATCCGAAAAGCTCTGTCGTCAACAAGCATAACCAAGCCCATGACGTACCGAACCTATTCATCACTGATGGTGCTTGTATGGCGTCATCTGCCAGTCAAAACCCTTCACTGACCTACATGGCACTGACGGCCAGAGCTGCAGATTACGCACACAAAACATTTTTTAGCTAAGTCACATCGGCTCACCTAGTCCTGAAGCGGCAGGTGAACCGGTTGCAGCAGCTATGCAAGACCCCACGACATCATTAGGGCTGATTCGTCTGAATTAAGCCCTGGTGATGACTCAATCGACCAGACTTTCCTGAATTGGCTGCCAGTCTTTGTGCCAATGGATATGCTCAGAGGAACTAAACAATGCAAAAACCCGATGCTTTTAACTTAAGCCGACGTCGTTTCTTAATTTCATCTGCGATCATTGGAGCTGTGACTGCGTTGGCTTCGAACCCATTAACCGCCGCTATGGGAAATTCGAGTCGGATTGAAGATTTGATCAAGCGTATGACACTGGAAGAAAAGGCCGGACAACTGCACCTCGAAGCCATTCTTTCCCCCAAAATGGCCGATTCTGATTTTGCCAAGCAAAACCCCTGGATGCCGCCAACGACACTGGAAAAAACACTGGCAGGCATAGCTGCACAACTTGAAAAAGTACGTCAGGGCAAGATTGGCATGTTAACCACGCCTATGGACATTGACTCCTTGATTAAAGCCCAACAAGTCGCGGTTGGCGAAAGCCGTCTTGGTATTCCTTTAATGTTTGGCGCCGATTTAATTCATGGTTTCAGAACTGTGTTTCCGGTTCCCATTGCAGAAGCGGCGAGTTTTGAACCTGAGCTGGCGCGTCGCACCGCCCGCGCTATTGCGCTGGAAGGGACAGCCGCCGGACACGATATGACCTATGCGCCCATGGTGGATATTGCCCGAGATCAACGCTGGGGCAGAGTGGTAGAAGGCGCAGGCGAAGATGTACTGCTGGGTTCAAGGTTTGCTGCAGCGCGGGTACGCGGATTTCAGGGAGATAAACTCGGTACGAGCGACAGTATGCTTGCGTGTGTGAAGCATTTTGCGGCCTACGGTGCGGCCGAAAGCGGTCTGGATTACGCGGGTTCTCCCATCACTGAACGCATTCTGCATGAGGTGTATTTACCGCCGTTTCAGGCCGCCTTTGACGCCGGTGCTATTGTCACTATGGCCTCGTTTAATACCATTGATGGCGTACCAGCAACGGGTAACCAACACCTGCTGACCGACATTTTACGCAACAATATGGGCTTTCAAGGCATGGTGATGTCAGACTTCGAAAGTGAGAAGGAACTGATTGCCCATGGTTTTGCCAGTGATGAACGTGACGCTGCCCGACTGGCACTCAGTGCAGGTTGCGACATGGGCATGGTCAGTGGCATTTTTCCAACCTATATCCCTGATTTAGTGCGTTCGGGCGAATTGGATGAGGCACTGTTGGATCAGGCTGTGCGACGGATCTTGTACGTTAAACAGCAAGCCGGCTTGTTCGATGATCCCTTTGTGCGGCTGAATAAAGCCCGTGACAAGGCGCCACTGCCTAAAGCACATCGCGCCCTGGCGCGCGAATCGGCGGTAAAATCTATCGTTATGCTGAAGAACGAAAACAACTTATTACCTCTGCCCAAGCAGGGCAAAAAGATCGCCTTAATCGGGCCTTTTGGGAGTGATACCCGTAATTTAAATGGTGCCTGGTCGCCGTTTTCAGCAGAAACGCCTTCAGTACCGCTGGATAGTGCATTTCGACACGCACTAGAGGATCCAAGCTTGCTGACGGTGATTATGGGCTGTGATATCGACGCACCTATCCAGGGAGGTATTGAGCAAGCGCTCAGTGCAGCGCATGCTGCAGACGTGGTCGTGCTGGCTTTGGGCGAAAGTGAAAATATGACAGGGGAATCACGCTCCCGCACTGAGCTGACCCTACCTTCGGTGCAGATGGAACTGGCTGAGGCCCTTGCGGCTACCGGTAAACCCCTGGTAGTGTTATTGCGCAATGGCCGGGCTCTGACGCTGCAAGGCGCAGTGCGTGATGCATCGTCAATACTACTAACCTGGTACTTAGGCACAGAAATGGGCAATGCGGTGGCTGATGTAGTGTTTGGTGATGAATCACCATCCGGCCGCCTGCCGATGAGCTTTCCGCTGGCCAGTGGTCAGCAACCCTATTACTACGCCCGGGAATACTCAGGTCGACCAGCACTCAATGGCTCCACTGCGATGTTTAAGTCGCACTTTATCGGCATTCCTGATGAAGCTTTGTTTCCCTTCGGGCACGGGCTAACTTACGGTGACGTTAGCTATGCTGCGACGCAGTGCTCGGCAGACAAGCTGAGCATGAATGGCAAAGTCATGGTCAGCGCACAGATCAGCAATAAAGGCAGCAGAGCGGTTGAAGAAGTGGTGCAGCTGTATATTCACGATCGCACGGCTTCGGTAGTGCAGCCCAGACGTAAATTAGTGGATTTTCGCAAGGTGAAACTGGCGGCGGGACAAAGCCTGACGGTCAGTTTTCAGCTCACAGCAGAGCAACTGGCTTTTATTGGCCAGGATACCAAAGCAGTGCTGGAAGCCGGTTGGTTTGATCTGTGGATAGCCCCATCAGCCAGATGCGGAGAACCTGCTGCACTGAATTTGACGCGAGCCTGATATAACTTTGATCTCAGAGCCAGCTGAGCGGCAGATAAAACATACAAAACAGGTCAGGTCGCTTCGCTTTAGCATAACACTTTTAGTGAAGCGGTTAAGGCAGCCACTCAGCTCCCTGTGGCCTGTGCAAGGGCTGATTTGTCAGATCAGCCCTTATTGATGTTGGGACAACCTTTTGTAGCTATACGGAGAATGGCCAAACTCCTTTTTAAACGCTGCTCTAAACACCCTGTCAGAATGAAACCCAACGCTTTGTGCAACACTCACCACCGATACTTTAGATTCTTTGAGCAGTTTTTTCGCAATGGATAAACGTAACCTTTGCAGATAGGCCATAGGAGCAATACCAATATCGGACTTAAAACGCAGTGCAAAACCAGAACGCGACATATTACTGACACTTGCCAGACTGTCTAAGGTCCAGTCGAAAGCAGGTTCATTATGAATGGACAACAAGACTTTACCCAAACGCCGGTCAACCAACCCTTTTAAAGGCCCAACAGGAAAGTCTTTGTTATTGAGAATATACTCCCGCAGTAAACCAACCACTGAGAGCTCAGCTAACTGACTTGCCAGGGCATAATAACCCAATTTAGAGTCTTCAATCAGATGCTCTATGATGGGTTTTATGAGTTCCAGTAACTTACTTTCACTCTCTTTAAATACCAGAAATTCCGGCAATCCATTGATGACCATGCCCCCGGCCCCATCATTTAATTGAAATGCGATACCCAGCAAAATAGTTTCTTCTCCCTCCCCTTCCAGAGTGACCTGCATAGGCAGCGGATTGTAGTCTTCAATATTGTATCCGGACGACGTTAGCCCCACCCAGGGCAATTCACTGATAGGTGACAGATGCTTAGGAAACTCGGAGGTGATGGTACAATCACCTCCGCGGGGGACCATAAAAGCTTCACCACAGTTCAGCACAATACTGTCAGATTTAGTTTTAACAAAGACAGGTTTTCCGCTAACCACAGTCAACATATAGCTAGGGCTAAAATTTGTAACATTAACCCCCCAAGGCTCCGATAACTGCCATTTCGAAATACTGGAAGACGTAATTTTCAAACTGTTTAAATAATGACTAACAATATCCATAAAATAGATTATTCATCCGCTCATCTATAATTTTAAGCATATTTTATCCAGCTTTTTATTACTAGACTGTCCAACACAATTAGACCATTTGAGAAGGATTGAGCGATGAACAACTGGAGACCGGGTAAAAGAGTAGCCATCATAGGTGGTGGTCCTGGCGGTGTCTCGGCCGCCATTGCATTATTAAAACGGGGTTTTGATGTTCGCGTTTTTGAAAAGCAGCAAGAAGTCAAAGCATTGGGTGGTGCAGTACTCTTGAGCGTGCCAGTTCTGGCCATTTTACGGGACTACGGTATTTCGCTGGAAAACTTTGGCTCATACACCACAGTTGAATTTCATAACAATAAAGGCAAAGTCCGGGCCTCGCTGCCTTTTAATCCCATGGTAGAACAATTATTTGGCATTAAAGGCTGGCATTATGGTGTGCTGCGTTCAAGCGCCTTTAAGAAAATGTTAGATGTAGTGCCAGATGACATTATCAGCAGTGGATGCTCATTTTCTCATTATGAAGAGAAAGAAAACGCCGTGGTTTTGCATTTTGACAACGATTTAACAGTGGAAGCCGATATCGTTATCGGGGCAGATGGTATCAATTCAAAAGTATCTAAACAGTTATTTGGCGACCCTGAGCTGTTTCATATAGGCCTGAGAATTTGGCTGGCCTGGTGCAAAGATGAAGTTAAAGGTTTAAAACCTAACTATGGCGTTATTTCACACTCAAATAAGTATCAGGCCAGCTATTTTCCGATGTTGCATGATGGCAAACCAGGCTATGAATGGTGGATTGTTGAACCTAAAGAAGAACACGCGCCAAAACCTGAGAATACCAAAGACTATCTGAAAAAAATTCTGAGTAATTTCTCTGGGCCTATCAAAGACTTCATCGAAGTTACAGATATGGAGCAGCAAATATTCTGCTGGGATGTTTACAACAGACCTTCGTTAAACTCCTGGAGTAAGGGCCGCATCATCTGTATTGGCGACGCCTCGCATCCGGTTTCACCTTACGCAGCGTACGGCATGGGTATGGCCATTGAAGATGGTTACTTTTTAAGCCGCTCTCTGACCGGAAAAGACCTGTCAAACATCGAAGATATTAAAGCGGCATTTGCCGACTTTGAAGGAAAACGTGTTGAATACGTGAATAAAAACGTAGAGTTTGCACGTAAGTTAGGCAAAACTTTTCACAACACGCCAGCACCATTGTCTTACTTAAGGGACTTTATCTTCGACAAGACGCCACTACTGAATAAAATGATCAATAAGGATTATCTGGGCGAACAAGAAGCCATGTGTTTATCGATGTCAGAACTGCATATCAATAAATAAAGCAAAAGCGGCTTTTTAACAGGCGAGCTGTAGGGCCCTACAGCTCGCATTCGATTTCAAAAAAGTAGCACTCAGCAAAAAAACCAAGATATAACCATCTGAAAAAATTAAATAAAATCTTTAATTTTATTCCTCAACCAAGCATGTAATGGATCTGAATCTAAGGTGGGATGCCAGAACATATGCTCGCGTAATTCAGGTGTATTAAATGGCAGCTTCAGGATTTTTATCGGTAAATGTTCCATCTGCTGAGCAGCAAATTTTCTTGGTATAGTGGCCAGACGGCGCGACCCCACCACCAGATTTCCAATAGTGCTGAAGTCATTGGTGATAATTTCAATCCGTCGTTGAATACGCTTTGAACTATTGAGCCAACTTTCAATAGATAACCGACTTATTCTGGCAAAACCTATAGAAACATGACCACTATCAGTGAATTTTTCTATCGTCAGTTCGTCACCAACGTCCTGATTATTCACATCCGCAATACAGACTAATTCGTCATTAGAAAACGGAATGCTTGGATAGCCTTCATATGAGACTATTTCTGGCGCTATCATAAAATCAGCACCACCTTGCGCTAAAATGTCAGCATCTGCAGTGAATGGCGTTAAAAACTCAAAAGTTAATAAAGGCGCAATTCGTTCAATTTCCCGCAGGGCTGCTGCCAGATAAACTTTAATTGTGTAGTCCGAAGCGATGATTCGAAAATGTCTGCTGCTGGAGGTAGGATCGATCACCCTTTTGTTGGTTATTGAGGTTCGAAGAATTCCCAGCATCTGCTTAACTGGTTCATGCAGTTCAATAGCAAAAGGCGTAGGTTGCATTCGCCTGCCAATTTGCACTAAAAGATCATCCTGGAAATAGTCTCGCAACCGTCCAAGAATACAGCTGGTTGCAGGTTGAGATAAGTTCAGTTTGTCGGCGGCTTTGGTAATACTTTGCTCGTTTAGTAGGGTATCAAAAGCCACTAACAAATTGAGGTCGAGTTGTTCAAAACGCATCTATGCTTCCCCTTAACAATCAATGTATTTATTTTTTAAATTAAACACATTAAAAGAATTTATTTTTTTTTTAATAATAGCCAATCTAACATCCCTCCCCGAATAAGCAAAATATTTTCATCAAGCAGGTCAAGCCCCTAGGTGCTTTAACTCTGATTTTTTCTGGTGGAAAAATTCGAACAAATAAAATAGAATGATAATTCTACTTCATCATTAAAGAAGAGACTGGTTATGAAGTTAGCGTCACTTAACTGCGGTACTGCCGATGGGCAGTTAGTACTGGTATCACGGGATCTCAGCGTGATGGTGGATGCCAGTGATATTGCGCCTACCATGCAATACGCATTGGAGCACTGGGATAGCTGTGTTCCATTTTTACAAGCCCGTTATCAACAATTAAATAGCGATAGCCTGAGCAATGCGCAACCATTTCGCAGTGAACAAGTACTGGCGCCTCTGCCACGCAGCTGGCAATGGTTGGATGGGTCCTGTTTTTTGCAACACGGCCATTTAATGCAACAAGCATTTCATTTAGAGCCCATTGCGGACGCCGACAAAATACCACTGGTTTATCAAGGTGCTGGTGACAGTTTCTGCGGCGCAAATGCCAGTTTGTTTGTGGCGCAAGCCCAGCACGGTGCCGATTTTGAAGGTGAGTTTGGCGTGATCACCGGCGACCTGCCTGTTGGCGCAACCCCAGAGCAAGCATTTCAAGCCATACGTTTAGTCACACTTCTGAATGACATCAGTTACCGGGCTCTGGCTCCCCGCGAAATGAAAACAGGCTTTGGTTTTGTCCAGGCCAAAGGCCCGACCGCCTTTGCTCCGGTCGCAGTGACCCCGGATGAACTTGGCGACGCCTGGCATAACGCCCGAGTCTGTTTGCCTGTGCATGTTCATCGCAATGAGCAGCCATTTGGTCAGCCTGATGGTGCAGAAATGCATTTTGGATTTGATCAGTTAATCAGCCATGTTGCGGTTACAAGACCAATCAAAGCAGGCTCAGTTTTTGGCTCTGGCACCGTATCTAACGCCAACCCTAATGTCGGACAAGCCTGTATCTCCGAACTCAGAGCCAAAGAGATGATAGCCACAGGTAAACCTCAAACGCCATTTCTAAGCGCAGGAGAGACAGTCAGTATTGAAGTATTTGCTGCAGATGGCCAAAGCGTTTTTGGTCAGATCCGGCAAAGCGTCACTGTAGGAGAAAACCTGCATGTTTAACAGTAAAGCATTTGAAATTATCGACTTGTCTGTAACTTTGGATAACAACCCTTATACAGATCCGCCGCCGCTGCTGCCAAAAATTGATTATATGGATCACCAGCAAGGATGGCCTGAAATGGCCGCCATGTTTCCAGGACTGGAATTGGACCAGATGCCAGGCAAGGAGTCCTGGGCTGCAGAGCGACTCCAAATAACCACTCACAGTGGCACCCATATGGACGCCCCCTGGCATTACGCCTCAACCACAGATGGCGGCAAACCAGCCTATGGCATTGATGAGCTGCCATTGCAATGGTGTTTCCAGCATGGCGTAAAACTGGATTTCAGACATTTACCTGACGGCTATGTGGTGACAGCAGCTGACATTCAGGCCGAGTTATCGCGGATCAACTACCAGTTGCAACCTCTGGATATTGTGGTGGTGAACACCCGCGCTGGCACTTTGTTTGGTCAACCTGGTTATTTGGATGCAGGCGTTGGTATTGGCCGGGAGGCTACCTTGTTTCTGCTGGAACAAGGTGTACGGATCGTAGGCACAGACGCCTGGAGCTGGGACGCTCCATTTAAGTACACCAGAGAGCGTTTCGCCCAATCAGGCGACGCTTCCATTATCTGGGAAGGCCACAAAGCAGGACGCGATATTGGCTATGGCCAGATGGAAAAGTTACACAACTTAGAAGCGCTACCCGCTACAGGATTTTGGGTGTCCTGCTTCCCCTACAAAATTAAACACGCATCAGCTGGCTTTGTAAGAGCCGTGGCCTTCTTGCCACGAGCATGACAACAACACCGTATTTTTATTTGAAGAGGATAGAACATGTTTAAGTATTTCCCGACCAATTATGTCTGGAATTTATCGGTCGATTTGGCAATTGAAATGGGTGCCCGCATCGGTGAAATTGAAGAGATGTGTGCCCCATTACAGGACGCAGCAAAACAGCCGGATAAAGAAGGTACAGCTGCATTCCGTAACGCCTGGTCCACTATGGCCGACAAACTTTGCACCCTGGCCGCCGAAGATGAAGCCAAAGGCCGCCTGTTTTCTGCTGGCGAAAAATACAATCGCGCAGCTTCTTACCTAATCACCTGTGAACGTTTGCAGGCACATAACTCACCAGGTCGCATTGAACTTTACAAACGTGAACTGGAGCTGTTTAAAAAAGGTATTCAGTTAACCAAAGAGAACTGCGAACGGGTCGAAATTCCTTATGAAGGTACGCATCTGTCTGCACTTTATGTGCGGGCTGAAGGCGTCACAGGCCCGGCCCCTGTGCTTATCCAGGTTAACGGTCTGGACTCCACCAAAGAAATGAAATACCGCGTGGGTTTACCTGCCTGGCTGGCAAAACGTGGTGTGGCCTCTCTAATTGTCGACCAACCTGGCACAGGTGAGGCACTGCGTTTGCAAAACCTGAACGCCCGCTTCGACAGCGAGCACTGGGCCAGCGTTGTGGTGGACTGGCTGGAACAACGCAGCGATATAGATACAAAACGTATTGGTATGGAAGGTGTTTCTCTGGGTGGCTATTTCTGCCCAAGAGCAGTGGCATTTGAGCCGCGCTTAGCATTGGGTGTGTGCTGGGGTGCCAACCACGACTGGCGTGATGTGCAAAAGCGTCGTCTGGAAAAAGAAGGTGACTTCCCGGTTCCTCACTACTGGAACCATGTCTGCTGGGTCTGGGGTGCCAAAGATATCGACGACTTTATGCAAATAGCTGAAAAGGTGCACCTGGATGGCGTATTAGATCGCATCAAAGTGCCTTTCTTAGTCACGCATGGCGCCAAAGATTCGCAAATTCCGTTGAAATGGGCCGAACGGACCTATGAGCAACTGGTGAACAGCCCAAAACGTGAGCTGAAGATTTTTACCGAACGTGAAGGTGGCGTGCAGCATGCCAGCTTCGACAACAGTATCAATGCCGGTCAATACATAGCTGACTGGGTTGCCGAAACTTTTGGCGCAACAACAGCCTGATCGAAGGAGTAACTTGATGAATATTATTGGTCCGGATTACCTGGTTTTTGGTGTTGACGATGTCGCGGCATGCCGGCAATTTGCGCTGGATTATGGCTTGCAAGACATGGGAAGCGATAAATTTGCGGCGCTCGACGGCACCCATATAGTGATTAAGCCGCAAGACGATGCTTCGCTGCCAGCCCCGCTGGCTACAGGCAGCAAATTGCGCAAAACAGTCTACGGTGTAAAAGACCAGGCTTGCCTGGAACAAATTAAGCAAGAGTTGTCCAAAGATCGCACCGTGACTGTACTTGCAGATGGCAGTCTGGAAGCTACCGACGATCTGGGTTTTGTGTTAGGTTTTCAGATCAGCATTCGCCAACCGCTGCACACTACAGCGGAACAGGCCAATGCTCCGGGTGCAGAACCAGCCCGGGCCCTTAATACGCTAGGAGTCGTTTCTGGAGCACAACCTACTCCACTGTCGCTGTCTCACGTGGTGTATTTCGTCCCCAGCTTCGAAAAAGCCGAAGCCTTTTATCGCGACCGTCTGGGCTTTATTACCACAGACCGCTTCCATCATGTTGGCCCCTTTATGCGGCCAGCGGGTACGGACGATCACCATACGGTGTTTTTTATTCAGACCCCACCCCATATGCAAGGCTGTGAGCACTTCACCTTTCATATGACGGGTCCAACCGCTGTGATTCAGGCAGGAACCAATATGATGAACAAAGGCTATCAGAGCTTTTGGGGCCCTGGCCGCCACATCTTTGGCTCAAACTGGTTTTGGTATTTCAAGAGCCCCTTCGGCTGTAATATGGAATATGACGCCGACATGGACCTGCACGATGACAACTGGGTAGCACGTGCAGCTATGCCGGGAGCTGACAATTCACAGGCATTTTTACTGCAGTTCCGTGAAAAATGGGCGCCAATGGGCCCACCACCTAAGGCACAGTAAGGCCAATGCAATGGGTCTTGCTCTGTCAATTAAATGAGCTTGCACTTGGGCAAGCTCGTGGCTTTGACCCTTTTAACAAAGGGCTGGACAGCCTGTTTTTAATTAAACTGGCTGATCGCGTTCTTGCGTATCGCGATGTCTGTCCACACTACGGCACCACAACACTGCCCTGGCAAAAAGATGCATATCTGGATGCATCAGGCCAGCATATAGTGTGTGCCGCACATGGCGCGCTATTTGATTTACGGACAGCTGAATGTATATCCGGCCCGTGCTTAGGGGAGGCACTGGAGGCTATTCGGCTGGACATTCAACCCGATGGAAACATTTGGGCATTACTAGAACCGGAGAATAACAATGACGGCATGTATTAAAACGGCATTAATTATTGGGGGTGGCTTTTCAGGCATGTCAGCCGCTATCCAATTCGCCAAACAGGGTATAGCAACAGATTTAGTCGAAATAGACGCCAACTGGCGTACTGAAGGTGCAGGCATCAGTATTGGTGGTGCCACTATGCGTGTGTTTAAAGCTCTCGGCATTATGGAAGACTACCTCAAAGTAGGCAGTGCACATACGGGTGTAGAGATCCACGCGCCGCATGGTGTGCATCTTGCGCATATCCCAACCCCCCCGGTTGATGACAATGAATTACCAGGTTCAGGTGCCATTATGCGACCTGCCCTAGCAAAAATTCTGGCGGATAAAACCCGCAATGCCGGAGTGAATGTCAAATTGGGCCTCAGCTTCTCTGCACTGGAAAACACAGCAAGCGGCGTCAATGTGACCTTCACTGACGGAACTGAAGCGCACTACGATTTAGTTGTTGGTGCTGATGGCCTGTTTTCTCAGGTACGAAAAGCCATTTTTCCTGACGCCAATACGCCTGCTTATATTGGACAAGGCGTCTGGCGCGCCGTATTGCCGCGTCTGCCAGAGGTGAACAATACCATGATGTGGGTCAGCCAGCATCTGAAAGTCGGTGTTAATCCGATGTCAGCCAACCAGATGTATTTATTTTTGACCGAACACAAAGCAACCAATGACTTTGTTCAGCCAGCCACCTTTTTAAGTACCTTAAAAGCCTTGCTGAGCTCATTCCCGGCACCGCTGGTTCAGCAGATTACCGGGATGTTAGATGAACAATCCTCCATTCAGTATCGGCCTTTAGAAAGTTTGTTAGTACCAGCGCCCTGGTACCAGAATCGCGTTGTGTTAATTGGCGATGCTGTTCATGCTACAACGCCGCATTTAGCCTCTGGGGCCTGTATTGGGATTGAAGATGCCATAGTGCTGGCAGAAGAAATCAGTGCGAAAACCTCGGTGGAAGCAGCACTTCTGGGTTTCCAAAACCGTCGTTTTGAGCGTTGTAAGATGGTGGTGGAAAACTCAGGCCGCCTTGCACAGATCGAAATTACCGGGGGTGACAAAGCTGAACACACCCAGATTATGCGCCAGTCCATGATGGCTCTGGCCCAACCTATTTAAACTGCGCGTCTCCGTTGCGCTTTTTTGAGATGGCGGTCTAATCCATTGTAGACCCATAACCTATAGGGCCGCCTAATTGCAAAGCGGCATTACTTTAACCGTAATGCCGATTTTTTCAGCCCCGTTTCTTCCTTTGTTGACCTTTTCACTTCTAAGCTATTGCCTTAGCAGTCACACAAACGCCTTAAAAGCCCGTGTTTGTTAATATGATGCTACCCCTACCACCTACACTTAAGTTTTCAGACGAATAACTTTGGCCATATCGAAGCGGAGTTTATCGTTAAAGCGAGTCAGAGCAGCCTGAGCATGTTCCTTCATTAAGGCTTCGGCTCTTGCCCCTTGCTGTTTCACAATAGCATCCACTATCGCATGATGCTGCAAGTGTGCGTAACTAAGCCGGCTAAACTCTTTGCAGGCTTGGCCAGGGTCAAACACCATGGCATTCACTGAAGCCATAGGTAAATGCTCGTTTAACTGCAGCGCCGACGCCACGCAAGGATTTTGCCCAGCTTCAATAATAAGTTGATGAAAACGGGCATTCATCGCCACATAACGTTCGACTTTTTGTTCATCCATACTCTGCTCACTAAAGAGCGCATCCCCCTCAGCCAAACAGGACTGCAATTTGGCCAATAGCGCCGCGCTAACGCCCTTTTCTGCAGCCAATCTGGCGGCAAGCCCTTCCAGCACACCCCGAACTTCGACAGCTCCGGACACATCGACATAAGACAGCGATCGCACCTGATAACCACGACCAGGCAGCTTGATTAACAAACCTTCTAATTCCAATGCTCTAAACGCAATACGTATTGGGGTTCTGGAAACCCCTAGCCGCTCTGCGGTTGGCACTTCGGCCAGGCGTTCTCCTTCGGCAAAAGCACCAGAGAGAATTTTCTCTCTGAGTATGCTCAAAATAGCTACTTTGTTTGCCATATCCTCATCAACTCCCAGCGTTCAGGCCAGCATCTTCGCTGATACCGCAGAATATCTCAACCTCAATCACCTTGCGCATCCCACGCAAAAATGGATCCAATAAATTGTAAATTTAGCCAATTTTCCATTTAAAACTCAATTAATGGATCCAAAATGTGACTTTTCTGATTGAAAATTAGCCATTCGATCGTTAGGATTGGATCCAATAACAAAAGGGAAGGATCATGAAAAGCTACATTCAGAACACTTGGTATGTTGCAGCAACATCGAAAGAAATAAACACAAAAACTCCGCTTGCCCGCACTGTATGTGACATTGCCATCGCATTTTTCCGGGATTCAGTGGGGGTAGTGCAAGCCGTTGAAGATTTTTGCCCACATCGTGGCGCGCCATTGTCATTAGGTTATGTTGAGGACGGTATGTTGGTCTGTGGTTACCACGGCTTAAAAATGGGATCCAATGGCAAGGTTGCGTCCATGCCAAACCAAAAAGTCAGTCACTTTCCTTGCATCCGCAGTATTCCTGTGGTCGAGCGCTACGGTTTTATCTGGATATGGCCCGGCGACAAAACTCTGGCCGATGCGGCACTGATACCTCAGTTGCATTGGGCGGATAACCCCGATTGGGCTTATGCCGGCGGACTATTCCACATTAAATGCGATTACAGACTGATGATCGACAATCTGATGGATTTAACCCATGAAACTTATGTACACGCCAGCAGTATTGGCCAAAAAGAAATAGACGAAACGCCGATAAAAACCACCATGGAGGGCTCACAAGTAGTCACCCGCCGTTTTATTCAGCAGGTCTACGCCCCACCGTTTTGGCGGGCCGCATTAAAGGCCAATCAGTTGGCAGATGACGTACTGGTGGACCGTTGGCAAGTGTGCCGGTTTGACCTGCCCAGCCACATTATGATTGAGGTTGGAGTTGCCCATGCCGGTCATGGAGGTTATGACGCACCGGCAGATAAAAAAGCTGGCAGCATAGTGGTTGACTTTATCACACCGGAAACTGAACACAGCATGTGGTATTTCTGGGGTATGGCCAGAAACTTTAAACCGCAGGATACTGCCTTAACAGCGCAAATTTGTGCAGGTCAGGGCGCTATCTTCACCGAAGATTTGCAAGTGTTAGAGCGCCAGCAGCAGAATCTGCAGCAGTTTCCAGACCGTGAACTGTTGAAACTGGATATCGACTCGGGTGGTGTGATGGCCAGACGATTAATCCAGAAACAACTGAAAGCCGAAGCTGCATCTGCTGCAGTTAAGGAGCCGCAATGCCAGCCGTGACCGTCACCGCCAAAACACTACTCAGCGCAGAGGTGATCCAACTGCAATTGACTTCCGACCAAGGAAGCACTTTACCTGCCTGGCAAGCTGGTGCTCATATCACGCTGCATTTACCCAATGGTCTGAGCAGACAGTACTCCTTACTGCCGTGCGCTCACGAACACTGTTATGAAGTGGCGGTTAAATATGACAACTCCAGCCGGGGTGGCTCCGCTTGGATCCACCAGCAGTTGCAATGCGGGGATCGGCTACAGATCAGTGAACCAGCCAATGCGTTTTCTTTAGTCCCAGGCCAGGCCCCCATATTATTTTTGGCGGCTGGCATAGGTATCACGCCACTGCTGTCGATGCTCAGTCAATGCGTTGCCGAAGGGAGAACATGTCAATTGTACTATTGCGTCAAAGACCCAACGGATGCGGTTTTGACAGACCACATCTCAGCTTTTCTACCTCAGCAGCAGTTCAGGCTGTATAGCAGCCAACAGAACAATGGCAACAGGCTAAATTTCGACCAACTGTTTCAGCAACTGGCCACAGATACTTTGATTTATTGCTGTGGTCCAGGCCAATTTACTGAGGATGTTATCACAGCAGCAAGCCATGCCGGATTTGCAAAAGATGCCATTCATTATGAGCTGTTTAAGGCCGCCACTATGGCAGACGACCCGATAGCTGAAGAGTTCGAAATAGAAATAGCCAGTTCCGGCCAGATCCTGACCGTACCAGCAACAAGCTCTATTGCAGAAGTTTTAGATGCACATGATATTTTTATCCCACTGTCCTGCGAACAAGGGATTTGTGGCAGCTGTCGAACCACCGTATTAAATGGGCAGCCATTGCATCGGGATCACTATCTTTCTGAAGACGAAAAAGCCTGCGGCACAGTGATCCTGCCCTGCTGTTCCAGAGCTAAAAGCCGACGCCTGACGCTGGACTTATAGGCAGCAACAGCTTCAAAGCTGTCCCCCGCAGATGCTGCGCCGCTGGCGGCAATTGCGGGGGTAAGCTCACACACTACCTATTCAATTTCCTCGTAGGGCATGCCGACATATTGCCGGGCTATCACTTTTTGGCCTTCTTCATGATTTAAGAAAAAATCCAGTTCTGAGCGCATAAAACGTTCAAAGGTGGCTTTTTCCATGCCCCCAACCTGCGGCTCATCAAAATCATGCAGCATATTGCTCATCCACCAGGAAAAACGCTCGGCGTGCCATACCCGCCTTAAGGCAATATCAGAATAACGTTGCAATGCGGTGTTATCCTGCGCCTGATAGGTTTTCAGCAGCAGCTTGTATAAAGTGGATACATCTGAAGCAGCTAAATTTAAGCCTTTAGCACCGGTCGGCGGCACTATATGCGCTGCATCCCCCACCAGGAACAACCGGCCCCATTGCATAGGTTCACAAACAAAACTACGCAGAGGCGCTATGCTTTTCTCAATACTGGGGCCTGTGACTAACCGTGCAGCCGCATCAGGCGGTAAGCGCAATTTCAGCTCATCCCAAAAGGCTGAATCCGGCCATTGTTCAACCTTATCGCTCAATGGCACTTGCAGGTAATAACGTGAGCGGGTGGCAGAGCGCATGCTGGCCAGCGCAAAGCCACGTTCGGTTTTGCAGTAAATTAATTCGTCGCTGACAGGGGGAGTGTCACTTAACACACCTAACCAGCCAAAAGGGTATACCCGTTCATGTTCGGTACGCTGGTCCGCCGGTATGGTTTTACGCGACACACCATGAAAGCCATCACAGCCTGCAATGTAGTCACAGGTTAGCTGAAATTCCATGCCGTTTTGTTTAAATGTCAACTGAGGTGATGTGCTGGTCACCTGATGCAGCTCAAGATCGCTAGCCTCGTAATAAGTAGTTAAACCACTATTGCGCCTGGCCTGCATTAAATCTCGGGTGATCTCGGTTTGGCCGTAACACATTACTGCTTTACCGCCAGTCAGCGCTTTTAAGTCGATACGAAAACGCTTGCCATAATAGGCAATGTCAAAGCCATCATGCACATGCCCTTCGTTGTCCATGCGCTCGTTGACACCGGCTTCGCGCACCAGATCAACAAAACCTTGCTCTAAGATCCCAGCCCGAATGCGACCCAGCACATAATCAGCCGAAACCCGTTCAATAATAATGTTATCGATGCCCTGCTTCGCCAGTAACTGGCCTAAAAGCAACCCAGATGGGCCAGCCCCGATAATAGCTACCTGTGTTTTAATGTTTTCCATTTTGCCCCTGTACCTCGTAACAATGAGAGTACATTCATAATGCAATTCAACCACGCAGTTATTAATTCACTAATTGGGCAATCTATTGTACTTTTGATGCAAAGCAGCCAATTCAGGTCGTCGTATGGCACAGCAAAAAACCACAGACTTCATCCCCTTTTATCATCTGTATGGAGAACACAAAACCCAGTCGGAACCTGGCTTTGTGCATCTGGAAGACATCGCCAGCCGCAGTAGTGGCCTGCATTGGGAGATAGCTCCTCACCGCCACCAACAACTGACACAGTTTTTATTAGTATTGAACAATAGATGCGAACTCAGGCTGGATGGTAAGCAATTAACAACCACTGGTAACACTCTGATTATGATCCCACCGGGTGTGGTGCATGGCTTTGTATTTGCACCTGATACTCAGGGTTATGTGCTATCCGTGCATAATCAGTTGATGGCCAACTTAAACATAATGCCTGAGTTCGGTCAGGCCAGTGCAGCAGAAAATTTATGGCGTTATCACCTTATCCAACTCAGCAACACCGGCACTATACTGACGCTTCTACGTCAGATTGCTGCAGAGATAAATGGTCCGGCTATGGACTGTGCTTTAGCGTTAACACATTTACTTAGCTTGTTTTTAATTGCCATTAAACGTGAACTCAGTCTGCAACATCTACAGACTCATGAATTGAGCCGTGAAGCCAGGCTGCTTCTTAACTTTCGAAGCTTACTGGACGCGCATTTTCATCAACATTTGACCGTAAGCGACTATGCCAGCCGGCTCTACGTGTCGGCTTCGACCTTAAACCGTGCTTGCCAGCATTTAGTAAAAGAATCACCCAAGGCATTGATTCAACAGCGCGTGCTCACCGAAGCTAAAAGACGATTGATCTACACCAGGCAAAGTGTGGAACAAGTTGCAGCCACTTTAGGCTTTAAAGATCATGGATATTTTTGTCGTTTTTTTAAACTACATACTCAAAGAACTGCCCAACAGTTTCGTGAGCAGAACGAGCAGCACTAACTAGCGACCTGTTGCTCTAACAAACGCAAAAATGCGGCCTGAACCTGGGTCGGCTGCCAATTGCGTCGCAGCGCATAACCTATGGCCCGCTGCGTATTGCAGAGTTCAAAATCAAGCTGTGCAAGAGTAGCCGACTGCAACTCTACCTCAACTTGTCGGGACGGTAACAGGCTCAACCTGTCACTGGCCATTAAAATACCGCGACTAACCACCATCGAACCACATTCGATAATATCTTCTGGCAATGGTAATCCTTCTTCGGAAAATACCCTTTCAAACACATCCCGGGCTGGTGTATTTTTCCTAGGTGCAACCCAGGGATAATGTTGCAAGTCAGCAACAGACAAAGAGGTTGAACTCAGAAGTGGGTGCCCTGCCCGCGCCACAAGGCTTAATTCATCCATAAACAATGTTACCTGGGTGATTTCACTATGCGGCAGAGGAAATCTTAAAGCGCCAACTAACATATCAAGCTGACCATGCAGTAAAGCCTGCAATTGCTCTTCATATGGGCCATCCACTACTGAAATGTCTGCCAAAGGATACTGCTGCAGCAATGCCAAAATGGCGGCGGGCACAATTTTTGTTTGCGCCAGCGGCAAACAACCAATAGCTAATCGTCCTGCTCTGGTGCTTTGCAGGGCCTGAACTTCATCTATCCCCTGATTAATTTCCGCAAAAAATAATCCCACATAACGGCTAAGCTGGCGGGTCCGCCACGGAATATCAACCCCGGCCGGCGAGCGATAAAACAGCGGGGCCTGGCACAATTCCTGAAAGTCTTTCAAGGTGCGGTGCAGTGTAGGTTGAGTCAGTTGCAACCTTCTGGCTGCGGCACTGTAACTACCAGACTGACAGACCATGCTAAATGCACAGAGTTGCTTCCAGGTCAGATTGCGTACCCAGCTCTCATGCACACTGCTTTGTGGCGCAAACCACCACTGAGCCGCTTCTTTTAACTGTGCAAAGGCTCTTTTACCCCTGCGCAGAAATAATTCTCCAGCCTGCGTGAGCCTCATCCCCTGATTGGATCGTTCAAACAGCTGCACATGCAGTTGCTGCTCCAGTGCCAGCAATCCCTGAGTAACAGCAGATTGGGTTAAATGCACATTGTTTGCAGCCTGTACTACAGTGCCGGTTTCAGCCACCTCGATCGCACACAATAAATGTCTGGTATTGAGATACATAAGAATACACATATAGATATTTCTAATAGCAGAATGCAACATTCTAACTACATTACGCAAGGGATAATCTGCATACTGAGCTCATTGTTAATACAGGAAGCTCTTACTATGTCTGTATGTGTTACTGATACACCCCGCTTAGCTGCCGCTCTTGTGGCACAATTTCAACAAGCGGATGTGGCAACTGTTCACGAGGCGCAAGGCCGCACCGGCTTGTTACATCCTGATGTTCGTCCCATCTACCGACCAGCTCATATTGCAGGCTCAGCAGTGACTTGCCAGGTAGCGCCTGGTGACAATTGGATGATCCATGTTGCAGTTGAACAATGCCAGCCGGGCGATGTACTGGTGGTCACTCCTACCAGTCAATGTATTGATGGCTTCTTTGGCGATCTGCTGGCCACCTCATTACAGGCACGCGGAGTTCGCGGCTTAATTATAGATGGCGGGGTACGCGACACTGCAACATTAACCGCGATGGGCTTTCCGGTTTGGTCTAAAGCTGTTTATGCACAAGGGACAGTCAAAGAAACTTTGGGCAACGTCAATCTGCCTGTGGTTTGTGCCGGCGCCCTGATTAAGCCCGGAGATCTGATCGTAGCGGACGATGACGGCGTGGTAGTAGTACCACGATTGACGGCCGAAAAAGTGCTGCAAAATATCCACAAACGCACTGCAAATGAGGAAGAAAAACGCCAGCGTCTGGCAGCTGGCGACTTGGGTCTGGATATTTACAATATGCGCCCCCGCTTAGCGGAAAAAGGCTTGCGTTACGTCAAGTACAGCGAGCAAGAATGATGCTGACTGCCATTCCTTGCTCCCTATTTCGTGGCGGCACATCAAAAGGGCTATTTTTTTTAAAACAGCATTTGCCAACAGAGCCAGCTGCTCGGAATCAAGTGCTGTTAAAGTTAATGGGGTCACCTGATGACAGGCAAATTGATGGTCTTGGCGGCGCCCATCCGCTGACCAGTAAAGTGGCTATCGTCAGCGCCTCCACGCATCCGGATGCCGACGTTGACTATCTATTTTTGCAGGTACAGGTGAATAAACCCGAAGTCAGTGACAGCCAAAACTGCGGCAACATACTGGCCGCAGTCGCGCCTTTTGCTTTGGAACAGGGCTTAGTGGCAGCACAACATCCATATACTGATGTACGCATTCAGATGCTCAACACCAACACCTTCGCCATTGCCAGAATTGAAACCCCCAACGGCAAAGTGAATTATCAGGGCGAAGCCAAAATCGACGGTGTTCCGGGCAGCTCAGCTCCTGTATTGCTCGATTTTCAGGATATAGCAGGTTCCAGTTGCGGTGCGCTCTTTCCGACAGGTCAGGCTATTGAACAAATTAATGGTATTGACGTGACCTGCATTGATAATGGTATGCCTGTAGTTTTACTGCCAGCGGAACAATTAGGTCTGAGTGGCGATGAATCTCCTGCGACTCTGGAAGCCAATACCGCTCTGAAACAACAACTGGAAGCAATACGACTAATAGCAGGTCAGCGCATGAACTTGGGCGACGTCACAGCTTTGACAGTGCCAAAGCTCAGTATTGTTTCAGCGGCAAAAGCTGGCGGCACTATTAATACCCGCACATTCATTCCACACAGAGTCCACGAAGCTATTGGCGTATTAGGTTCTGTCAGTGTAGCTACAGCTTGCGTTCTGCAGCAGACTGTCGCCAGCCGTTACATACAAAACCAGTTTAGCGACGGCACACTGACTGTGGCTGTTGAACATCCAACCGGCGAGTTTCATGTCGAAATGGAAGTAGCAGGCAGCAGCTCGCTTAGCCACTTTACCGTATTACGTTCCGCCTTGTTACGCACAGCCCGGCTTTTGATGCAAGGTCAGGCTTATGCAGACTTACCAACTGATTTAATGAATTCAGCTAACTAAGGTACCTCCTATGATTATTGATTGTCATGGTCACTACACCACAGCTCCCGAAACCTTACAACTGTTCCGTAAAGCACAGCTGGCCGCGTACGAGAGTGGAAAACCGCTCCCTGAAGTGCCAATGATCAGCGATGATGAAATTCGCGAAAGTATTGAAAAAAACCAGCTGAAACTGCTGCTGGAACGCGGTTCTGATATGACCATATTCTCGCCACGCGCATCAACTATGGCACACCATATTGGTAACGAGGCGGTGTCTCAGCAATGGACCCGTATCTGCAATGACTTGATCAAAAGAGTGGTTGATTTATACCCTCAGCACTTTATTGGCGTCTGCCAACTGCCACAATCTCCGGGTGTTTCTATTGAAAACTCTATTGCAGAGCTGGAACGCTGTGTGACAGAACTGGGGTTTGTTGGCTGCAATTTAAACCCGGATCCATCAGGCGGACACTGGACCTCGAAACCGCTCACCGACCGTAGCTGGTATCCGTTTTATGAAAAAATGGTCGAGCTGGACGTACCGGCCATGATCCATGTATCAGGGTCTTGTAACTGTAATTTCCACGCCACAGGCGCACATTACATCAATGCGGATACCACGGCTTTTATGCAATTTTTGGAAGGTGATTTATTTAAAGACTTTCCTGATTTACGCTTTATTATTCCACATGGCGGCGGCGCAGTGCCTTATCACTGGGGGCGTTATCGTGGTTTAGCCGATATGCTGGCTAAACCGCAGTTACGTGATCATGTCATGAAAAATGTCTTTTTCGACACCTGCGTTTATCACCAGCCCGGTATTGATTTGTTATTCGAAGTAATTGATATTGATAACATTTTATTTGGTTCTGAGATGATTGGTGCGGTAAGAGGTATAGATCCAACCACAGGGCATTATTTTGACGATACCAAACGTTATATCGATGCTTTGCCTATCTCTGCCGCAGATAAACAAAAAGTGTTTTCTGGCAATGCACGCCGGGTTTATCCGGGCTTAGATAAAAAACTTAAGGAGCTGGGACAATGAGCCCGTTTATTGTGGATGCCGACTGGTTAGATTGGCACCAGTCACCTCGTACTCCTTTCTATGTTCCGCCTGCAGGTGCTGTCGATGCTCATTGCCATGTATTTGGTCCTGGCACGCAGTTCCCTTTTGCCGCTGAACGCAAATACACCCCATGCGACGCATCAAAAGACCAGCTGTGGGCGCTCAGAGATCATCTGGGTTTTAGCCGCAACGTAATAGTGCAGGCGACCTGCCACGGCGCGGATAACAGTGCACTGGTGGACGCACTTCAACATTCTAATGGCATGGCACGGGGGGTCGCCACAGTAAAAGCCGATGTAAGCTTCGCCGAACTTGAAGCCTTGCACCAGGCTGGCGTACGGGGCGTGCGTTTTAACTTTGTAAAGCGTCTGGTGGATGCGCTGCCCTTTGCGAATTTAACCACCATAGCCAATAAGATCAAAGAGTTTAACTGGCATATAGTTATCTATTTTGAAGCTCAGGACTTAGCTGATTTATTCGATTTTTTCAGCTCATTGCCAACAACAGTGGTGGTCGACCATATGGGGCGGCCTGATGTGAGCAAGCCAGTGCATGGCCCGGAGTTTCAGCGTTTTCTCCGCCTGATGGACCAGCAAAATTTCTGGTCTAAGGTCAGTTGCCCGGAACGACTGTCCTTACTGGGAGCGGCATCTGATTATCAGGACGTACTGCCTTTTGCCCGCACTGTGGTAGAAAACTATCCTGACAAAGTACTGTGGGGTACCGACTGGCCACACCCAAATATGAAAAGCCATATGCCCGATGACGGACAATTGGTTGACCTGATCCCACGAATAGCCACTACAGCTGCATTACAGCAGAAACTATTGGTAGATAATCCGATGCGGTTGTATTGGGCTGATGAAGTAAAAGTGTAAGGAGAAAAACGATGAAAGTTATTGTAGTTGGCCCAGGCGCTTTTGGGATTAAACACTTAGATGGTATTAAGAATATAGCAGGCGTTGAAGTTGTGGCCCTGGTTGGCCGTAATGCTGAAAAAACAACTGCTGTCGCTGCTCAGTACGGCATAGCCACAGTATGCACGTCGTTAGAAGAAGCACTGCAGCTGGAGGCTGACGCAGTGATCTTATGTACTCCGACCCAGCAGCATGCAGCTCAAGCCATCCAATGTATGAGAGCCGGCAAACATGTTCAGGTTGAAATACCAGTAGCAGACAGCTGGCAAGACGCTTTAGACGTCATGAAAACGCAACAGGAAACAGGCCTGATTTGTATGGTCGGCCATACCCGCCGTTTCAACCCATCGCACCAATGGCTGCAACACAAAGTCGCAGCAGGTGAGCTTCACGTACAGCAGATGGATGTGCAAACCTACTTTTTCCGCCGCCAGAACATTAATGCTAAAGGCGAAGCTCGTTCCTGGACTGATCATTTACTCTGGCACCATGCGGCTCACACCGTCGACTTATTTGCCTATCAGGCCAATTCACCTATAGTAAAAGCCAATGCCATCCAAGGCCCTATACACCCAGAACTGGGCATTGCTATGGATATGTCTATTCAACTGAAGGCTGAAAACGGAGCTATTTGCACATTGTCTTTGTCTTTTAACAATGATGGTCCTTTGGGCACATTCTTCCGCTATATCTGCGATAACGGTACTTACATTGCGCGCTACGATGATCTGGTAGATGGCAAAGAGCAACCTATCGATGTGTCAAAAGTGGCGGTGTCATTAAATGGTATTGAGCTGCAAGATCGTGAGTTTTTCAGCGCCATCAGTGAAAAACGTGAGCCTAATTCCAGTGTTGCCAAAGTCTTAGCTTGCTATCAGGTATTGGCAGATCTGGAGCTACAGTTAACAGAGTAAAACCGGAGTAGCTTGATGAATAAAAGAGCACTGGCCGGCCAACAGCTGGCTGAAATTGGTTTCGGCTGCATGAACGTCAACCATGCTTATTCAGGTTTTCTGACCGAAAATGAAGCAAGCCTGCTATTTCATCAAGCTATTGAGCTGGGCTATAACCATTTTGATACCGCGGCTTTATATGGTTTTGGTGGAAATGAGCGCTGGCTTGGTAACAGCATGCGCAGTTTACGCCCTCGTATATTTCTGGCCAGCAAATGCGGCATGACAGGTGTGAACGGAAAACGTACTCTTGACGGGCGGCCAGAAACTTTGGTCAAGACACTGGAGCAGGCCCTTACAAGGTTGCAAACCGATTATATCGATTTATATTATTTGCACCGTATTGATCCCCTAGTGCCTATAGAAGAAAGCGTTGGTGCCTTAAGCCGTATGGTTGAACAAGGAAAAATTGGCGCTATAGGTTTATCTGAAGTCTCGTCAGACAGCCTGTTAAGAGCCCATCAGGTTCATCCTATTGCTGCGGTACAAACCGAATATTCATTGTGGACCCGCAATGCTGAAATCAGTGTACTTGCAACCACTAAACAGCTTGGTTGCGCTTTTATAGCCTTCAGCCCACTAGGGCGGGGCTTTCTCAGCGCCGCAATAACTGAGCCTGAATCGCTGTCAGCAACTGACATTCGCCGGACCATGCCCAGGTTCCAAAGCGAACACTGGCCGGAAAATTTCGCACTGCAACAACAATTCATCAGCCTGGCACAGCAAGCAGGTTGCAGCGCAGCCCAACTTGCAATCAGCTGGTTACTCGCTCAGGGTAGTCATATCCATGTGCTCCCAGGCAGCCGTTCCGTCACGCACTTAAAGGAAAATGCACAAAGTAGCGGTCTGAAGCTTCCTGCAGAGGTCTTGACGCAAGCCGGCAACTTAATTAGCCAACTTTCTGTTAAAGGTGCACGTTACAATATCGCGGCGCAGGCCGATATTGATACCGAAGAGTTTAGTTAAATGCCCGAGCTCAGTTGGCTTAGCTGGTCCTTACTTGCACTGATCGCCTTTGTTGCAGGCTTTACCAGTGCAGTTGCTGGCGGTGGCGGTATGCTGATCTTACCCGCGTTATTGGCCGCAGGGGTGCCTCCGTTAACGGCGATGGGAACCACTAAGTTGCAAGGCTTGTTTGGTTTACTTTCCAGTACCTACAGCTTTTTTCGTGTCAAACTTATTGATACCAGACGCATACAAACCGCAATTTATCTGGCAGTGATTGGCTCAGCGTTCGGTGTCTGGCTGATACAGCAGGTCGACACATCGAGCCTCAAAACCCTGCTACCAGTCGGGCTGCTCCTGGTTTGCCTTTATTTGTTTATCAACCTATTGCGGAAAAAGCCGCCAGCGCCCGCTAAGTTGAATGACCGCCAGTTTAACCTGCTGGTCGGCAGTGCTGCTGGGCTTTATGGCGGTGCTTTTGGCCCCGGTATAGGCTCCATGCTGATCGCCGCTTTTACCAGTTTGCGCGGAGATCTGCTGTTATCCGCTATTTCTAACTCTAAGCCTATTATCATTGCTGCCAATCTGGTGGGCTGTATAGGTTTTATCTGGACGGGCCATGTTTGGTGGCAACTGGCATTAAGTATGGCAGTTAGCCAGGTGATAGGAGCCCAACTGGGTGCCCGTATGGCGATACAACGTGGTCAGCGTTTTATCGAGCTGATGATGCTTGTTGTAACCGGGCTGCTGGCACTGAGCACCTTACTATGATCCAGAGAAAGTTAAACCGGGCAATAGCTAGCCTCTGTTAAGTAATCGATAACGAGCTGGCTGTTGCGAGGTTAAACGCTTGAAAAACTTACTAAAGTAACCAGGCTCCGTAAAACCAAGCTGTTCTGCAATCTCATTTAGTCCCAAATCAGAAAAAATTAGATACCGCTTCGCTTCATTGACTAACTGGCGATGGATCAGCGCCAATGCAGACACGCCAGCGTAACGCTGACAAATTTGGTTCAGATGCGATTGCGTGACCCCTATTTGCCCGGCATACCAGGCCACCTGATGCTGCCGAGTCGCCGACTGGCTCACCAGCTGCCGGAATTGCCTTAGTTTTAATGCTGATTTTGATAAGGCCTGCTCTGCTGGCGCATGCGTTTTCAAAGCTCGCGCCAACCACACTAACACCTGCTCCAACAGCAGGTGCTGCATTTTTTCAGCATATTCATCGCTATGTAGTTGCTCTGCAACCAGCTGGTTAAACACCAGACCTCTGTTCGCCAACTCCGCTGCAGCTATGGGCAACAGCACTGGACTATTCAGAGATAAATGCACGCCCATTTTCTGCAACGCCTGTTGCAGCAAGGTATCAGTCACCGAAAGCACGGTGCCTTGAGAGCCTTGTTGCCAGCTGAAACTATGCATTACCCCAGGCGGGATCAACAGCACGGCAGGAGCCTTTAGCGCCTGCTGCTGTTCGTCTAGGTTTGCTTCACCGCCACCTTCAGCAACAAAAAACAACTGGTAAATATAACGATGCCGATGCGGCAATATTTTCCAGTTGTGCTGTTGGCTACGTTCAGCCAGGGCTTCACAAAACAACAGAGCTTCGAGCTGTGTAGTCTCGCCATAAAAATCAATGTAATCAAGCGGCTGAATGCTGGCAGACATAATCGATAAAATTAACCATTAAATAGCTATTTATTGCCTTATCTTACCCACGAATCTACATAAAATACAATTAGCCTCTAACGGACTTATGCCCCTGACGGAAAATTAAGTGATGAACTGGAAAAAGCACGACTACGACGATATCCCAGGTACCTATGTGTTTGATGGCCAGCGCGCCCATCCTGCCTATGCCTTAAACAAATTGCTGTATACCTTTAACCAACAACAAAATCGTGATGCCTTTGATGCCGACCCCGCGGCCTATTGTGACCAACTTGGCTTAAATGCGGAGCTGAAAGAAGCGGTAGTGCAACAAGACTTTATGAAAATGTTACGGCTAGGCGCCAACATCTACTATCTGGCAAAAATGGCAGTCCCACGTGGTATGTCAGTGCAAGATATAGGTGCCGCCTTTCAACAAATTACTACCCCTGAGTTTCAGCAAAAGCTGGCCGAAAAAGGCCATAACCTCTCGGCGAAACTTGAGACTAAAGGAGACTACTGGCATGGCTAAAATTATCGGTGGTGTCACCAGTTCACATATTCCTGCTATAGGGAATGCTATTTCGCAAAACCTGACTCAAGAACCTTACTGGAAACGTTTTTTTGATGGTTACCAGCCAGCAAAATCCTGGTTAGAAGAAGCAAAGCCTGACGTTGTTGTTGTAGTCTACAACGACCATGGACTCAACTTCTTCTTAGACAAAATTCCGACTTTTGCTATTGGCTGTGCAGATCAGTACCACAATGCCGATGAAGGATGGGGTTTAAAACCTGTCGCACCATTCACTGGGAATGCTGCTTTATCCTGGCATATCGCCGAATCTTTCATCGCTCAGGAATTTGATATCTGTACCTGCCAGGAAATGTTGGTTGACCACGGCTTAGTGAATCCAATGCGAGCCCTCTTTGGTGACCAGGAGCCTTGGCCTGTACAGGTTATTCCATTGGTCATTAACACAGTGCAACACCCTGTGCCCTCGGCAAAACGTTGTTTGAAGCTTGGCCAGGCTCTTAAGGTTGCACTGGAATCCTACCCAGAAGATTTACGAGTAGTGGTGATCGGAACTGGTGGCATGTCGCATCAATTGCAGGGTGAGCGCGCTGGATTAATAGACGTTGAATTTGATCTGGAATGTATCGACAAAATTGCCACTGATCCAGAATGGCTGACACAAATGTCCAACACCGAAATAATCCGCCGCGCCGGAACAGAAGGGATAGAAACGATAATGTGGCTGGTGATGCGTGGTGCTTTAGAGCAAAAGTGCAACGTCATTCACAAACATTACCATGCACCTATTTCGAACACAGGCGCAGGTGTTTTGGTGCTTGAAAATCAGTAAGCCCCGCGGTATCGCTTCCTGATCAGCCTGACTTTCATAGCAGGATCGGCATGGCCAAAGGCGCTATTCTGTGGCGCCTTTAATTGCATCTTTATTCAGATCAGATAGGCGTCCTCGATAGAGCAATCTGAGCTATCATCGCGCCTGTAGGGGCGTCCCTTGTGGGCGCCCGTTTGGAATTTTAAGAGCGGTAAGGTGTTGAATTCGGGTGCGGTGAACTACTTTATTGCGGGCGTCCTGCCCTCCACCCTTCGGGCCGGCTTCGCCGTTCAAAAACGTTCCGGACGTTTTTGTGCTCACTCCATCCTGGGGTTCAGGTCAGGTGGCAGCAGGTCGTCTTGTCCGGCCTTGCGCAGAGCTCAAGGCGTGAAACAGGCGGTGAACTACTTTGCTCACCCCATCCGTGGGGTTCGTCCCTTCGGGACCCGCCGTTGGCGGTCCAAATTGGCTCCCGGCCAATTTGTCGCATGGGGAATGCCCTGCTCGGGTGATTGACCACCGATTTCAACGTAAATAAAAAAGCCCCTCGCTTGCGCGAAGGGCTTTTCCATTTATTGGGAGCCTGGCGGTGAACTACTCTCGCATGGCATCTG